>ERZ773099.2378-NODE-2378-length-12952-cov-9.788788_pt1 | contig 12952 bp, 11 predicted proteins | sample MGYA00511120_ERZ773099 | MGnify/ENA primary metagenome ERZ773099 (study PRJEB29015, sample SAMEA2738012) | human oral metagenome | biome: human oral; feature: human-associated habitat; material: dental | place: China | collected 2104 ... | reverse complement strand
CTGCCAAGATCGGCAAAGAGGCGTACAAGGACGCCTATCCGCTCCAGTACAACTCGTTCATGAAAAACAATGAGGAATCTCCGTCGCCCACAGGCTACGGCGGCAGCATGGAGGGCAACAGTCATCTGGAGCACCAGCCCGAGATGCTTGAGAACTTTAAGGGCTATAAGTTTGCCATCCAGTATGACGACGACCGAGGGCATACGTATGCGGGCTACGATCTCCTGCATACGAAGAGGCTTCCGGGACAGAAGGGGAGTTGTCTACAGTGCAAGGGTTCGTATGTTTATGATGTGTACTTCAAAGAAGGTGGATGGGCGTATGCATCGAAGCCGTTTGATGAAGTTGCGGCTCCCATCACGATGGATGAGTGGTTCGGCTGCTCGACCTGCCACGATCCCGAGACGATGGAGCTGCGCGTCTATCAGCAGGGCTTTATCGAGTCGATGGCAAGACGTGGTGTTGATGTCAACGCTGCCACGCACAATGATATGCGTGCCTATGTGTGCTCGCAGTGCCATACGGAGTACTACTTCACCGCCGAGGATGGTCGTGTCGCACATCCATACGAGAACGGTCTGGATGCCGAGTCCGAGTATCAGTACTACCAGTCCGGTCAGGCAGGCGGATTCAAGGGCGACTGGATGCACCCCGACTCCAAGACGATGATGCTCAAGGCGCAGCATCCGGAGTTCGAGACGTGGGCGACGAGTGTCCATGCCGATGCCGGTGTTACCTGCGTGGACTGCCACATGCCCTATATGCGTGACGGCGGCAAGAAGTACACCTCGCACTGGATGACGAGTCCCTTGAAGACGACGAAGGAATCCTGTCTGAAGTGTCATGACGAGAGCGAGGAGACCCTCGTGGCACGCGTCAAGACCATTCATGACAATACGTTCAAGATCCAGCGCATCGCAGGCCAGACGGTCGCACGCGCACATCGCACGGTCAAGGCTGCGATGGATGCAGGTGTACCCGATGCAGCACTCGAGGATGCACGCGCGAAGATTCGCGAAGCACAGTGGTACTGGGATTGGGTTGCCGCCGAGAACGGCATGGGCTTCCACAACCCCGACAAGATCATGCGTACCCTTGGGCTTGCGATTGACCTGGCACATCAGGCAATCGAGTCTGCCGAGGGCGCACGCCACGGCTTCCAGCCGCTTTAAGATACTACTTAAATCATAACGACCCATTTGACGGGTGGTTTACACACCCCTAAGGGGATAATACCGGTCAGCGCCTTTAGACGCTGGCTTTTACTTTGTTCAAGCCTTATTGCCCTTGATTCGTTACTGCCCTTAAAAGGCGGTGGTACTGCCTGCTTTCCTTAAAAGGGGCTTCGTACTCTTTCACATCGAGTTTATCCAAGGCAATATCATGCTTTTCCTACTCTTGGATATCATTTGCATATTGTTTCTTTATAAAAGAAAATCAAGAAGCTGGTCAAAAGTTTACGACAAAGACTCAGGGACTGAATGCGACGGACGCCGAAAAGTTCATGGATCTGCTTGCCACTTGCCAAGATCCAGTATTTGAACGAAATCACCAACGAGCGTGGTGTTGTCTTTGCGACAGAGACACCGATCTCCAACTCCATGGCCGAACTGTATACCATGCAGCGTTATTTAAAACCGAGTCGACTGGAAAAACAGACCTCTACCATTTCGATGCATGGGCAAGTACCTTCGGCCAAGAAGTCATGACAATGGAAATCGATCTTGCCGGAAGGGATGGGCGGCCAAAAACACGCGTTGCAACAAACAAGATTGTAGCACTCATGGAGAGTGGAAAGCTGCCGTGGCAAAAGAGCTGGGACGGGAAGGTCGGCGCATCGATCTTTCACGTTCCCATCAATGGAAAGTCGGGACGTCCTTACGGCAGCCCCTTAAATAGCCTCTATCTTTCGTGTATTATGGCAGAGAAGGAGAGCGATGATCCGCGCTTTTTCTCCATCGGGGTACTGAAACAGCAAAACAAGATTCACAAGGAGCGTATAGAAAAATACAGCGCAGAAGGGAAGGATGTGCCCAAAGAACTCCTGTGGGAGTACCGCACCAAGGAGGGGGCCAAACCGACAACAGTCATTCAGCGCTGGCATGTCACGCAGGACAAGTACGGCAATGAACTGCCCGCAGATGAGCAATACTGGGCGAAGAAGTACGTTGCGCTCTATCATGCGTCGGACTGTCTGCGCCGTGAATACCACCGCGATCCCGAGGGAAAGCGTCTTTATGGCGCGGACGGCAAGCCGCTCTATACAGACCATCCGCTCAAAGAATACGTGCCGAAGGAAGATCGCTATACACATGAGGAAGTCCACGAGATTGCAGAAGCAATCCTTGCGGGTAGCGGGGCCATCATCAAGCACGATCAGGCAGACCGCGCCTTTTACAGTCTGCGCACCGATGAAATCCACCTGCCGCCGAAGGAAGCATTTCCGGCGATTGCAGACTATTATGCGACGGCACTGCATGAACTCGCGCACTGGACAAGACATGCCTCACGTCTCAATCGCGAGCGGTACGGGGAATTCGGCTCGCCTGAGTATGCGCGTGAGGAGCTGCGTGCTGAACTTACATCGGCATTTCTCTCACAGGAGTTTGGACTGCCATCAAACATTGCAAATCATGCGGCATATCTGCAAAGCTGGATGAAGGAGCTGAAGGAGGATAAGACGGAACTTCTTCACGCCGCCAGCGATGCCAAACAAATTGTTGTTTACATGAAAGAGTTTATCCCTGCACATCTGCGCAAACGAACGGAGGAGGCCGTTCTCACGGAAGCTGCTGCGCCGGAAAAAGAAATGCCTAAGGAGATTCGAGAAGATCTTTTGCAGAGAACGATGCTCTGGAAAGGGACTTTGGGCACGATCAATGACCGGTTGGTCGAGATTAAAGACACGGACTTTGTTCCCTCTCATACAGAAGATTCCATACACGTCACGGTATTCCAGCCCAAGGACGGAAAGCGTACAGAAAAAAGCGGCATGAGATTCCTTCAAGACTTTGACCGCGTGTATGATGCCAACTTTGACCGTGAGACATTCACCCTTGACCGGCTCTATGAAAAACTCAATCGGGATGATCGACCAAATGCAAATACCATGCGCCATATGAGTGTCGGTGATCTCATTGAGGTGGATGAGCGCATCTTTCGTGTCAGCAGCGTCGGATTTGAAGAAATGCAGCTCCATCCGTATAAGGAAAACTTCATTCTGACAAGTACATCGTCAGAGATGATCCAAAAGCAGCAGGAAAAGGCAAGGGAAGCTGTCGGCGAAGATATTTATACGGCGTATCAGAAGAAGTTTCATGATGTGTTCTATCGCTGTGCAAATCCGCATCTGCCGATTGACCACTTCGCCCCGCCGCGCTGCCGTGAGATGGATGCAGACTATGCAAAGGAGTTTCGGGAGCGTGCATTTCTCTGTGGGCTGTCAAGTCTGCGCCCGACCGATCAGAAGGGATGGCGTGATGCGGATGCTCACTTTGCAAGGAGGCAGATGGAGGCGGGCGTTCCGTTCCCGCGCATCGCGGGAGCAATTCAGCGAAACAGCCCCTACGCCATCATCTCGGGCGACCGCGCCTACGGTACAAAACTTGCGCGTGATATAGCAGCAGAGCACAAGCGGGAAAGGGGCAGAGAAACGGCGGCAAGTGCGGTGCGGTAGATGGGAGAAAATCTTCGACTATATTTCTTGCATGAATATAGGTGCCAATTTATAATGGTTTTTGGAGGTGAACATTATGGTACTGTGTTATCAGCCGGATAAGTACCCGGAACTACTGAAATCCTATATGCAGGAAGCATATGCCGCTCTTGAACACGAAGATCAGCACCACTATGCAATGGCTGTCATTAAGATTACCATGGAACTGAAATATTTAGTTAAAAGTCATCTGCTTACGGATAGGGAAGCAGAGGAGATGAAAACATATTTTTGGGGACAAGTTATATGATAAACTTTAATGAGCAGGAAGAAATATTCAACCATAAATTCGCAGGTTCCGAACGCAAAAAAGCTTTTCTGTTTTGTGGACGGCTTCACATGGTCAAATTTCCTGATCCTGTTCGTGCAGCTAAGAATGAACTGAGCTATATGAATAACCAGTTTTCAGAAGACATTGGGTGTAAGATATTCCGCTCTGTCGGCATTCCTACACAGAAAACCTTTTTAGGAACGTATACGAATCCTGAAGGAGTGCGAAAAATAGTCGTCGCTTGTGAAGATTTTTGTACCAACGGGTACGAACTCATGGAGTTCAGCAAGCTTGTCCGTATGAATACGGATGATGAGGCTCGAAATCATTGGGTCTGCAATATTGAGGACGTGATAGATACAATCGATCATATACCTAAGATCACTGATACACAAAAAGAGATGTTCAAAAAGCGTTTTTGGGATATGTTCGTTATAGATGCCTTGATTGGAAACGGCGATCGTCACTTGGATAATTGGGGCTTCTTAACGAAAGGGAACATCATCAAAGAAGCTCCTGTATATGATTGTGGATCAGCTCTTTCAGCACTGTTATCCGATGAGCGTATGGCACAGAATTTAGACAATGCGGCAGAGTTCAGCAGTGCAGAGTATAATATTCCATCGGCTTATACGTATCATGGGAAACGTGTCTTCTATCATGAGATTTTCAAAAATCCTCCAGATGGTCTAAAACAAGCGATACAACGCATTGTTCCAAAAGTTTCTATGCGTACCGTGGAGATGATTCTAAATGCAACGCCTGGGCTTTCTGATATTCGGAAAGAGTATCTCAAAAAGGCAATGCAATTTCGTTATGACCGCATATTAGCACCGGCACTAAAAAAGGTGAAAGCAGAACATGCGGAACCGGATCGTGGGCGAGGCAGATAAAATAACATCTTGAAAAAACGTGGACAACTGATCGTTTGGCTGTCCGCGTTTTGCTGTCTTTTCCTCTATCATTCATCTTATACCTCATCATAATATTCAATTGCCCAATCCTTGTAACATCTCGGGCGACCGCGCCTATGGCACAAAACTTGCGCGTGATATAGCAGCAGAGCGCGAACGGGAAGCGGGCAGAGGAAAGGCCGCAAGTGCGGTGCGCTGAACAGAATATATGTGTATATACAAACAGGGGTTGCCCCATGGAGGGCAGACCCTGTTATCGTTCCATATTCTTTTGGTTTTCTGTGCTCCTTTGTGGTACAACCCACGTTTTGCCCGTCCATACAATCGGTCTTAGTTTTTTCTCTATAAATGGTGCAAGAAACGTTTCCAACCGTTCGTATAAAGCAGAGAACTCAGGTTTGTTTTCGACACCATGTAATTTTTCGTATGCGTGCTGTAAGTCTTCCTTATTTGTTCGGAAAGCATGAAAGTCCTCTAGTTTTTTTCCATTTGTATGAACCAGTCGAAAGACCTCTAAGAAGTTGAATCTTGCTGTATGAGATAGGATATAGGCATCTACAAGGTCTTTTGATCGGCGAAATACTTTAGGGCTGGAAATGGCACAAATTTTATCTGCAAGCATTTTATTTATACTCGCACCATGTATTGATATATATTTCCCTTTATAACATAGATCGAATTTTTCTACAGATTGAACTGGACGAATCCCCAAATCAATCTTGAAGATTATCTGATTCATGCTATCTACGATTCGAAAACCTGCTGATTTATCTTTATCAAATGCACGAAAAGGAATAACAGATAAAGAAGGATCGATGTTATGAATGGCATTAGATAAGAATTCTTCCATTTGATCCATCGTCACCCCGGCCAACATCCAGTCTCCATCAAGATCCTTGGTATTTCTGCTGACAGGAAGGTTTTCTTGCTTTGCAAGCGCAAGTTTTAATGTCATAGCCCCCTTAAAAACAATCGGAGCACGAGCAAGTGTAAGCTCTGCCATAACATCCATCATAAGATCTTCAGTTTCAGTCATAACTCAATCCTCGTTATAATATTCAATCGCCCAGTCCTTATACTTGTTGAATAAAGGCATAAGTTCATCTTCTATTTGAAGCGTCGCAAAAGATTCACCGTTGGAATAATATATGTCGGCAAGGGTTTCCTGTATGACTTGATTATCTCCGTCGGCACGCAGAAGGTCATTGACGGTTTGGTTGATTGTTGTGCAGAGAAGCCCGCTGCATTCTTCGTATGACACAACGTCAAAGGAAGGGAGAATATACTCCTCTGTTCCTTCAATGTGTTGGGGGGACAGCACATAAATTTGTGCATTGTCGTGATAAGAATACCCGTTAGAAAGCCCCAAATATTCCGCAGCCGTATCATAGGCGAGAATACAAGGCACGTCCTTCAAGAGGTCGCGCAGATAATCGTTATAGGTATATAACGCCATGATGATTTTCCTCCCCTCTGTTTCTATATTTATCTTAAAGTAAACATCTTCCTGCCGTCAACATCTTGTGTTGGTGTTGTTTGTGTATGAATTTAGTCTCTTAAGATTCTGCATGGAAGGAGCAGCGAGACTTTGCTGTAATGGACAGGATTGCGTCCGGTTTCCTGATAGATGAGGTCAAACGGCAGTGTTTCCGGCAGATGTTTAAGCGCCTCGGCGAGAGAAATTCCTTCGCGTGGTGTGATGCAGAATATCAGTACGAGATGAATGCGCTCGTTCTTTTGCATCAGCATCGCTTCAAAGTAGTCATCTGCACGTGGCTGTCCCTTTTGTTCTGCCTTCCCCCAAATGGATATATTATATTGTTCGTAGGGACACCGTATGTGTACGAATGCATCCATGATGGTTCCGCATTGCTTTCCTTCGTTCACAAAGGGGATTTCCGCAGCAATGATAATCCGATTTTCTGTCTGTTCGACAACGGTAAAAGGCGTCATCTCCTCTGCCTTCGGTACGATGCGTTCTGTGCCAAGCTGCGCAAACAAAAGCCGTTTTCCAATCCATGCCGCCACGGCAGCAAGCAACAGACCATGCGTCCACCATACAAGCTCAGTATACAATATCTAAGACTCCCTTCTGGTTTTTGCTATCTCCCCCGCGATGATTTCTCAAGGAGTTCATCTTTTTCCATCTCAGACATGAGCGCCCAGTTCTCGCCCATGTGACTGTCTTTGCTGCGAGCAACGAGCGCTGCATATTGGGGATCGGTGATCCCCTTTGCAATCGCACGTGCCTCTTGGAGCGGCGTGCTGCGCGTACTGCTTCCTCTTGGCAGCATAACGCGGTAACGCACACCATCGCCCTCTCTTTTCCACTGCCAGCCGACGATGGCTTTTTCTTTGCCCAGTGCTGCGCTTTCCTTCGTCAGGGCAGTAAGCTCCCTTGCGAGTTTTGACACCTTTGCGGCAAACGGCTTGTTGCGTTCCATGACACCAGCTGCAATCTCTGCGATCTTTTTCGATGCCTCAGGCGTGCTGCATCGCGCAGTGAGGTCACTGCGCACCCGTGAGAGTGCGGCAGCCTCCTGCGTGAGATTGTCCTTTCGCTCCATGAGTGCGCGGCGACGATCTTCAAGTGCACGTTCTTCATCCCTGTATGCTTTTTTGGCAGCAGATGACGAGAAAAATCCGGGTGCAGACTTCTTCTTGAAGGCATCACGCTCTTTCTCCCACGCCTCCGCATCATTCTTATAATACTGTTCTTGTTTACGGTGGGCATTCTCACGTGCACGCAGATCCTTCCATGCCCCTTGGGCGAAGATGTTCTGCGCGATAAGTTCGGCACGTTCCGGCGAGAGCACATCTTTTTGTGCCGCCTCCAATTCCTTACGTTTTTCAACGATGGCTGCGTCCGTATACCTCTTTGCCTCAGAGAGGATACGGACGACATCGGCGAGAGAAAAGCTCTGTGGTTCCTCGTCTGCACGCAGTGTTTTCTTTGCTGTTTCGATGACCTCCACGAAATCCCGCAGACGTTTTTCGAAGCGTTTTTTTGCAAGTTCGTTTTCAAAAAGCAGCTGATTGATACGCGTCTCAATGTTCTGCTTTGTGCCGCGTGCCGAAAGTTTACGCAGCGCCGACTGTAGTTGTTTCGCAAGCCGCTGATATGTTTTCTGCGCTGCGGTGATCCGCTGTTCGACTGTGGATAGCAGTTCCTCAGCAGAATGTTCTTCATCCTCGGCGTTCTTCTCTGCCGCGTGCACACCTGCTGCAAGTGCCCGCAGATCGAGCATCTGCGTACGCGCCGCTTTCATATCGTGCCAAAGTACGCGCGTTTCTTCTGCCATGAAGGAAAGCCGTGCCCGTTCCTGTGCCTCATCTGCCCAGAGGACGGTACTTTTTACTGCGATGAGATCTTTGTATGCATCCTCTACATCTTTGCGCATCTTCTCAGGCAGTTTTTTTCCAAGAGCACCATATTCATCCAGCAGATGCGCAAAGAGTTCTTCGGCTCTAAGCTGACGCACGCGGTCAGTGGCAACATTCTTCGCGCTGATGAGATGCCTGTACCTGTCATTGAGGGCACGCAGCCGCTGAAAGCGTTCCACGCGTGCATTCTTTTGCAAAATATCGTCAAGCGTCACGGCGAAGTCCGTTTCCGGAATGCGGTCAAGAATCTCGGCAAGCACATGATCGCCACGGCGCAGTGCATCTTCTTGCTGCATCTTGAGTGTCCGATGATCAACGCGAATGGGAACACCATATTTTTCAAGCACGGCGTTTTGGATTTTCGCAAAGTCTTCGCGCATATGGAGTAGATATTCTTTTCGTTTTTTGCCGACCCATTTCTCTGCTTTTGCGCAGCCGCCCTTATCGGGGTGCGCCTTATTTGCCCGCCCGAAAAATTTCTCCGCTGTGCGCTCCTTCCGGCGTTCCTTGGCGTCAATCTCTCGCGTCGAGAACATAATATGAACGTGTGGCTGCCTCTCTCCGGAGGAAAGGGTGCCAACTTTTTCATGAATTGCCCACGCACAATAGTGATCTGCGAGATGTTTAGCAAGAAAGGCATCGAGGATTTCTTGCTGCTGCTGAAGATTTAGTTCGTTTGGCAGGGCGAAGACAATTTCTTTGTAGCGCTCGCCGTTCGCACGCTCATAACGATCTGCTGCGAGAAAGAAATTCAGCGAGGAATCCTCTGCCCACTGCGGCAGTTGATGTCCTGTGGCGACGCAGCCGCCACGCATTTCGTATGCCGCTTCGCGGTTAATGTACTGAAGATGCGCGGCGGCGAGTTTGCTGTCCGTTCCCTTTTGAAGAATTTCTAAGATGGCATCCGCTGTGCGCTCTATAGATCTATTTCCTCGTGCAGTGATCCGTGCCGACTTTTGAAATACTTCCGTCCCTAATAGAGAAAGCTCCTCGCCAAAAATGCGACGCGCAGCAGCGAGGGCAATCCCGACAGTCTTAGGTGACGCATTTTTTGTGACATGGATGCCCTGTGCATCGAGTTTGATTTTCCCGAAGGGGCTGCTGTAAAGCAGTACAGGATTTTTTGGCAGTGCAAGAATCGAATGCGTTCCTGCAATTGTGCTGTGGTAGTCATGGGCATCGGCACGAAGTTCCGTACGCATGTCGATGTCTTGGAACTTCCCTGCGCGGTTGATATAGGAGATATGACTGCCCGCATTGATCTGCACACCGCTTGGTTTTTTATCGGATCTCAGTTCAAAATGGTAGCTTGCCATGTCCTTTTTCCTTCCACAGGAGATTCATTTTTTCAACCGAAGGTTCAGCGAGCGTAGGCGAGCGACAACATGAACATCACGGTCATTTTGCAAAAGTCGCGAAACATTCCCGTGCAGCACTGAGTTTCTTGAAAAGAAACTCCTAAGTGTGCACTGAACGTGTTCTGCGAGATGAGTGTAACACAGCCGTGGGAAGGGAATCAATGGAAGGATTTGACATATGACAGCGCCGCAGCGCTGTGTTAAGATAATCTTGACGAGGAAGGAGCGGTGTTTTGCATGAAAACTCATTTGGTCGATCAACAAATTCACCACATGGAAATGGAATTGAATGCGGCAAAGAAAGTTCTTGCCGCAGAAAAATCCTCCCTGCAAAAATTGCGGCGTAAGAAGCGTTCTTACTTGCTTTTACAGGCAGGACTCCTTTTTGAGGAAGCGGGCATACTCTATAACTACGATCCGAATGTTGTCCTCACATTTTTGCGGGGACTAAAAAATGGAGGGGACAATGATGGAGGAAATTAAGGCGGTTAAGGCGGCACTTGAACAGATCGATCAAAAAATCATACGCAAAGAACAAGAGATTGAACGCTGTGAGAAACGACTCAAGGATGCAAAGGCGGACTTGTTCGTGCACGGGATCGACGCAATACAATCATCGGGACATACATTACAAACCTTGGCAGCGGTGACACAAAGAGTTTGCATGCGTTCCTTACGCTTGCACAGGAAACACTTTCCATGCCACAGGAGGAGCGTGCAGCCGGTGAACCTGCTGCGAAAGATTCCGAGCACAGCGGCGAAGATTCGCATTGATATTTTAGGGAGGAAGTTATGCGGCTCTTTATTGCAGAGAAGCCGAGCCTTGGCCGTGCCATCGCGGCGGGACTTGGCAAAGGGACAGAAAAGGACGGCGCGATCTACCTTGGCAGCGATGTTGTGACATGGTGCTTCGGGCACATCCTCGAACAATGCAGTCCTGAAGATTACGATGAGAAATACAAACGTTGGCGCATCGAGGATCTTCCGATTCTTCCTGAGGTGTGGAAGACGAAAGTGAAGCCCGGCGCCAAAAAACAGTACCTTCTCATCAAGAAGCTCGTCCATGAGGCAGATGAAATCGTGAACGCGGGCGATCCGGATCGGGAGGGGCAACTCCTCGTGGATGAGGTGCTTGCTGATTTGCAAATCCTAAAAGGGAGCAAACCGATTCGGCGCATCCTTCTCAACGCACTTGATGAAAAGTCCGTGCGTGAGGCACTTAGGCAGCTGCGTTCCAATCAGGAATTTATCGGGCTGCGCAATTCTGCGCTTGCCCGCAGCCGCGCCGACTGGCTCATCGGAATGAATCTATCACGCATCTATACGATTCGCGCACGACAGGCCGGGTACACCAATACAGTCAGTGTCGGCAGAGTGCAGACGCCAACGATGGGGCTTGTTGTGCGCCGCGAAATTGAAATCAGGAAGTTTCGCCCGATCACATTTTTCACACCGCGTATTCTTTGGCAGCATGAGGCAGGAAGTTTCCTTACAAGATGGAAACCGCACGAGATGGACGGCGTAGATCCAGAAGGCCGCATCGTTCAGCGTGAGACGGCAGAACAGATCCTCAGTGCCGTCCGCAGTGCTCCTGCAAATATTTCCGGCATGGAACAAAAGAAGGGGACAAGTCCACAGCGACTTCCATATTCACTCTCGGCACTTCAGATTGACGCAGGAAAGATGTTCGGTTATGCACCGCAGGAAGTTCTAGGCACACAGCAAGCACTTTATGAAAAGAAACTCACAAGCTATCCGCGCTCGGACTGCGACTATCTGCCGGAGAACCAGCTTGCAGACAAAGATCTCATTCTCGATCATCTCGCCTCCCTTGACGCAGATTTTTCTTCCTTTGCCGTAAAGGCGGATCGAAAGCTCAGGAGCCGTGCATGGAACGACGCAAAAATCTCCGCACACCATGCCATCATCCCAACAACGATGCGACCGGACTATACTGCACTGACAGAGATGGAGAAGAATCTCTATGCGCTTATCGCAAAGGCTTACATCGCGCAGTTTTATCCACCGCAGGAATTCCTCTCTACGAAAATTGAAGTCACTGCCGGAGAAGAAATTTTTACGGCAAGCGGCAAAGTCATTTTGCAGGACGGGTGGAGCGTGCTCTATCAAAAAGAACAGCATGATACAGAGGATGATACTGACCAAGCGCAGAATCTGCCAAGCGTCCGCAAAGGGGATTTCGTTGCCTACCAGGATGGGCATATTAAGGAGGGCGTAACAAAACCGCCGGCGCGGTTCACGCCGGCAACGCTCCTCAAGGCCATGAAAGAGATTCATAAGTATGTGAAGGACAGGCGGCTTAAAGAAACACTGAAAGAGTGTTCGGGCATCGGGACAGAGGCGACACGCGCCTTTATCATCGAGACACTTCAAAAGCGAGAATACGTACGACTGGAGAAGAAGCAGCTTGTTCCGACGGAGCTGGGCATATCCCTCTGTAAGATACTGCCCGATAAAATTCTATTTCCCGACATCACAGCACAGTGGGAATTTGATCTGGATCGGATCAGCACCGGAAGCATTTCCATTAAGGACTTTTTTGCGCAGCAGGAAATCTATCTCCGTGAACTCATAAGCAGCGCCAAGGCGGCGACCATCGCCCCACCAAAGAACAGCATAACGTGTCCGCAGTGCGCGAAGCCCATGCGCCGTCTGAAAAGTGCGAAAGGATATTTCTGGGGCTGCACCGGTTATCCGGAATGCAAGGCGACATTCCCGGATAAGAATGGAAAACCCGATACTGCAACGAAAGGAAGGAGATTCAAATGAACAGCATCATCCTCAGCGGCCGTGTCGCTGCAAAGCTGCGCGAGAACGAAACGCAAAGCGGGAATCAGGTCATCCATTTTCCGATTGCCGTCCGTAAGAGCTTCAAGAAAGATGAAAGCGGAAACTATCCCGTCAACTATTTTCAAGTGGAGGCGTGGAATGTTCTCGCGATCACCTGTAAGGATCGCCTTATCATCGGTGATCTCATCAACGTACAGGGGCGGCTCGATATGGATGTTTACCCTGACGAGCAAGGAAAGAAACAGTACCGTGCAAAAATCGTTGCCAACAATATTGAGTTTCTGACACCGCGCAAAGACGGAAAAGAAGTCTCCTCCACACCGGAAGCGGAAGACCTCACCATTCCGTTCAATCAGATGGTAATAATCGACGACGATGATATTCCGTTTTGATCTTTTGGGACAGATGGAGAGGACACTGAAACTGATCGAGAACGAAAAAGATGGGACTGTTGCACGAAGGTAAATTTATCTTTGTGCAACAGTCCATCTTTTCGTAT
>ERZ773099.2377-NODE-2377-length-12963-cov-12.148125_pt1 | contig 12963 bp, 15 predicted proteins | sample MGYA00511120_ERZ773099 | MGnify/ENA primary metagenome ERZ773099 (study PRJEB29015, sample SAMEA2738012) | human oral metagenome | biome: human oral; feature: human-associated habitat; material: dental | place: China | collected 2104 ... | reverse complement strand
GAAGTCCTGTTGCACCACCGTCGGACGGGGGTTCGATTCCCCCCATCTCCACCACCCAAAAGAGCCCCGCCCCTAGTCGGGCGGGGTTTTTCGTGCCCACTAGGGGTTTCACCGCGAAACCCACTGCGCTCGTTCGATGCCGTAGAGTGCATATGGCGCGCCTGGTGGTCGCTTCCCAGCGACAAGCAGACCGAGAGCCTCGACCACTTCGGGCGAGGCTCGCAGCAGAGCCAGCGCGCCGAGACCACCGCCGCCACCGAGCTGCTGCCCCGGCACAAGGGGGAGGGGCGGCTGCTGCGCGGCTCGCGGCCCGGCGTCGAGGCGGGCGAGCGCATCAACGAGACGGGGCTGCTCGTGCGGCTGGTCGACATGTCGCAGATCGACTTCGGCTGAGAGCGGGTCGTCACTCGGGAAGGTCCCGGAACTCGCCGGGGGGCATCCCCTTGCGCGCCGCCCACCAGCGCACGTAGACGAACAGCTCCTCTGTGGCCTGGATCGAGGCGCCGTACACCTCGTGCCAGAGCGACTCCGGGATAACGTGGGGCAGCAGGGGCACGCCCATGAAGAGATCGCGCTCTCCTGAGACCTGCACCGTCGCGACCATGTGGCTGAGGGAGAAGTGCACCCAGCCCGAGGTCTTGTCGTAGACGGCCGGTGCCCACGGGTGAGCTGCTGCCGCCAGGTCCTTCAGCCGTCCGTCGTTGAGGTTCTTGCCCTCGGGGTCCTTCATCTTGCGGAACTCCTCGCCCGCCAGCAGGCGCATGGCGAGCTCGTCGGAGTTGGGTCCGCTGGCGGCGTAGTGCGCGCGGAACAGCGTGTCGAGCTGGATGCGGAGCAGTGGAGCGGCGGCGTGGATGTTGAACCAGTCCACCGCGTCGATCAGGGCGTCCACGATGCCGTAGCTGCGCTGGACCATCGACGTGACCAGGAAGTCGGTCGAGTAGAGCCGCCCTTCGTCCACGGTGAGGGCCAGCGCCGCCACGTCCAGGTGCTGGCGCCGGAGCTCGTCGAGGCGCTCGCGCAACGGCAGCAGGTCGGGGAACCTCGTCGCCGAGCTCCCGGGTGGCACCGGCTTGGGCTGTCGGGGGAGCCTGCCGGCGCCTGTCGTCTCGTCGTCCATGCCCCCAGTCTCTCGCCCTCCGAGGGACAGACGTGGGACCCCCGGGCGGCTCTCGCCCGAGGGTCCCGGTGTGGTCCAGGACGAACGCGTCAGCGGGACGCGCCCTCCCGGCCGCGCTCCTTCTCCTGCTCGCGGGCCTTGAGGGCCTGCTCGCGGTTCGAGGCAGCCTTGACCTTCGTCTGCTCGGCCTTCGCCTTGTCCTGCTCGGGCACGGCCCTCTGGGTGCCGGCCTTCGCCTGCGAGCGGGACGTGGCCTCGCGCTGCTTCGCCTGTGACTGGCGAGAAGCCTCTGCCGCCTGCTGGCGGCGGGCCTTCTCCTCGCGGGCCACGGCCGCACGGCGGCGCTCGGCCAGCTTGTACTCGGGCGAGGACGCCACGTCCTTGCCGTAGCGCTGCTCGACGGCCTTGCGACCGCCGGGCCCGGACATCATCCGCTGGATCTCGGCCGCCTGCTGGCGGTCGATCTTGACGTGGTCGTACATGCTCGTGCTCATCGCTGATCTCCTTGCTGCCGGGGCCCGCGACGGTCGCGGGCTGCTGTGCCTGTCCGGGTAGTGCCGCCTGGGCAGGGGTGGTAGTTGACGCGCTCCTCGACGGCCTCGATGATCGCGCCCGTGGTCTCGGCCTCGTCCCACGCGGCCTCGACGTGCGCCTCGCACACGTACCAGCTGTAGAGGCTCGTGAGGACGAGCGTCATGGACTGCTCGGCGATGAAGACCTCGCGGGTCGCGAGCTCGCCGCAGCCGGGCTCCCGGCAGAGCGTGCCGGGCGCCATCCGCAGGCCGCTGATCGTCATGCCTGCCTCGCGTCGCGCTGGGAGACGACGCGTGCGCCGTCGAGCAGTTCGGCAGCGCGCTCCTGGGCCGCCGCGACGCTCGCGGCGTCTGGCCCGTCCGTGTCGAGGTCGAACGTCTCGACGACGTGCTGGTGCTCGACGGGGTAGCTGTCGGTGGTAGCCATGACGGTTCTCCATCTCTCGAGCCCTGGGCCCTGTGCCCCTGGTGGACTCGCTGGTGCCGGCCACCCGGCTGGTCGACGACCGGCGGGAGCCGGTCGGCCATGGTCCTGGTCGGGTCAGGGGGCGACGAGCTCCGTGCTGACGCTGGTCGGCTTCGGCTCCTTCGGAGCCTTCTTCATCACCTTGGAGCTGCGCGTCCGGGCCTCGCAGTGGGCGAGGACGACCATGACCGCCTCGTCGGGCACGCTGAACGGGCCGTTGGTGCCCGAGACGTAGACCGAGTCGGTGCGCTGGACGTCGGCGTAGGCTCGCGCCTGGCAGCGCACGGCCTGTGACATGTCGCCCTGGAGCTGGTAGCTGCCGGGAGGCATCTGCGCGACCGGGTAGACGACGACCTGGCTCGTCCGCCCCCACACGGGGCTCGTCGCCGGGATGCCCTGGGAGGGCGTCGTCTCGACCTCGGCGAGCGGGAGGTCCGTCGCGCTCGGGTCGGGTGCCGTCGTGGCGCTGGACGCGCTGGAGGAGCCCGTGGTGCCCGTCGAGGAGCTCGACCCGCTGGGCACGGCCGTCGGGCGGGAGGGCGCCGTCTGCGACGTCGTGGGCGCGGGCGATGGATCGGTGACGTAGACGGCGCTCCGCTCAGCGACAGCGTCGCGAGGGCGAGGACGACGGGGGAGAGGTGCTTGGTCTCATCGTGGTCACCTCGCACCCTCGACGCCCAGCTGAGCGGCGTCACGCTTGGCCACGGCCTCCGCGAGACGACGTCGCAGGTCTTCGATCTCGGCGTCTGCTCGCTGCTCCTCGGCCTCCCAGCGCTCGCGGTCGGCGGCCTGCTCGGCCTCCCTGCGCTCGTGCTCGGCGATCGCCTCCGGTGCCCAGTGCGCGCACGGGATGCCGCCCTCGCAGCCCGAGCACCGGCAGCACGCCGCGCGATCGGGGCACGTCCGGCGGTGCGCCGACTCGTCAATGTCGTGGACGACGGCGAGCGGACTGAAGCCGGGACAGGTGAAGGACGCGTACTCGTACTTCTCCTGGAAGCTCATCTCGTCCCACGGCTCGAAGAAGCTGTCCTCGGTCTGGCCTTGGGCCTCCGTGAGCATCAGGTCGATCTGGCGGCCCGAGTCCATGTCGTCGAGCAGGGCCTCGTCGTGGGCCCGCTGGCGGCTCTCGTGCCCGGCGACCATGTCGTCGATCTCGGCCTGCGTGAAGTTGCTCATGGTGGTTCCTGTCGTGACGGTGGAGCTCAGCTGCTCCCGGCGGGCACGCCGCTCGCCTGTCCTTCGTCACGACCACCACGGAGGTGGCCCGGCCTCCTCGTCGGGAGGCCGGGCCCGACGGGTCGTCGGGCCAGCCGTTGAGTTCTCCTGCTCAGCCGGTCGGGGGCTGATCGGCGTACCGCCCCGTCCCGGACAGCGCCGCGTAGAGGGTCGATCGGGAGACGCCCAGCTCTCGGGCGACGACCGCCTTCGGCACGCCCAGGGCCACCTTCTGCTGCGCCGCCGCCACCTGCTCGGTCGTCAGCTTCGGGCCCCGGTCGTACCTGCCCGCGGCCTTCGCGAGCGCGATGCCCTCGGCCTGGCGCTCGCGGATCATGCGCCGCTCCAGCTTGGCCACGGCCCCCATGAGGGTCAGGACGAACTCGCCGTTGGGGGAGTCGGTGCTGAGCTCCGGCATGTCCAGGAACTGCACCCGGACGCCCCTCTCGCCCAGGTCACGCACGGTCGTCAGCAGGGCGATCGTGTCGCGGGCCAGCCGGTCGGGGCTCTTGACCCGGACGACGTCGCCCTCGCGGACGTAGGAGAGCATCGCCCGGAGCTCCGGCCGGTCCTTGGCCGACCTGCCGGACGTCTTGTCGACGAACAGGCGGTCCACGTCGCCGAGGGCGTCGAGCTGCCTGTCGAGGTTCTGGTCGGAGGAGGAGACGCGGGCGTAGCCGACCACCTGGCTGGTCCCTCTCACGTTCTTCTCCATAGTGTTCAACAACCTCTTAGGACGTGTAGTCTGATGTGTACGACGAAAGTCTACGCCGATGTGGTTGTACGCACAAGAGGTCGCGGTGGTCCGTGTTCGTCGGGGTGCACCGTGTCGAACGGCCGTTCGGGCCCTGCGATCACTAGCCTCGGAGCATGGGTGACGAACCACGGGTCGTAGGGAGCGCGCAGCACTGGTTGGAGGCTGCGCTCGCGCAGCTCGACGGGCCCGTGCTGCTCACGAGCCCGTATCTGGCATATGACGTCTGCGCACGCATCGCCTCGGCAGCGCAGGCGAGTCCTCATCAGTTCGTGCTCGTCACCACGCTGGACCCGAGCGCGGTCGCCAACGGATACCTGTCGGTGAAGGGTCTCGATCGGTTGCTCGACTCGGAGGTCGAGGTGCGCCACGCCGATCGCCTGCACGCGAAGTGCTTCCTGGTCGGCTCACGAGCCATGCTCGGGTCGGCGAACCTCACGGGAGCGGGCCTGGGCAGCTCGGCCACCCCCAACCGGGAGCTCGGGGTGGTGCTCTCGGAGGACGACGCCCAAGACGCGAGGCGTGCCGTCGAGGCGTGGCCCGCGCGCGTCGTCACCCGGGCAGACCTCGCCGACCTCCTCGCGAAGTCCGAGCGCCTCACGCGGCAGCCTGCCGCTCCGAGCGAGGAGCTCGATGCGACGACGGCCCTCCAGATGGCAGAGCAGCTGCTCGCCGACGCGCGAGACCCGGGCCGTGGGCTCTGGCTCAAGCTGGAGTACGGTGAGCTGGCGCTGGACGGGTGGCGCGAGGACTCGTGGTTCGCGAGCCCCAAGAAGGGCAAGCCCGGCTTCCGCGCAGGTGACCTGGTCATGGCCTGCGCCAAGGACACGCACGACTGCTACGCCGTTGTCGAGGTCGCCGACGACCCTGAGCACCAGCCCGCCGACTACGTCGCCAGGACGGCTGAGTACGACCCCGAGGCCGCAGAGCGGTGGCCCTGGATCAACCGGACCGTCCCGAGACTCGTGCCGGACGAGCTCATGGAGCTGAAGCTGCACGAGCTCGGGGTGAGCGGCCAGGGGCTCCAGAACGGGCACGTGAGGCTTCAGCTCGACCAGTTCACGGCAGGGGTCCGAGCCCTCGCGCGCCTCGCTACGGCCTGAGTGGACCTGGGCAGCAGGGTTTCTCCATGACTCCGAGACCAGTCAACGAAGCCCAGCGCGCAGTGCTCGACTGGCTCGCCGCCGGAGGCTCCCAAGACCCGCCGCGGCACGAGATGAAGCTGAGCGCCGCCGCGCTGGCGGGGCGCGGCCTGGTCAAGGTGCGTCGCCCCGGCGGCAGGTGGTCCGCCGAGCTCACGGTCGCGGGGCGGTACTACGTCGAGCACGGCAGGTATCCGGGGGAGCCCGAGAAGGCTGAGAGACGACCGGTGGAACGAAAGCGGTGTGTGAGGCGTCCTGACGAGTCCGCGACCTCGGAGAAGCCGCCGCCGTCTGAGCCAGCGATGCAGGCTCCGGCGCCCCAGGAGCCCGACAAGCAGGTTCCCTTGCGCCAGGTCGTCAGACGGCCTCACCCTGCCGTCAAGGAGCTCAGGGACCGGCCAGGACGTCTGCCAGAACCTCTGCGTCGACGTTGCGTCCTGGTGGCTCACGCCCTCGTCACAGAGGCGCTGGCGCGAGGCTGGGAGGTGACGCCCGTGGAGGCTCGCCGTGAGTCTGACGGCTACCGGAGCACCTACGTGCGCTACGACAGCCGGGCGTTGTTCTTGCTGGACGCCGGGCACGCGCCCGTCGGGATCGTGTTCAGCGAGGTGACGAAGCGGCGACCGCACGAGGACACGAAGGAGGAAGCCGCGCGTCGCGCCAAGGGCCAGCACGTCTGGGCGCCGAAGTACGACTACGTCGGCGACGGGCGGCTCAGGCTCCACCTGACGGACCGCGAAGGGCGCAAGACCGGGACCTCGTGGACCGACGGCTCCCGCGTCACGGTCGAAGACCACCTCGCCGCCGTCCTGGCTGCCGTCGAGGAGGCCAGTGCGCGAGCCGTGCGGCTCGCGGAGGAGCGGCGTCGGCGCCAGGAGGAGGAGAGGCTGCGCCGCGAGGAGGCCGCTCGGATCGAGCGCCTGCGTCGCGGCTACGAGGTCTGGGAGGTGGCGCTCGCCGCCGGTGCCGACGCCTGGATCAGGCACCGCGAGATGATGGCGTTCGTCGACGAGATCGAGCGCACTGCCGGCGAGGACGGGCGCGCGTTCGTCGAGTGGGCGAGAGGGCACCTGGAGGCCGTCGACCCGCGTCGCGTGCTGCCCGCTGGCGACGTGCCCGCGTGGACGCACGAGGAGCGCGCCCGGCACGGCCGGTATCAGCCGCCGCAGGCGTACCGGTGGTGACCGGGAACTCAGCAGCAGCCATGCGTGGCTAGAACGGAATGTCTTGGTCCCAGGGCGTCTGTCGAACGTTTCCGCTGGTGACCGTCTCCCAGGCCTCGGGGTGCTCCTCGTCGTCCAGCTCGCCGGTCTGCTCCTCCGCCAGCTTCACGTGCCACTCCGCCCGCGCCAGCAGCTCGTCGAAGGTGATGACCTCCGGGTGCGCGAGGTTGCGACGGAAGAGCTCGAAGCTGTGCACCTTGTCGTCGATCGGACCCCCGGTGCCCTCCAGCTGGTCGAGAGAGCCGACCACCAGGTAGGCGCGCGGCTGCGTGATAAAGGTGCCCGTCCCAGTGCGCGAGCCGTCGTACGCCTTGTCCTCCAGATACTCACCCAGGTCCCGGACTGCCATGCGCACGGTCTGCTGCACCTGCACGACGGCTCCCGCCAGTTCCGTGGACGGTCCCCAGCACGCCGAGCGGTACTGCGTGCTCGCCAGCAGCTCTGTGCGGTGATGCTTGATCTCCGCGAAGACCATCGACCGGACGATGCCGTTCGTGCGCAGCAGAGCGTCCGTGCGCTTCCCGGCCCCCTTGATGCTTGCGCCGCTGGTGACCTGCTCCAGCTTCTCGTGGTCCCACGACGTCAGGAGCTGGCCGCCGAGGCCGACCCCGAGGACCCAGGGATTCGCTTCCAAGAGGCGTTGCCACGCCCTCTCGGGGCCGCCGGCGTCCTTGCTCTCGGCGTCGAACGCCGCGTCGTCGTCCAGCCAGCTGCGCATGGTGTCCACCACGTCGCGCCGGCGCTGGAGAGCGATCACGTCCTGGGCTGTCGCGTCGGTGCGGATGAGCTCCTTGAAGCGCTCGGGGTCCTGCGCGTACGCCCGTCCCAGGGCGTTGGGGTCCGAGAAGACGTCGCGCAGCAGCTGGTCGTCGACACGCACGCTCTCGTCGCCGTCGGGTGGGATCGAGTCGAGCGCCTTGACGAGATCGATGAGGCGGGTCGACTGGTCCCGGTCGAGGCGCAGCATCTGCTCCACCTTGGTCGCGTTGGGATCCGTCGGCACGCGCTGGAGGACGATCTCGCGGACGGCGCCGGCGTGGCGCGCGACTTCCAGCCGGAGCTGCTTCCTGCCGCCGGGCGTCGTGCTCACCACGTACCCCTCCCATTCCCAGTCGTCGTCAGCATCGAGGTCCTCCATCTCGTCGAAGACCTTGTACACGTAGCGGGCCGGGTAGCCGGCATCTCGACCGAACTGGGCGATGAAGCTCCGATAGGCGTAGACGCGGTCGGGCATACGACCGTTCGCCCAGACGACCTCGTTGCCCGGGTTCAGTTCCTCGAAGACGATCGGCACCATTCACCCCCTCGGGGTCTTCGTGATCACAGCGTAGAACTTGAGCTGCGCGATGACGCGGAGGATCACCGCCTGCGGCCGTCGGCGTCGCCCTGCTCGGGCCTGGCGGCCCTCTAGGGCTCGCTGGCGCCGGTAGGGGCTGCGCCCCTCCCTCAAGGGCAGAGCACACAGGAGATGGCGCAGGGGCTCGCTGCGAGACTCTCGCAGCCAGGTGCCACGCACCACCCATCCACCGCCCCTTGCCTGTGCCCCTCGCCGGGCGGAGCCCGGCGAGCCCGAGCGTCCCTAGGTCCACTCCCTGGTCTAGCCGGGGCACGGTCAGGGAGGGATGCATGGTTCCGGCGGCAGGTTGACGGTTGACAGGTTGGGTGACAGATGGAAAACGCAGCTGTCAACCTATCAACCGGATGACCGCCATCGCCCCCTGCGAAGCGCCTCAAGACGACGCGACGCCCTGCGATCCGTCGTCTCGGATCGCAGGGCGTCGACGCTTCGTCCGCAGCATCACCTCATCTTGATCGGAAGCTCCGTCCAGGTCTTGGCGAAGCTGCCGTTGTACGTCTGGGCCCGTGCGTCCCACAGCGACGGGTCGGCGTCGCCGCTGCCGCTGAAGATCCGGTAGTCGCAGGCTGCGACGCGCTCGACGACGCACGCCGACCCCTGCGTCCGCCCGCCGTTCGCCAGGATGCGGTGAGTCGTGTGGGCGTCCGCCTCCTTCCTCGCGGCCCGGTACGCGTCGGCCTCCGCTGCCGCGAGCGCCTCGTCGACGGCGTCGTCTGAAGCGCCGGGAACATCGTCCGCGGTCACGCCGACGTTCATGACCGTCCTCCACCGCATCGAGCTGGTGCCGATCTTCTTGTGCCCCTGCTCGACCTCGATCCCGATCGTGCGCAGCGCGATCTGCTTGGTCTTCAGGATGCGGCCCAGGGAGACAGGCGAGGTCGGCCAGCCGGCCCGGTCGTCTTCGGGGCGGAAGGGCTTGATGGCCTGGTACAGGTCGTCGGGCGTGCCCTCCCACTTCCTGTCCCGCTCGGGCACCAGGCGCAGCAGTGCCGTCACCACCGGGTCATCCATCGCCTGGGCGGCGAGACCCTGCTTGACGCTGTTGAAGAACGTCTCGTGGAAGCCGTCCGGGGCACCGACCTGGTCCAGGTGGATGTCGAGCGCGTGCAGGACCTCGGAGTGGTCCGCCATGCGCGCAAGCTTCACGACCTTGCGGTGCACTAGGTCCCGCACCTCGTCCCGGTGGGCGATGACGCCGGCCAGGTCGTCGAACAGCGCTCCCAAGATGTAGGGCGTTGCCGCCTCGTACCTCTCGTTGAGCTCGCGCTCGGTGAGCCGCTCGCTCTCGTCGATCATCGGCAGGTCGAGCCGCATGAGCCGCTCGACCGCGTCGCTGCCGAGCCCGGCCGGCATGACGATCGACGTGACGGCCATGGGGCGCTTGATGAACTTGGAGTACATCTCGCCGTTCGTGTAGAGCACGCGCCGGTCGTCGGCGAAGCCGGTGACGATGCGAGCCATCCAGTCGCTCGTGGCCGCGCTGATCTTCGTCCCGACGTTGTCCATCGAGACCACGAAGCGCGTCGCGGCGCGCACGTTGTCGTCCGTCTCGCTGGCCGCCTTCGCGCTCGGTGCCGATACCGGGTCGACGAGCGCGAGCAGGTTGCGCGAGCGGGTGGTCTTCGCCGACCCGTGCGCCCCCGTGAACCACGCGATCGGGCTGGCGACCTCGGGCAGGTAGGCGCTGAGCAGCCAACCCCACAGGAGCCGCGCTATGTCGGAATCGGGGTCCAGGTCCTGGGCCGTGGCGAACAGGGTCCTGTCGCCGCCGCGCTCCGGGACCGGCAGAGGTCGCAGCGCGGTTGACCGCGTCCACACGGTGTCAGGGCGATCTTCGTCCTCGAAGCGGACCACGCGCCAGCCCTCGGCCGTGATCTCGACCAGCTCACCCGTGTCGCGCCCGAGGTCGATGACCACGCGGTCGCCCTCGTCGCTGGACCGCATCTTGACCACGACGCGAGGCGCCTCCTCGGCCGCGATGGCGCTGACCGTGGAGAGCGCGTTCTTCACGGCGTCAGCCGTGAGCGTCTCTCCGTACTCCTTCCAGAAGGCGCGGCGGAGCGTCCCCTCGCACGCGGCGAGCGGCTTCGCCACCCGCAGGGTCTCGGCGTCGACGGGGACGCCGTAGGGAACCCCGTCCTCGCTCAGCACCAGCTCGAAGAGCTCGCCGAACTTGCGGACCACCTCTGCCGCCTTGATCGTCGTGCTGCCCTTGCCATCGCCTTCGCGCGCGGGGGCCGGCTTCGGCGGGGGGAGCGCTGGTCGTCGCCACGACGAGAGCAGGGTCGACCTCCGTCCCGAGGGCAGACGCGACCAACTTGACCTGCTTGGGAGTGAGCGCCTTGTGGAACGGCAGCCGCCCGTAGGCGTCCCCGCGCAGCCGGTTGGCCTCGCTGATCGCCTCGTTCGTAGCGTCGAGGACGGCGCGCAGGGTGGTCGCCGCATCGGGTATCGGCCTCTCGGATGCCATCCGGGCAAGCACCTCGTCGGTGACCGCGGCGTAGAACCTGGCGGGGGTCTGTGCCGCCCACGCTGCGTCGTGCTCGACCTGGGAGCTCGCCTTCGATCCATCGTCTTGCGCGCTTGCCCCATCCTCATCCGCGTGGGTAAAATGGGAATCGTTCTCGCAAGGAACGCTCTGATCGCTAGCCTTCACGTCTGCCGCCCCCTCGCCCTGGGGGTGGCTTTCGTTTGCCCCGACGTCCTCGACGACCTGCTCGGGGCTCTCGTCGGCCGTGGCGGCCTGAACGGACTTCGTCTTGGGGTTCATCTCACGCCACCCCTCCACGCCCAGGAGTACCGCGCAGCGGCCCTTCTGCTCGACGAACACCTTGGGCTCGCCGTTGGGCTGCCCTCACGGCCACCTCTTCGGCGTCGAAGAGGATCGCGTAGCCGAGCTTGTACTTCGTGAGACTGCCCTCACGCACCCAGTTGTCGAGGGTCGATCGGACGACGCCGAACTCCGCCTCGATCTCCTTGAGGGGTCGCATCGCTGCGGTGACCTGCTCGGTCGAAATGATCACGACGCTCATGTCGCGCACCTCGTGCTTCTCCGGCACGACAAACGCTGCCCTACCGGCTCGACGGAAGACGCTGAGGGTCTTCCGGAACGGGTGGGCAGCAAAGTGGTGATGCGACGTCGGCCGTGCGGCCAGCTAGGAGAGTGCGGTTTCCGTGTCGCACTCTCCGTCGGGATTCGCCCTAGATGCCTCGAATCCTATCGAACTGGCGAAACTGTGTCCAGGCCTGTCGTGATCCCGCGTCACGCCGCCCTCGCCTTCTCCACGACGCCGGCAGCGCGCTGCTCGCGCGCCTCGGTCATGACAGCTCCGACGACCTCCAGCGCGTTCAGTCCCAGCGGGGGAGCGGCCAGCGCCTGGCGCTGCGCCCACTCAGCCACGCTCTCGCGTCCGGCAGCCGCCGGCGCGATTTCGCCCCGCGACGACCGCTCACGGCCTCCAGCTCGGCGCGGTCCAGCCGCACCCCGGCGCCCACCCGGCGCTTCGTTACCAAGTCCTTGGACATCCACAGGTTCAGCGTCGAGCGGGCTCCGTAGCCAGCCTCCGCGGCCTCTCGCACAGTCAGAAGCTCAGCCATCTCGGCCACCGCCCTCCGTCAGCAGGTCACCGAGCAGCCGTCTGCGGCTGCCTGGTCAGCACCTCCTTCCGGCGCCACGCGCCCTCCCGGTCGACGCCACGTCGACCACGCGCGCCAGCGCACTCCGAGCAACGTCGCTCGCTCGTGGGGGCCCACCTCGTGGGCTCTCACCTCGTGTCCACGGAACAAACGTCAGCGGTTCGTCTGCAAGGATTTGACAAGGTCGTTACCCTCAACAAGGTTGTTGGACATCACGAAGACTTTGCTACGTCTTCTCAGCTCCACATGACCAACCCGGCGGCGCAAGCGCCGCCACTCAGCGAAGGCGGCAACAGCCGCTGCTGCCTCCGAGCCAACTCCCTCGGCCCTCCGACACGGAGTCGACGGGTTTGGTCAGACCTCGCTCCTACGCTTGAGCCAATCCCGAGCAGAAGGACGAGACCCATGGCAATGAGCCGCAGCCAGTTCGAGCGTCAGGTGCGCGAAGCCCAGCGGAAGGCGCAGCGCGAGATCGACCGCGTGAACCGTGCGAACAAGAAGGCGGTGGATGACTACAACCGTGAGGTCGAGCGCCACAACCGTCGTGAGATCGACCGCGTCAACCGCGAGAACAAGAAGGCCGTCGACGAGTACAACCGCAAGGTCGAGCAGCACAACCGCGAGGCGGACCGCCATAACCAGAAGGTGGTGGACGACCTCAACCGCCAGCTCGCAGCCGGAACTCGCCGGAAGGTGAGCTACCGGCCGGCCGAGCAGGTGCTGGTCGAGCGCGTGCAGAGCGCCATCAACTTCGACGACGGTCGCGAGTACGACGTCTTCCTGAGCTATGCCCGGATCGACGGCGAGGCCGTCGCGACCGAGCTGGCGCAGGCGCTCGAAGCTCTCGGCGTGCGCGTGTGGTTCGACGCGGTGGCCATCCAGCCCGGGAAGTCGCAGTCGCTCCAGATGGACGCAGGTCTGCGCAAGGCTAGCGCGGGCATCGCGGTGCTGACCGCCGCCTACCTCGCGGGGCGCTTCTGGACGCAGCGCGAGCTCGGAGCGCTGCTGAACAAGCCGACCCTTATTCCCGTGCTCCACGGGGTCACGTTCGACGACGTCAAGGAGTATTCGGGCATCCTTCCCGACCTCGCCGGCTTCACGACCGGCGACGACGAGGTGGCGACGATCGCAGAGAAGATCGCCCCGTTCGTGAGTCCCTCTTCAGTGCGCGATTGACCTGGGTGGAGAACTCGCTAATGGCCATTCTGGCTATGCGGCCTGGGGCTCCTGCCATACCAGCAAGAGGTGATCGCGCCACGCCCTCAGCTCCACCGGTTCGACACGTGCCCCCTGAGCTCCACGTAAGATGAGAAAATCGAAACTTGCCCCGCCATCAGGCGGGGCAGTTTTGTTTTCTGCAGTGACTTGCACCGGGGCGTCGATGGTGGTGTGGAGCGCCACATCACATGGACCGCCGTCGGGAGGTTCTACCTCGCGCTGCTCCCGTTGGCGTCGGTGCTGCTCCTTGGTGTCAAGGGGTGGAAGCAACGAGGAGGCGTTCGAAGGCTTCTCGTGGG
>ERZ773099.2372-NODE-2372-length-12974-cov-6.635421_pt1 | contig 12974 bp, 7 predicted proteins | sample MGYA00511120_ERZ773099 | MGnify/ENA primary metagenome ERZ773099 (study PRJEB29015, sample SAMEA2738012) | human oral metagenome | biome: human oral; feature: human-associated habitat; material: dental | place: China | collected 2104 ... | reverse complement strand
AGAAGATTTCCTACGAGCGCCTGCTGCTCTTCTCCATCCTCTTCAGCTTCGGCGCGTCGAACATCGGCCTCACGCAGATCATCGCGCTCGCCGTGCCGTTCCTCGTGGCGATCTATCCGTTGGTCATCGTCTTTGTGCTCCTCTCGCTCTTCGACCGCTTCATCGGCTGGCGAAAGAGCATCTACCAGGGCGCCATGCTCGTCACGCTCGCCTTCTCGCTGACGGACGCGATGCATGCCGCAGGCTTCGGGCCTGCCGCGCTCTACGAAATGCTTTCCGCGCATGTCCCGTTCTACGGCGTCATGATGGGCTGGGTCTGCCCGGCAGTTGTCGGCGCATTCTTGGGATTTTTCATCTCGCTCGGGCAGAAGGCGCCGGAAGTCAAGGAAGCGTAGCTTCGCGCCGTACAAGACGATTCGCATAGAGAGACAGCCTGACGGGCATTCCGTCAGGCTGTCTCTTTATGCTATAATGGAAGGAAAGAGGGGAGGAGAGCCGTCTTTGAAGAAAGTGTCTTTGGCAGAGCTGCTCAAAGGGATGCGGGCGGCGTCGTATGAAGAGCAGTACAGTTCCATTATGAAACTGCTTGAAGATGGGCGCATCAAGCCGCTGAAACGATCCGGCACGAATGGCAAGAAGCCGGCGCTTCATTTGGCATATTGGCTGGCGGAAGAAGAGACGGATTATGCGCCGTACCGGGAGGAACTGCTTTACTGCACGATGCCGCGCCTCTCGGTGGACTATTATCTGCGCCACCTCGACGTGTATGAGAAGGAGCGTACAGCGGTGCGCGCCCTGCAGGATTTTTTGCAGATGCACGGCGAGAAGCTGCGGCAGCAGGTTTCCTTCAACGAGCGAAGCTTCCAGATCTGGGGAAAGGAGAAGTTCCTGCTGCAAGGCGCGGGAAAGACCGTATTGAAGCACTGCGGCTTCGATGCAGCGCTTCTCAACTGCTACGAGACGGCAGAGCCTTTTTCCTGCTATGCGCATGAGAGAAGGACGCCGCAGAAGATTCTCGTCATCGAGAACAAGGATACATTCTTCAGCATGCGCTGCCATCTGCTCGGAGGCGCTTCTGCCATTTTGGGAGAGACGTTCGGCACGCTCGTCTACGGTGCGGGAAAGCGCGTCCTCAGCAGCTTTCGCGATTTCTCCGTCAGCGCGGAGCCTTACATGAAGGAGCGGGCGAACGAACTTCTTTACTTCGGCGATCTCGACTACGAGGGCGTCGGCATATACGAGAATCTTGCCGCTTCGCTTGCGCCGCAATGGGAAATCAAGCCGTTCGCTGCAGCCTATCGTGCCATGCTCGCCAAAGGGGCCGGCGTCGCGCTTCCACGGACAAAGGAGAAGCAAAATCGGCATATCACGGGCGCTTTTTTCGCATGTTTTCCGGCGGCGGACGTTCTCGCCATGAGGAAGATTTTGGAGGCGGGGCGCTACATTCCGCAGGAGATTCTGAATCTGGAGGATTTTTAGTGCGATGCGGTACGATTTTCTCAAGGCTTTTCCCAAGCGCATGAAGACGGTGGGGCTTCACGCCCTGCTCTTCGCAAACAGCAGCCAGAAGTCGCTGTGGAAGGAGTGCGGCTTCGAGACTTTGGCGGAGCAGATGAATATGATCTTTGCCGTACTGCTCTACATCATGGAGCAGTCGCTGAAGGAAGAAGCCTGCACGATGGACGATATCGCTGTCTTTGCCGATGCGGTCAACGCAGAGCATTTCCGCAAGGACATGTCGTTTGACGAATGCCGGGCGCTCGCCGACTTCATCGTCAACGTCGTCCTCTCCAACGAGGGACGCGCCATGTACTTCACGGGCTACGACTTCGAGCAGGGCGCTTTCGAGCAGCTTCATATCAGCTATGTGGCGAACCGCATCGTCTACATCGACCGAGAGGTGCGGCGAACCTCTTATCATCTGACGGATGACGGCTATAATCTTTTGCTGGGCACGCTGGAAGTCGAGAGCAACCTGAAGCTGACGATTCAGGAACTGATCTTCCAGATGCATCTGGAGAAGCAGAGCTATGACAAGGCGCTCGACGACATCAAGAACGTTTTCAACCTCATGCAGATCCAACTGCAGAAGATTCGCGAGGCGATGCTGCGCATCCGCCGCAACGTGCTCGATTACCGCGTCGGCGACTACGAGAGGCTTCTGCGCGACGATATGGCGACGATCGATGAGACGAAGGAGAAGTTCCGCCGCTACCGCGACCTCGTGCAGTCGCGCGTGCGCGAGATGGAGGCGGGGCAGGTGGACGTCCGTTCCCTCTTGCCGGAAGACGAGGAGAAGCTGCGGCATCTGCGCGAGATCGAGCGCTATCTGAGCCGCGTCATCGACGAGCATCAGCGCATCTTGGGCAGCCATTTCGATCTGAAGGCGCTCTACACGTCGGAGCTGGAGAAGATGGCGGAGATGTCGCTCGTGCGGCGCTTCAGTCTGCGCACGGAACTGTTCGACAAGGCGCTGAAAAATCCTGCGGCGCTCGGCAGGCTCGACGCTTTTTTGGCGCCGCTCTTCAACCGTGCGCCGGCGAAGATCTTCAACCTGCGCAAGATCACCGAGGAGCAGCGCATGCGTCAAGCGTCAGAAGAGGAAATGACGACGGAGGACATGGACTTTGATGAGACGGCTTGGCGCGAGGAGCAGGAGCGCCTGCAGCAGGAAAAGCTCGCAAAGTATGAGGCCTGCCTCGCCTTTTTGCTCGAAACGGCAGCGGAGCGCGGCACGGTGAGATTGTCGGCGCTTCGCGAGGCGGTGCAGGCGGACGAGGCGAAGCGAGCGGCGCTCCTTCCGGACGTTCGCATCTTCAAGGAGGTCATGGTCGAGCTTTTGAAGACAGCTGTCATCGACGTCGAGGCGCTGCGGGAAGAAAAGGCGTCCTACATCCGCGAGGAGGCGAAGGGTTTTTGCCTGGGCGCGATGGCGCTCGACCTCTTGGCGGAGCATCGCGCTTGGGGGCGAATCCGAGAAGTCGAGGCGCGAAAGCTTTACGAGGAGGCGCCTGTCGTTTTTCACGGCGTGCCGGACGGCGCGGGCGGCGAGTGCGTCGTGCGCTGCTCGGAGGTGGTTCTGCGCGTGCGAAAGGAGAAGGAAGATGGCGTATGAAGCGGAAGAGGTGCGGCTCAGTCAGGAGATTTTCTATCATCTCCTTGAGCATCATGAGCTGCGCGAAGCGGAGACGCGCGAACTTTATCGCGCCTATACGGAATCCGCGCCCGTGCAGGAGATGGTCAAGGCGCAGGGTAGGATTGCGGCGAGCCGCGTGAAGCGCTACGGCGATGTCGTCTACCTGATTCCCGAGGCAGACAACCACTTTCTCGGCTACTCGCGTGCGCATCTCAAGAAGGAGCTTTGCCGCAGCAATGCGACGGACAAGGACTACTGCCTCGCGCAGTTTTCCATCCTCGTGCTCCTTCTGGAATTTTACGACGGACGGGGGACGAGCAGCAAGACGCGCGACTACATGCGCGTCGGCGAATGGCAGAACTCCATCTCGCTGCACTTGCAGGAGGGCGCAGATCTTACGGTCGAGGAGCAGGAGGCGCAGGGACTTTCCTATCAGGATATGCTTGAGGCGTATGAATCCCTGCGCTCCGATGATCGCGGCACGCGCCAGAAGACGACGAAGGAGGGCTTCCTCTATGGCGTCCTGCGCTTTTTGCAGGCGCAGGGACTCGTCGAATATGTGGAGCAGGACGAGATGATCAAGACGCGGCGCAAGCTCGATCATTTCATGGATTGGAATTTGCTCAATGAGAACAACTATTCGCGCGTTCTCAAGGTGCTGGGGGTGAAAGGCGATGAGCAAGATCCGCGCGGTGCGGCTGATCAACATCAATTACAACCATGACGCGAACCGCATCAGCGACGAGACGATGCACTTCAACGGGGAGAGCGTCTTGATTTCCCTGCAGAACGGCGGCGGCAAGTCCGTCCTCGTGCAGATGCTCTGTGCCCCCTTCGTGCAGAAGCGTTTCCGGAGCTTCAAGGAGCGGCCTTTCGCCCGCTACTTCCGCACGCCGCAGCCATCCTTCATCCTCGTGGAATGGCAGCTTGAGCAGGGCGGCGGCTGTTTGCTGACGGGCATGATGGTGCGCAAGAGCCAAGAACTCGATGCGGGCGAAGAGCTTGAAATCATCAACTTCCTCAGCGAGTACAGGGCGCCGTGCACGCGGGACATCCATCATTTGCCCGTCTTGGAGAAGACGCGCACGGAGCTGCGCCTCAAGAGCTACGCCGCCTGCCGCCAGATTTTTGAAGGCTTTCGCCGCGAGCCGGACAAGAAGTTCCTGAGCTACGACATGGGAAGCAGCGCACAGGCGAAGCAATATTTCACGAAGCTCATGGAGTACGGCATTGATTATCGCGAATGGCAGAACATCATCCGCAAGGTCAACGAGGAGGAATCGGGGCTGTCGAAGCTCTTCTCCGACTGCAGGGATGAGAAGAGCCTTGTCGAGAAGTGGTTTCTCGATGCCATCGAGAACAAGCTGAACAAAGAGCAGAATCGCATGAGCGAATTTCGCACGATCTTGGAAAAATATGTGCGCCTCTATCAGGGCAACCGAGCCAAGATCGAGCGCAGGGGGGAGATCCGGCGTTTCGAGGAGGAGGCGCAGAAGATCGAGGCGCAGGCCGAAGCGTATCAGGCGGTTTCCTTGGAGGCTGCAGCGGGGCGCAGCCGGCTTGTCTGCTATCGCAGGGAAATCGTGCGCCTCGGCGAGAAAGCTGCCGAGGAAACCGTGCGCGAGACGGAGAAGCTGGAGGCGCTCGAAGGGGAGATCCGCCTGGTCGAGTATCAGCGCTGCTCAGCGCAGCACTACGCCGAGGCCGATGCGCTGGAAGCCTTGAAGGCGCGTTTTGACGCTTTGCAGGCGAGCATGACCGCTTGGGAGGAGAAGCGTGCGGCTTGGCAGGAACGATGCCATGTGCTGCGGCTTGCCCAAAGTCAGGAACGGCTTTCCAAGGAGCAGTCGGAGCTGGAGAAGATCGTGCAGTCCTTGGACGTCTGCCGCCGCGAAGATCAAGAGCTTGAGCCAGAGCGCGACTATCTCGGCTATCTGCTGCGCCTGCACTACGAAGGACAGATGGAAGAGGAGGAGCGGCGCATGAAGCGGGCACAGGCGCAGCTTGCCGCTCTCGCTGCGCGTGAGGCGAAGGATCGGCGAGAGGCGGAGGAGGCGGAGCGCGAGCGCGTGCAGCGGGCGCAGGAAGAGGGGGCGCTTCGTGCGGCGACGGAGCTTTACGGCCGCCTCGAAGACTGCTATGCCGAGCGCTGGCAGGCGTCTCTCGTGCGCAACATCGTCGGCGAGTATGAGCCGGGGAGACTGGAAGCGCTGGCGCAGGATCTCGACGACGCCGCGCGTGCCTGCGCGGAAAAGGAGCGCACCAAAAAGGAGCGCAGAGCCGTCATAGGCACGGAGATTGTGCGCATGGAACGCGAGTCGGAGCAGCTTCGCCAACGGGAGGCAAAAAAGAGAGCGGCGCTTGGCAAAGCGCACGAGAGCCTGCAGGCCTATGAGGAGGAAATCGCCTATCGCAGACGGGCGCTCAAGTATCTCGAACTGCATCCTGCGCAGGCGGCGCTTTTCGATGGAGAGAGACTCCTGGCGGCGGCCGAAGGCAAGCTGCGGGAAATGAGCGAGATGCTGCAGAAGCTTATCGTGGAGGAGAAAGGCTGCAAGGATGAGCTGCAGAACCTTCGGACGGGGCGCAGCATCGCCCTGCCGCCAGGCCTGCGGCACGTGTTCGACACGCTCGGCATTCCCCTCGTTTACGGCATGGAATGGTTGAAGCGCAACGGGCTTTCGGAAGAGGAGAATCTGTCGCTCGTCGAAAAGAATCCGTTCCTGCCGTACGCGCTCATCTTGTCGGAAGCGCAGCTCTGCCGGCTGCAGCGGGAGCCGCCGACAGTCTTCACCGCCGCGCCCGTGCCCTTGCTGACGCGCGAGAGTCTGGCGCGAGAGGGCGAGTCTTCCGAACCGCTTGCCGGGAACGTCCGCTTCTACATGCTTTTCAACAAGAACCTCCTGAACGAGGAGAAGCTGCGGCGACTGTTGGAAGAAAAGGAAGCGGAACTGGCGCACCGGCGGGAGGAGCGAACGAGGCGGCAGGAAGAGCACGAGGGCTATGTGAAGCTGCGCGATACATTGCGCGAGCAGAAGGTCACGGAGCAGCTTTACGAAGCCGTGCGCCAGGAGATCCGTGACATCGAGGAAGAATGCGCGGAGCTTGCTGCAGCCGTCATGCAGGCAAAGGAAAGCGTCTTGAACCTGCGGCGGGAGGAAAAGAGTCTCGAAGACGGGCTGCGCACATTGGAAAGGGAAGCGGCAAGGCGTGAGCTGCAGACGGAAGAGCTGCGCGAGCTGACGGACGCCTACGGCAGATATTTGGAGGAGAAGGAGCAGCTGGCACGTTGCCGGGCGAGGCTGGCGGCGCTGCAGCAGAAGCGGGAGGAGCTGTGCGCCGAGTTGGAGCGGCTGGCGCTCGCAATTCGCACGCAGGAAAGGGGCAGGGAGGATTCCCGACGCCGCTTGGAAGAACTGCGGCAGGAGCACATTGCCTTCGCCGCTTACGAGAAGACGGCGAGACCTGCCGCTTTGCGAGATTCGGCGGGGGATTTCGGCGCACGCCTGGCACGCTATCAGGCAATCGGGCAGAAGGTTTCGCAGCGCGAGCAGGAGCTTGAGGCGCGGCAAAAGATCGCGGCGGAGCGCGTGCGCCAAGCACAGAGGGAGCTGCAGCGCATGGCGCACAAGTACGGCTTGACGCAGGACGCATGGCGTGAGGCCCTCTACAGCGAAGCGGAGGAAGAAGAGGCCGAAAGGGAGGCGGCAGCCTGCCTTGAGAAGCTGCGCGAAGAGGAGCGCAGGAAGAACGACGTCGACAAGTCGCTCGCTCTCTTAAAGCAGCGCATGGCACAAAACAAGCATGAGATGCGACGCATCTGTGCGAAGGAAGAGCCTCTGCCGCGAGAGGCGATTCCCGTCCTCGACCATGAGGCGCGAAAGGCGGAGCTGCTGTTGCAGAAGCGCCGCACGGAAAAGGATCTGGCGGCATGGCAGGAGCGGCGGCAGGGATGCGAGAGCATCTTGACGGCCTTGGCGGAATACGAGGGGGAAGAGCCGCAGGAAGAAGCCGCCTTCGAGGAGGACTTCTCCCGCGCTGCCATGGCGCAGCTCCGCAGCTTCATGGGGAAGCTGCAGCAACTTTATCGGAGGGGCTGCGACGACAGGACGCGGGCGCGTGAGAAGCTGATGCAGGTTCTCAACGGTGCGGCGCGTCTCGAAGAGTTCCAGGAAGATTTCTTCCGCAAGCCGCTCGAAACCTTGCTCGCCTGCGCAGAAGACGCGTCGAAGGCGCTGCGCCAGCTTGCCGTCATACGTCAGTCGTATCGCGATCTCGTGGAAAAACTGCTCGTCGATATTGCCATGGTGAAAGCGGAGGAGCAGCAGATCGTCGCCCTTTTGCAGGATTATGTGCGCGAGGTTCATGCGCAGCTGGGCAAGATCGACAGCAATTCGAGCATCATGGTGCGCGGCCGCTCCATCAAGATGCTGCGCCTCGAACTGCCCGATTGGCTGGAAAACGAAGACGCCTATCGCAGCCGCATCGAGGAAAAGGTCGGGGAGCTTACGAGGCGCGGCGTCGACCTGCTCGAACGGGAGGACTCGCTGCACGATTTCATCGGCAAGCAGCTGACGACGAAGGGGCTTTACGACGATGTCATCGGCATCTCGAACATCCGCATCGAGATGTTCAAGATCGAGGAGCAGTACGAGCGTCGGATCACGTGGAGCGCGGTCGCGAGCAACTCGGGCGGCGAAGGATTCTTGTCCGCCTTCGTCATCCTCGCGAGCCTGCTCCACTATATGAGGCGCGACGAGACGGACATCTTCGCCGAGCGCAATGAAGGCAAGGTGCTCCTGATGGACAATCCCTTCGCGCAGACGAACGCCTCGCATCTTCTGAAACCGCTGATGGAGGTGGCGAAGAAGAACAACACGCAGCTCATTTGCCTCACGGGGCTTGGCGGCGAATCCATCTACAATCGCTTCGACAACATCTATGTGCTCAATCTCGTCGATTCGCGACTGAACCGCGTCCGATACCTGAAGAGCCGCCAGATTGCAGGCAAGACGCCCGACGCCGCGCTTTCCCTCGCACGCATCGAGGTGGCGGCGGATGAGGGACGCATGGAATCGCTGTTTTGAGATGCAGAAAGAGAGCCGCCTGCAGCCGAGGCTTTCGGCTGCAGGCGGCTGTTCGCTTCATGCACGTGAGTATATGCTCGCGTTGGCGGCGAGCATGGACTTCTTCGGTTCGTTCTTGCCAAGCGCAAGTGAGAGCGCTGCTCGCTCTAGCCCTTGAGTCCCGAGCCGGTCAGCGGCACGACGACGCGATAATTGTCGGGCTTTGCCGTGCCGAAGATCTGCATGGCGCCGGCGAGGGCTGCGGCGCTCGTCGTTTCCACGTAGACGCCTCTGCGGCCGAGCATTCTCTTGCACTTCACGATGTCATCGTCCTCGACGATGAGGACGTCGCCGCCGCTATTCTTGACAGCGGCGAGCATGTCGTGCAGCCGCTTGGGCTGCTCGATGCGGATGGACTCGGCAATCGTCTCCGTCTTCGGGCTTTCCGGTATCTTGTTGAACGCCTCGTAGAGCGGCGCACAGTTCTTGCTCTGCACGGGCATGAGGCGCGGCAGGCGGCCGATCTCGATGAAGCCGTAGTAAAGCCCCAGGAGCATCGTGCCGTTGCCGACGGGCAGGAAGATGTACTCGGGCACGCTCTCGCCGAGCTGCTCGTAGATCTCGTATGCCATCGCCTTCATGCCCTCGAAGAAGAGCGGGTTGTAGACGTGCGAGGCGTAGTAGGCGTCGCCGAGGTTTTCCTTGACCGCTTGGCATGCGCCCGTGCGGCCTCCTTCCGTCTTGACGATCCTCGCGCCGTAGGCGGCGATCTGACGCAGCTTGTCGGGCGACGTCTCCTTCGGCACGTAGACCGTGCAGTCGATGTCCGCCGCTGCCGCGTAGGCTGCGATGGAAGCGCCGGCATTGCCTGCCGAATCGAGAGCGATCTTCTCGATGCCGACGTGGTGGATCTCGTTGATCAGCGTGTAGGCGCCGCGATCCTTGAAGGATCCGGTCGGCAGAAGGTTTTCCGTCTTCAGCAGGTATTCGATGCCGTCGATCTTGATGCTCAAAAGATCGGTGTGCATGTGCCCGATCGTGACGTCATGCACCGTCTCCTCGTTTGCCGCCTTGTTCAGATGGAACATGCCGCCGCATTCGCAGCGGTAGTTCATCGAGCTGATGGGATATTTCTTCTTGCACTTCTCGCAGTAAAAATACATGGAGCATCCCGCCTTCCGTATGATGATTCTTCGTCTGCCGGATATTTCTTCGTATGGATAGTATTCGCCTTTTCCCGCGCATTTCCTTTTCTCATGTGAATTTTTCCTGCATCTCTTCCCTGTTTTCTAAGAGAAAAATAAGACTTATCCGGACTCCTTGGCGTGAAAATATGGTTGGCAAAGGAGAAAAAATGATGTATCATAATAGCACGTGAGAGGATTTGCATGACCCGTATCTTTTGTTGCATGGGCTGGGTCCCGATGGGAACAGAGACAAGGGCAAGAGTCCTTCTCTTTTCTTTTTCGGTGACAGCTTCGCCTTATTTTCGGGAGAGGATTATGACAAACAAGATTTATGCGCTGGTCGGGCCTCACGCCTCGGGCAAGACGGTGCTGCTCGGCAAGCTCATGCAGCTCGGGATTCATTACATCCCGCTATATACAACCCGGACGCCGGGAAAGATCGATTCCGATGCAAAGTTTTACCGTTTTGTCAGCAAGGTGGAATTCTTCAAGCAGGACTTTGTCGTGCACGTCACTTACAAGGGCGACTATTACGGAATCTTGAAAAAGGACGTCCTCTCGGCGCTGCAGGAGCACAAGATCAGCCTCGTGATGCTTGAGGCGAACGGCGTCAAGCAGCTCGCACGCCTTCTGAAAGAAAATTTCGAGACGATCTTCCTCATGGTCGACTATGTGACGCTCGTCGAGCGCATGATTCGTCTCGGACATAAAAACAGTGAGATAAAGTATCATTTGGAATATGCGGAAAACAACAGTGAGTTTGACAATTGGAAGGACGCCACGCATGTCGTGAAGATCCGAAATGTGGCGAATCCAGGGACGGCGTTTGATCAGATCTTGGCAATCATGGGATTGATGCGTCTTCTGCCGCCGGAAAAGCTCAAGGAATGCGTGCAGTAAAGGGGCAGCCTGCAAGGGCTGCTTCTTTATTTTTCAGAGAAAGTTTGCCCTACGAAAAATATTTCAAGATTTTTCAAAATATTATTGACAACTTATAGGAGATGTTTTATAATAAGGATGCAGGTGAAAGGAGGCATCCCTTGCGAAGACGTCTGCAGAAAGAGGAGAAACTCTAGTATGCAGGCCAGCAGAAATAGCAGAAAGGCTCAGGGTAAGCCGAAGGTTCAGGCATGAGGCGCATCGTGGAGGAGGAAGAGCGTATTCCGAGACCATGGTGAACAAGCTCACGGAGAGAATCCAAAGGGCGGCAAGCCGCTGCAGTATGGCGGCAGGAAGCGGAACGAATGTTCATGAAGGGTTGAGGGGGCGCTTGCGGAACTGATGTAAGGCAAGACGCAAGTGCCGAAGAATCCACGGATGCAAGAATCCGTGCGTCGAGGCGGAAGCTCGTGCAGCTGCGAAGGACAATGCATGAGTTTGACGCAGAAGAAGGGCAGTTCCGATCAATTCCGAGTCCGAGTAGAAGAATCATGCGCAGGAAAAACAGGGCGCATAATGCCGATACCGCTTGACTGCCGAAAAAGAGCGCCAGAGAGTGCATCTCCATGCGGCAGGGCAAAGGCTTCGTGGCTTCGGTGAAACTTGGGAAATCTGCGGGGGTCGACTTTCAAACAAAAGGGGCTGCCGCATAAGTCGTGTCTGACTTATGCGGCAGCCCCGCTTCTTGTTTCTGCAGCAGTTTGCAAAATCGGCTGACGGGAGATTGTACGCGCGGACGGCTGCATCGTGGAGACGGTGCGTCGCCTTTGCCTGAGTTCAGTCGTTCGAGCTGCACTTTTGGCTCGGCCTGCCGGGTCGTTATGGTTTGAGCGCTCAGTGTCCGCTTTTCTTGAATCTGCCGCCGACGATGTCGTGGACAGCGTTGATGGTCACGAAGGCGTTTTCGTCGATGCTGAGGACGGTTTCCTTGAGCTTGTTGACTTCGAGGCGCGTGACGACGGAGTAGAGAACCTTTTTTTCCTCGCCCGTGTAGCCGCCTTCGCCGTAGAGGAGGGTGACGCCGCGTCCCAATCGCTCGGCGAGGGCGACATTGATTTTGTCCGGTTCGTTTGTGACGATCATGACGGCGTAGGATTCGTCAAGCCCTTGCACGACGACGTCGATCATCTTGGCGATGACGAAGTAGGCGACGAGCGAGTACATCGCCTTGTCCCAGCCGAAGAGAAGACCGGCGCCTGAAAGGATGAAAAGGTTGATGAACATGACGACTTCGCCGACGGAGAACACGGATTTCTTGTCGAGGATGATGGCAACGATTTCCGTGCCGTCGAGCGAGCCGCCCGAGCGAATGATGAGACCGACGCCGAGACCGACGATGATGCCGCCGAAGATGGCGGCGAGGAAAAAATCCTGCGTGACGGTCGGGAACGGTGCGAAGTAGGCCGACCATAGAGAGAGGAGGGCGATGGCGGTCAAGGTGGCGAGGGCGAAGGCTTTGCCAATCTGCTTGTAGCCGAGGTAGAGGAACGGGAGGTTGAAGAGGATGAGAAAGACGCCCAGAGGCTGCTCTGTGATGGCATGCGCCATGATGGAGAGGCCGACGACGCCGCCGTCGATGATGTTGTTCGGGATGAGGAAGATTTCGAGCCCGACGGCCGTGATGACGGCGCCGATGAAGATCGTCACATATTTTTGCATCAGGGAGAGCAGACGCTTCTTGCGGCTTTTCTTTTCTTTTTCCATGGACAGCTCCTTTCTTGTGGCTTGTATACTTTCTCATTATACGGAAAAAATAGGAGACGTGCAAATTTTTATTTGACAACGAATGTTTCCTGTGATAGAATCACTTATGTTGATTGCGAGAGCGGTCAGCTTGTGACTCAGTAGCTCAGTTGGATCAGAGTATTTGACTACGAATCAAAGGGTCGGGGGTTCGAGTCCCTCCTGGGTCACCATTTTGAAGTATTGCGCTGGCAGTGGCCGGCGCTTTTTTTGTGTGCAAGAGCGCTCGTCGTTCAAAATGCTTTATTGAGCGACTTCGTTCTAGCAGCGTTTCCTTAAAATTATGAAGATGCTTCATTTTCTGCTTTAAAAATGAAGGGGATTCATGTATAATAGGCAAAGAGAGTTGGAGTGTGCAGGAGACTCCTTGAGCGAGGGGGATTTGTATGGAAGAAGAGAAGATCAGCCGACGCGAGATGAAGAAGATCCAGTCGCGCAAGGCGATTCTTGATTCGGCGGCAAGCCTGTTTCAGAGTCGCGGACTGGAAGATGTTGCGATTGCGGACATCATGAGCGGGGCGGAACTCGGCATCGGTACGTTTTACAATTACTTTGATTCCAAGGACGACGTCTTGATGGAACTTCTGGGGCGCATCATGAAGGAGCTAGGAGAAAGGGTGCGCGTCCTGTCCGAGGAGCAGAAACCCGTGACGGAAATTCTGCGCGAGCTGCTCTTGGCGGCGGCCAAGCTTCTCGGGGAGAACCGCTATGTGCTGCCGCTCTTCCTGCGTGCGGCGCAGCAGGCGACCTTGTTGAAGCGGTCAGAGACGAGCGTTTCAGCGCCGCCTTTTACGGTGCTTTTCACGCGCTTGGTCGAGGAGGGGCAGGCGAAGGGCGAATTTCGCTGCGACATCCCGACGGCGATCATCTCGGAGCTTTTCCATTCGCTGTTTCAGGCGGCGG
>ERZ773099.2370-NODE-2370-length-12980-cov-6.337021_pt1 | contig 12980 bp, 13 predicted proteins | sample MGYA00511120_ERZ773099 | MGnify/ENA primary metagenome ERZ773099 (study PRJEB29015, sample SAMEA2738012) | human oral metagenome | biome: human oral; feature: human-associated habitat; material: dental | place: China | collected 2104 ... | reverse complement strand
GTTTTTTCAGGGAGACCTCGCCGCTGGAATCGCCCGACTCGTAGAGGGACATGGGACGCATCCGCAGCCTGGCGATCCGTCCCGCGCCGCTATGGAGGATGCCCTTATGGTTCGGCGTCGCGGAACCGGTCAGGATAAAGCGTCCTTTTCCGGGGGCCTCGTCAACCTTATAGCGAACGGCATCCCAAAGGGACGGGACCTCCTGCCATTCGTCGATCAGGCGGGGCGGCTCGCCCTCCAGCACCAACGCGGGAGAAAGCTCCGCCAGCCTCCTGTTCTGGAAATTGCCCGCCGGATCGCCGATATAGACGGCACTCCTGCAATGGCAGGAGGAGGTCCAGGTCTTGCCGCACCACTTCGGCCCCTCGATGCACACGGCGCCGAAGACGGAGAGGTATTCCTCCACCTTGCGGTCGATAATGCGGGGTTTGTAACCGGGATGTTTCATGTGCGCTTCCTCCGGGAGCCGATGCCTTTATCATACCTCATTCCGTCGTTTTTCGGAATCCCAATCCATCAAATTTCGAGACTCCATTCCGTCGGATTTCACGATTTCATCCCGTTGGGTTTCACGAATTCCTCGCTGGGCTGTCAAGCCAAACGCAACAGGCCGTTTGAAGGAGGGGAAAGCAGCCCTTACCCCCTGTGGCGGCCGAGGGAAGACGCCGCGGCAGAGACCGGAAGCAAGCGCCCCGGAAATCTCACCGCAGCTGCGTCCTGAAGACGGGGAAAAAACTGTGTTCGCCGTAACTGGCAAGCCTTTTTATCCTCTTCAGACTCTCCATGTCATCGTCCTTGATATCGAAATCCAGCTGTGCGTTCACCCTCATATGCTCCGGGTTTGCCGTCTTGGGCAGGGCTGCCATCCCCAACTGGAGAACGTAGCGGATGCAGAGCTGAGGAACGGAAACCCCGTATCTTCCCGCAATCTCCATGACAGAGCCATGGTTCAGGATTGCGCCATGAGCAACCGGCGAATATGCCTCGACCAGGATGCCATGCTCCTCGCAGAAGCGAACCATTTCAAATGGCGTATTGCCGATATGAGCCAACACCTGATTGACCATCGGCTTAACCTTGCACCTCGCGAGGATGTTCGCAAGGTCGTCCTCCAAAAAATTCGAGACCCCAATGGCACGAACCTTTCCAGCGTCGTACGCATCCTCCAGCGCCCTCCACACCTCCCGGTTTTCCGCAAAGTAGCGGTCGTTTTCCCGGAATCCATTCCAAGGCTGCGGGCTGTGGATAAGCACCATATCGATGTAGGACATCCCCATCTCCTTAAGTGTCTCGTGGATTGAGGCTTCTGCCATCTCATAGGTTTTGTACTCCGCCGCAATCTTCGACGTGACAAAGATATCCTCGCGGGGCACTCCGGACGCCAAAATGCCACGCCCTACCTCCGCTTCGCTGCCGTACGCCTGTGCACTGTCAAAATGCCTGTACCCTACCCGAATGGCATCCCGTACGGCCTGTTCCACCCTGTCATTTTCAATCAGCCAGGTCCCCAGGCCAAGTTTCGGGATCCGCACTCCATTGTGCAGCGTATAGGTTTCTTCAAAAATCACAGCGACACCTCCATATTTTGAGGAAGTACAAAAGGCTAAAGCACTTGAGGAAGCGCTGATCAAAACAAAAATGTATTTTTCCCAAAGGGAAATATACAAAACATCTATGGACAAAAATCTCCCGCGCTTCCCTTTGGCTTATTCCGCGGTCTCGAAAAGGACCTCCGTATCGCCGATTCCTTCAAAGAGGTCAACCCCGGAATCGATATGCCCCATGTGCTGCCGCTCAAAGTGCTCGCCGTTCTGCCTGTACAGGATGACCAAGCTATGGCGCGGCGGCCAGTAGGCCAAGTCCCCTACCGCATAGCCCTTCGAGGTCAACATTCCCGTAGGCAGAGGCTCGGCAAAGTGATAGCACATCTCGCGCCCGTACAGGTCCATCATCGGCAGCGTCAAGGGCAATTTCTCCATCAAGGCCCTGCTTGTCGGATTGTCCTCGAGCGTAGCCGTCAGCGTCCTTCCGCCGGCCGTAATCTTAATCTTCATCTCCGTGCCCTCCTCTGAACCGACCGCAAAAGCAGCTTGTCCTATCACCGTCAAGACGGCAAGCACCAGAACGAGTATTCTCTTCGTCAATTTACACCCTCCCTCTCTCTATCTCTATTCGGCCCCTCGGACTCCATCGTCCTGTCCTGAACGAGTACAATGTACGACCATGAGTGAGCTCCAAGTCAAGGGAAGAAAGGATGAAAGAAGGCCGACGGGGGATGTGGTGGACCTGTGAGTTACGGCGGAGAACACCGCCATCTTCGCCCTCAAATGGATAACTTCAAAATATTTAAGCAATTAAGGGATACTGTATTTTCCTGCATAAAATGCGGAAGGCCGAAAGACCGCCGATATCCAGAACCGAAGTCCTCCGACGATCCGTGCCCTGCCATTCTCCTTGACTTTCCCTAACGCGGTACCTATAATTACCATAAGGATTGTAAAAGGCATGGTGGGTGTGGATGGCTTTTATCCTTTGGAACAGCTTTTTTACTCTTGACTTTTTAACCAAGGAATGCGTTCCTTGTTCCTTGTTCCTTGTTCCTTGTTCCTTGTTCCTTGTTCCTTGTTCCTTGTGATGTCTGCCGGAGCAGCGTAAAATTTGAGGCTGGACTGACTGGATAGGGGGGACTGTTCCGCCCGTCTCGCGCTTTTTTGTGCGCGGGGCGGGCGGTTGTTGTTTGTTGTAGGGGCGCTTGGATTCCTTGAAGATTGTCCCGCATTTTAGGGAATCCGTAGATGAAGACTGGGACGGATATGCGATCCCGTCCATCTGTCCATCTAAAGAAGGGAAAGGGGACTGTCTGTCATGAACGAGCCGGTGAGAAGTACGGGAGGATGTGAGCGTCTGGGAAGCGGTATGCGCGTATCAGGCATCCGGGGACTGTCGTTTGCCGCTTGGGCAAGAGGGCTCGCGTTTATCGTCCTGTTCGGAATGTTGGGGTCTGCGGGGGCGCAGGCTGCAGCACCCCGCAACCTCTTAATAGAATTCAGGGTAGCCTTATATAATTTGGACGTCAAGAAGGTGAAAGCCCTGCTTCAGGAGGGAATTGACCTTTCTGACGCAGCAATGGAGACAGTAAAAACTGTTCAGTCTGTATCCCTTAAAAGCATAGAGACTGACCTCGATTATAAAAAACCAGACACCCAAAGACTCGAAGAGCTCTGTATTGAAATCATTAATTCTGTTGTTGAGGCAGGAGGTAAAGGCAATAATGTGTTCTTGGGGGCTTTGGCTTTAAGGGGGTTCAGTGATTATGAAGATCCTAGGGCACTCAGTGATTATGAAACCCTTAGATTCCCCTCAATTAAATATTCTCTTCCAATCTTTCAATCTTTTTTGGATGCCGTTGGTAAAACTGCTCTCTCTAAGGAAAAAACGGGAGGATTATTTAGAGTCTTATTTCCTGAATACTGCGTATATGAAAAGGGTCATCCCTTAGGTCATACCAGCTATTCTGATAAATATAGAGAGTACAGAGAGTTTGAAAACCCCCAATATAAGCGGGTGGAGAAGCTCGGGCTGCTTGTAAAGTTGGCAGATGGGAATATGCCTGATTGGCCTGAGGCAGGAGTGATTAAAAATTGCCTTAACAGAATTCTTTGTGAGGTTAAAAAAAATACTTATAATGAGCAGATTGTCAAAAAAGATATAAAGGAGGCCATAGAAGTTATCCATCTTCTGGAAGGAGCTGGAGCAGGGCTCAGAAAGGGAGATGTGGAAGGAGAGTTGAAAGATTATCGAACACAAAACAGAAATAAACCCGAGCTCCTTGCGTTCGCTGACGAGCTGGAGAAAGCCTGCACTATAAAAACCTATTGGTGGGAAAGTTCCACCCTATGGTGGGTTGTTGGGATTGTCGTGTGTGTATTGGTGGGACCTCCGGGATGGGCGATTCTCTTAGTCAGCTTTCTGTTGTACGTTTTTGGAGTCATTTAAAAGGGGAAAGGAACGTAGGAAGGAGTACACTATGCCTGTTTTTGAACTTAAGGGAACCGTCGCATACGAGTGGATGAAAGAGAAAGAGAAGAACTCCCTCCGCGTCATCCCCCACTATGAGCACACAACGCGGGATGGGGCGTTTGCGGTTGCCGTTGAGAAGGGCGCCCCGAGCAACGCCAGATTGATTGCGATGCTCGACGGTTCTTTTGAGGCTCCGTTACCGGAGGGAAAAGAAGAGATCCTGATCCAGGCGGCGTTGTCGCAGAAATCAGTATTGTTCAAATTGGAGCTCGAGAGCGACGCAAATGGCAACGGCAAAGTCAAATCCCTCGTCGGTTTCCAGTTCCCCGTGCCGTAAGGGCTGGACTGCGGATATGGAATCCCCCGTCACGCTCAGGAGCATTCCTGAAATCATCGATTATATTCTGAGGCTGTCCCCCGCCGAGGGGAACGTACTTTACTTTCGTGGAGAATCCAGGGACTACGGCGACACGGCCTGTATTCCCAGCATCTATCGGAACAAGAAAAGGCTGGAGCACGAACACATCATCCTGCGTGAGATGCAGCGTTTCAACGACCATGAGTTTATTGACGACAGGACGGTCTTCGACAGGCTGGCGCGGATGCAGCACCACAAGGCCCCCACCAGGACGCTGGACATGACCGAGGACATCCTGAGCTCTCTGTATTTCGCCCTGGATGGGCAGGAAAGGATGAGGAAAGAAGGCAAAAGAGACATAGCCTCCTCTCCTGTCATTTTCGTGTTTGAGGTGGAGAAGAGCGCCATCAAGTTCTACGATGCCGACACCGTCAGTGTGCTCTCCAACCTCGCGGCCCTGCCGTTGGAAAGCGCCGACGGTTCCCCAAGCGAAAAGTCCAAAGCCCGTCTCCATAAAGACGCCAAAAAATTTTTCAAAAACAGGGAGGCTTTCAACCAAACGCAAAGCGCCAGGTTCCTGCTGCACGAAATACGGGACGAAAAGCCCCATTTTGAGCCCATCATCGACCCACAGCATATTTTTTCGGTGTTCTGTGTCAAGCCCAAGTACACAAACCGGAGGATACGCGGACAAAAAGGGGCGTTGCTGCTCTTTGGCCTGAACCCGGATAACTGCACAGAACCGATCAGGGTGCTGGACAGCACGAACTGGACGCGGAATCGAAGCCCCATCCGAAGGGTGAACCAAATCAAACTGGCCTCCAGCGTCACGCTCAGGGATCTGGAGACGCTGGGTATCACCAAGCCATACATGTATCCCGAGCTGGACGGAGTTGCGGAGTACTTGTCATGCTTATGACTGTATTCACAGTATAAGAGTCGATAAGTTCATTTCTGACGGTATCCGACAAGAAGCTCCGGCTGCTTGAAGGTTCGAGCTATCTGCTGGGCTCATTCGTGTGCCCTTTGCCCAAGGGGATGGTGCTTTGCAGGCTATATCAATAAATTGCCCTAGTTGTGGAGCCCCAGTTTCGATAAATGACAGAGAGTGCTCCTATTGCAACAGACCCATCCTGATCTCTTCGTTCAATAGTATGGATGGTATGTCGGCTACGGAGCTCAACAAGTATATCTCGTCCTACCGTAAGGAATTGAACGATAGGCCATCTGATAGGCGTTTGAACCGTGCCGCGGCATTGTGCTACATGAAACTGAAGATGTACGATAAAGCTTCTGAGGCTTTTGAAAAAGCAATTGAAGATAACCTTGACGACGCAGATAGCTACTTTTTTGCAGCTATCTCTTTACTGAAGGGTAAGAAAGCATTTTTAGCAAAGCGTCCAGAGGTCGACAAGGCCATTGAGTATTTGAGTGCGGCAAACATGATTGCGCCTAAAGGGATTTATGCTTATTTTCATGCCTACATCAAATACGATTATTTTGCACGAAAATCGTTGAGCACGGTTCCTGATTATAGAGAGTTGCTGGAAGAGGCACAGAGATTGGGGGTGACCGATTATGACGTCAAAGTATTATTTGATCTGTTGAACGTTGTCAGGCCGACGGATTTGTAGAATTCAAGGCTTTTAAGACACTGCTGAACATCTGGAGGGATAAGGACATGAATTATTCACGAAATAGATGGTATTTTAGAGATATGTTGAAAATAGTTTCGTTTATTTTGATTCTGGGAGCCGCTATCTTTGCTCTTGAATTGAAAGATTTGGAACCCGTTGGCTTTTTTCTCTGTGCATTAGGAGTGGGACTGTTCTTGCTGGCACAATGCCTTACACCCAATGACAAGCAATACGATGAGTCCGTAAAAGAAAATTTAAGAGACCTGAAATCAAGAGCATTGAAAAAGCTAGGTATTGATGAGGACGAGATCAGCGAAGTTCAGCCGATTACTTTTGGGGGATATGATTATCAGGGCGCAGATAAACGAAAAGAAGGCAAAGACAAAAAGTGGCGCAGTAATGTTTATAAGGCAGTCATGATATTTTTTTCACAAAACGAAATGCACTGTTATACTTTAAGGTTCAAAACAACAGAACAAGAACAGGTTGAGGAAACGGATGTGTTTTTTTACCAGGATATTGTTTCCGCTTCCACAACCTCCAATACTGAGACGATAACGGTCGGGAAAAAACAAAAAACTGTAAATATCGAAGCCTTTAAGTTAACTACAAAAGGGGGCAATGCCATTATAGTCAACCTGTTGAATGCAGCCGATGCTCAAAAATCCGTGAATGCGATGCGGGCATTGCTGAGAGAGAAAAAACAGGGGTAATCTTGATGATTAACGAAAATTAAGAGCTGATATGAAAACTCCAGCATTCTTCTTAAGACTATCGCAGCCTGCGGATTTGAGCTGTTGCATTTGGCTTGACAATCTAGCCAGCTTATGTAACTCGTGAAGGAGCGCGCGTCGTCAACCCTGTCGCGTTCATCAAAGCAGTTGAGGGGGCGCCAACAAACGAGATTGCTCCGAATCCCGAGGAAAAGCCCGAAACAAAATCGGGGAGTGGGGGATGCGATGCGGCGGGGTACGGACTGTTTGGAGCGCTGCTGGTGGGATTGGCTTTGAGTAGGTTTTGGAAGTAGGTTGGACAACAGGGGAAGGCTGGTTCAAAAATACCGAAGCCGTTTCCTTGTTATCCTTGTCATCGTTTTGGAAAGAATCCGAGGGAGGAAGAGAAAAATGGCAGCTTCATTGGGGTGGCGCGTAAAGTTTTTCGTAGGATTGGTTTGTACTTTATTGGGTCTGATGGCATTGAGCCATGAAGCAACGGCTTTGAGCGCCGATGACTTCATCCCTCCTGTGCAGGCGACAAGCCCAGCCCAGAAGGAAGAGCTTTCCACTATCAAGGATCAGGCCTCCGTCAGGACAGAAAACGATCCGGTCTTAAAAACCGAGATCACAACTGCCCCAACACTCCAGGATGCTATCAACAAAACAATCGAAAAGCCGAAGCAGGGTTGTCGAATTCTCTCCGAGCCCGGTGGCGGATACGCATTTGTCGCCACGGGAGTGGCAGGATACGATATCAATCACCAAAATATTACGGCCTCACGTATAGAGCAGCGCAACGCTTATATCCAGGCCTTCATGAACGCCAAGTCGCAAATGGCGCAGACTATCGGAGAGGTCGTGGTCCGAGGCGCTACAAATTTCGACAAAAGAATTGAAACGCTTGACGAAAAAGACAAGCAGCTCCGCAACATCGAGAGCGAGCTTACTGAAGAACAAATCCAGTCGGTGCGCAAGGTTCTTAAAGGATTCGTGACCTATTCCGTGCAGGACAACGGAAAGGGCCGGGTGTTCGTTACAATCGTCAGCTCCTCGAAAACCAGAGGGAAATACAATCGAAACGGTACGGATGGGGTTGCTGCCGATAGTTTAAAAGACGGTTTGAATTCGCTTATAGCCGAAATTAAAAACGGGTTCGTCCCTCCTGTTGGAGGCCGTATCATTGAAGTACCTGAGACCGGAGAAATTGCTTTCGTGGGATTCGGCAGCAGCGTTGTCCGTTACGATCCTGAAGAAGATGCCCAGGAGGAATTGAAACTACAGGCGGAACAGGTGGCCGGACTGAGGGCAACCGACGCTCTGGCTGGTATCATTCTGGGAGACGATACGACTTGGCAGGCCCATGCGGACGAGACAACCAGCAAGCAGATCAAGGACTTCGAGCGCCTCCAGAAATCAGACCAGTCCGCTCAAGGCAGTGCTGCGGAGATCCAGGCCTTCGAGCAAAGAAAACGCGACCTGAGGAACAGCCTTAAAGAGGACACAAATATACAGAGCTTGCGCAGCGGCGTATTGCCTCCGGCGATTATGAGGGAGACATCTCTTGATGACGACGAATATTTCGCTTATGGAATCGCTGTCTATATTCCATCGCTCAGCGACGCTGTGCGGAAAGTCTCCAAGGAAATGGATGACGCGCAACTGGTCAATCCGGTTGAATCCAAACCATCGTCGGTTCCGACACCTAAACTGGAAATGAAGAAAGGTCCCTCCGGTGTTGTCAAACAAGATCTGTAAAAAAATTCTGCTGTGTGTAGGGGCGCTTTTCTGCGCCCTTTTTCCTATTGATGAGGCCGAAGCTTCCTCGCTTTGGGATGCTGCAAGCACCTTTTTGAAAGGATTGAATCTCCCGGAGGCGGTATGGCAGGAATTGTCCAATTCAATAAAAACCGCGAAAAGCCTCGAAGAGGTCATATACGTACCAGGGAGGGGAGTTTACAGTTTCTCCGCTGGAAGACCTGCTGACGACAACGATACGGATGTCAAGCATGAACTTGAAATTGCTGAAAGTAATCTTCAGACGCTTCGTGCCCGGCGTAATCTGATGGTACATCTGCTGAGGAAACGGGTTGATCGAGAGCGCTACCCCAACGAAGAAGCTTTGAAACATGCCCTGTACGGGCAAGTTCAAGATGGCAGTATTGCAGGGCTGCAATCGGTGTCCGAAATTGTTGACGGATGGGTCTTCTCTCTTGTCTGGCTGGATGCCTCGGCGAAGGCCGTCCGGGAAGCGGTTCCTCAAGCAGAGAAGTTGAACGATGATTACTGCTCTTATTTGTATGCAAAGGCTAAAACGTTCTTCGATGGAAAACAATATGAAAGCGCCCTGCCGATATTCAAGCATATCCACGATCTGCACTGGGCTGATATCGCTCTTTATCTGGATGCGGCGGAGTGTTTCCAGAAGATGGGAAATGAGGGAGAAGCCCTGCTCCTTCTGAAAGAGCTTACGGATGAACTTGGAGAAAAGATGGGCTCCGACGAATGGACTCGAACAGGCGGTCTTTTTCGTATCTGCGGCGATAAAGCGGCGGCATTGTCGGCATTCCAAATTGCCCGCGAACGTTTTCGGGAAGGGCGATAAATCCGGAACAAGGCAAACTGGGGATCGTTGAGGAACCAAAGGGGACGAAAGTGAGGCGTTTCTACCCATGAAGAAACCATTTTATGCATTCCTGTTTTTATTCTGCGTTATCGCATTTGCAAGGGCGGCAATGGCCTCGTCTGAGATAACGACATTTCCAACGGAAGCAAAGCTGACAGGAGACAAAGTTTTTGTCCGAAGCGAGCCGAGCACACAAAGCCAACGGCTCACGAATCTCGCAATCAATTCCGTTGTCACCGTTCTTGCCAGGGAAACGGGCGATATGCAGTATCCTTGGTATAAGATACGTTACAGCGGCGGTGAGGGATGGGTCTATGGGCAGTATGTTGAAGCAACGGACTCAACCAACGAGGATGTCACAGCCTCTTTTGTCCCTGTTCCCGCCGAGGTCGTTGAAGCGAAGGCTTTTGTGCGTTCCGATCATGACCATCATGCCGGTAAGGTTGCGGTATTGGAGGAAGGCGACGCCTTGGAATTATTGGAGGAATGGCGTGGAAATACCCCCCTTCCCTGGTATCGAGTTAAAACCGACAGTGGCGAAGGCTGGATTTATGGTCAGGTCGTCCGCCGCCTGGACAGAATTTCTTCCTCCCCAGCCCCTTCTCAGGCACAGAATCCCGGCATTTTGACCAACGATGGCAAATATGTGACCGTCCTTGCCATTGGGCAGGGAACCGACCGGGCAAAGGCCCTTGAACAGGCTTGGATCGAGGCCGTCAGGCTGGCTGTGGGAACGATTATCTCCAGCAAAAGCGAGTTGAACAACGACGACTTTGCGGAGAGCACCATCGCGCACAGTCGGGGCGTTATCGACAGCTTTGAAGTCGTTGATGAGAAGAATGACGGCAAACGTACCACCGTGACCATCCGTGCGAAAGTCCAGAAGGAGATTCTGGTGGACGCCGCCAAAACCTATGGCGAAGCTCAGGTAGTAAAAACCGACGCCAGTAAAATTGTTAAGGCACGGATGGATGACGAAGCCAAAAAGGTGACAGCGGAGGACAAGCAAAAATCGGGGGCAGCGCTCTTGAAAGAAGTGCTTGAAAGTTACACGCCAGAGATGTTTTTTTCCGCAACGCTGGATCCGAAGATTTACTATGACCAGAAGACAAAGAAGCCCTATGTCCGGGTGGTCGAGAAGTTCAATCAAGAACTCTTTTGGAAAGAATTTCTGCCTCGTTTGCACAAAGCGTTTGAAGGCGTGGCGATAAAAAAGACAAGACACTTTTATAAGGATACTGTACGAAGGGCTAACCAGCAGTTATCTAAAGATGGCCATTTCCCCGACGCCGGGATAGACATGACGGAAACAAGATGGAAAGTCATTCCGTATAGTTTCCTTGTTCCGTCTGATACTTCATCCTATTACCCTAAAGAGATTTTGGAGGCTGACGCAAATTCTCAGGGTCAAATTCCTTTGAAGGCAATACTCCCTAATGACAACGCCTCTTTCACAGTTTACAATATACCCATACTTGCTAGTTTTATCTTCTCTTCATCATTATCGAAGTTGAGAAGTACCCTCGAACGCCAGGAGGTCGATGACCCGCAGAATCTTGGGGCAATCTGGGCTGATTTTTGGGAAAAAATGTCGACGTCCGTTACATTTTCTATAACCTATCTGAATAAAAATGGAGAGGACTTCTCCGTTCAGATTATCAGGACAGGACCAAGGCACTTTAATGTATATCGCTCATATTGGTGGAAGGATTCTATTATGGGGATGATTTTTGCTCCTGGTTATGTCAATGGCAACAATACTGGGATCAAAAATCTCTTTCTTGGGACAACAAATTACAACCAAAAATATGACGGAGGATATGAGGTTGAGCTTGATACAACAGAACTGGAAAATTTGGATAGCATGAAATTTGAGGTGATATTCGAGGCACTGTAAGCTCTGCGAAATTTATCGGTTTCAATGATCATTCGAGAGTGCTTGTATCGTGAAAACAGTTGAATTCTTACTTTATTCAAAGATTCAAAAAGCCGGAGAGAGGATAACGCTCCCCGGCTTTTTGTCTCACGCCGACACCATTATGATTTTTCTTACCTTCTCCTTCTCCCCGTTCTTGACGCGGTGTAGATGGCAATAGCCAGCATAGCCCCGCCCGTAAGCTGCTTAATCGCATCCTTGGAAGAGATGGGAGGCAACAGGTTCAACAGAATATTCATCGCGAACGCCTCACAGGTCCCTCATGCTCCAGAGCTACCAGAATGATCATTGTCCCGGTAAAGCCAATGAGAAAGTACTCCATATGGACATCATCTCCTGTCACATCAGTCGTCAATCTTTTTTTCTCAAGTTGTCGGACAAGCCCCTGCGGGGCCATGCGCCTCGGCAGGATGACATTGATCCCAAATTCATTGTGGCAGAGAAACAAGGCATTGAGGTAAAGTCCGCTCTCACTTTGAATGACGTCCAAGGCTTCATGCCCGATTCCATCCAGCTTCAACCCCATCTGCCCAACTTGACGCAGGTCACAAACCCTTTCGACGATCAGGATAAAGCCTCCATCATCTTTCTCAACGTTCCGATCGACTCCGTAGGCTGCATCCAGTCGATACTGCTTTGAAACGCTCCAATTCTCTGACTGTACCAACCTTATGCAGAGGACATCCCTCCTTATCCTTTAAAGATGCTCATAAGGGCATCCAGCCAATTTTCCTCGCAAGGGATTTTTCCCTTACGTCCCCAGGGCCAAGGCTGGTAAGGCTGAAACAAGGCACTCACCTCCTTTTGGCTATTGGAAAGAACTCCGACACCCAGAGAGCGGGGGCGAACAAGTTGATGCCGTATTCGTTGTTGCAGAGAAACAGCAGATTCAGATAAACTCCTTCGGATGACGGAATGGCCTGGCTCACTTCATGAAGCCCCTTTTTCAGGTCGATATAACGGCTGCTGAAATGCTTCAAGTCCTCCCTGCCCTCCGTCACGAGGATAAAACCGCCGTCGTCCTTGTCGATGTCGCGGTCTTTGCCATAGATGCTTTCCAGGATATCGGCGATATGGAAAATCTCCCGATAGACTTCATCGGGGACTTTACCTCGGATCACTTCCGCATCTCTCCTCGTCCCGATCTTGTACATTTTGTCCCTCCTGAAACTCGAAGACGAAATGAATCACACCTTTTCCAATCCATGCAATAAGGCCTCCCGGAACACAGGAGGCGCTATGGAGAGGGGAAGGAACAGGCTGATTCCATAGGCATACTCGTTGTAGAGATAAAAGACATTCAGATAGGGCTCCTTTTCGGACTCCACCAGCTCGACGTACTCGAAAAGTCTGTAGTCTAGGTCGGAATAGCATCGCCAGAAGCATGTCAAGTCTTCCTCGTCGAGCACGATAGCAACAATGCCTCCGTCGTCGTGCTCTACATCTCGCTCCTCTCCGAATTGCTCGTCCAGCATGGTGACGATATGTAAAGCTTCCCGGTAAACCTCTTTGGAAATATGAGGCTCGACAGCAGACAACTCAACGACAGTTCCGGAACGGTACATATTTCTCAATCCTCCCGAATGGATAGTCCTCTTGTTTTCCCTTCCGAGGAAAACAAGAGGATATAAGAAACACGGAACACAGATATCGGGACATAGGAAACACAAAACATGGGAGAGGTCATTGA
>ERZ773099.2368-NODE-2368-length-12986-cov-10.731189_pt1 | contig 12986 bp, 11 predicted proteins | sample MGYA00511120_ERZ773099 | MGnify/ENA primary metagenome ERZ773099 (study PRJEB29015, sample SAMEA2738012) | human oral metagenome | biome: human oral; feature: human-associated habitat; material: dental | place: China | collected 2104 ... | reverse complement strand
GCCTCTTGAATGACGGGTCCATCCGCCATCGGATCGGAGAACGGAAGTCCGAGTTCGATCACGTCTGCGCCCGCCTCCTCAGCACGGCGCACAATGTCCACGGTCGCCTCCGCACTCGGGCAGCCTGCCGTCACATAGATATAAAGACCCGTACACCCCTCAGCGCGAAGCTTCGCGAGTTTTTCATCCAACCGCTTGCTCATGCGATCTCCTCCCCCAGTTCCTTTGCGACCATCTGCACGTCCTTATCGCCGCGCCCCGAGAGGCAGACGACGACGTTTTCGCCAGCCTTCGTCTCGGGCATGAGTTTCTCCAGATACGCGAGAGCGTGCGAGCTCTCGAGCGCGGGGATGATGCCCTCGATGCGCGAGAGGCGTTGAAATGCCGCGAGCGCTTCCGCATCCGTCACGGAAACGTAGGTGACGATGCCCTTGTCCTTGAAATAGGAATGCTCAGGACCGACACCTGGGTAGTCCAGACCTGCCGAGATGCTGTACGCCTCGACGACCTGACCGTCCTGATCCTGAAGGAGATAGCTGTATGCGCCGTGCAGGATGCCGGGCGTGCCCGCGCCGCTGAGGGTCTTGGCGTTGTCGCCGTCCGCATCACCGCGTCCGCCGCCCTCGACGCAGAACTTCTTGACATCCGCATCGTTACGGAAATCGTAGAACGTTCCGATGGCATTGCTGCCGCCGCCGATGCACGCGACGAGGTAGTCGGGCTTGCCGCCAAACGTATCCTTTGCCTGTGTGCGGATCTCCTCGCCGATGACCTTCTGGAAGTCGCGTACCATCTCGGGATACGGATGCGGACCGACCGCCGAACCGATGACATAGTAGGTGTCCGTGATGTTCGTCGCCCAGTAGCGGATCGCCTCACTCGTCGCATCTTTGAGCGTACCCGTGCCGCTTGAAACGGGTATGACCGTCGCCCCGAGAAGGCGCATACGGAACACGTTGAGCCGCTGACGCTCGACATCGACCGCGCCCATGAAGATGTGGCACTCCATGCCGAAGAGTGCAGCGACCGTCGCCGTCGCGACACCGTGCTGCCCCGCACCCGTCTCCGCGACAATGCGTTTCTTGCCCATACGTTGGGCGAGGAGCGCCTGTCCGAGTGCGTTGTTGATCTTGTGTGCACCCGTATGCAGGAGGTCTTCACGTTTCAAATAGATATTTGCCTTGCCGTAGTGCTTCGTCAGCCGCTCGGCAAAGTAGAGGTTCGTCGGACGCCCCGCATAGTCGCGCAGATAGCTGCGGAACTCTGTGAGGAAATCCTCATCCGTACGGTATTTCAGACATGCCGCCTCGAGTTCGTTCAGCGCGGGCATTGCAATTTCGGGCACATACTGCCCGCCGTAGTCGCCAAATCGTCCCTTCTTACCCATATATCATTGCTCCTTTATGTTTGTCAATTCTCTCGCAAATGCGCCAATATCGGCAGACCGCACAAGCCCCTCGCCCACAAGCACGCCCTTACAGCCTGCTCTGTGCACACGCATCGCATCCTCACCGGTGAAAATACCGCTCTCGCTGATTATCGTGCGGTTCATATCTGCATACGGCAGGAGGTCGAGCGTCGTCTGAATGCTCGTCTCAAAGGTCACGAGATTGCGGTTGTTGATGCCAATGAACTCTGCAGGTGTCTGCTGTGCAATCGCAAGGTCGGCACGGTCATGCACCTCCACGAGGGCATCCATGCCGAGACTCCATGTGAGGTAGAGCAGCTCCTTCAGCTGCTCGGGTGTCAGGATGCGCACGATGAGGAGAACCGCATCCGCGCCAAGGGCGCGCGCCTCGTAGACCTGATACGGGTCAATGATGAAGTCCTTGCGCAGGAGCGGCGTATCCACACGCGCACGCACTGCTGTAAAGTCCTCGTTGCTCCCAAGAAAATGCGGATCGGTGTGCACGGAGAGCACAGCCGCACCCGCCGCCGTGTAGAGATCGGCGAGTTCCAAAACGCTGTGCGTGGTCGTCAGCCGTCCCTTTGCGGGCGACTGCAATTTGCACTCTGCTATGAGACCCCAGCCCCGCCATCGGAAGTGCTCCGCCATGCGGAACGTACCACATGGGAGATTCGCTTTCAGCTCATCGAGCGGAACGGACTTCTTTGCCGCCGACACGATTGCACGCTTCTTATCAACAATTTCGGCTAATATATCGCGCACGCTGCACCTCCTTCGGACTGTTATGATTCGACGTATTCCCTCATTCTAGTGGAGGACGGCGATTTTGTCAATCACGCGCACGCACCGCCGCCATAAAGACGCGAATCTTCTCCTCGGACTTCTCTCCATTCTCCTCCAGCCCACCCGACACGTCGACGCCGAAGGAATGAAAGACCGCAGCCGCCTCCCCGACGTTCTCGGCTCTGATGCCGCCCGCGATGAGCACGGGCTTCCTCACGCGCGCAATCTCCCGCGCCGCTTCCTGCCATCCGAACGCCGTCCCTGTGCCGCCCGCCGCACCCGCGACGTAACTGTCCACGAGGATGATCTCTGCGGGATAGGCATTAGCCTCCTCCGCGCTGAAATCATCGCCGTAGCGGTACGCCTTGATCACGGGACGCGCCGCACGCCGCGCCATATCCGCCGTCTCGTGCCCATGCAGCTGCACATAGTCCAGCCCGACGAGCTCAGCAATCTCGTTCACCGTATCCATCGGCGCATCCACGAACACGCCGACCGTCTGCACGCGATGCAGCTGACGCACAATCTCGCGCGCCGTCTCAGGGGCAACATAGCGCCTACTCCCCTCGGCAAAGATGAAACCGATGTAGTCCGCGCCCGCCTCCTCTGCCGCACGCGCCGCCGCAAGTGTCTTCATCCCGCACATCTTTACGCGCATATCATCACCCCTATTCAATCTTCATCATATTAAAGGAACAAAATATTTTTGTCAAATAAAAAGGCACTGCATCCATCTGCAGAATGCAACGCCTTGCTGAAATTCAGTGATTCCTCAGATACCATTATTCCTTCGTCGACGGATGAGGGGCAGGAGGTCCGTCAGGACGCTCCGGCTTTGCAAGCGCAGGATCAACGCCGAACGCCTTTGCCACATCCTTCCAGCTGTTCTTCATCGTCTTGCGCTCCAGAACCTCGCGCACATCCTTGCCCGAAGCCTTTGCGATGATGCCCGCCGCATCAATATCGCGCGGAGCATAGCCCTCTTCATAGAGCACATTCGCCGTCTTCCCATCCACATCGCCGCGCATTGTGATATGCATGATCTCTATTTTGTCCAGTTCTCTCTGAACATCGTCCTCCATGATATTGAGGGCATCGCCAATCTGCTCCCACGTCTTCCCGCTGTCCCGCATCGCCATAACATCGTTGAACGACTTGCCGGAAATCTTGGCGAACATCGCTGCCTGACCGACGTCAAAGAGATCCTTCTTGGCATCAATGGCCTGTTTTACCTCTGTCTCGGACACATTGAACATCTCCGACAAATGCTTTGCAATCTCCTCGGAACTCATCTGGACGTTCGCATGTGCGCTGTCCATCTGACCGTGCGCAAGCGGCAGAGCCGCAGTATGACCCGCAGGCTCGTGTGCATGAGCGAGCGAACCGATGCTCCCGCTGACAATGAGGACACCCAGTGTGATACCAACAACATTTCTTCTTGTCGATCTCTTCATACGAAACAACACCTTTCCTTGAGAATCTTCTATTCATGATCTTTTGCACAGGAAAAGTATAGAAAAGGCGTGTTAAGTGGCTTTTAGCGGTCGATTAAACTTTAATTCAAAGTCATTCGCGCCCCTCCGTATGTTCCTCCGTCCAATCCGCAAGTGAATCCATCGCGAGCTCCTTCGAGATGATGCCGTGTGCGTTCCAGATCATCGCATCGACATTCATCATGTGCCCCGTACGCACAGCGGGCACACTCTCCCAGAGGGGATCCTGCTGCATTGCCTCGAACCGCTTGCGCGCGACGGCACTGCTCTAACGGCTGCTCGGCCCGTACCCCGTCGTGACGAGGAGATAGTCCGTCTGCAGCTCCGGCAGGAGCTCGAGCGAGATCGCATTGTTCTGATCGTTGCCGTCGATGTCCACTACCATCTGTGGCGGGCGCAGATTCAGCAGTTCGTACATGAATCGGTTGATGTCGTTCGTCGCATAGGGATAGAGGCGCACCTCCTTGTTCATAATGCGCAGGAGGGCGACGGTCGACTCCCCGATTGCCCCCTTGATCCGTATGCGGTCATTCTTCGCCCGCTCGTAGAACGCACGCAGACGTGCCTCACCGTCCTGAGGACGCTGCAAAACCATCGAGAGTGCGAGCAGGCTGCGCTCGTAGTCTCTGAGATCAAAGGCAGCGACGGGCGCGATCTTCGAGAGATCCTGATAGACCCCCTTGCCAAAGCTGTCACGCATGATGATGAGATCGGGCTTTGCCGCCTGTACCTGTTCGAGATTGATCGTCTTATTCTCGTCGTTGATGCTGATGCGTTGAACGCCGCGCGCCGCAAGCCGCTCATGCAGATAGTACTGCTCGAAATCATAGGCGGCGACCATCGACGCATCGAGCGCGAGCATGGGATCCTCCATGCGGATGCAGACGATGCGGACGGGTGCGTCCGGCAGTTCCGTCTCTCCGAATTTATGCGTGAGGATGCGCTTCCCATCCTCCTCGCGGTAGAGTTTCTGCGCCGCCTTCTGCTTCTCAGCAAAGCGCGCAGCAAACTCCGCATCAATCGCCTCTGCCGTGTCCTCGCGCAGGATGGCAGGGTCGAAACGCCGCGCCGCCTGTACTGCCTTCTGCGCCTTCTCGGATTTCTCCCCGCGAATATCGGTAGAGCCACAGCCCGCCGCCAGCAGCGCAAGCCCCGCGAGGACGGCGACCAGTCCCCTCGCGCCCCTCATGCGGGCTGCCCCGCTTCGTCCATGAAGTACGGAATGCACATCGGGCGTCCCGTGCGCGGATCGCTCAGAATCTCGGCGTCGATGCCAAAGACGCGGCGCAGCATCTCCTTGTGAAAGACCTCCTCGGGCGTGCCGCAGTAGAGCAGCTGCCCGCGGCACATTCCCACGAGGCAGTGTGCGAAGCGCGCCGCCTGATTCAGCTCGTGGAGCACCATGATGATCGTCTTGCCGTACGCCTCGTTGAGGTGCTGTACGAGACGCAGCACCTCCATTTGATGTGCCACATCGAGAAAGCTTGTGGGCTCATCGAGAAAGAGGATCTCGGTATCCTGCGCAATCGCCATCGCAATCCATGCGCGTTGGCGCTGACCGCCCGACATCGCACCGATTGGACGGTGCTGAAACTCCATCATGTTCGTCTCCGTGAGCGCCCAGTCGATCATCTCGCGATCCTTCGCCGTCGTACGCGAGAAAAACGAGGTCTTGTATGGTGCGCGTCCGTACGATACGAGTTCGCGTACGGTCAGCCCCTCGGGTGCCGTCGGGTTCTGCGGCAGGATGGCAATCGACTTTGCAAGTGCGCGCGGGTCTGCCTCGTGCACGTCCGCGCCATCGAGGAGCACGCGCCCGCCGAGACGCGGTTGGATGCGACAGATGGTCTTGAGCAGGGTGGACTTGCCGCAGCCGTTCGCGCCGATGAGTGCCGTGATCTTCCCCTCGGGGATCGCAAGGCTCAGATCGTCGATGATGACGACACTATCGTAGCCCGCCTTCAGATGTTCTATCGTTAATTTCATTGCTGTTTCACCTCCGAGGATCACGCCTTTGCACGCGCGAGAACAAACAGGAAATACGGTGCGCCGATGAGCGCGATGACAATGCCGAGCAGCATCTCATCGGGTGCGATGATAACGCGCCCCACCCAGTCCGCCGACACAACGAGCAGCGCACCAATGAGCACGGTCAGAGGGATGCTGCGAGCATGCTGCACACCGACGAGCCGCCGCGCGATGTGCGGACAGAGCAGTCCCACGAATCCGATGCTCCCGCCGATGGCGACGCAGGATGCCGCAAGTGCGACCGCCGCCATCAGATAGAGGAAGCGCGCGCGGTTCAGCGGCACGCCGAGCCCGATTGCCGTCTCATCCGAGAGCGCGAGCACGTCGAGATCCGTCTGCCGCAGATAGAAGAACACGGCGAGGAGGAGGATGATCGGAAGCAGCAGAGCGACGTGCTCCCACGTTCCGCCAAAGATGCTGCCGATAATCCACGTATTGACCTGACTGAACTTCTCTTGACTGAGCCGCACAATCAGCATCATCTCGATCGCATGGATGCCTGCAGTGAGCGAGATGCCCATCAGAACGAGCGTATAGGTCGAGAGGTTCTTTCCCTTCTCGTAGCTCATGCGGTAGATGAAGATCGCCGCCAGAGCCGCCCCGGTCGTCGCGACGAGCGGCTGCAGCCAGAGCGACGAGCTCGCCGTATCCGAGAAGTAGATGAGCAGCAGAACGCCAAAGCCCGCGCCCGCATTCACACCGAGGAGGCCGGGGCTCGCGAGCTCATTGCGTGAGATCGTTTGAAAGACAAGCCCCGCAAGCGCCAGTCCCGCACCGATGAGCAGGGCAAGCACGGAGCGCACCATGCGGAAGTCAAACACGGTCATATTTTCCTCTGCCGTTCCGCCGCCGAGCAGGATGCGCGCAAGATCCACATAGGAAAGATCGGCAAAGCCCGTCCCGAGATGCAGGACGAACATGACGGCAATCAATACGATAAATACCGCGCTGTATAGGTAGAAACGCTTTTGCAGAGCACTCATCGCACACCTCTCTTTCGGCGGATCAGCCAGAGGAAGAACGGCACGCCGACGAGCGCCGTCACCGCGCCAAGCGGTGTTTCATACGGCGGATGAATCGTGCGCGAGACGATGTCCGCGACGACCACGAGGAGTGCTCCGAGAATCGCCGAGAGCGGGATGACCTTGCGGTAGTCGATGCCGACGATCCTGCGTGCGATGTGCGGTGTCACAAGACCGACAAAGCCGACAGGACCCGCGACCGCAACCGCCGAGCCGCCGAGGATCAGCACCGTGATCCCCGCGAGGATGCGGATGCGCTGAATCTTGCTCCCAAGCCCAATGGCGACCTCCTCGCCGAACGCGAGCAGCGTCACAGAGCGTGCAATCCCCATTGCCATGAGAAGCCCCAGAATCGTCCACGGCAGGATAAAGAGCGCCTGCTCCATGCGTACGCCGCTGATGCCGCCCGCCGTCCAGTAGGACATATCCTGCGCCACCTCGAAATAGACGGTCATCGCCTGCGTCACCGCACCGAAGACCGCACCGATTGCCGTACCTGCGAGCGCGAGAAAGACTGCGCCGCGCCCTGCCCCCTTTGTCTGCGCGAGCAGGAAGATTGCGAGCGTCGCAATCGCCGCCCCCGCAAACGAAAAGACGAGAGACAGCCCGAGACTGCCCTGCGGGAAGAGAATCATCGCCACAGCAAGTCCAAAACCAGAGCCGGCATTGATACCGAGAATCGACGGACTTGCCATCGGATTGTTCGTCACACCCTGCATGATTGCGCCCGCAACGGCAAAACTCGCCCCGCAGGTAAGCGCTGCCAAAAGGCGGGGAAAGCGCAGCGTCTGTACGATCATCTCCTGCACATTCTCCGCATCATATGCCGTAAACGATGCCATGATCGTCGCGATGCTGATGTCCTGCGCGCCGACCCAGAGGGAAAGGAGACTCGCCCCCGCGAGCGCGATACAGAGGATGAAAGAGAGCGCCGCCTGCGGCATTCCTCTCCCCTGCTCCCCTACAGCCGTATTTCCTTCCATACTATCCCCTTACGTCAAAACCGGCTCACGCCGCCAGAGCGCGAGCCGGTAGAAACACAATAACAATTAGAAATCTGCGGTCACAGAGAGCATAAAGGTACGTCCTGCCTCGAGGAACGCCGCATCCTCATCCAGCGCGCGCCAGTAGTTCCGATTGAAGAGATTGTAGACAATCCGCGCGCACGGTCACGGGCGTATCACCCGCATTAAACTTGTAGCGTGCGCCCATGTCCCAACGCACCCACGGAGATACGCGGATCGTATTTGCCTGATTGACGAATGCCGAGGAGTTGTATGTCATGCGTGCCGTGAGCGTCAGCCCCTCCACGCCGTGAATGTCCTGCTCCACGCCGAGGACAGCGGCATAGTGCGGCAGACCTTCCTTGCGGTTGCCGTCATACCGCCCGCCTGCGGTCTTCTTATGGCGTGCATCCAACCACATCATACCGCCCGTGAGGCGCGTGCCCTTCTTCGGCTCACCAAAGAAGTTCCACTCCAGACCGCGGCTGCGCACCTCGCCGCCCGCCGAAACAATCTTTGTCGTCGGATCCTGAATTTTTCCCGGATTTGTAATGCTGAATGCGCTCACTGTGGTCGCGACCTTGCCGAGGTCAAATTTTGTCCCAAATTCATACTGCTTGGCAACATAGGGATCGAACTGCTCACCATAATTCGGGGCTGTCGTTTCTGTAACTTCCTCACCCTGATTCAGACCTTGGATATAGTTCGCATAGAGCGATACCTTATCGTTCATCTTGTGGATGAGCGCATACGCCGGTGAGAACTTGGCTTTCTCATAGTGTGTACCGGCTTTGATGCCATCGACGACGATCTCCTGATAGCGTCCGCCCAGAACGAAGGTCCAGCGCCCATCGTTCGTCGTCATGATATCGGAAACCGCAACGCTGCGCAGCGTCTTCGAATCATTCAGAGGTGTACGATGTACAAGGGGTTCGAGGTACGATCCGACATCCTTCCACGCGGGAGCGTACAGACTGGTCTGATACGTCTGCGAGAAGACGTTCTGGTTCATATAGCGTTTATAGTGCATATAGTTCGCAGAGACCGTCAGCTCGTGGTCGACGCCCTTTGTATCGACCTTCCCCTTGACTCCGATCTCCCCCGAATACGCCTTGTTGATCTGATTGTTATAGCGATATCTAACAGTCGATGTACCATCAAGGCGATTCATCTCGAAGTAGTTGTTCAGCGTATCCTGATTTGTAATGCGCATACCGAGCGCTCCGTAGACCGTCAAATTCTTGTCGAGGTCATACTCGCTGCGCAGAACGCCGAAACGCTCCCGCACCGTCCGAAACGTACCAGGCGCTCCGAACTTGGAGTTGATATCGACGCGCGGCGGTGCCGTGAGATTCCGAAGTGCAACGTCCGTGAACTGAAGGCGATACTGTGCATTGTCAATACGGTTGCTGATAATGCCCGCATCGAACGTCGTACGGCTACGATCCGTGGTATAGTCGAGTCCAATATAGCCCGCATGCGTATCGACGCGCTCCTGCTGATATGCCATGCCGCCCTTGTTGTTGTAGAGGTTGACGCGCACGCCGAGCTTGCCGTCATCCGAGCGGCGGCTGACATCGACGTGCTGCGTGAACTGGCTCTTCGCCCCGTAGGAAAGCGTCACGCTCGTCTTCGGCTCTGCGCCTGCACGCTTCGTGATGAAGTTGATCGTGCCGCCGACCGAGCCATTCGGCGCCATGCCGCCGAGGAGCGCCCCCGGCCCCTTCAAAACCTCGACGTGATCCACATACTCAATGCCGCCGTAGAAACGCGGCGCAACTCCATAGAGTCCGTTGATCTGCGTATCCTGCTGCTGTGCCTTGAAGCCGCGAATCATCCACGCCTGCGAGACCGACGAGAGTGTCAGATTCGACACAGACGGATCGTTGACAATGACATCGACCACCGAACTTGCCTGCTGGTTCTCGATGAGATCGCTGTTAAAGGATGTGACGTTGAACGGCACATCCATAAAGTCGCGCTTGCCAAGGACGCCGAGCGTGCTCTCGCGTGCAATCTGCCCTCCCGCATAGACATTCGGACGTTCCTCTGCGACCGGCTCCACAGGTGTCTCCACCGGCTCCGATACGGGGCGCTGTCCGACGACCTCGACCGTATCGAGATCATAGACATCATGCCCCTCTGCGCTCTCAGCTGCATATGCCGTCATCGGCAGCGTGAGAGCAGCGGCAGAAAGTGCCATGCAGATATGGCGCGTCAGCTTCTTGGACTCGTATTTTATTGTAAACCTCCATGTAATCCCGTCTTCTAATTCCTTTGTGTTCATCTCTTTTCTTTACGAGAAAGAGAACGAGCGGTTGACCCGGCATGCGACCGGCTCATCGTAGATATTGCGTGCGGGCTCGAAGCGATACGTATACGCCGCCTCGATTGCCGCCTGATCGAGCTCGGGCTGTCCCGAGGAGCTCGATACATCGACGCTCTCTACGTCGCCGTCCGATCCAACCACGATGGCAAGCCCAACGGTTCCCGTAATGCCCCGCCGCTCAAGATCCTTCGGATAGACCGGCGCAGCGCCTGAGAGGAGCTGCGGCGGTGTGCGCGGACGCTGTGCTGCCGCCTCGTCGCGCCCTGTACCCTCACCGGAACCCGAGCCGACACTCTCCGTGGGTGCAGGGCTCGGCTGTTCGCTCGTCCCCTGTGACGTGCTCGGTGTAGGACTCGTATTCGTTGCAGCCGTCTTCGGCGTCTCCTTGGGCATCTCCTTGGGCGGCTCCTGCGTCTCCTGCTGCTCCTTCTTCGGCGGTTCGAGCGGAATGTCGTCGACGCTCGGCATGGGCGGCGCTGCCTCAGCCGCCGGTGCCGGCTCGCTCTCCGGCGCAGACGCGTCATAGATCACAACGTCGATCGGACGCTTCTCCGTCTCCTTCGCCATCGAGAAAAGCCCCATGGACGCCGCCACCGCAATGATACAGAAATGAATTCCGAACGATGCCCCCCATGACAGGTACTTTTCCTTCATCGTAACATCCAAAATGTCACCCCCATAATAATAACATATCTCATTTTATAGCGTGCACATAATACCATAAAGACAGTGCCTTGACCAGAGGCAAAACAAAAAATGGTGGGCTGTCGCACGATTCCCTAGATTGAAATCGTGCAGCAACTCCACCATTGCATTTGCTTTCGGCGTAAAACCGTCAGTTCAGTACGATCTTGCTGTAGTCCGCCGTATTGAGCAGATAATTATCAATGTTTTTGAGGAGGCTCAGACGGTTCGCTCTGATGTGCTCATCCTTGTCCATAACCATAACCGCATCAAAGAATGCGTCGATTGCCTTTGCAAGTGCCTGTTCTGCCGCAAGTGTATCTGCGCCCTCAGCGCGTGCCGCAATGGCGTTCTCATAAGCGGAGTGGAGCGCTCCCTCCTCTGCCGCCTGAAAGAGTGCCGGATCGACAATCCCAGTCTCTGTCATGCGTGCGATATTGCCGACGCGGACGAAGGACTGCACGAGCGCATCCGCACCGTCCGATGCAAGCAGACGCTCCACATAGGCTGCGCGCACGGGCACGTCCGCGACGAAGTCCACATCTGCAAGCACCGCCTCCTGCACATCGTAGCGCACGCCGCGCTCTGTGAGCACATTCTTGAGGCGCAGACGGATAAAGTCTGCGACATAGACCTGCATTTTCTGACACAGAGACACATCGAGGTCATAGAGATCGGATGCCTCCTCAACGAGATCAGAGAGCAGCAGCCCGCTCTTGTGATCGATCAGCATGAGCACGAGCCCGAGTGCCTGACGGCGCAGGGCAAATGGATCCTGCGAGCCGGTCGGGATCTTGCCGCGGCTGAATGTGCCGACGATGTTGTCGATCTTGTCCGCAACGCTGAGCGCAAAGCCGAGATCGCTCTGCGGCAGCTCGTCCCCCGCGAAGCGCGGCATGTACTGCTCGTCAATCGCACGCGCAACCTCCGGCTTCTCGCCGTCAAGGAGCGCATACTCGCGCCCCATAATGCCCTGCAGCTCCGTGAACTCCGTGACCATGCCCGTCACGAGATCCGCCTTCGACAGCTCCGCTGCGCGGCGTGCATCCGGCTCCATCGCCTCATACGCAGCTTCGTCCGGAGCAAGCTCCTCGACGATTGCCGTAACAAGCTCCATCAGACGCTCGGTCTTCTCGTACATCGAGCCAAGCCCCTGCTGGAACACAACGGTCTTCAGCTTCTCGCGGTGCTCTGCGAGCGACTTCTTGCGATCCTCGTCAAAGAAGAACTGGGCATCTGCAAGGCGTGCGCGCAGGACGCGCTCATTGCCGTGCGCGACCACGTCCAGATGCTCTCTGCCGCCGTTGCGCACGGTGATGAATACGGGCAGGAGGCTGCCGTCCGCCGCCTTGACGGGGAAGTAGCGCTGATGGTCACGCATGGGCGTGATGACCGTCTCGGCGGGCAGCGCGAGATATTTCTCCTCGAACGCACCGCTGAGTGCCGTCGGGTACTCGACGAGGTAGAGTACCTCCTCAAGGAGGTCAGGCGTGATCTCCGCTGTTCCGCCCGCCTCCTTTGCCACCTTGTTGATCTGCTCCGTAATCATGGAGCGGCGACGCACGGGATCGACGATGATGTATGCCTTTTCGCACGCCGTTTCATAGTCTGCGGGCGAAGAAATAACGAAGTCCTGTGGGGAAAGCGTCCGATGTCCGCGTGACGTATTCCCGCTCGTGACATTTGCAAGCGTAAACGGCACGACCTCCGTCCCGTAGAGGGCGACAATCCAGCGGATCGGGCGGATGAAGCGAAAGTCGAGATCGCCCCAGCGCATGCTGTTCGGCAGCGGAATCGCGCGAATGAGCTCGGGCAGCAGCTCCGTGAGCAGCTGCGCCGTCTCCGCCCCCCGCTCATGCACGGAGGCATAGACATAGCCGTCGCGCTGAATGAGTGCCGCCGGGTCAACCCCCTGCCCACGCGCAAAGCCCGCACCTGCCTTCGTCGGTTTTCCCTCCGCATCAAAGGCAATGGCGACCGATGGGCCGCGCGTCTCCGTACTGATATCCTCCTGCCGTTCGGCAAGCCCCGTCACGAGAAGTGCTGTGCGGCGCGGTGTGCCAATCGTGCGCAGACTGTCATAGGCGAGGCGACGCTCCGCGAACACGTCCCCCGCGAGACGTTTCAGATCAGCGAGGAGGTGCGGCATAACGTGCGCAGGAACTTCCTCCGTCCCGATTTCAAGCAACAGATCCTTACTCATGCCTTCCCCTCCTTCTTCAGCATCGGATAGCC
>ERZ773099.2365-NODE-2365-length-13001-cov-2.762938_pt1 | contig 13001 bp, 8 predicted proteins | sample MGYA00511120_ERZ773099 | MGnify/ENA primary metagenome ERZ773099 (study PRJEB29015, sample SAMEA2738012) | human oral metagenome | biome: human oral; feature: human-associated habitat; material: dental | place: China | collected 2104 ... | reverse complement strand
GATGGACACCGCCGGGTGGCTGCCGCTGACCATCGACCTGGACACGCTGTCCGTGCGCACCACCTCGCCTCGGCTGACCATCCAGGCGGGAGCTGATGACATCACCACCGTTCTGCTGGATGGCAAGCCGGTCGTTACGCTGACGCGCGCGCGTCATGGCCTGACGATCCGGGCCACCCCCGGCGACACCCATCTGGCCTATGTCCTGACCGGTACCGGCACCACCCCGCTCACCCTGAACAGTGACAACACCTACCGGCTGGTGCTGGCTGATGCGCATCTGAGCAGTACCGACGGCCCCGCACTGCACCTGCAATCGCCGGCCACCGCCTTCATCGAGCTGCAGGGCCACAGCTCCCTGGCCGATGCCCCGGTCCGCACGCGCCGCACCGATGCCCAGGGTGAACCCGCCAAGCCCCGCGGAGCCCTGTCAGCCACCGGCCCGCTGGTGATCCGGGGTGACGGCTCGCTGAGCATCAATGCCACGGCACACCATGCACTGACCACCGCCAGCCACCTGCGTCTGAGCAGTGGCAACCTGACGCTCAAGGTGGACACGCGTGACGGGTTGCGCCCCACCCAGGCCTTCATCATGGATGGCGGCCGGCTGACCATCGATGCGCCGGCGGGCAAGGGCATCAAGGTCAGTGGCAAGGAAAGTGCCGTGCAGCCGCTGGGTTTCGTGGCCGTCAACGACGGACACATCACCATCCGCAGCCACGACAAGGGCATCACCACCGGCTGGAAGCCCTGGAAGGACGCACTCACCCCCATTACCGATGACGATCCCGATCCGCGCATCACCATCAACGGCGGCACGATCGACATCACCACCACCGGCACGCCGGCCAGGGACACGGACGACGAAGGCGAGAACAGCCTCTCGCCCGAAGGCATCGAAGCCAAGTCCGTCCTCAGCGTGCGCGGCGGGAACCTGAAGGTGATCACCACCGACGACAGCATCAGCGCCGGCATGCACCTGGAGCTGAGCGGCGGCCGCACCTATGCCTACAGCCGTCATGACGATGCCGTGGACTCCAATGGCACCCTGACCATCACCGGTGGCGTCCTGGTGGCCATCAGCCACGCCCCCCGTCCCGAAGGCGCCCTGGACAGCGACTCCAACCAGTTCGCCATCACGGGCGGCACCTTTGTCGGCATCGGCGCGTACAGCAGCACCCCCACCGACAGCGCCTGCACGCAGAACGTCATCACCATTCCCACCTACGTGGAGGCCGGGCCATGGACACTGCGCGACGCAGCCGGCAACGTCGTCTTTTCCTATGACCTGCCCTTCCGTTCCGGCTACATGATTGCCAGCACCCCCGCGCTGGCCCGGGGCGCCACCTACACCGTGGTGCGCGGAGGCACGCTCGGGCCGGTCGGCGAGGACTTCCATGGCCTGGCCCTGCACCCCACCACGCTGACGGGGGGCGCACCGGCCGAGACCTTCACCATCACCCGGATCCTCACCCCGCTGGGCGCGGCCGAATTCGACTGGTTCAGCCCGGAGAAGGGACCGGACGACTGAAGACCCCTCCCCGGCACGACACCCGCTGACAGGCCCCTTCCGTTTCGAAGCCGGGGCATCGGCAACGCCGAAGCACCAGCCTGCCCACGCATCACCGGGGCCATCCGACAGGACCTGAAGCCCATGCGGGTGCGGGGAAGGGTTTGTGCCGGCGTGCGTTCTGCCGTCCAAGCTCCTAGAATGTCGGCTTCCGTCACAACAGTTTTCTCGGAGCGCGCATTCGCATGGGCAACACCATTCTGCAAAGCCTGCCGATCGGCCAGAAGGTCGGCATCGCCTTCTCGGGCGGCCTGGACACCAGCGCCGCACTGCACTGGATGCGCAAGAAAGGGGCCGTCCCCTACGCCTACACCGCCAACCTGGGCCAGCCCGACGAGAACGACTACGACGAGATCCCCCGCAAGGCACTGCGCTACGGCGCCGAAGCCGCCCGCCTGGTGGACTGCCGCAGCCAGCTGGTGGCCGAGGGCATCGCCGCCCTGCAGTGCGGCGCCTTCCACATCTCCACCGCCGGCGTGACCTACTTCAACACCACGCCCATCGGCCGCGCCGTCACCGGCACGATGCTGGTGGCCGCCATGAAGGAAGACGACGTCAACATCTGGGGGGATGGCAGCACCTACAAGGGCAACGACATCGAGCGCTTCTACCGCTATGGCCTGCTCACCAACCCGTCGCTCAAGATCTACAAGCCCTGGCTGGACCAGCAGTTCATCGACGAACTGGGCGGCCGTGCCGAGATGTCAGCCTTCATGGCCGCCTCGGGCTTCGACTACAAGATGTCGGCCGAAAAGGCCTATTCCACCGACTCCAACCTGCTGGGCGCCACCCACGAGGCCAAGGATCTGGAATACCTGAACAGCGGCATCCGCATTGTCCAGCCCATCATGGGCGTGCCCTTCTGGCGCGAGGACGTGGTGATCCGCCCCGAGGAAGTCACCATCCGCTTCGAGGAAGGCCAGCCGGTCGCCCTCAACGGCCAGACCTTCGACAGCCCGGTCGAGCTGATGCTGGAAGCCAACCGCATCGGTGGCCGTCACGGGCTGGGCATGAGCGACCAGATCGAGAACCGCATCATCGAGGCCAAGAGCCGCGGCATCTACGAAGCCCCGGGCATGGCGCTGCTTTACATCGCCTACGAGCGTCTGGTCACCGGCATCCACAACGAGGACACCATCGAGCAGTACCGCATCAACGGCCTGCGTCTGGGTCGTCTGCTGTACCAGGGCCGCTGGTTCGACCCGCAGGCCATCATGCTGCGCGAGACCGCCCAGCGCTGGGTGGCACGCGCCATCACCGGCGAGGTCACGCTGGAGCTGCGCCGCGGCAACGACTACTCGCTGCTGAACACCGAATCGCCCAACCTCACCTATCACCCCGAGCGGCTGACCATGGAAAAAGGCGAATCGGTCTTCTCGCCGGCTGACCGCATCGGCCAGCTCACCATGCGCAACCTCGACATCACCGACACGCGCGACAAGCTGGCCAACTACAGCCGCGTCGGTCTGCTGAGCGCAGGTGCCGGCCATGAACTGCCGCAGCTGAAGAAGGACTGAGTGAAGTTCATTCACGCCGCCGACCTGCACCTGGACAGCCCGCTTCGCGGGCTGTCCGCGTATTCCGATGCACCAGCCGAGCAGTTGCGCACCGCCACGCGCGATGCCTTCGTGAAGCTGGTGGACATCGCCCTGGATGAAGCCGTCGACTTCATGGTCATTGCCGGCGACATCTACGACGGCGACTGGAAGGACTTCAACACCGGACTGTTCTTCATCCGGCAGATGGGAAGGCTGCGACAGGCCGGCATTCCCGTCTATCTGCTGTACGGCAACCACGATGCCGAAAGCGACATGACACGCAGCCTCACGCTGCCCGACAACGTGCATGTCTTTTCATCGCGCAAGGCAGAAACGTTCGCCATCGAATCACTGAAGGTAGCGATTCATGGTCGAAGCTTCAGGCAGAAGGCCACCACGGAAAATATGGTTCCAAACTACCCGGAACCTGTACCCGGCTGGCTGAACATCGGTGTGCTGCATACCGCCCTGGAAGGCAATGCCGAGCATGCCACCTATGCACCCTGCACCGTTTCCGAGCTGGAAGCCAAGGGCTACCAGTACTGGGCGCTGGGCCATGTGCATGAGCGCAGCATCCTTCCCGAACATCGACAGGCAGGCCAGACCGTCATCGCCTTTCCCGGCAACCTCCAGGGGCGGCACATCCGCGAGCAGGGCGCACGGGGTGCCCTGCTGGTCACGGCGCAAGCCGACGAGATCACCGACATCCAGCTGCTGGAAGTCGACGTGCTGCGCTGGCAGCAGCTGGATGTAGAACTCGGTCAGGATGACGACATGGCGTCCGCCCTCCAGGCCGCCGGCCGTGCGCTAGAAAACCTCTTGGCGGAGACGCCTTCCCATCTGCCGCTGGCCGTGCGTGTCGTCTTCACCGGAACCACGCCTGCCCATGAAACCCTGCTGGCGCAGGACGAACAGCTTAGGCAGGAAATCATCGCCCAGGCGGTGGCCCAGGATGCCGAGCGCATCTGGATCGAGAAGGTGAAGGTGGCCACGCGTCCACCCCAGGCCGCAGCCTCGACATCCCAGGGGCTGCCGGATGCGCTGGCGGACCTGGAGTCCCTGGTGATTTCTGCGCAGGAAGACCCGGAATTCATCAACGACCTCATCAATGACTGGCAGGCCATCCTGGAAAAGCTGCCGGACGATGTACGTCGGCTGTCGCCCGAGCTGAAGGAACTGCGTCAGGATCCCATGTCACAGCTGACCGCACGTGTGCAGCAGGCCCTGCCGCTTCTGGTGGATCGCATCGAACGGGTGCAGTCCGCATCCCCCCGCTGACCTGCCGGAGAATCCCATGCGCATCCGTGAACTGCGGCTGCTCCGCTACGGCAAATTCACTGATCGGCTCCTGGCGCTGCCCAATGCCCCTCAGGACATCCATCTCGTCGTGGGCGCCAACGAAGCGGGCAAGTCGACGATGCGCCGCGCGCTGTCCGACTGGCTGTTCGGCTTTCCGATGCGCAGCACCGGCATGGACTTCCTGCACCCGATGCAGGACCTGCGCCTGGGCGGCATCATCGAGGACAACACGGCCTCCCGCGAAGAACCCTCATCCGCCCAGGACACCGCCACCGGCAGCACGGAAACAAAGGCCTCCTCTGACGGGCAGATCCGGTCCCTGAACTTCGAGCGCCGCAAGGGTCAGAAGAACACGCTGCGCACACCGGCTGATGAACCGCTGCCCGACAGCACCCTGCACGAATGGCTGGGCAGCCTGCAGGCCGATGAATTCAGGCGCATGTACGCGCTGGACCACGCCACGCTGGTGGAAGGCAGCGAGAGCATCCTGCAGGCTTCCGACGACATTGGCCGCATGCTGTTTCAGGCTGCCGCCGGTATCGAGCATCTGGGTGATGCGCTCAAGACCCTGCAGCAGGAAGCCGACTCGCTCTGGGCTCCCCGCAAGTCCGGCAACCGCGTCTTCTACCAGCAGCAGGACGCCTATGAGGACGCCCGGCGCACCCTGGGCCAGGCCCAGCTGCGCACGCGGGACTGGAAGGAAAGCCATGATGCACTGATGGACGTCCAGCACCAGCTGGAGGAAGCCCGCAGCAAGCATGCCGAGATCCAGCAGCACATCCATCGACTGGAACGGATCCGACGTGTGCAGCCCCTGCTGCGTGATGCGGAAGCAGTCCGTCAGCGACAGGAGGCGCTGCAGGCATCAGGCATGCCCCCCCTGCTGCCGGACAATGCCCGACAGATCTTCGAGCAAGCCAGCCAGCAAGGGGCGAAAGTGCAAGCCAACATGGCGTACCTGCAGGCGGAATTGAACGAACTCGACCAGGCACTGGCAGCTGTCACCCTCGACACCCCGGTTCTGGCCCGTGCCGACGAGATCACCCGCCTGGACGAAGCGCGCGTGCAGTGCCACGACCATCCCGCCCGGCTGCAACGTCATCAGGAGAAGCTGCAGACGCTCCAGGCCAGGGTCAAGGCACTGGCTGCCGAGCTGGGCTGGCCGGCCGAGGACGAAGCGGCCGTGGCCCGCCGGCTGCCGGCCCCTGCCTGGTGCGAACGGATGGCCCAGCTGATTCGTCGGCACCAGGCGCTGCGGCCTGCCGTGGAGAAGGCCCGGCACGAGCGGGATGCTCAGGCGCAGAACCTCAGCCAGTGGCAGGCGCAGCTGCAGTCACTGGCATCGGAAGGCATTGATCCGGCGCTCTCCGACCTACTAGAACGGGCCCGACGACTGGGGGACCCCGATACCCAGTCGGATGCCCTGGCCAGTGAACGGCAACGGCTGGACGCCGCGCTGGAAGCCACCCTGGCCGGCATGGGGCCGTGGCGCCAGCCCATCGATCGGCTGCAGGCGATGCTGGTGCCCGAGACCAGCCAGGTCGATGCCCTGCGGGTGCAGCAGCATGATGATGGTCGTGCACTGCAGGCGCGGCAGGAAGCACTGCAGAAGAAGATCCAGGACATCCAGCACCAGGAACAGGCGCTGCTGCAGCTGGTGCGTCATCATCAGCCCGTCTCGCGCGAGGACGTGGCTCAGGCCCGCCAACAGCGCGATGACGACTGGCAGGCCATCAAGGCCGATCCGGCCAACCTGCCCGACCGGGCTGGTGCATTCGAGGCGCGGATGCACGAAGCCGACACCCTGGCCGATGCCCGCCTGGAACGGGCGCAGCACGAAGCGGACCGGCAGTCCTATGCCAACCAGCTGGAAAAGCTGAAACTGGAATGCACCGGCATCGAATCCGACATTCAGGCCATCGAGACGCGGATGGCACGGCGGCTGACCGACTGGCAGGCCCAGGCGGCGGCCTGCGGTCTGCCCGACCTGCCCCTGGATGCCGCGCCGACCTGGCTGAAACGCCATCAGGACGCCCTGGAGTTGCTGGCCAGGCGCCAGAATGCCGAAAATCAGCTTCAGGCCCTCCACCAGCGGGTGGGAGCCCTGCGCCAGGCGCTGACGGACCGGCTGGCGCTGCCTGCCACGACCGACCTGGACGATGCCCTGCGCCAGGCCCGCGAACGGCTGGAGACGGCGCAGCGAATTGCCGGTCAGCGCAGCACCCTGGAAACCCAGATTCAGGACGCACAGCGGCGGCTGGTCCCGCTGCAGACGGCACTGACCCAGGCGGAAAGCCAATGGCAGGAGTGGCAGCAGGCCTGGCAGGCGGCGTTGGCTGAAGCTGGCCATGAGGACACGCTGCCCGTCGACCAACTGGAAACCCGTCTGGCCCGGATGCAGGACATCCAGACACTGCTGGCGCAGATGGACAGCCTGCGTGCCGATGAGATCGAGCCCCTGAAGAGCACCCTGGACAGCTGGATGCGCCATGCCCGCACCCTGGCCGATCAGCTGATGCCCGATGCGCCGGCAGACATGTCTGTCCAGGACATGGCGCTGACACTGGCCGGCCGACTGAAGGCTGCCCGCCAGGACGAGGCCGAGCACCACCGGTTGCAGCAACAGCAGGCCCGCGACCGTCAGGCCCTGGAAGCAGCCCAGCAGCAGCAGATCCAGGTCGATGCCCTGCTGCAGCCGCTGCGGGTTGCCGCCGGCATCGACGACATGGCCCTGCTGGGGCCTGCCATCGCCCGCTCGGAAGACAGGCGACAGATCGAGCACGAGATCCGGCGCATCGAAACGGCCCTGCGGGAAGCCGGCGACGGTCAGCCCATCGAGAGCCTGCGCACCGAGGCAGCCAGCATCGAACCGGACCAGCTGCAGGTCGAGCTGAACCGCCTGGGTACGGAAGCCGGACAGGTCGTGGAGGACATCAGTCGTCTGGGCGCCCGGCACGGCCAGCTCAAGGCCGCATTCGATGCCCTGAACGGCAGCGATGCCGCCGCCCGGGCCGCCGCCCGACAGCAGGAGGCCGCGGCCGGCATGGCCGAGGCTGCCGAGCGCTATCTGCGCCTGAAGACCGCCGCACGGCTGCTGCAATGGTCCATGGAGCGCTTTCGCCAGACCCGCCAGGGCCCCATGCTGGCCCGCGCGTCGGAGATCTTCCAGGCGCTCACGCTGGGCTCGTTCAGCCGCCTGCTGGTGGATGCCGACAGCCATGACAGTCCCCGACTGGTGAGCATCCGCACTGATGGCAACAAGCCGGTAGAGGTGCCCGGCCTCAGCGAAGGCACGCGCGACCAGCTCTACCTGGCGCTGCGGCTGGCCGCCCTGGACCAGCAGGCCAGCCAGGGCAGCCGCATGCCGCTGATTGCGGACGACCTCTTCATCAACTTCGACGACCGCCGGACAGAAGCCGGCCTGCAGGTGCTGGGCGACGTCTCGCACCGCATGCAGGTGATCCTGCTCACGCACCACGACCACCTGGTGCCGCTGGCCCGCCAGGTGCTGGGTGATGGGCTGAACGTGATCGAACTGTAGGCGGCGTCAGTTTCCGTCGGGATTTCCGGCTGCGCCCATCCCGCCGCCCAGCAGCCCATCCAGCCGCTGCGTGCGGATGCCATAGAAGCGTTTCAGCGCCTCGATCTCGGCCCGTACCGCCTCGGCATCCCGCGCCCGGCCGGTGCGGTTGCCCAGGATCATCTTGTTCTTGCCCGTGTGTTCGGGGCTGATGAACTCGAACACCTGCGCCTCGTAGCCCTGGGTCTCCAGCAGCAGCGCCCGCAGCCCGTCGGTCAGCATCTCGGCTTCCTGGCCCAGATGGATGCCATGACGCAGCAGCGCATCCAGCGGGGCAGGCGCCTTCAGTTGCGGCCGCAGCTCACGGTGGCAGCAGGGCGAGCACACCAGCATGGCAGCCCGCTGACGAATGCCCTGAAAGAGCGCATCGTCCGTGGCCGTATCGCAGGCATGCAGTGCAATGACGATGTCGACCGCAGTCCCGTCGCACGCCTTGGCGCCCGAATCCCTGCTCTGTTCGGCATCTGCCCCGACACCTGCAACACCCGCCACGGTACGCCCATCGGCAATGCCCGTGATGACAGTACCGCCCGCAGCCGATGCGACCTGTGCCACTTCACAGGCCTGCAGGATGTCGCCCTTCTCGAAGCGCAGTCCCGACAGGCCATGCCGCTGGGCCAGGCGGTTGCAGAGCGCCACCAGGTCGGCGCGGCGCTCGATGCCCACCATCTCCACCTGCAGGCCCAGCGCATGCGTCAGATGGTCGTACAGCGCAAAAGTGAGATAACCCTTGCCCGCGCCATAGTCACGGATGCGCAGTGGCGGCTGCCCTGCCCGCCCCACACGGTTGGCCAGCGTGTTGTGCTGCCAGGCCTGGGCCACGATCTCGACGAACTTGTTGATCTGCCGCCACTTACGGGCCATGGCCGGCACCAGCGCGCCGGTCCTGCCCACGATGCCCAGGTCCACCAGATAGGGCCGGCCGATGTCCACCGGATAGCGTCGCTGCCGGTTGTGATCAGCCAGGTCGCCCCAGCCATCCTCATCCGGCAGGGTGTCATGGGCACGTGAGAAGGCATCGCCCGCGGCACGGGCTGCCGCCTGTCCGCTTCCCACCCTGCGCAGTTGCGTGAGCGCCCCCACGCCCGGCTGCCAGGACGCCGCACCACCGGCCGATGCCTGCACGCCCTCTTTCGGGTTCGGGTTCGGGTTCGGGTTCGGGTTCGGGTTCGGGTTCGGGTTCGGCAGATCATCCGCTGCCGGCCGACGATCCTGCAAGGACGAGGTCTCAGCCACCCGCTTCATCCGGAACAGCGGCCGCCCCCGCTTGCTGAATCCCAGCTCGGCCGTCAGCTCGCGGGTTTCCAGAAGCGCCGTGCGCATGTCGCCCAACAGCGCATCGATCCGCACCAGCGCCTCGTCCACCGACAGGTTGTCGGTCTGGTCGCGCGTGTCGTACTGCCAGGCAAAGGCCAGCTTCACGCCATCGCGCATCCGTACCGGCTGGATGCGCAGCCGTTGCAGCACCGGGCCTTCATCCGTGAAGCCCGGCGGCAACATGGGCCGAACCGGCCGCGACAGCACCAGCCGCTTCAGCGTGCGCGCCGCGAGGGCTTCCCGAAGCAGCGTCAGGAAGCGCTCGCGTGGATCCTGCGTCACTTCCAGATCTCTTCTTCGATCTGGCCTTTCAGCTCAGGATAGTCGCTGAGTCGGAAGCGTGGATCCCCGTGCTTGGCCTGCTCGAAGTAGTCGCGCGTGAGCTTGACCACCAGGCCGGACAGCAGCGTGATGCCCACCAGGTTGATGATGGCCATGATGCCCATCACCGCATCGGCCGCATCGAACACCGTGGTGATGGCCTCGCGCGCGCCCCAGACGATGAACACCAGCACCAGCGCGCGCAGGATGAACAGGCACGGCTTATTGTTGATGTTCAGGTAAGTGAGTGCTCCCTCAGCATAAGAATAGTTGCCGATGATGGAGGTGAAGGCGAAGAAGAACACGGCCAGCGCCACGAAGTCCTTGCCGTGATCACCGATGTGGTAGGCCAGCGCATGCTGGGTCAGCACCGTGCCGGTGACACCCGAGCCCGGCTGCAGCGCGTCGGACATCAGGATCATCACGCCGGTGGCGGTGCAGATCAGGATGGTATCGATGAACACGCCCAGTGCCTGCACGAAGCCCTGCGACGACGGATGGTGCGGGCTGGGAATGGCCACGGCCGCGATGTTCGGTGCGGAACCCATGCCGGCCTCGTTGGAATACAGGCCACGTTTCACGCCATTGAGCATGGCGGCCGTCATGCCGCCGACTACGCCGCCCACCGCCTGGTCCATGCCGAAGGCACTACGCACGATCAGCGTGAAGACTTCGGGGATCTTGTCGATGTTGGCCACCAGCACCCACAGGGCCACGCCCAGGTAGGCCACGGCCATGAACGGCACCACCACCTCGGCCACACGTGCGATGTTGCGGATGCCGCCGAAGATCACGATGCCCGAGAGCACAGCCAATACCACACCCACCTGGGTACGGTCCAGGCCGAAGGATTCGCTGAACGACTCGGAAATGGCGTTGGCCTGCACGGCGTTGAACACCAGACCGAACACCACCAGCAGTGCCACCGAGAACACGGCGCCCGCCCACGGCGACTTCAGGCCACGGCTGATGTAGAAGGCCGGACCACCGCGGTAGAGACCATGATGGTCGTTGACCTTGTAGAGCTGCGCCAGCGCGCTTTCCGCGTAGGCAGTGGCCATGCCCAGCAGGGCCACGATCCACATCCAGAAGAGCGCCCCGGGACCGCCGGTGTAGACCGCCACGGCCACACCTGCGATGTTGCCGGTCCCCACCCGCGAGGCCAGGCTGGTGGTCAGCGCCTGGATGGGGGTGATGCCCTGACTGTCCTTCTCGGGCGTGCGGGTCACCGCACGGATGAATTCCCGGAAGTGGAAGATCTGCAGAAAGCGCAGACGGATCGAGAAATAGATGCCTACCGCCAGCAGGCCGTAGATCAGAATATAGCCCCAGACTACCGTGTTGATCGTATCGATCGCATTGGTCATGGCGTTGGCGATCACATCCATGACATTGTCTCCTGCCGTACAGCACCCATATTTTCACTCCTGGCCACTTGCCCTGCGGGCAGGCCGATAGACGTTATGTGACGGACAGTGCCTCGGGAAAAGGCCGTTCATCGGCCCCTGCATGCCGCTGGCACTGTCGCATATTCCAAGCGTGCGATGATAGCCGAAGGCAGGGCCCGCACCTGCCAATGTTCACGCGCTCATGGAGAGAACCGAATGCGCCTTCTGCTTGCCATCTTCCTGCCCCCCGTCGTGTTCTTCACGATCGGTCGCCCCATCGCCGGCATCATCTGCCTGCTGCTGATGATCACGCTGATCGGCTGGATTCCGGCCGCCATCTGGGCCACCTACGCACTCAGCCAGTACAAGACCGAAAAGAGGATCCAGGAAGCGCTGGGCGATCGGCGCTGAGACGGCATCCCGACCGGGTGCCGGTCGGACAGGGCGGTCAGCTCGCGAAGCCGAGCCGATCGGCAAAGGTGTAGGCCACCATCCGCCGGCCGTCGCGCACCAGGCCGGCAAGCGCCACGCCACATTCATGGGCTGTCTGAATGGCCAATGAGGTGGGTGCCGAGACCGCCACCAAGGCCCCCGCGCGGATCATGGCCGCCTTCTGCACCATCTCGAAGCTGGCCCGGCTGGTGATGGCGATGAACCCCTGATCCACGGCAATGTTGGTGCGGATCATCGCGCCGATGAGCTTGTCCAGGGCATTGTGACGGCCCACGTCCTCGCGCAGCAGCTGCACTTCGCCTTCAAGGTTGCACCAGGCAGCCGCATGGGTGGCGCCGGTGAGCTTCTGCAGCATCTGGGCGGATTTCAGGCTGGATTCAGCCCGCAGCACGGCGGTCGATGTGAGACGGACGGGATGGACCGGTGCCGGAGGATCCCGCCTGACCTGTCCCAGGCTGTCGGTGCCACACAGGCCGCAGCCGGTGCGCCCGGCCATGTTCCGGCGACGTTCACGCAGTCGCCACGCGCAGGCCGAAGCCACTTCGAGGTGGACTTCCACCCCCTGCCGGACCTCGTTCACGTCCACCCCGTACAGCTCATCGGGGGAGGCCAGCAAGCCCTCGGTGATACCGAAACCGAGGGCAAAATCTTCCAGATCGCCCGGAGAGGCCATCATGACGGCATGCGAGATGCCATTGAAGACCAGCGCGACGGGAGTCTCCCGGGCGATCCAGTCCGACACCTTCTCCTGGTGATGATCCTTCCAGACCCGAGCCTCTAGGGAATCGGCTCCGAACTCGGGGTGCGTTTCCAGGGAACGCCAGGCCTGGAATGGAGAAGCTGTCGAATCGTCCATCAACCGAAAACGAGTTTGCCCTTCATCACGCTCCAGTGGCCGGGGAAGGAGCAGAAGAAGGTGTAATCACCGCCTTTCTCGAACTTGTCCATCGGAACAGTGACAGTATCGGACTCGCCGCCGCCGATCAGCTTGGTGTGGGCCAGCACGCGGGCATCATCCTTGGGAACATAGTTGTCGGCAGCGGTCAGCTTGCCGCCAGCCTTGGCGACGGCTTTGAAGTCGGCCGTCTTGGTCACGACGAGGTTGTGGCCCATGGCAGTTACGGGCATCTTGCCGACGTGCTTCAGCGTCAGCTTCAGCTCGGTGCAGTCACCGGCGACCTTGATTTCCTTCGTGCTGTAGGTCATGGCGTCGGTGGCATCGACCTCGGCTTCGCACGTCTTGGCCATGACCGAAGCGGAGCCAAGCATCAGCGCAGCAACCAGAATACCTTTGGTGAACATGGATTTCTCCTACTTAACGATTGAACAAAGGAAATGACTGTTTCAGTCTATCGGAACGACTTTGGTCATAACTGAACAAACATCAAGTCACGACCGTCAAATTAGACGTTCATCAATGTACAGCACAGTGTACTCCCAGTCCAATCATTAACCTCTCTCATTCAGGGAATACGACAGGCAGGTTGTGGTCCTGTAGGGGTCAGTTCACATCTTTCAACACATGGCAGGCCGGC
>ERZ773099.2363-NODE-2363-length-13006-cov-16.721180_pt1 | contig 13006 bp, 16 predicted proteins | sample MGYA00511120_ERZ773099 | MGnify/ENA primary metagenome ERZ773099 (study PRJEB29015, sample SAMEA2738012) | human oral metagenome | biome: human oral; feature: human-associated habitat; material: dental | place: China | collected 2104 ... | reverse complement strand
AGTACTGGGCCGACTCCACCGAGGAGGAGGCCGGCTACGGCATCAGCCCCGAGGATGCCCCGGCCTGATGGCCACCCAAATCCGTCGATGACGGCGCCACGCGGGTTCCCGCGTGGCGCCGTCGCCGTCATCCTGCACAGCGTTCCCGCCCCACTGCCCCGAACCGTAGGTAGCCTGGGAGCATGTGCGCTCTGTCCGTTCCTGCTCTCGCTCTGACCCGCGGAACCAACGGGGAGGAGGTGCTCATTCCTCAGCTGGGGGTCGGCACCTACAAGGTTCCCGACGACGAAGCCGAACGGGTCGTCTGCGACGCCCTGGAAGTGGGTTACCGGCACGTCGACACGGCCCAGATGTACGGCAACGAGGCCGGGGTGGGGCGGGCGATCGCTGTCTGCGGTCTGCCGCGCCGGGACTTGTTCATCACCTCCAAGCTCAACAACCCCAACCATCGGCGCGATGACGCGCTGCGCAGTTTCGACGCCACCATGGAGGCCCTGGGCCTGGACGTCCTCGATCTGTTCCTCGTCCACTGGCCGCTGGCGGCATCGGCCGGGATCGACCTGGTCGACACCTGGCACACCATGATTGAGATCCTCCACAGCGGACGGGTGCGCGCCATCGGCGTATCCAACTTCCAGCCCGAGCACCTGCGCCGGATCGTGGAGGCCACGGACGTGGTTCCGGCGGTCAACCAGATCGAGTTGCATCCCTGGCTGACTCAGTCCGAGCTGCGCGCGATGCACGCGCAGATGGGCATCGTTACGCAGTCCTGGTCTCCGTTGGGGCGGGGCAGGCTACTGGCAGAGCCGACGGTCGTAGAGATCGCCGAGGCGGTCGGGGCGAGTCCGGCCCAGGTGATCATCCGATGGCACCTGCAGAACTCACTGGTGGTCATTCCAAAATCGACTCATCGTGAGCGCCTGGCGGCCAACGCCGACGTCTTCGGCATCACGCTCGACGATACGCAGATGGCGGCGCTGAACGCTCTGGACCAGGGACTGCGCACCGGGTCCCATCCGGATCAGATTCAGGTGTGATCGACGCGGCTTGGAGCACGCCTAGGCCACTCCAACCATCAGGAGCGATGGCGGTGGACGCGGAAGCCGGGACCGATGTCTCCTGCGGGGACCAGTTCGGCCAGGGCGGCCGGATCCGCCAGGGAGCGCGCCGAGACGAAACCGGTGATGGTGTCGACGCCCGCGTCGAAGAGCACGGGGTTGAGCGGCGTCGAGGGACCAACAAGGACCGTGTGCGCGTGGCGGGAGAGTTCGATGAGCCTGGGCGCGGTCTTATTGACGAAGCTCGATGAGGAGATGAAGACGACGTCGCACTCGGGTAAGACGTACTCACAGGCGCTGTCCGGCCAGTCGCCGGGCTGAAGGTTACGCTCGAGGCAGATGTACTCGCCCGCGTTGGCCAGGGCGGCTTCGGCGAAGGGGAAGTGGCCGATGACTGCGACCTTCTTGCCGACGATCATCTCGCGATAGGGGTCGAAGACCTGGCGCCAAGTGGTCCCCTCACCGGTGGGCTCGAACCCGTTGGCGGCGGCCGTCTCCTCGCGGGAGTACCAGGAGTTGATGGCAGCCTGGCCGATGCTCGCCTCGGCGAGGTTCCAGGACTTCACCAGGGCTGCGACGTCGCGCAGCGGGCGGCTCTCCAGAGGCCCCTCCACGAGGGTCGGACGGCTCTGGACGTCCATGGTCCAGGCCGAGCCGAGGCCACCGGCAGAATTGAGGACGCGGCTCCAGCGCGGTCCCCGGCCCGCCGCACGCACGACGGCATCGCCAGGCAGTCCGTCGAGAAGCGCATCGTAGATCTCCCACGGGTGAGAAGACATGAGGGGTCACCTTTCAGTTAGTGCAGCCTACCCACACCCATCGTAGGCGGTCCTGGCCATGCACACAGGTTCTCAGGCGGGCCGGCACCCCGGGAACATACAGACGACCGAGGCACCATAGAATTACTTTTCCACCGGTTCAGAGAATATGTGTTCGAGATTTTTCCACAATCAGATTACTGTTGCATTGCAAGGCCGCCTGTGTAGCATTTTTCCTACCTGTTCAGTGTTAGCGTGACGAGGCCCATGCCCCTAGTTCGAGGTATTACTCCATGCTTCGCCGCATCTTCACCCATTCAGCCACCACGGAGCCAATGTCGCCACGCCGGTCGCTGAATCGTTCCCGCAAACACCGTCGGGCGGGTGCCGCTGCTTGTGCGCTGGCTCTAGCCTGGGCGGCGCTGGGTATCGTCACGCTGCCAACCCCGCCGGCCGAGGCAGTCAACGGCAATCCAGCAGGAGGATCGGGCCGCTTCACCCCCGTCATCGACTGGATCGACTGGACTGAGATGACCGGCACAAGAACGGAAAACTGGACACGAATTCTGCCCGATGGGGCAACGGGCGTCGCCTGGTCCACCCCGACTCAGGTGTCTAGTGACATATGGCGTACGAGCCGATGCACGATCTCCAACGTCATCACCACAAATGCGGGAAAGAATGAACCTAAGCTGACCACACACAAAGGAATCGAGGTCGAATACAATACGGGAAACTGGCGGGGTGACGGGCTGGCGCGTCTTTACAATGACGGGTCGAACTACAGCAACGGAGTTGCGACCGGCAACAACTTCCGTTCGAATATGTTGATTGGTATCGCCAATCTTCAAGACTCCGCCACTCACCAATTCCAGGTGGACTGTAAAGCCTATCTTGTCACCTCTTCCGCCAAGCCCGCTAAGAACCAGCTCGATGCCCTTCCCAATAAGGTGGAACTTCCCATGGAGGGAATGGTTTTCGCCGACGCCGAGAGCTCCAACTGGCAGGGAACCGGCGGTCAGAAAGAATACATCGGCGTCTCTCCCACCCCTTACGACACCAACCGCGACGTCTCCTACCGTCTACTGGAAACCGCTCAATCGGAATCAGGATGCAATACCAATTCCTGGGGCGGGCTCATTACGATGTCGACTCCCGTAGGTAACCGTAACGGTATTAAGCTACGCCCGGATGGAGGCGAGTGCAGTGCTCAAGTTAATAGAGGTTACGGTCCATCGTCGGTGATGCTGATCAGTAATATGCAGAGCGGTTTCGTCGAGGTGCATGGTGGTGGTAAGAGTGCCGTTGCCCTCGGTGTCGTCTCCTACATCGACTACGGTGATGCACCGGAGAGCTACGGCACCGCAGGCAGCGTTTTCCAGCCCAGTTGGACCGGCGGAAAGCTTTCCGGCTACGACGCACTCGACATCTCTTCTCAGTCCCGACCGGTGGAGGCCGAGAGCGGGAGTTGGTTCAACCTTTCACAGGCCGCCAGGCAGCAGCACCTTGCTACGGCCGGTCCCGCTGTGGTGCGTTTGGGCAAGTTGACTGATAACGATGAGAGAATCGTCTACAGCGCCGACGCCAGCGCAGACGACACCACCGGCGTGGATGACGAGGACGCCCTTCCCACTGACTGGGACCGCGTCATCTGGACCGACATCGGCAAGCAGTGGAGCCAGCAGATCAGCTGCTCAGGCACCGGCACCAAGGTCGCCGGCTGGGTGGACTGGAATCGGGACGGCTCCTTCTCCGCCGGTGAGCGCTCCGAAGTAACCTCCTGCTCCAAAGCCGGCCAGGCCACTCTGACCTGGACCGTCCCCCAGGACGCCAAGCGAAGCACTCTCAACGGAGAGGGCGCAGCAACCTTCATGCGCCTGCGCATCACCGGCCCACTGGCCAACGGTCAGGCGGCCGAGGATCCTCAGCCCACCGGCATCGCGCTCAACGGAGAGGTCGAAGACCACCAGATTCAGGTCCAGCTCCCCAACCTCACCATGGTCAAGGAGGTGGACAACACCGCAGCCGGATCCCTGGGCCTGTCCGCCAACGACTGGACGCTCACCGCCTCCCCCAAGACCGGCACAGAGGTCTCCGGAGCCGGCGGCTTCAGCGCCTCCTACATACCCCAGGGCAAGACGGTCCTGTCCGAGTCCTCCTCGTCGGCCAAGTCCGCCGGGTACAAGGCCACCGTCACCTGCGCACCGCACCCGAACTCGGACATCAAGACTCCGGCGTCAACCCTCGACGCCGCCTCGAAGACCCTGGATCTCGCCACCGGCGAGTGGATGAGGTGCACGATAGTCAACACGGCCCTGCCCGGCCAGGTCGTCTGGAGCAAGGTCGACGACGCCGGCAACGCTCTGGCCGGTACGGTCTTCACCCTGGCCTCGAGCTCTCTGAATAACGGCCAGGTGGAGGTGAGCGACTGCGCCACCGACAACGGCAAAACCGCTTGCCCTAAGGGTTCGGTCGATCAGGATCCCCGGGCCGGATACTTCAAGGTCGTGGGACTCACCTGGGGCGAGTACTCCATCACCGAGACCCAGGCACCCGCCGGCTACCACATCTCCGCAGAGACGCTGACCAAGACCCTGGACGGATCGGCGCCCGCCGCAGGCAATGACGACGCCACTCCCACCCTCGACCTGGGCCAGGTCACCAACACCCGGATCAAGGGCTCGGTCACCTGGACCAAGACCGATGAGCGGGGCAACGCCATCAAGGGAGCCCAGTGGTCGCTGACCCCTCTCGACTCCAACGGCCGCCCCCTACCGGACCAGGCCCGCACCATCGCCGACTGCGCGGGCACCTGCGCTCAGGGCAGTCTGGACACTGATGCGACCCCAGGGGCCTTCAAGCTGGCAGAGCTGGGTTACGGCTCCTACCAGCTCATTGAGACCAAAGCGCCGACCGGTTACGTCCTCGACGCCACGCCCCGCACCATCACCATCTCCACTCCGGACCAGGTCGTGGCGCTGGGCAACATCCCCAACCGCAAATCGGCGGTTCCCGCCATCCCCCTCACCGGTGGAAGCGCCGCAACCACCTACCTCATCGCCGGAGGGGCAGTGCTGGGGATCACGGCGCTGGTCATGGCGATCCAGGCGCGCAAACGCCGTCGAGCCGGTATGGACTGACAAGAGAACGATGAGGGAGTAATCCTCCCCGCGGATGAGCGCGGCTGACGGGCTGTTGGTGCTTCGGCATCGGCAGCCCGTCAGCCGTTTCCGCACCCGCCAACTTTGTTTTCAATATCGATACTGATACTGTTTGGGCATGGCCTCTTCCGCACTGCTGCACCCGGTTCGTCTGCGTATCGTCCAGACACTGCTCGCCGACGGCGGCCTCACACCTCATCAGCTTCATGCACGCCTTGCCGACGTCCCTATCGCGACTCTCTACCGGCACATCAACCATCTCGCCTCGCATGGACTCATCGAGGTGGCCCAGGAGCGTCAGGTCCGGGGGACCAGTGAGAAGACGTACCGAGTCACCCCCGGGATGGCCAACCCGACCCCGCAGGATCTCGGCTCCTTGAGCCTCGAGGAGCTCATGACGGTGTTCACGGTCTTCACCACCGGACTCATCGGCGACTTCGCCGCGTACATCCGCGATGGCGATCGTCCTGATCTCACCGAGGACCGCGTGAACTTCACCCAGGCCAGCTTCTGGGCGACTCAGGCCGAGGTCGACGCGTTTCTCGACACCGTCTCCCGGGCTCTGCGAGAGCTGGTGGGGAATCAACCCGGGGGCGAGCGGCGACGTCGGACGCTGACTACGGTCCTGATCCCACGGCCCGACGGCGAGCAGAGCGCCTGACCGCTCCCAGCACCCTCCCCACTTAGTCCTCATCGAGAAAGCGAGCTGTCACCATGAGCGCCACTGGCCATCTGGCTATCTGGATTCCCGTCATCGTTCTGGTCGCCATCGTGGTCGTGGCATGTCTGATCGATATCGCCAGACGCTCTCGCGTCAAGCACCTGCCCAAGGCGGCCTGGGCTTTCATCGTGGTGCTCGTCGTTCCCCTCGGAGCGGTCGCCTACCTGGCCCTGGGCCAAGGCAGGGGGACAACGCTGAGCGACGGAGACCTGTGATGCCTCCCAGCACTGCCCTTTACGTCAGCCACCTGAGTCGGGTCTTCGCCAATGGAGCCGGGATCCATGACATCTGTCTGGAGGCCCGGGACCAGTCGGTCACGGCGGTCATTGGATCCAACGGCGCAGGTAAGACGGTCCTGTTCAGTGTGATCGCCGGCCTGTGCCCGGCCGATGAGGGCGACATCGAGGTCGCCACTGGCCGGACGGTGGCTTACTGCCCGGATGTTCCTCAGTTCGAGTCATGGTTGACGGCAACCGAGATTGTGGAGACTTCGTTGGCACTATCAGGCGCCTGCGGCGACATCAGTGTCCTCGAGGCACTGGATCAGTGCGGGCTAGCCCGTGTGGCCAAGCGACGGGTCGCCGACTTCTCCAGAGGGATGCTGCAGCGCTTGGGGATCGCGGCGGCACTCGTTCTGGACCCGGGCCTGCTCATCCTGGACGAACCCAACAGCGCCCTGGATCCTGTCGGCCGCGCCGACGTGCGCCGCCTCATCCAGGAACAGAAGCAGCATCGGTGCATTCTCCTGTCCAGCCATCTGCTCAGCGAGGTCGAACAGCTAGCCGACCATGTCATCGTCATCAGTGAGGGGCGCGTCATCTCCCAGGGCACGACGGCGGATCTCCTCAGCTCGGGTCGCGAACCCTCCTGGACCCTCAGGTTCCTTCGCCCCTGTGAGCCCGGCGAGCAGGCACATCTGACGAGGAGGCTGAATCAGGCGTTTCCCAGTGGTTCCTTCAGCACACCGACCACGACGACGTGCACGGTCCGGTTTCCGAGCCTCGACATGGGTATGGCCCTGCTTCCGCAAGTCATGGAGCAGGTGGACGTCCCCATGCTCGAGGTGACGCTGACCGGCCGTGACCTCGACGCATCCTTCGCCAACCTTGTCACCAGACAGGAGTTCTGATGTCCACTCCGTCTCGGTTGGCCTCTGCCCACCCCACCAGAGCCTCCATCACGAGTTCTCTCGTCGTCGAACTGCGCCGGCTCATACGCTCCGGACTCGGTCTCGGGGTACTGGTGGCCTTCGCCTTTTTCGGTCTGTCCAGTCCGGCACTCGCGATCTACATGCCTGAGATTCTCGGCGCCGCAGCGAGCAGCGACCAGCTCACGATCTCGGCCTCGCAGGCCACACCGGCCGATGCCGTATCCCTGTTCAACCAGTCCGCCATGCAGCTGGGTCTCATTGTGACGGTCGCGGTGGCGATCACCTCAGTCGGTTGGGATACGCGTCCGGGCTCCTCGATCTTCTACCGGACTCGGGTACGCCGGTTGAGCACCGTGCTGCTCCCGCGTCTGGCCGTCGACTGGCTCATCGCATGGGCAACGTACTCGTGCGGCCTGCTCCTCACCGTCGCCGTGACTGCCGGTGCGATTGGACGTCCACCCGCCGCAATGGTGGTCAGGACGTGGGTGGCCTGCGGACTCTACATCGTCATGGCGATGAGCATCGGCCACCTACTTGCGGCAAGCCTGCGTCGAACGACGACGGCCATTGCCCTGACCACGCTCCTGGTCCTCGTCCTGCCGGTGATGAACCAGGTACCGGGAATGTCCCGCCGGCTTCCCACCGCACTGCTCCTGCCGACGGGGCCGCATGCGATGCCGGTGATCGCGGCCCTGGTCGTCATCGCACTGTGCTCCGCCGGAAGCGTCTTCATCGCCGGACGGCAGACACTCAGACGCGATGCCTAGCAGGACTCGTGGGTCAGGACGATCTTGATGGGCGGCAGACACCAAGGTGTCTGTCGCCCATCTGCGTGAACCATCAGACCGGATACCTCACAGGAGCGGCAGGAGGATATCGGTGACGGCGTCGACAGGCGGGGTGGAGGCCGGATCGGTGAGGTACTCCTCGACGATCGGATGGTCTCGCGGCTCCTCACCCGAGCTCGGCAACCACCGACCGTAGAGCCGCCGGTAGGCATCGTGCATCGAAGAGTACGGGCCGATGTAGCGCATGATCGCGTACCGGCCGGCTGGCACTCTCCTTTCGACGAGATCGTGGGGGATCTTCGTGCCAGGATCGACGACGGCTCCAGCCGCTGAGCGCAGATCAGCCGGGGGAACAGCGTCGGGATCGTCCTCATAGATGGCGACCATCAGGTTCTCGACTCCTACACGGTCTCTGACTCGGCTAAACGCTCGGCCGATATCCATATACGCCCCGCGATGTTCGGATACGGCAAGTCGATACCCGCAGCGCGCCTCCACGCGCACTGGCCATCCCGGCGCCTCTCTCGCCGACGACGTCGAGCCCGAACCGCTGCTCGTCGCCGGCGAGTCGGTCGACGCCGGGCGGCCGCCGGTGCGAAATCGGCTGGGAGTCGTCCCATAGGAGCGGAGAAAGGCTCGGCTGAAGATCTCGGTACCGGTGAATCCGGCTTTCCAAGCGATCCGCTCTATCGACCATGAGGTCTCGGTGAGCATGGCGGCCGCCCGCTCCAGGCGGAGGCGGCGTACGGTCTGAGCGGCAGTCTCCCCGCGCACCGCCCGGTAGATGCGGTGCCAGTGATAGCGGGAGAACCCGGAGACGTGAGCGAGGACCTCCAGGCTGAGGTCCTCGTCGAGATGGGCGTAGATGTAGTCAGTGACGGCGTCGAGCTGGCGTTGGTACTGCTCGGCCCTCATGCGTCCGAAAGGACCCCGATGGACAGGTGAATCGAGTCGTCGGGAGCGTAGTACTCATAGTCAGCGCGATAGTCACGGGCCAGGTCCTCGCGGGCCCAGACACCCACCCACGCCTCGTAGACGCTCTCCGGGCGAGCATCGACCGCCGTCATGATCTCTCGAATGGACCCCGGGATCGTCACGGTCACCTGGCCCGGGGGAACCGGACCTTCGGCCTCAATGCGCCTGCCGATGACGAGGGTGTAGACGCCGTCGACATCATCGCCGGGAGTCTCATAGTCGGTATAGACCGCGTAGATGCCGGGGCTGACGTCGGGCTTCTCGGGATCGAGGAGCCCGACGTCGGCAGCGGCCCGCCAGTGAGGAGGAATGGTGCGGGCCGCCTCGCGGTTCGATGTTCGAAGAGGCAGACCGACAACGTTGAAAGACTCAATCGTTTCTCTCATGCGCACCATGATGCGCGAATAGCGCCCGGAGCTCACCGACGATTCTTGCGGACCTGGGCGGGCCATCAGTCCTGCGAATGGGTCAGGACGATCTTGCCGATGGTGGTTCCCGCCCGCACTGCGGCAACGGCCTGCGCGGCCTCCTGGATCGGGAGCCGGTCGGTGACGTGGACGCGGAGCTCTCCAGAGGCCACGAGCTCCACCACACGCCTCAGGTGGCCTCCGACGAGCGCCGGATTCACCTGACTGAAGGCTCCGAGGTTGAAGCCGATGACGCCGATGCCCCGTAGCCACAGCGACGTAGTACTCACCTGCTGGTCCTGCGCCTGGGAGGCATCCCCCAGCGCGAGGAGCCGTCCTCCCGTGCGCAGCAGGTCGAGGCTGCGCACTCTGGCCGGACCGGCCACCGGGTCAGCGATGACGTCGAACTGTGCGGGTTCAGCCTCCGCGAGATCCTCGGTCAGCCAGGCCTCGTCGTAGCCCAGGTCCAGGATCTCCTGGCGCTTGGCCTCGCTGCGGGTGACGCCGACGAGGCGACTCGCCCCGAGCAGCCGGGCCATCTGGCCCATCTGTGAGCCGAGGCCGCCGGCGGCGGCGTGGACCAGTACGCTCTCGCCGCGGCGCAGGTGGGCGATCTCCTCCAGGGCGACGAGAGCCGTCGTCGTGTTGGCCGGAACGGCGGCGGCCAGAACTGGGTCGAGTCCCGCCGGGAGCGGTGCGACGAGCTCCGCGGGAGCCACGGCGACCTGCCCGTAGCCGCCACCTCCGGTGATGGTCAGGGCAACGACGGCCTCCCCAACCCGATAGCCATCCACCCCGTCGCCGAGAGCGCGGACGCGGCCGCTCACCTCCAGCCCGGGAGTCCAGGGCAGGTCGATGGGCACGAGTCCCTCGGTGAAGAGCGCCTCGACGTAGCCGACACCGGCATGGTCCACGTCCACCGCGATCTGACCCGGTCCGGGCTCGGGAGTGGGGACCTCCTGGTACCGCAGCCCAGAGGGGCCGTCGAAGCTGACGATCTGCATGGCCTTCATGGACAACACCTTCCTGTATCAGTTATCAATACTGTATCAGCTATCTGATACTCGATGTGGGATAGCCCGCTGATCAACGGCAGCCACGTGAGCGCCATCAGGAGCCACAACAGGACCAAGAATGTCCAAATCGGTGACAAAGGCTTGGACCGTCGCCGGCGAGCGGGAGTGAAACCGCATGATTCCAAGGTTCTCGTTCATACGGTCTGGAGACCTTCGGTCCTTTGTCACCGATTTGGACACCAACGAGCCGATTCTCCCAGGAACTCGGTGCAGCCCACCCCGTCCGTAGCTCAGACGCTGCGACATACCCAGAGGTCGAGAAGATGCGGCACCCCGTCTCACTCGCATGATCGCTACGAATCCGGGGCCGGGAATCCTCCTACCTGCCGGCCTCTACTCGGCTCCGAGGCCGTCCCGCAGGAGGGTGGTGACCCGCTCAAGCATCTCGGTGAGTTGCTCGCGCTCCTTCGCGGAGAACGCCTCTGCCATACACCGCTCAATGCGCCGCGCACTCTCATCGGCATGCAGAACCAGGGCCTCGCCTTCGGGGGTCAGTGAGGCGATGAGGACTTTGGCATGGTCGGAGGAGGGGTGGCGGGTGACGAGGCGCTTCTGCTCCAGCTTGGCGATGACGGTCGCCATCGTCTGCGGGGTGACCGCGGCGGCCCTGGCCAGCTGGGCCGAGGACTGCTCGGGTACGTAGTACAGGGAGAGCATGGCGGCGTACTGGGCCACCGTGATGCCGAAGCTCCGCAGAGCCTCGGTCTTGGCAGCCATCATGGCCTGCTCCGCCGCCTTGATGTGCAGACCGAGGCGCACCCTGGTGTCCTCGGCGAGCTCACGACGCCCCCGCCTCGGGGGCGGAATGTCAACGATGCGGCTCACGGTGGTCATCCTAAGTTGCGTCGTCGTCGGGGAAGAAGATCTCCTCGATGGTCAGGCCGAAAACACGCGCGATGGCGAAGGCCAAGGGCAGGGAGGGGTCGTAGCGACCGGCTTCCAGGGCGTTGACCGTCTGACGGGAGACCCCTAGCTCCTCGGCGAGCCGGGCCTGGGTCCAACTGCGCTGGGCGCGCAGCACCTTGAGATCATTCCTCACCGGTACCGCCAGGTTGACCACAGCATTCCGACACCGAAGAAGAAGGCCCACACAACGGTTACCCACATGAGGCTGATATGAGGTGCTCCCACTTCCTCCATGAATCCGTAAGCCATACTGGCAATGACCGTGCCCGCGGCGGAGATGACGAGCGCTTCCAACACCTTTCTCGCCTGCATCTCATCTGTTTCCCGAGATATTCTCATCATGGCCCACGTGCAGACGGCGACGCCAATCATGGGAAGCAGTACGACGACAAAGCGCCAGGGACTTTCTCCCAGAGATCGCGCCCACCTCAATCCGACAAAAACGCCGACGGAGTAGAGAACGGCGCCGATGCCGAATCGGATGGAGTAGGAGACAACCGCTTTGCGATCACCGAGCATGACTGCCTTCCGCCAATGGTGACATCGAGAGCGACCGGATGGCATTGCCGGTCCGGCTCACTTTCGAGTATAAAGGAGACTTGTCATTCGGTCAAGGTTACTTTCCTTTATGACGATGTCCTTCTATTTCTCGACGACCTTCTGGTCACCATGTACGCGCTTCCGAGGGCACTGCCGACAACGACCGGGAAGGCGGGAATGACCCATGGATGAGATCGCACCTCGACCCCGTGGGCGCGCAGTGTCCGCTTCGCGAAGATCCAAAAGGGTAGGACGATCGGCAGCGCCGTCGCCGACCCCGGGGTGTAGCGCTGGGCGAGGGCCGCCGTGGCCAGGTGGCTGAAGGTGTGCATGCCGTAGCCGTAGAGCACGGCCTGATAGAGGAACGAACGCCCGCGCGTGCGGTAGCCGTCGATCGAGGCGGCCGCCATGAGGCCGCCCATCAGACCGATTCCCAGGTAGACATGCTCGCGCGAGCAGCCGTTGCGCCGGATATCGTCGGGCAAGAAGGGAATCTTGTCCAAGGCCGGGTGGGTCCAGCCGGGCATCGTCGCCAGTTCCTCGAGATCGTGGGCTAGCCATGAGAAGAACAGGCCTCCAGTCGCCAGTGAGACGGAGTCCATGTCATCACCTCCGGTTTCGATACTGATAGTTGCGCAACCAACAGTAGCGCTTCCATGCCGGCTCTGCCAGACTTCCCGTCAGCATCGCGAGGAGAAGTGCAGATGAGTGATCCTTCCGGAGAGGACCGCCCGGGTGGACGCGGCGGACGTCCCCGAGACACCGCCGTCGACCAGCGGATTCTTCAGGCCACAACGTCTTTGCTCGCCCAAAGGGGGTTTCGGGGCCTGCGGGTCGACGATGTCGCCCGCAGTGCCGGAGTCCCGAAATCGACGATCTATCGGCGATGGCCTTCTCTGACGGATCTTGCTGTTGCCGCCGTTGACGATGCTCTGGGGGAACGGGGAGCTGTCATCGGTGACGACCCGCTGGTCGACCTATCCCAGATCGTCGTCCGTACACACACCCTGCTCATCAGCTCGCCTCTGGCCAGCGCCCTGCCGCAGCTGGCCCTCGAGCTCGTCAACCGCCCCGAGACTGCCCGTCTCTACCGAGAACGCGTTATCAGCCCTCTGCGCGACGCTGCGATCGACGCCGTTCGGCGCGCCATTGAGCAGACCTCCTGGAAGGGACCGGACGCGGAGACGAGCGTGGACATGATGATCGGAGCCGGCCTGTATCGGCACAACTACCTGGGACATACGCCGACACTGGAGGAGGCCTTCACGATTGCCGACGCCGTTGCGGGTCGTCGGCTTCCCCGCCCCGATTCTTCTTCGGATCCGACGAAGCCAAAAATGCTCCCCGAGGCGGATCATCATCATGGATCGCCTCGGGGAGCCGAGAATATGAAGAAGTAGATGGTGGAGCCAACGGGACTCGAACCCGTAACCCCCTGCTTGCAAAGCAGGTGCGCTACCAATTGC
>ERZ773099.2359-NODE-2359-length-13021-cov-10.381768_pt1 | contig 13021 bp, 6 predicted proteins | sample MGYA00511120_ERZ773099 | MGnify/ENA primary metagenome ERZ773099 (study PRJEB29015, sample SAMEA2738012) | human oral metagenome | biome: human oral; feature: human-associated habitat; material: dental | place: China | collected 2104 ... | reverse complement strand
GTCGAGCGGCACATAGACGTCGTGCATGCCCTCGAGCTCCAGCGGCTGGGTCGTGTTGACTTCGACGATGACGACATCGGCCTGCTGCACATAGGAAGCAGCGTTGCCGAGCGATGTCGACGGGATGATGTTGCCTTCTTCTGTGATAGCGACAGCCTCAACAATGGCGAGGTCGAGGTTGCCGAGGTAGCCGACGCGTGCGAGCTGCGCGGATTCACTCAGATGGAGGTCGAGATAGTCAACAGAACCATCGTTGATCTCGCCCCTGAGGATGGCGTCCGTCTGATACGGCAGACGCCTCTTGATCCCATGGACAGCGGCAAGCGTGTCGTCAAGCTCCGGTCCTGTGGAAGCGCCCGTCCAGAGATCGATCGTGAAAGGCTCTTTCTTCATGCGCTCGGCCAGGGCAAGCGGGATAGCTTTCGGGTACGAAGACGCCGTGAAGCCGCTCATGCCGATGCTCATACCCGGCTTGATAAAGGCTGCCACTTCCTCCGCACTCACGATCCTCGCCTGCAGGTCTTTGTTGCGTACGCGATCCGAGATGTCAATCATTCAATACATCCTCCCTCACAAGGCCGTCCGGCCCGTGTAATCTAAGGAAACCGCCGCTTCTCCCGGGAAAGCAGGAGAGCCGGGCTTCCGGTGATGAACTGCCGCCGCAGCCAAGTCCGCCCCGACCTCCATTTTCACTCGATAGCTTTCCGCTATTGCGTGAAAATGGGATAACTGAGGCTTATCGTACTACTATGCGACAATTATATCCTAAGCTAAAGAATACCACTTCAACGGTTTAGCGTCAAGTCAATTTTCTGTCTCTTCCCCTTTATTTTCCGATGTTTCGCCGCTTTTGCGCGCCTTTTCGCGAAGCTCGCGGAGCTTTTGCCTCTTCCTCGCCGCCAGTTCATCCATGGCGATGATTTCGTCCTCCTCGTTGCCCGCAAAATCGGTCACGGCAGCAAGCGCCGCCAAAAGCCAGAGCAGCATGGAAGACGGGATGTTGAAGAGCACGTCGTCCGTCAAGCCGTTCAAGGCGATGGAAAGGAACGCAAGGGCAAGCCCGAGCATGAATCCCTGACGGAAGCCTTCGCTGTCGTGCACCTTCGAGAAAAACGCCAGCCCCATCGTGCCGAAGAAGAACCAAACGAAGGCCACGGCGCCGGCAATGCCGATTTCCGCCGCGTAGTTCAGGTACATGTTGTGCGCGTGTACGATGAGGACAGGCGCACCCTGCAGGTAGAAATCATACGTCGGGTAGACCTTCCAGTAGGCGCCCCAGCCGATGCCGAAAAACGGATGGTCGCCGATCATGGCGAGCGTGCTTTCCCAGAGCGCAAAGCGCATTTCCGTCGAAGTGTCGACCTTCGTGAACACGGAAGCCAATCGTTCAAAAAGCGTAGAATCAATAAGAAGCAGGCCGCCCGCTACAACGGCCACCCCCAGAAGTATGCGCCAGTCGCGGAACGTGCCGTAAAGCACGAAGATGACGGCGATGACGAGAAACGCCATGCGCGCATACGTCATGGCAAGGCAGGCGGCCAGGAGCACGAGCGCCGCGCCGAAAAAGATGCGCCGCTTCCTGTCTTTCATTTTCAGCAGGAAAGCGAATGCGAAGCACATGGCGATGTCGAGATAGCCCGCGAGGATGTTGGGATTCTCCCACGTTGAGAAAACGCGCTTCTTGAGATCGGGAAAGGCTTCGCCGTCCACCCATTTCATATCGCTCGTATCTATGCCGAAGGCAAATTGATAAAAGCCATAGAGCACGACAATCACACAGGAAAGGCCCAGCGCGTAGACGATTTTCCGAATATCCTGCGGAGCTTGGACATTCTGCCCAATCAGAAGATATGTCAGGAGATAGACGCCCATGAGGTTGTAATAGTTATAGAAGCTGAAGCCCCGATCCGGCGAAACGAAGATGGACACAGCGCCCAGGAGTGCAAAGAGCGCGGCCGGCACATCGTAAGGCAGGCGGCGGAAGTGCCGGCATTCCTTGTCGGCGATGAGCCGCGCCAGCCAGAAGATGACGCCGAGGAGAAGCGCCGCCGTCGCCAAAGGAGGCGAAAGGGCGATGAGGAAGGCTTCCAGCAGGATGGCATAATAAACGCCGCCCGCGAGATACGAGGATATGCTTTCGCGTGTCGTCACATCATGTCCCCCTTTTCAACAGCATTTGGCGAATTTCGCCGATGAGGTAGAGCGAGCCCGCAACGCAGAGGATGCGCCTTTCATCCGTCAGTGCCAAGGCGCGCGCCAGCGCTTCCCCCGCATCGGGCACTATTTCAACCCTTGCGGCCAATTCCCGCGCACAGGCGCCAAGGATTTCAGGATCTCCCGCACGCTCGGATTCAGGCTGCGTGATGACGACGATATCGCCCTTGTGCAGCAGCGTGGCCAGCATGGTCTTGTAATCCTTGTCCCCCAATATGCCGAGGAGGAACACCCGCCCCTCGTCGGGGTAATACGTGTCGAGGCTGTCCTTGAGAGCCGCCGCACCTGCGGGATTGTGCGCCCCGTCGACAAGCACCGTGCGCCCCGCCGCAGAAAAGCGTTCGAAGCGCCCCGGCCACCTCGTATCCGCCAGCCCCGCCGCAATCGTTTCCTGCACGATCGACGGGTTCGACGAACGCAGAAGCTCCGCCGCCATGACGGCGAGCGCTGCATTGGCGATCTGACAGCTGCCGGCGAGAGAAAGCGAATAGCGAGCCTCGCGTATGCCGAGAAGCGCAGAGGAAAAATCCATGCGCTGTCCTTCCTCATCATGCCCCGCAGCTTTCGCCGAAAAATCTTCGCCCAGGACAAAGATATCGGCGCCCTTTTCCTCGGCTGTCCGCTGCAAGACGGCGAGCGGCGCCCCTGCCGCCGCCGTCACAACGGGCACGCCGTCCTTGATGATGCCCGCCTTGTGCTCGGCAACACCCTCAAGCGTGCCGCCGCAGCGGTCGGCATGCTCGAGCGCCACATTCGTGATGACAGAGACCTCGGGCGTGATGACATTCGTCGAATCCAAAAGACCGCCAAGACCGACCTCGATCACGGCATAATCCACCTTCTTCTCGGCAAAGTAGAGAAACGCCGCCGCCGTCATCACCTCGAACTCGGTCGGCTGCTCCTCCCCTTCTGCAAGCATCTTTTCCGCAGCTGCGGCAGCAGAAGAAATCACCGCTGCGAAATCCGCCTCGCTGACGGGCACGCCGTCGATTCCCATGCGTTCTGTATAAGAGGTGAGATGCGGCGAGATGTAAAGCCCTGTCCTGCGATGCGATTTGCTGAGGATCGAGGCCGTCATAGCCGCAACGGAGCCCTTGCCGTTTGTTCCCGTGACATGCACCGTCCCATAGCGGGATTCGGGATGGCCGAGAAGCGCGACAAGACGCTCGATGCGGGAAAGGCCGAGCTTCGAGCCGAAGACATTGAGCCCCTCCAGATATTGCAGGCTTTCCTTGTAATCCATTTCCCCACCTTCCTCAAATCTTCGCAAGGTAGGACAAGCGTTCTTCGACGGCCTTCTTCTTTTCCCGCGCCGCTTCGAGCTTCTCGCGCTCCTTTTCCACGACGGCAGGCGGCGCCTTCTTGACGAATCCTTCGTTCGCGAGTTTGCCGCCCAGACGCTTCTCCTCGCCGACGAGATTCGCCAGCTCCTTTTCGAGACGCGCCTTCTCCTTCTCGACATCGATGAGGCCCTTCAACGGCAGATAGACCTCGACCCCAGCGACAACGGAAACCATGGCATTCTCCGGCTTCGCCGCCCCGTCCGCAAGGATCGTCACCGGCTCCGCCGCAGCGAGCGCGGCGAGATACGCCGCGTGTTTCCCGAAGACAGTGGAAAGCGCGGCATCGGCGAAGTGCAGGATGACCTCGCTCTTCTTGCCCGGCGCAGCGCCGACTTCAGCACGCATATTGCGGATGCGCACGATCGTTTCCATGATGACCGCCATGCTCTTTTCCGCCGCCTCGTCGAAAAGGGCGGCGTCCGCTTCCGGCCACGGCGCGACCATGATGCTCCTGCCCTCATGCGGCACGCGCTGCCAGATTTCCTCCGTGAGGAACGGCATGAAGGGGTGCAGCAGGCGAAGCGTGCGCTCCAAGACGTACGAGAGGACATACTGTGCCGTCTTCTTCGAGCGCTCACCCGCCGCGTCCTTGTCATAAAGCCGCGCTTTCGCCAGCTCGATGTACCAGTCGCAAAACTCGCTCCAAATAAACTCGTAGATCATGCGTCCCGCTTCGCCCAGCTCGAACTTCTCAAGGTTCTGCGTCACCCCCGCCGCCGTCTTCTGGCAGCGCGACAAGATCCAGCGGTCGGCGAGCGTATAGTCCTCCGCCGTCGGAGTGAAGCCCGCATCGAAGTCCTCCAAATTCATGAGCATGAAGCGCGAGGCGTTCCACAGCTTGTTCGCGAAATTTCGCGCCGCCTCGACGCGCTCCCAGTAGAAGCGCATGTCGTTGCCCGGCGTGTTGCCCGTAATGAGCATGAAGCGCAAGGTGTCCGCGCCGTACTTGTCGATGACCTCGACGGGATCGATGCCGTTGCCGAGCGACTTCGACATCTTGCGCCCCTCGCTGTCGCGCACGAGACCGTGGATGAACACATGGTGGAAAGGGATGTCCTTGCCAAACTCCAAGCCCATCATGACCATGCGTGCGACCCAGAAGAAGATGATGTCATAGCCCGTCACGAGAACGCTCGTCGGGTAGAACTGCTTGAGCTCGGGCGTCTCCTCAGGCCAGCCCATCGTCTCGAACGGCCAGAGTCCCGAGCTGAACCATGTGTCGAGCACGTCCTCATCTTGGTGCAGATGGTGGCCGCCGCACTTCGGGCAAGTCTCGACGTCCTCGCGTGAGACGATCGTCTCCTTGCAGTCCGTGCAGTACCATGCAGGGATGCGATGGCCCCACCAAAGCTGGCGCGAGATGCACCAGTCGCGGATGTTTTCGAGCCAGTTCACATAGATCTTCGTGAAGCGCTCGGGCACGAACTTGATCCTTCCATCCTGCACCGCCTCAATCGCGGGCTTCGCCAGGCTCTCCATCTTCACGAACCACTGCTTGGAGACGAGCGGCTCGACCGTCGTATGGCAGCGCGAACAATGGCCGACGGCGTGCTCATGCTCTTCCGTAGAGACAAGCACGCCCGCCTCTTCGAGGTCTTTGACGAGCATCTTGCGGCACTCGTAGCGATCGAGTCCCGCGTACTTGCCGAGACCTTTCGACATCGTGCCGTCGTTCTCTATGACGCGCACCTGCGGCAGATCATGACGCAGCCCCATCTCGAAGTCGTTCGGGTCGTGCGCCGGCGTGACCTTGACCGCGCCCGTACCGAACGAGGGATCGACGTACTCGTCGGCAAAGATGGGAATCGGGCGGTTGACGATGGGCAGGATGACGTTCTTGCCGATGAGATCCTTGTAGCGTGCATCATCGGGATGCACGGCGATACCCGTATCGCCGAACATCGTCTCGGGGCGCGTCGTCGCGATCTCGACATAGCCCGAGCCGTCCTCGAATGCGTAGCGCAGATGCCAGAGATGGCCCGCCTCCGTCTCGTGCTCGACCTCAATATCCGAAAGCGCCGTGTTGCACGACGGGCACCAATTCGTGATGCGCGTCCCCTGATAAATCAGCCCCTTCTCATAGAGGCTCACAAAGACCTCGCGCACGGCATGCGAGCAGCCCTCGTCCATCGTGAAGCGCTCGCGCGTCCAATCGCACGAAGAGCCGAGCGTTCGGAGCTGATACATGATGCGGCTGCCGTACTCCTCCTTCCACTGCCAGACGCGCTCCGTGAACTTCTCGCGCCCGAGTTCGTAGCGATTCGTACCCTCTGCGCGAAGCGCCGCCTCCACCTTCGCCTGCGTCGCGATGCCCGCATGGTCGCAGCCCGGCATCCAAAGAGTATTATAGCCCTGCATGCGCCGCCAGCGGATCAAAATGTCCTGCAAGGTATTGTCGAGCGCATGCCCCATGTGCAGCTGCCCCGTCACATTGGGCGGCGGAATCACGATGGAAAACGGCTTCTTTCCCTCCTCGGGTTCGGCATGAAAGAGATCGTTCTTCTCCCAGAACTCGTACCATCTCTTCTCAAACGACTGCGGCTCATAAACCTTCGGGATATTATCCTTTGCCATGAAAAAACCTCCATACATGTCGCATTGACGCAAAAGTCCCCTGCAGGAAGCACGGACTGCCGCAAGACAAATCCCCGCAGCCCGCATAAACCTCCCGCAAACAAAAAATAAAGCTCTCCCGTCCGAAAGGACGGAAGAGCCTGCTTCCGTGGTACCACCTAACTTCCCGCAAGGCGAAACGCCCTGCAGCTCCAAGGCATAACGCCGCCGCCGCGCCCGCGCCTACGCACCGAACAGCAAAATGCGCCATGCGGCTTCAGCCCGAAAGCTCCGAAGCGACCTTCCGCCGCCCGCCGCAGGGATTCTCACCGGCCATCCCCTCTCTGAAGCGGCGCTTGCAGCGTACTCCTCTTCCTCATCGCCTTTACCGACAAAAGGATACCATAAGAATGGCATTTTGGCAAGATGCGGCAGTGTGCGCTCTCAAAGCCGGAACTTCGAGACGCCGTCCTGCAGCTTCTGTGCAAGCTCCGCGAGCGTATGGCTTGCGGCGGCGATTTCCTCGGTCGATGCCGCCTGCTCCTCGGAGACGGCGGAAACGTCCGTCGCCTTCTGCTGCACCGTATGCGACACCGCGCCGACCTGATTCACGATGTCCGTCGTGCTCGCCGCATCCTTCGTCAGCTGCCCCGTGATCTTCGTGAGTGTCTCGATCTCCTCGATCAGCGCCTTGACGGCTTCCGCGATGCTCGCGAACTTCTCGTCAGCCGCCTGCACCTCGCACACATTCTCCTTGACTGCGCCTTCCTGCGTTTTGGTCAGCGAGAATGCGCTCTCAATCTGCGCGGAGTTCTTGCCGATGACGTCACTGATTTGCTGCGCTGCCTGCTCGCTCTGCTCGGCGAGCTTTCTCACCTCGTCGGCAACGACCGCGAAGCCCTTGCCCTGCTCGCCCGCACGCGCCGCCTCGATGGCAGCGTTCAAGGCGAGAAGTTTCGTCTGACCCGCGATGCTCGTAATGAGCTCATTCATTTCCGCGATGTTCTTCGAGCCGTCGTAGAGGTGCTGGACGGCGGCGCCGACCTTCACGGCACCCGCTGCGAGGTTCTCAGCGCCCGCAACCGCCTTCTGGAGTGCCTCGCGGCCTTCTCTCGTCGCCTGTCCCGATGCGTCGGCGACGCGCTCGGACGCCGCAACGACCTTGGCGAGATCTTTCGTCTGGCCGTCCATGCTCGTCGCGATCTCTTTAGCATTTTCCACGATGTCGTTCTGATGCGCCGCCTGCTCGGCAATGGCGATGACGTCTTCCGCCGCCGACTGCGAGGCATTCGCCGTCTGATTGGCGCTCGCCGTCAATTCTTCCGACGAAGCGGACACCTGCTCGGCGGCCTTCGACGTATCCTCGACCATCTTACGAAGCGTCGTCATCATCTTGCTGCAGCTTGTCTGCAGATCGCCGATCTCATCAGCACGGTCACTCGCGGGCAATTTATGCGTGAGATCGCCGTTCGCGATGAAACCGACCGAAGCGGAGAGGAATTCGAGCGGCGTGATCGCTGCCGTCAGGAAATAATAGGTGATGCCCCCGAGGAGCGCGAGCGCAACGAGGCAGATCGCCAAGATCACATACGCCATGCGCGTCGCGGCAGCAAACGCTTCCTTCTGCGGCACTTCGATGACGACGTGCCAGCCGGTAGAGCCGACGGGCAGCTCCTGATAGAACTTCGCCACGCCGTCAAACTCCGCCTCGAACATCTCGGGCTCCTTCGATGTGAAGCGTGCGGCGAGATCCTTGTACTTGCCGCCTTCCATCTCATTGAGCGGCGCGTCGGAAAGCGTGAACTTCTTATGGTAGATGAATTCGCTGTTCGGTCCCAAGACGAAGATTGATCCTGTCTGACCGACCTTCACATCCTTGAGGATTTCCGTCATATCATCGACGGAAATATCAATGCCGAGAACGCCGATGAGCTCGCCATTCTTACGAATCGCCTGACTTAACGTCATGACTTTGGCGCCGTCCGAAGGCGCTTGATAAACATCAGAAATATACAGTCCATCGGAAGAGACTGCCGCCTTGTACCAGGAACGCGTGCGCGGATCCCAGTCGGCTCCAAACGCCTTGCTCGCCGTATAGCTGCCATCAGGCCGCCCAAGAAATGCCGAGGTCACGCCGTGCCTCGATGCGATGTCATCGATCGCCTTCTGCAGGACGTCCCCCGCAGGCATGATTTCCGACCAGTCCATCATGACGGTCTCCATCATGGAGATTTCCTCGCGCACATTGCCGTCGAGCTTCGCCGCATAGTGGTTCGCGCGCTGATTCATGGCGATCTGCACCGTGTCGCGCAAGGCGGCGCTCGCCATCATATAGATGGTGAATCCCATGATGATGAATACGACGATCAACGGTATGCCGATGCCCATGAGCATCTTCGGTTTCAGTTTCATCTCTTTTCCCCCTGTATTTCCCTTCGTATAGTCTTTCTTCCAGCGACAGTTGAAGGGAGCACTCTTCATGCTCCCTTCGACTGTCGTTCTCTATACGCTTTATCGGAGTTTTTAACCATACCATAACAGGAGGATACACCCATATCCTATGGGTATCAAAGCCTGAATTTCGCCACTCCTTGCTGCAGCTGCTGCGCGAGATCCGCGAGCGTGTGGCTCGCGGCTGCGATCTCCTCGGCGGACGCGGCCTGCTCCTCGGAGACAGCGGACACATCCGTCGCCTTCTGCTGCACGGCATGGGACAGGTCGCTGACCTTCTGCACTGTATCGACCGTGCTCTTGCAGTCCTTTTCGAGTGCGCCCGTAATCTTCGTGAGCTTCTCGACCTGCTCGGTCAAGGCCTCGACAGAACCGGCGATGCTCGCGAACTTCTCGTCGGCGGCGCGAACTTGGCCGACATTTCCCTTGACTTCGTCCTCCTGCGATTTCGTGAGCGCAAATGCACTCTCGATCTGCGCGGAGTTCTTGCCAATGACCGCGTTGATTTGCTGCGCCGCCTCCTCGCTCTGCTCGGCGAGCTTTCTCACCTCGTCGGCGACGACAGCGAAGCCCTTGCCCTGCTCGCCCGCACGTGCCGCCTCGATCGCGGCATTCAAGGCGAGGAGTTTCGTCTGGCCTGAGATGCTCGTAATGAGCTCGTTCATTTCCGCGATGTTCTTCGAGCCGTCGTAGAGATTCTGCACGGCGGCGCCAACCTTCGCGGCTCCCGTCGCAAGATTCTCGACGCCCGAAACCGCCTTTTGGAGCGCCTCCCTGCCTTCTCTCGTCGCTGCTTCCGTCTCGTCGGCAACCTTCGTCGAAGCATCGACGACCTTGGCGATGTCCGCGGTCTGCGCGCCCATATTGTGCGCGACTTCGTTCGCCATCTCCGCGATGTCGCTCTGCTCCGCCGCGCGCTCGGCGATGTCGACAACGGCTTCTGCCGCCGACTGCGACGCATTCGCCGTCTGCGTCGAGCTTGCCGTCAGCTCCTCGGAGGACGCGAGCACCTGCTCGCTGGCCTTCGAGGTGTCCTCGACCATCTTCCGGAGCGTCGTAACCATCTGACTTGAGCTACTCTGCAGCACTCCAATCTCGTCGACGCGATCGCTCGCAGACAATTTGTGCGTAAGATCCCCCTTGGCGATGAAGCTCATCGTCTCGGACAGGATCTCGATTGGCGAAATCATGCCCGTGAGGAAATAATACGTGATGCCGCCCAAAAGCGCGAGAGCAACGAGGCTGATGACAAGAATCGCATAGAGCATCTGCGTCGCCGATGCGAACGCCTCCGCCTGCGGCACCTCGATGACGATGTGCCAGCCCGTCGTGCCGATCGGCATCGATTCATAGAATTTCTGCACGCCGTTGAACTCCGCATCAAACATCTGCGGATCCTTCGATGTGAAGCGTGCTGCCAGATCCTTGTACTTGCCGCCCTCCATCTCGTTGAGCCGCGGGTCATCGAGCGTGAATTTCTTGTGGTAGATGAATTCGCTGTCCGGCCCTAGGACGAAGAGCGAGCCATGCTCACCGACCTTCACATTCTTCAAAATCTCCGTCATACTATCGACAGAAGCATCCATACCGATAACAGCGACAAGCTCGCCGTTCTTATTATAGACCGCCTTGCTCAGCGTCATGACCCGCGTCTTGTCGGGATCGCTCTGATAGACCTCGGAAAGCTCCACGTCCTTCGAGTTTACTGCATTCTCGTACCACGGGCGCGTGCGCGGATCGAAACCTTCTGACACCTGATCCTTCACCACGGACGAGCCGTCGGGAAATCCGACGTAGAAGTCAAAGACGCCGGGCCGCGCCGCGATGTCATAGACCGCCTGCTGCAGATCGTCCCCCTGCGGCAGACCGATGCTCCAAGCCTGGGCGATGGTCTCCACCATCGCGCGCTTTTCCTGCACACTGCCGTCAAGCTCCGCCGCATAGCGGCCCGCGCGCTGCTCCATGCCGACTTCCACCGCGCTTTTCAGCCCCGAGCTTGCCATCAGATAGATGATCGTTCCCATGAGGATGAAGATGACGATGAGCGGAATGCCGATGCTCAAAAGCATCTTCGGTTTGAGTTTCATTTCGTGCTCCTCCCTGTGTTCTTCCAAAACTTGTAACCTACGTGCTTCTCTTCTACTCCATTTTCAAATATCCTGCAAAGATTCCTTAACCCCAAGAGGTCTAGCCGAAGGTACAGACCCATCGGCTAGACCTCTGTAAATTATGCGGATGTATGTACTGCGTCTTTTTTCAAAGTCGGAACTTCGCGACCCCCGCCTGCAGTTCCTGCGCAAGCTCGGCAAGCGTGTGGCTCGAGGCCGCGATCTCCTCGGCGGACGCCGCCTGCTCCTCGGAGACGGCGGACACGTCCGTCGCCTTCTGCTGCACAGCGTGCGAGATGCCGCTGACCTTTTCTACCGTCTCGACCGTGCTCTTGCAGTCCTTTTCGAGGGCTCCCGTAATCTTCGTGAGCTTTTCAACCTGCTCGGTCAAGGCTTCAACAGAACCGGCGATACTCGCGAACTTCTCGTCGGCAGCACGAACTTGGCCGACATTTCCCTTGACTTCGTCCTCCTGCGATTTCGTGAGTGCAAATGCACTCTCGATCTGCGCGGAATTCTTGCCGATGACCGTGTTGATTTGCTGCGCCGCCTCCTCGCTCTGCTCGGCGAGCTTTCTCACCTCATCGGCGACGACGGCGAATCCCTTGCCCTGCTCGCCCGCACGTGCTGCCTCGATGGCAGCATTCAAGGCGAGGAGCTTCGTCTGGCCTGAGATGCTCGTAATGAGCTCGTTCATTTCCGCAATGTTCTTCGAGCCATCGTAGAGGTGCTGGACGGCGGCGCCAACCTTCGCAGCTCCCTCCGCAAGATTCTCGACGCCCGCAACCGCTTTTTGGAGCGCCTCGCGGCCTTCTTTCGTCGCCCTTCCCGTCTCGTCTGCGACCTTTGTCGAGGCATCGACAACTTTAGCGATGTCCCGCGTCTGCTCGCCCATGTTGTGCGCGACCTCGTTCGCCATCTCCACGATATCGTTCTGCTCTGCCGCGCGCTCGGCGATGTCGACGACGGCTTCTGCAGCCGCCTGTGATGCATTTGCCGTCTGCGTCGAGCTTGCCGTCAGCTCCTCCGAGGAGGCGAGTACCTGCTCGGCAGCCTTCGATGTGTCCTCGACCATCTTGCGCAGCGTCGCGAGCATCGCGCTCGAGCTGTTCTGCAGCACGCCGATCTCGTCGACGCGCTCGCTCGTGGGAAGCTTGTGCGTGAGATCTCCCTTGGAGATGAAGCCCATCGACTCAGACAAAATCTCGATGGGCGAAATCATGCCCGTGAGGAAGTAATACGTGATGCCGCCGAGAAGTGCAAGCGCCGCGAGGCTGATGCCAAGGATCGCATACGACATGCGCGTCGCCGCCGCAAATGCTTCAGAGAACGGCATCTCGATGACAATGTGCCACCCCGTCGTCCCGATCGGCTCAGAGCGATAGAACTTCTCGACGCCCTGGAATTCCGCTTCGAAGGACTGCGCTTCATCGGATGTGAAGCGTGCCGCAAGATCCCTGTACTTGCCGCCGTCCATCTCATTGAGCGGCGGATCTTCAAGCGTGAACTTCTTGTGATAAATATATTCGCTGTTCGGTCCCAAAACGAAGAGCGATCCCGTTTCGCCAACCTTGACGCCTTTGAGGAATTCCGTAATCTGATCGACCGAGAGATCCATGGCGATGACGCCAACAAGCTCGCCGTTCTTACGCACGGCACGGCTCAGCGTCACAACGTTCGATTGATCCGAAACCGTACGATAGACGGGAGAAATCTCCACCTTGTCGGAAGCCGCCGCGCTCTTGTACCAGCCGCGCGTGCGCGGATCGTAGCCTGCGGGCAGCGGCTTGTTCGACACGTAGGAGCCGTCGGGCTTCCCTATATAGAACATCTGGACGCCCGGTCTGCCGCCCAGATGCGAAACAGCGTCCTGCAGCGCCTCGCCTTCGGGCATATTGTCCGCCCAGCTCATGGCGATTGCTTCCAGCGTTTCGCTTTTTCCCAGCAAATCTCCCTCGATGATCGCCGCATTGTGCCCGGAGCGCTCGGTCATGGCAATGATGCGGCTCGTCCTGAGACCGTCACTCGCCAACAGATAGATGATGACACCCATGACGGCAAACACGATGATCAAAGGCACGCCGATGCTCAAGAGCATCTTCGGTTTAAGTTTCATGATCCTTCTCCTTCACATTGCTTATGAAAATCTTTACCGAATCTTTCCATACAGGAAAATGGGATGCATACGAATACGCATCCCACCTTCTCATACGTTTCTATTCTTTTATCGTCTTTTCCACGATTTTCCTAAACAGGAGGCCGCCTTTTTTTCAAATCAAATATCCATCGGCTCGATTTTCTCGTCCTGCATGAACTTCGCGAGCTTCTTGACGCCGCGCATGACCTCGTAGT
>ERZ773099.2358-NODE-2358-length-13031-cov-4.509864_pt1 | contig 13031 bp, 9 predicted proteins | sample MGYA00511120_ERZ773099 | MGnify/ENA primary metagenome ERZ773099 (study PRJEB29015, sample SAMEA2738012) | human oral metagenome | biome: human oral; feature: human-associated habitat; material: dental | place: China | collected 2104 ... | reverse complement strand
GGCCTCTTTTTCTCCTCTCTCCCCCTTCTGTTGCTTTTAGATTGTAAATCCAAGCCTCCAAATCCGCGCCAGCCTTAAGCAGAGCTGCAACGACTTCAGGATTACTGTTGTGACAGGCGGCTCCGCTTAACGCTGTCTGGCCATAGCCATCTCCGTCATCGATACCCTCATCCGCCCCGGCCTCGAGCAGGGTGGTGATGACCTTCGGGTCAGGATAATATTCGGCGGCAAGGTGAAGCGGGGTGATGCCATATCGGCCGCAACAGTTGACGTTGGCTCCCGCCTCGACCAAGGTGATAACGATCTTCGGGGTGAGATGGTTGTAGACGGCCCGGTACAGCGGGGTGTCGAACTGTTCGTTTTGGGCGTTGACGTCGGCTCCGGCCTCAATCAGCGCGGTGATGAGCTCCGAGTTGGGATCATGGTTCAAGGCGCAGATCAGTGGGGTGTTGCCATAACTGTTCTTGGCGTTGACATTCGCGCCCCTCTCGATCTGTTCCATGATTTCCTCAACCGTTCCTTTTCGACAGAGCAAGATGAAGTCTTGGTCGGAGAGCGGCTCTGCCGCCGGATCATTCTCCTCCCTATTTTATTAGCATCCTTTGCTCAGTGCGCTCAGGGGGTGAGGCAATGCCCCCGTACATCACCTGGCAGTATAGAAGAAGGGATGCACTGATATCAGTGCATTAGAAGATGTATTTTTATCACGGACGCAGTTTCGCCGGCAGGGGCAGACAGCCAGGACAAAAAGTGGGTTAAAGAAAGGGAATGTGTCATGCAAATCGTTGTCCATAGAAGCGCCGCCCAGATCGGCGGCAACGTCATTGAGGTCAGGAGCCGAAACACGAGGGTGATCTTGGACGCCGGGAGGGAACTGCCGCCCCTTGACGGTTCGCGGCGCGCCGACCGGATGGAGGTCGAAGGGCTGACGTTTGGTAAGAGAGCCTTCGACGCCGTATTCCTCAGCCACCATCACGGCGACCACTGCGGGCTTCTCGATCGCCTGCTCCCGGATATCCCGGTGTACGCGGGGCGCAGGACGTCCCATGTGCTCGACGTCATCGCGGACTTCACCGGTGGCGCCAAACGCCGCACCCGCCCCCTGGAGGCGGATACCGTTCGCGTGGGGGACCTCACGGTCACACCCATCTCCGTGGAACATTCCTCGCACGAGGCCTTCATGTTCCTGATTCAGGATGAAGGTCGGGACGAGAGGAAACGGGGCAAAAGCGTCCTCTACACCGGCGATTATCGAAACGTGGACGGCGCCGTGGAGCGGCTGCGGGAGAGGGTCGGCGCGGAGGGGCTTGACCTCCTGATCACGGAGGGTACCAACGTTGCCGTGGAGAGTCCGCTCTTTCGGGACGAGGATGCGGTTGCCGCTGCGGCCGAAAAGCTGATGGCCGAGTGCGGAGGGACGGTCTTCGTCCTCTGCTCCTCGACGAACGAGCCCCGCGTCCGCGCGCTGCACGCGGCCTGCGCCAGGGCAGGACGGACCCCCTGCCACGACCTCTTCATGAGCGCGGTGCGCTCCCTCCTGGCCCCTGCGGACCCCCAGCCCCCGATGCGCTTTGTCGCCGGTCGCGTCGCCCCGGAGCGCCCGGAAAAATTTTCTCACTTCAAAGCGTTCTATGACAGGCGCCAACTCGTTGGGGCGGAAAGACTCGCGAAACGTCCGGAGAGGCTGACGGTATTCGTCCGAACATCGATGTTCCCCCGCTTTGAAGGAGGGAGCTCCTTCATGACCCGCTTTCTTCGGGAGCGCGGCGGGGAGGGGCACGCGCTGATCTACTCCCTGTGGGGCGGCTACAAGCGGACCGAGCCCATGCGGTCCGTGCTGGATTTCTGCGCAGAGCGGGGGATACCCATAACGGACATCCACTCCAGTGGTCACGCCTCGAACGAGGCGATCCGGAATTTCGTCGCGGAGGCTGCACCTCGGGCACTCATCCCGATTCATTGTGCCCCGGAGGATCGGGAGCGCTTCCGTGCCCTGCACGAGAACTGCATCCTCCTCCGGGATGGAGAGGCGTGGGCGGTCGAATGATTCCGTGCAGCGAAGCTGAGGGAGTTGGAAAGACAAGTGCCCCGCTGAACCTTAGTCAAGCAAGAGGACAGAGGAAGCGAAAGGATCGCCAACTTAAAACGGACCGTTTTTTGCCCGCGCTTCTCGTCCCTGCGGATTGGGGGGAAAATCGCACTTGCCTAAAAGCCCTTTTGGTGGTATCGTATCCGAAATTGAATGAAAAAGCGATGAAGAGGACAATTCGCCCTGTCCTGCGCGTTTGCGCGGGGCGGATATCCAGAGAGGCACGCCGCAGGCTGAGAGGCGCGCTATATCCGGAAGCAGGACGAAACCCCCTCCGAGCTGGCGTCGAGGCTTGATCTCTTTTTGTGTGGAGAGGGAGATAAGACGTCGGGGTCCGCCCCTCACAGCGGGCTTAAGTGCCGGCCCCTCGAGGCCGGAAGTGGAGTGGAACCGCGAACGTGTGCCCACGTCGTCTCCTGTGTGTGAGATGACGCGGGCACTTTTTTTGTTTCTTGGACCGACGCCTCGAAAGGGATGTGCCGTTGGTCTGCCCTGGTCGGTACGTTGCGCGGTTCGGCTGGCGATTGCGAAGTTTGCTCCGCAGGGCGGAGCTGCTTTAGAATTCAAGAGGGGGATGGGAACATGCTGAAGTTCGAGGGAAGCAACGGAAAGTCCTGTGAGTTTGACCGGGAGAGCGTGAGGGCGTCCGAGGTTCTGGAGGCGCTTGGCCTGCAGAAGAAGGCGATCGCCGCAAAGCTGGACGGCACGGCGGTGGATTTGAATCGCGAGGTCAACGCCGGCGGGAGAATGGAGCCCTTGACGGCGGCCGACGAGGAGGGCCTTGACGTCCTGCGCCACAGCTGCGCGCACCTCATGGCTCAGGCCATCGAGAGGCTCTATCCGGGGACGCACTTCGGCATCGGCCCCTGCATCAAGGATGGCTTCTACTACGACGTGGACGCGACGGGGACCATCACGGAGCAGGACCTGCCTGCCATCGAGGCGGAGATGAGGAAGCTGGCCGGCGCGGCCGAGAAGGTCGAGCGGGAGGAGATGCGGCGCGAGGACGCCCTGAAGTTCTTCAAGGACCGGGGCGACCCCTATAAGGAAGAGCTCATCTCCGAGCTGGAGGCGCCGACGGTGTCCCTCTACCGTCAGGGGGACTACGTGGACCTGTGCCGCGGGCCTCACGTGCCGGACACGTCCGTCATCCGGAACTTCAAGCTGCTCTCCGTGGCCGGCGCCTACTGGCGCGGGAGCGAGAAGAACAAGATGCTGACCCGCATCTACGGCACGGCCTTCGCGACGCCCGACGAGCTGAAGGCCTACCTGAAGCGCATGGAGGAGGCGAAGCTGCGGGACCACCGCAAGCTGGGCCGCGAGCTTGACCTGTTCAGCCTGCACGAGGAGGGGCCCGGCTTCCCGTTCTTCCACCCGAAGGGGATGGTCGTGATGAACACGCTCATCGACTTCTGGCGCCGTGAGCACGTCCGCCGCGGCTACCAGGAGGTCCGGACGCCCCAGATCCTGGACCGCGAGCTGTGGCTCCGCTCCGGCCACTGGGACCACTACCGCGAGAACATGTACTTCACGGAGATCGACGAAAAGCCCTTTGCCATCAAGCCGATGAACTGTCCGGGCGGTATCCTGATCTACAAGACGCAGCTGCACAGCTACCGCGAACTGCCCATGCGTATCGGGGAGCTGGGCGTCGTTCACCGCCACGAGCGCAGCGGCGTGCTGCACGGGCTGATGCGCGTGCGCTGCTTCACGCAGGACGACGCGCACATCTACTGCGAGCCCAGCCAGATCCAGCAGGAGGTCATGGGCATCATGGACCTGTGCCGCTACGTCTACAGCGACGTCTTCGGGTTCAAGTACGCCGTGGAGCTCTCGACGAAGCCGGAGAACGCGATGGGGAGCGCGGAGCAGTGGGAGGCCGCGGAGAACGGCCTGAGGGCCGCGCTGGAGCAGTCCAACACGCCCTATCGCGTCAACGAAGGCGACGGCGCCTTCTATGGTCCGAAGATCGACTTCCACCTTGAGGACTGCATCGGTCGCACCTGGCAGTGCGGGACGATCCAGCTGGACTTCCAGATGCCGGAGCGCTTCGACATGCACTACATTGCGGAGGATGGGAAGGAGCATCGGCCCGTCATGCTGCACCGCACGATCCTGGGCAGCCTGGAGCGCTTTATGGGCATCCTCATCGAGCACTTCGCGGGCGCCTTCCCCTACTGGATCGCGCCCGTGCAGGCGGAGCTGATCCCCATCTCCGAGGCGCACCGCGCCTACGCGGAGGAGCTGAGGAAGGAGCTCATGAGCTGGGGCGTGCGGACGGAAACGGACAGCCGCGACGAGAAGCTGGGCAAGCGCATCCGCGACGCACAGCTGCAGAAGGTGCCCTACATGGTCGTGATCGGGGACAAGGAGCGCGACGAGCGTCAGGTCGCGGTGCGCGAGCGCACGAAGGGCGACCTGGGCAGCATGTCCCTTGAGGCGTTCCGAAAGCTCCTGAGCACGGAGTTCAACCCAATCCATTGACGCAGTCGTCCTGAGCGGGGACGGAGGGGACCGGGAGCGGAACAGCGCCCGGTCCCTCGCTTATTGTCCGACTGGAGACTCAGTCCTCGTCGGCTCTTCTGAAGTGCGTTGACTTCCCCGAACGAAGCACATAAAATGAAGGGCGCAGTGTTGTCGAAAGGGGCGTTGTTGGCCCCTTTCGGCCTGCGCATCCGAAAGTATCGAGCTGGAGGTGAGTTTATGGACGGCGGCGGCAGTCAAAGCGACGGACAAGGCGTTCCCTTATCGCCCAGAATCGCGTGGCCCGGCGCCGTTCGCACCTGACCGCCGGCCCCGGAAAACGCGGAACGTCATCGTCCCTCCCCGTGCGGCGCAGCCGGGGGGTTCATCCCTTCTGCCTTGCGCCCACATTGCAGCGGCCCCGACGAGGGTCCGCTCATTGCCTTTAGTCTTTAAAAGAGGAGGCGTGGGACCAATGGACAATACGCGCACCATCCCTGCCGAGGAGAGCGCCTCCACGGCACAGCACCCCAACTACGAGGAGAGGATCGCCCAGGTGGTGCGGGGGAACCTGACCCCGAAGATCATGCGGGAGCAGCTCCTCACCTATCACGAGAACGACATCGCCGCCGCCCTGGACCTCTTGAAGAAGGAGGACCGCTACCGGCTTTACAGCGTCCTGAATCCGGAAACCCTGGCGGACGTCCTGGAGTACTCCGAGAGGATCAACGAGTACGTCGGTGAGCTCAACCTCAGAAAGAGGGCGGAGGTGCTGGCGCACCTTGAGCCCTCGGTGGCCGTCGATTACCTCCAGGAGGTCGAGAAGGGGGAGCGCGCCGCCATCATCGACCTGATGCCGGACGACGCGAAGCAGGAGATATCCCTCCTGAGCTCCTTTGACGAGGACGAGATCGGCAGCCGGATGACGACGAACTTCGTCATGATCCACATGGGGATCAGCGTGCGCCAGGCGATGCGCGAGCTGGTGGAGCAGGCTGCGGACAACGACAACATCTCCACGATCTACGTGGCGGACGACGACGGGATATTTGCGGGCGCCATCGACCTGAAGTCCCTGATCATCGCGCGGGAGGGGACGGAGCTGGAGTCCATCATCATGACCTCCTACCCCTACGTCTACGCGAACGAATTGATCGAGGACTGCATCGAGCGCATCAAGGACTACTCCGAGGACTCGATCCCCGTGCTGGACCAGGAGAACCGGCTGAAGGGAGTCCTCACGGCGCAGGACGTGGCCGAGCTCATCGACGATGAGATGGGGGAGGACTACGCCAGGCTGGCCGGTCTGACGGCGGAGGAGGACCTTCAGGAGCCTCTCTCAATGAGCATCGCCAAACGCCTGCCCTGGCTCCTGGTGCTGCTGGGGCTGGGGCTGGTGGTGTCGAGCGTCGTGGGCCTCTTTGAGGCGGTCGCCGCGGGGCTGACGATCATCGTCGCCTTCCAGTCGCTCATCCTGGACATGGCGGGCAACGTCGGAACCCAGTCCCTCGCCGTCACCATCCGCGTCCTGATGGACGACCAGTGTACCGGACGGCAGAAACTCTACCTCGTCGCGAAGGAGGCGAAGATAGGGCTCTGTAACGGGCTGATCCTGGGGTGCCTCTCGATCCTCTTCATCGGCCTCTACCTCCTCCTCGTCAAGGGGGAGGCGGCGCACTTCGCGTTCTCGATCTCGCTCTGCGCCGGGGCGGCGCTGGCTCTCTCCATGTCCCTGTCCAGCATCTCCGGGACGACGATCCCCATCCTCTTCAAAGGGCTTGGCGTGGACCCGGCCGTGGCGTCGGGGCCGCTCATCACGACGGTCAACGACCTGATTGCCGTGGTGGCGTACTACGGGCTGGCCGGGGGACTCCTGCGCGGTTTTTTGGGGGGCTGAGGCCTCTTTGGCCTGACAAAGGGCCCGCAGGTCAAAGAGCGACGTCCGGCCCCCAGAGAGCCGGGCGTCGCTGTCGCTTCAGGCGTAGCGAACGTCCTCGCTCTGAGTGGCGGTGGCCCCCTGGGGAGACGGCTTGCCCCTGGCGGCGAAGAGGACGCTGACGAGGATCAGGGCCGCGCCGGCGTAGCCTCTGGCGTCCAGCGTCTCCCGCAGAAAGAGGAAGGCGAGGAGCGCGGAGAACACGGGCTCCATGGCGAAGAGCAGCCCTGCGTGCTCCGGCGTCGTGTACCTTTGGGCCACGGGCTGAAGAACGAAGCCGAAGGCGCTGCAAAGGAGGGCGAGCCCGAGGACTGCGGCCCACTGGGCGGCGTTCGCCGGCCAGGCGGGGACCTCCAGCAGTAGGGAGGCGACGAATCCCAACAGGGCCGCGAAGGCGAGCTGCCAGACCCCCAGGAGAAGCCCGTCCTCCTGGTGGGTGAAGACGTCCGTCAGGAGGATTTGACAGGCGTACAGCAGGGCTCCACCCAGGCAGAGGAGCTCGCCCCATTGCAGCGTCATGGCATCCCGAAGGGTCAGGAGGCCAATGCCGGCCATCACCGCAGCCGTCCCAACCACGGTAGCGACGTCAGGGACCCTCCGCCGGAAGATCGCCTGGAGGAGGGGGACGAACACGACCGTCGCGCTGGTCAGGAACCCCGCTGCGGAGGCCGAGGTGGTCCTGAGCCCGTACATCAGGAAGGCGAAGAGCCCGAACAGGAACAGCCCCAGGATCGCTCCGTGCCGGAGGGTGCGTGACGTGGTGCGGCGAAGCTGCCGCGAGAAGATCGGCGCCACGGTCAGGAAGGCGATGCCGAAGCGCAGTGCGATCATTGAAAGGGGAGGGATTCCCTCAAGCCCCATCTTCATCAGGAGGTAGGAACTTCCCCACGCCATGGCCACCAGCCCCAGCGCTGCGTCTGCCCTCTGCTGCGTCCAGCGGATTCCCCGCTGTCCTGCCACAAAACTCGCCAGCGTCCTCATGTTCATCGCTCCTTTTGCCCCGAACGACCGAAAAAAGCCCGGACTGAGGGCCCCTTTCCTCGTTTTCCTGCACCGACCGGCTCGATCGTCTTTGAATCAATGATAGAGGACGGCTTGTTATTTTGAAATAGAATGTTTATACTGCCTAACAATACATCGTGTAATGGGTGAGGCCATGGAATCGACGTTCAATCGTTACGAGGTGTTCCTTAAGGTGGCGGAGCTCGGCAACATCACGCGGGCTGCGGAGGTGCTGAACTACACCCAGTCCGGGGTGAGCCACTCCATCGCGGCCCTGGAGAGGGAGGCGGGGTTCCCCCTGTTCCTGAGGGGCAGCGGCGGCGTCGCGCTGACGGAGAGGGGGCGGCGGCTCCTCGCTCCCGTTCAGGAGCTGGTGAACCGTCAGCGAAACCTGGCCCAGGCCATTCACGAAATCAACGACGTGGTCTGCGGCACGCTGCGCCTCGGCACCTTTACGAGCGTGTCGGCCCAATGGCTTCCCTGGATCATCAGGGACTTTCAAAGAAGCTGCCCCGGAGTGGAGTTCGATCTGCGGGCAGGGGACTACGACGAGATCGGCGACTGGATCCGGCGGGAGAAGATCGACTGCGGGTTCCTCTCTGCGCCTGTGCCGGAGGGGCTGTCCTTCCGGCCCCTGAAGGAGGACCCCATGAAGGTGATCCTCCCCCAGGGGCATCCCCTTGCGGAGCGCGAAAGCCTGACCCTCCCGGAGATCGCGCAGGAGCCCTTCATCATCCCGATGAAGGGCTCGGACAACGACATACAGGCGTTGCTGCGCCGGTCGGGGGTTTCCGTGCGCGTCCGCTACGCGCTGAACGACGAGTTCTCCGTCATGTCCATGGTGGAGCACGGGTTCGGCGTCAGCATCATGCCGGAGCTGATCCTGCGGAACTTCCGCTTCAGCCTCCTGAGCCGGGACCTGTCTCCCGAAGCGCACCGGACGCTGGGCATTGCGTCGTTGCCCCCGGAAAGGGTCTCCGTCGTGGGACGAACCTTCATCCAATACCTGTCGGGGCCCGCCGTGGACCTGCGGAGGCTGTAGGGTCGGAGAGGTCCGTGCGTCACGCGGTGGGGTTCACGTGGATCATGATGTGCTTGACTCCGGAGAAGCGCTGTTCCACGCGGAGGTGGACGCGCTCCGCCACGGAGTGGGCCTTTCGGAGGGACGTGTCGCCGTCCACCGCGATCTCGAGGTCCACGTAGACCCTGTTGCCGAAGCGTCTGGTGCGGAGCAGATCGACGCGCACCACGCCCTCCTGCGCGGCGATGAAGTTCTCCAGTTCCAGGTCGTAGTTCCTGCCGCAGGAGGTATCCAGCAGTTGTCCCAGAGCGTCCCGGGTCGTCCTGAGGGCAACGGCTACGATCACGAGACAGATCACGACGCCGGCGGCGGGGTCCAGCGCGGGATACCCCATCCTGGCGCCGGCGATGCCGATGAGCGATCCGACGGAGGAGAGCGCGTCCGACCGGTGGTGCCATGCGTCCGCCATGAAGGCCGCCGAGTTGAGGTGCAGGGCGCAGCGCCGCGTGTACCAGTACATCGCTTCCTTAACGGCGATGGAGACGACCGCCGCCGCGAGGGCGATGAGGCCGGGGCTGCCGCGCCTCGCGTCGTTTCCTGACAGGAGGGCCTCAAGGCCCACCTTCCCGATCAGCCCTCCCGTCGCCAGCAAAATCAAGCCCAGGAGGAGGGCTGCGACGCTCTCAAATCGTTCGTGCCCGTAGGGGTGGTCGTCGTCCGCCGCCCGCTTTGAGAGGAGCACTCCGACGAGGGCGATGAGCGTGGCGAGGACGTCGGAGAGGGAGTGAGCCGCGTCCGAGACCATGGCGCTCGATCGCCCTGCGACGCCCGCAAACAGCTTGAACGCCGAGAGCGCCGCGTTGCCGACGATCCCCGTCAGGGAGAGGCGTCGGACGACGTCCCTCTCGTCATGGGGGCCTGCCCCCTTCCCTTTCGTCCCCGTTTCTCCGCTGACTGTCATATCAGAGCCTCCGTTCCGCCGCCCGTGCGGCTGTGTGACCTCTCCTGTGATCTCTCCTCATATGGCACTCCGTTCGGGGTATTGGGATAGAAAGAGGCGCACCCGCGGAACGTTCGACACTGTCCCGCAGATGCGCCGGTTTTAACCGTGCTCTGCTGCCGCTCACTTCGCGGCCCGGCCCCATGCCCCCATCCCAACGGGGGCATCGCCTGCTCAGTTTGTACTGTCGACCTCGCATCCTACCCCATTCAAAGAGAAAAGGGCGAGGATGTAATGCAGTGCAAAGAGATTACTGACATTATATGGGTCCGCTTGCGATCCGTCAACGGCTGCTTGAAGCCCAACCCCACAGGAGGCAAAGTTCTTAGAACGCACGCTGGGTCAGGCTTACACGTTTTCTGCTGCACCTGACGGGCAGGATTGAAAGACCTGCCGATGATGCGCTTCATCCTCAATGAATCTGTCGCAACCTGCGGATCGGGTGGGAAATACCAGCCTTGACAGCCTCGAGGGGCATTTATAGAATGACAACGATTTAGACTTTACTAAATAACGCTTCATTGAAGAAGGGGAATTGTCATTCGTTGCCATGATGCTGCGAAGCGGTGCGGCGGGTGCATGTGCCTCATCGTGCGGTGCATGGAAGACTCTGCTCCCTCTCTTCGGGGTGGCGTTTCTCCTTAATGGGAGAGGCCACATTGTTGCCGGGAACCTATGTGTAGGATCGCGAAGGCAAGCGGTTTGGCGTTCAAAGACGAAAAAGGAGGTTTTTTTGAAGATGAAACGGACAGTACGGTTCTTCCTTTGGGCAATCCTGTTGTTCTGTCTGCTGTTCACCGCGGGGACGGCCCTCGCGGCGACGAAGGTGCAGATCGTGGAGTACCAGTGTCGGGTGTGTGACAAGATATTTTACGGCTTCAAAGGGGATAAGCTGGACGATGATATTTTTATGAAGCAGGATGTCCAGCTTGCCAGGATGTCGAAGCTGTCCGACCGGGGAAAGCCTTTGGACCCTTGCAAGGGGGGAATGAAGTCACACATCCTCGATAAAAAACGCGAGGGCGAGGCCACGATGCCGTTCATCTCCCAGAACCTGGACAAGTTCGTCGTCCTGAAGGACAGCGGCTCCGTGAACGGGACTTTGAAGGAGTGGGAATGCTTCATGTGCAAAAAACCCTTCTACTCCCTCAACAAGGAGGACCTGAACATCAAGGAGTGGGACGAGCAGCAGAATTACCTCTTCAGTTTGAAGGGACAAAAACCCATATCGCGTTGTAAGGAGGGTTATCAAGGACATGTCTTCATGCCCAAGAAGGAGGGCAGCTTCAGCTCCAGCGAGCTTGCCATTGTCGTGTATGACTTGTTCTGGTCCAAGTAGAACTATATTGAGGAGGTAAACGTCATGCGGAAAAAACTGTCCATCGTGTTGGCGCTTTCGGCTCTGTTCCTTGCCGTTGGCGGGGCGGCTTGGGCTGCGCTTCCGCGGGACTATCAGGAGTTCAAGGCCCGTTATCAGAAAGAGGGCAAGACGCCGGAAGGTGCGGTGAAGCTGTACTTTGAGGCTGTGTTCTGCTATATCAACGAGGCGACGCGGGCCGAGGGCTCGAAGATGGTGCGCTACGCCCTGCACTACGACAGGCCCATTGAGCAGTCGCGCAACCTGGCGACGTTCGCAGAGCGCCTGCGGGATCCCGAGAGGCAGCATATTTTCCGCAGCTTCGCGGCGGGAACCTCGCCCGAGAACGATTACCGGATGTCGCCGGACAACTTCAATCTCGTCGTGGGCAAGAAGGTGCAGGAACAGGGATATCTTAGGGTCTTCCTGCGAAACTCTGGGTCTGACAGTCCGAGGGTTGTGTGGATGAAGGAGTTCGACGGACTGTGGTACATGATTAACAACGCCAGCACGTACGTTGAAGTGCGCCCCCCCAAGGCCTTCATCGATCGCACGAAGAACGCGCACGACGCGGACTATGACGCCGCAGAAACGCCCAAGGAACAAAGCGAGGCCAATGCCGGCAACCCGTCGGAGGAGAATGAGCCTTCTCCAACCCCAGATCCCTCGGATAAGGGGGAATCGACTGAGAACGACGAGGGACTCGTCTTCAAGTAGGCAAGGAGAACCCGTGGTCACGGCTGCGGACTTGTCCGAAGCGAAAGGGGAAGTGTCGAGCAGGGGCACAACGGCGGTGCACCAAGTACCGATAAAGGGGGACGGCCTGAAGGCCGTCCCCCTGGCTGTCGAAAAGGTCCAATCATAGTGGACCCCAAGTAAGATGGTGGTTCAGATTTTTAATGAGGAGCGTTCGTACACAGCGTTACCGGGAAGGTGATATTATCATTGATCAACGACAAAATTTTTCTCAACAAGCTTGACAAATCTTTGTAGCTGAGGTATTTTTCTTCGAGTTGATTGTGCGTCTCAGTTTCAGTTGCGCTGAAGGAGGGGGAGAGCGTGAAGGGTCTGGACGAGGGTGCGCCCCGCGACCTGCGAAGGAGCACGAGGCAGAAGAGCCTGATCCTGCGGTGCCTGAACGCCGCGAAGGGCGACCACCTGACGGCGGAGGCCCTTGTGGATCGCCTCAAGGCGTCTGGGACTCCGGTCAGCAAGGCGACGGTCTACCGCTTCCTGGCCGAGCTGGAGGAGTCGGGGCGCGTGCGGCGCTACCGCGGCCCCGACGGTGGCCCCGCCCTGATCGAGTACTCAGGCGACCCGACTGAGGGCGAGGAGGACTACCACCTCCTCTGCGAAACGTGCGGGACGATGCTCCACATCAACAGCGAGCCCCTTCGCGAGGCCTTCCATCGCTTTGCCGATGAGAACGACCTCGCGATCGACGAGAGTCGGCTCGTCCTCTACGGGAGGTGCCCCGGCTGCGTCAAACGGGGGCGCCGTTGAATTGCGCTCCTGACGCAGCGGTTCCCGCATGGGGCCGTGCGCGGGGCGCCGTTTGTTCCATTTTATTCTTTATTTTTTCTGGGAGGTTACCGAGTTTGAGGATTTCAAGAACGTTTGCGGCGGGCCTTTGCGCCCTGGTTTTGGCATTGGCGGCGGGAGGCGCCGGGGCTGAGGAGAAGAAGCTTTTGGTCGTGTGCAGCCTCTTCCCGCAGTACGACTTCGTCCGGCAGGTGGCCGGAGATCGGGCGGAGGTGCAGATGCTCCTGCCCCCAGGGGTGGAGAGCCACACCTTCGAACCCCGTCCGTCCGACGTCAAAACGCTGAACGAGGCGGACGTCTTCGTGTTCACGGGAAAGTACATGGAGCCCTGGGCCGATCGCATCGTCCAGAGCCTGGACAACGAGAAGCTGGTCGTGGTGGACGCCTCTCAGGGAGTCGCCCTTCAAAAGGAACCGGACCACGAAGACCGCGACGAGAACGGGAATACACACCACCACCATCACGAGTACGACCCGCACATCTGGCTGGACCTGTCCCTGGCCCAGAAGATGGTGGACAACATCGTGGTGGGGCTGACGGCAGCCGATCCGGAGCACGCGGACCTCTACGCGAAGAACGCCGCGGCCTACAATGCCCAGCTGGCGGAGCTGGACGCGGAGT
>ERZ773099.2356-NODE-2356-length-13034-cov-7.331459_pt1 | contig 13034 bp, 8 predicted proteins | sample MGYA00511120_ERZ773099 | MGnify/ENA primary metagenome ERZ773099 (study PRJEB29015, sample SAMEA2738012) | human oral metagenome | biome: human oral; feature: human-associated habitat; material: dental | place: China | collected 2104 ... | reverse complement strand
CCAGGCGGGACAGGACTGCCCGCTCACCGGCGGCACCGACGCCGGGGTACAGCAGGTCAGGGACCTCATCGCCTCCGCTGATCAGTCGCCCCTGCCGACCTCCGATCCGAACCGCCCGGTGACCGGGACCGAGATCCGAGCCGCGGTCATGTACAGCCTGTACGGCGACGAGCAGACCTGGGGCGACCTCTCCTCCTCCTTGGACGAGGCCGTCAACCGGCACGGCGGCTCACTCTTCCGGCGGACGACGGACCAGACCGTGGCCGACGTCGTCAGCACCGCCGCCGCCCGCGAGGCCATCACCTGCCTGGACTACCCGGTCGACGGCGACATGGCCGTCTGGTCGGCACGGCATCAGGAGATCAGGCGAGAGGCTCCTGTCTTCGGCGGCATGGCGGCGAGTGTCGACCTCTCCTGCCAGGCGTGGGGGCACAACGGGACCCGTGGGCCGACGCCGATTCACGCCCAGGGCGCCTCGCCCGTCCTGGTGGTCGGCTCCACCGGTGACCCGGCGACGCCCTACCAGTGGGCCAGATCCTTGGCCGAACAGCTCGACTCCGGCCGGCTGCTCACCCGGGAGGGCAACGGGCACACCGCTTACGGGCGCTCGGTCGCGTGCACGGAGGCGGTGGACTCCTACCTGCTCACCGGGGAGCTGCCCGAGCCCGAGCAGGTCTGCCAGGATCAGAAGTAGCCGCCCGACCCGTAGGCTCACAGGCATCTCAAGCCGCAGTCATCAACAACGCACATACGGCAATGCCGGTTTGTAATATATCGTCCATGAAAAAAGGTATGAAACATCGCACTGTCCAGGACGGTATCGTGCCGGAACGTCGTCGGGTGGCCGCCGTGCTGCTGGCGGCTGTGACCGGCGTCTGTCTGGGGGTGGGGACCGGTGCGGTTCCTGCAGCGGCTGCGGCTCCGACTCCGGGGGCGGGGTCGACTGCGGAGGCCAGGGCCGCGGTTCCCCAGGGGCTGGAGTCCTTCTACAACCAGAAGGTCGAGTGGTACGACTGCGGCGCGACCGGGGGGATGGAGAGGTCTGCGGAGAGGACCGGTTTCGCCTGCGCGAAGGTGAGGGTGCCGTTGGACTACTCCGAGCCCGACGGTCAGACCATTGAGATCGCCATGAAGAAGCACGTGGCCACCGGCTCGATCCACCGGGGCAGCCTCTTCGTCAACCCCGGAGGTCCCGGCGGGTCCGGGGTTCAGTACGTCGAGGCCGCTGCGGAGACGATCTTCGCCGGAGTGCAGGGTTCCTACGACATTGTCGGCTTCGACCCCCGCGGCGTGGGGGCCTCGACCCCCATCACCTGCCCCGCGGCCAAAGGTGCCGCTCCGGCGGACGATAGCGTCCCGGTCTCGGACAGTACCCCCTTCGAGGAGCTGGCCCCTCAGATGGAGGCGGCCTTCAGTCGGATGGAGGCCGACTGCGCCGCCAACACCGAGCCGGCCGGGCTCCTGGACCATGTGGACACCGTCTCGGTGGCCCGGGACCTCGATGTCCTGCGGGCCCTGTCCGGCAATGAGAGGCTCGACTACCTGGGTGCCTCCTACGGCACCTACCTGGGCGCTTACTACGCCGAGCTCTTCCCCGCCAACACCGGCCGCATGGTCCTCGACGGCGCTCTCGACCCCAGCCTGTCTCACTATGAGCGCCGGCGGGGGCAGGCCCAGGGCTTCGAGCGGGCGCTGCGCAACTATGTCGACTGGTGCCAGGCGGGACAGGACTGCCCGCTCACCGGCGGCACCGACGCCGGGGTACAGCAGATCATTGATCTCATCGCCGCTGCGGATCAGACGCCCGTTGCCTCCTCGGATCCGAACCGCCCGGTGACAGGTCGGGAGATCCAGACGGTGGTGCTGCTCTACCTCCGTCTTTCTGAGGGTTTGTGGACCGTTCTCAATACTGCCCTGAACCAGGCGATCAACCAGAACGATGCTTCTACCTTCAGGGCGCTAGCGGACGAGACTCTTTCACAGTCCATGGTCGATGTCGGGGTTTTCTATGGCAACACTTGCCTGGACTACCGGGTCGAGGGCGATATGACTACCTGGGCGGCGCAGAGCCAGGAGCTGGAGAAGGTTGCGCCTCACTTCGGGACTCTTTACGAGGGTGGAGACCTCATCTGCCAGTCCTGGGGCCACTCAGGGACCCAGCCGCCCAAGGCCCTTCACGCCAAGGGGGCGGCGCCGATCCTCGTGGTCGGAACTACAGGGGACCCCGCCACCCCCTACGAGTGGTCCGAGGCGCTCGCCGAGCAGCTCGACTCCGGCCGGCTGCTCACCTGGGAGGGCAACGGCCATACGGCCTATGCGAACGCCGGTCGCGGCCCCTGCGTCGTCAACGCGATTGAGAACTACCTGCTCACCGGCGCCATGCCTGAGAAGGACCTGACCTGCCACGGGTCGGAGTGAGTGGGCGAGCGGGCGTGAGCCGATAAGGGGCTAGCGATTCTCCAGTGACTCTTCATTGAATCGTCGCCGATCGGTCGTTGCGTGACACCGCTGGTCATTGTGGGCGGGGGCACCGCATTCGGTGTCCCCGCCCACAATGGCGATCAAGAGCGGGTGGCGGTCTGCGGGATGCCGGCCTTACGGAGAATACTACTTTTCGGTAAAATAAGGCGCATGAATATACGAGCGAAGCGTCATGTAGGAAGAGGGGAAAGAACGCTGGCGATCGCCTTGCGAGGAGGTCGGCGAAGAGCTGTCGCAGCGCTGCGTGATCGGGTGGCTGCTGGGGTGCTGGTGGCTGTGACCGGCGTCTGTCTGGGGGTGGGGGCCGGTGCGGTTCCTGCGGTGGCCGCGGCTCCGACTCCGGGGGCGGGGGCGACTGCGGAGGCCAGGGCCGCGGTTCCCCAGGGGCTGGAGTCCTTCTACAACCAGAAGGTCGAGTGGTACGACTGCGGCGCGACCGGGGGGATGGAGAGGTCTGCGGAGAGGACCGGTTTCGCCTGCGCGAAGGTGAGGGTGCCGTTGGACTACTCCGAGCCCGACGGTCAGACCATTGAGATCGCCATGAAGAAGCACGTGGCCACCGGCTCGATCCACCGGGGCAGCCTCTTCGTCAACCCCGGCGGTCCCGGATACTCGGGGGTGGACATGGTGGAGCAGAACGAGAGCCAGTTCTCGCCCGACCTCAACAAGTTTTACGACATCATCGGCTTCGACCCCCGCGGCGTCGGCGACTCGACCCCCATCACCTGCGACGTCGGCGGAGAGGCGGCCCCCGACGGAGCGGCTCCGGGAGCAATGGGCGTCGACGATCCCCTCCCCGGCCCCATCAGTGCCGACGTCGCCGGCGCCGATCCCACCCCCTTCCGGGATGCCCAGGACCCCATCGCCGACGGCGCAGCGACGGGCAACATCAGCTTCCAGGCACTGGTCGAGGAGATCACCAGGGACTTCACGCAGAAGGAGAGCCAGTGCTCCGCCGGCACCAAGCCGGCCGGGCTCCTGGACCATGTGGACACGATCTCGGTGGCCCGGGACCTTGATGTCCTGCGGGCCCTGTCCGGGGACGAGAGGCTCAACTACCTGGGCTTCTCCTACGGCACCTACCTGGGCGCCCACTACGCCGAGCTCTTCCCCGCCAACACCGGCCGCATGGTGTTCGACGGAGCCATGGATCCCAGCCTGTCACTGGGGGAGCGGGCCTCCGCCCAGGCCAAGGGCTTTGAGAGCTCGCTGCGCGTCTACGTCGAGAAGTGCCAGGCCGGCCGGCTGGGCCCGGGGTGCCCGCTCACCGGCGGTACCGATGCCGGGGTGCAGCAGGTCCGCGACCTCATCACCGCTGCGGACCAGGAGCCGCTGAGAACCTCCGACCCGAATGTCACCGTGGACGGCAGCATGATCCGCGTCGTCGTCCGTCGCCTCATGTACTCCTCCGAGTACTGGAGCGCCCTGAGCTACGCCCTCGACCAGGCCATCTCCCAGCAGGAAGGCACCTACTTCCAGATGCTCCACGGGCCTGTGACGGCCGGTGTCAGCGTGCCGACCTTCTACGCCGTCAACTGCCTCGACATCCCCGCCCAGGGCGATATGGCCGCCTGGGAGGAGGAGTACCAGCAGAACATCCAGGACTCGCCGACCTTCGGGGCCTCTCTGAGCAACCAGGACGTGCGCTGCCGGGCCTGGGGGCACAACGGGACCCGCAGGCCGGCGCCGATTCACGCCAAGGGGGCCGCCCCCATTCTGGTGGTGGGCGTCACCGGTGATCCGGCCACTCCCTACGCGTGGTCCCAGGCCATGGCCGACCAGCTCGAGTCCGGTCGGCTTCTCACCTGGGAGGGCAACGGGCACACCGCCTACGGGCGCGCTGACGCGTGCATCCACAGCGCGGTCGACGAGTACCTCATCGGCGGGACGATGCCGGAGCCGGGTCTGGTCTGCAAGGACGGCGAGTGACGCTGGCGCGACTCCGGTATGAGCTCGTCACAGCTCCGGTATGAGGGTGATGGGTGGCCATAATCCGTCTCGAGGAGGAGGAGCCCGGTGCTCCCGCACCGTAATCTCCCTTCCGTGACTACTGAGACCCCTCGTCCCCTTCGTCCTCGTTCCAAGAAGCTCGCGGCCGCGGTCGCGGCGCTCCTGATGGGCACTGGCCTGACGGCGTGCCAGTACGGCTCGGACATCACTGCCGCACCGGCCACCGCGTCCGCCTCATCGGCGATTCCGACCGGTTTGGAGAGCTTCTACAACCAGAAGGTCTCCTGGTACGACTGCGCCAAGAAAGGCATGGAGGAGGTGAGGTCCGGGGAGAACACCGGTTTCACCTGCGCCAAGGTCAAGGTGCCGCTGGACTACTCCAACCCCGGTGGAGAGACGATCGAGATCGCGGTGAAGAAGCGAGCGGCGAGCGGGAAGTCGGTCGGCTCCCTGTTCATCAACCCGGGCGGGCCGGGAGGATCGGGCATCCAACTGGCAGAGGTCTCCGGAGACTACTTCTCCAAGAATCTCACCGGCTCCTACGACGTCGTCGGTTTCGATCCGCGGGGCGTGGGCTCTTCGACAGCGGTCGACTGCCTGAGCGATGCCGAGCTCGACGCCGAGCGGGCCGGTGCGAACAAACCGGCCGCGTCGGCCGTCACAACCGTTGAACGGGCTCAGAAGATGAACACGGCCTGCGAGTCGAAGACCAGTACTCCCGGGCTCCTGGACCACATCGACACGATCAGCGCTGCCCGCGACCTCGACATCCTGCGCGCGGTCGACGGCCAGCAGACACTCACCTACCTGGGCCTGTCATACGGCACCTACCTGGGGGCCACCTACGCCGCGCTCTTCCCGGGCACCACGGGCCGTCTGGTTCTCGACGGTGCTGTGGACCCCTCCCTGAGCTTCGAGGATCTGAATCTGGGGCAGGCCAAGGCCTTCGAGGCCTCGCTGCGGACCTATGTGGAGAACTGCCAGAGCTCCAAGGGCTGTCCCCTGAGTGGAGACGTCGACTCCGGTGTCTCCCAGATCCGGGAGTTTCTGGAGTCGGTGAAGACAGCGCCGGTCCCGACCTCGGACGATAAGAGGCCGCTGACCTACGACCTGGCCGTGAGCGGGGTCCTGGGGGCGATGTACCAGACCCAGCTGTGGCCCGCCCTCAGCCAGGCGCTGACGCAGGCGATGGGAAGCTCGGGGGCCCGGGACGGCAGCGGGCTGCTGATGATCGCTGACGCATTCGCCTCCCGGCAGGCCGACGGCAGCTACGCCGGCAACGATTCCGAGGCCATTATGGCGGTCAACTGCCTGGACTTCCCGGTCCAGGGGGATGAGGCCTCCTGGGAGGAGAGCGCCGCCGCCATCAAGGAGGCCTCTCCCACCTTCGGTTCTCAGCTGCTCTACTCCAGCGCCTACTGCCAGGGGTGGGGACACACGTCGAGCGTCAGCAAGCGCGAGAAGATCACGGCCCCCGACACCCCGCCGATCCTCGTGGTGGGCACCACCGGCGACCCGGCGACCCCCTACGCCTGGTCCGAGGCTCTCGCCGAGCAGCTCGAATCCGGTCAGCTCCTCACCTGGAAGGGTGACGGGCACACCGCCTACGGGCGCTCCAACGACTGCGTCAAGGACGCCGTGGACGCCTACCTGCTCAACGGGACCACGCCCGACGAGGGACTGACCTGCTGACCCACCTTCCTGCCCCGGTGCGTCACTGATCCGAAGCGTCCAGAGGCGCCTCGCGGCAGACACGAACTCGGCCCCGGTCGGCGAGTCACGCCGACCGGGGCCGAGACCTGTGAAACGGGCCGGATTGGGTGCCGGGGCGTTACTCGCGCAGCTCACCGGCGATGGAGCGCCCCATCCACCGGGCCAGCTCGCATCCCCGCAGTCCCTGCGAGAGCAGGAACTGCACCTTGGCGTAGGCGGCCTCCAGGGTCATGTCGCAACTGCCGACGGCACCGCTGCGGGCCAGCGCGTCCCCGGCCTCGTAGTGCCCCAGGAGCACCTCGGCCTCGTGGCACTGGGAGGTGACGATCACGGCAGTCCCAGCGGTGATCACCTGTTCGACGACGTCGGTCAGACCCGGCTCCTGGGAAGGGGCGTTGCCGACCCCAAAGGCCCGCAGGATCACGGCGTCGGGCAGCGGCGTCAGCAGCGCCTCCAGGCGTGCCGCAGTGATGCCCGGGGCCAGGTCGACCACGATGACGTCGTGGCGCGCATAGGGCGCGGCGTTCCTCCAGCCGGTGCCCGTCGGCTTCGGCGCGGTCCACTGCCACGGGGCGCCGGTGATGGCCAGCGGGGCGGCGTTGGGGGACTCGAAGCCGGTGAAGGCCCATGAGGAGGACTTCGTCGCCCGGTTGCCGGCCAGCAGCCGGTGCCCGAAGAAGAGCGAGACCCCGTTGACGCGCCCGGAGGTGGCGGCCCTAAGGGCACCGGTGACGTTCGCGGCGGCATCCGAGCCCAGTACCCCCAGCGGGAGCTGGGAACCAGTGACGACGACCGGAACGGTCAGATCTGTCAGCGCGTAGGACAGAGCGGCGCTGGTGTAGGCCATCGTGTCGGTCCCGTGCAGGACCACGAAGGCGGCCCCCGGATCGTCGGCGGCGTGGGTGCGCAGATCGTCCACGATCGCCTGCCAGGACAGCGGGGTGGCGTTCGAGGAGTCGATGAGCGGGACCAACGGGGTCACCGTCACCACGTGCTCCAAGGGCGTGCCTTTCAGCAAGGAGGCGAGCCAGCCCTGCAGGTCTGCTCCGGGGACGAGGCCGCGGGGGGAGTCCACCATACCGATGGTGCCTCCGGTGTAGATGATATGGGCGCGCACGGGTCAGGCTCCTGCCGGTGAGGCACTGTCGGATGAGGAGGGAGCGGCGTCGTGCGGTGAGTCGGGTACGGATCCGTCCACCTCATCGGTGAGGACCTCCTCGAGGAGGTCTGCCCGGATGCGTCCCCGCACCGCGTACCAGCCCGCCACCATCAGGGCGACGACGACGGCGAACAGCGCCAGGGTCCATCGCCCGGCCGGGTCGGTCAGGTTCGAGGCGACGACGACGGTGAAGAAGGCCAGGGCCGCGTAGTTGGTCCACGGGGCGCCGGGCATCCGGTAGGCCGGGCGCACCTCCTTGCCGTCATCCACCCGTCGGAGGAAGGCGAGGTGGGTGACGAGGATGGCGCCCCAGGTCCCGGCGATGCCGATCCCGGCGAGGTTCATGACGATGTCGAAGGCGTCACCGGGCAGGTAGGCGTTGAGCAGGACGCCCAGCAGTCCCAGGGCGGAGGTGATGGTGATGCCGCCGGCAGGAACCTGGTGCTTGTTGAGTCCGGCGGCGGCGCGAGGAGCCTCACCGGCCACCGCCATGGAGCGCAGGGTGCGTCCGGTGGCGTACAGGCCGGCATTGAGTGAGGACAGCGCGGCGGTGAGAACCACGACCTGAATGATGTCACCGGCATAGGGGACGCCGATACCGGAGAAGAAGGTGACGAAGGGAGACTCGGTCTTGGAGTAGGACGTGTAGGGAAGGACCAGTGCCAGCAGCATGACAGAGCCGACGTAGAAGACGAAGATGCGAAGAATCATCGAGTTGATCGCCTTGGGCAGGATCTTCTTGGCCTCCTGTGCCTCGCCGGCGGCCACCCCCACCATCTCCGTGCCGCCGAAGGCGAAGACCACGCCGAGGGTGAGGGCGAAGACGATCGGGAATCCCTCGGGGAAGAGGCCCCCGTTTCCGAGGATGTTGTGAGCTCCCGCGGTGATCTCATCGCCGTTGGAGGCAGTATCGGTGTGGAGCCCGAGGACGATGGCGATGATCGCGATCACCATGAAGGACACGATGGCGGCGACCTTGATGAGCGCGAACCAGAACTCGGCCTCCCCGAACATCTTGACGTTGAGCATGTTGAGAATGAAGACCAGAACGAGTGCGATGAGTGCGAAGAGCCACTGCGGCACAACCTGCAGAGCCTTCCAGTAGTGGAGGTAGAGGGCCACCGCCGTGATATCGGCCATGACGGTGACTGACCAGTCCAGGAAGAAGAACCATCCGGTGATATAGGCGCCTTTCTCCCCCAGGAACTCGCGGGCGTAGGAGACGAATGCACCGGAGGATGGCCTGCGGATGGCGAGCTCGCCCAGGGCTCGCACCATGAGAAACGCGAAGGCGCCGCAGATGGCGTAGGCGAACGTCAGGCCGGCGCCGCCTTCTTTGAGACGGCCGCCGGCGCCCATGAAAAGACCGGTGCCGATAGAACCGCCGATGGCGATCATCTGGAGGTGACGGTTCTTCAATGACTTGTTGTAGCCGGCGTCGCCGCGGTCCTGGACATGATCTCCCCGGCGGGTGTCGTCGGAGGCCCGAGGCGAATCCGAGCGCGGCAATCGGGGTGCGGATGAGGTGGAAGGTGGCGAAGCGGACTCGGTCATGGGGGATCCTTACGGGCGGGATACTTGAATGACGTGCGGAGAATATCGGGGGGGCGGTGGGTGCTGGTAACGTGAGTTGTGCGTATGCAAAGCGGGGTTCCCTCAAGGCGCGCTGGGTCTGTGCTGGTCCGGGGTGGTTGCTGAGGGTGGTCCGGATGGAGGATCGTCCATGATCCGCTGACCCCGCTGGACACCGATGGCTGTGCGGCGACTGTGTTGAGAAACACGGTTGGTGGTGTTCCACCGGAATTGCGGCGGTGGGTGTGGGGACGGTATCTTCGTCCCTGCTGCTTGTGCGGCACGCCGCCTTAGCTCAGTCGGCAGAGCGATTCACTCGTAATGAATAGGTCGTGGGTTCGATTCCCACAGGCGGCTCGATCAGCCCTGGGAGCCATGCCTCCCAGGGCTTTCGTGTCTCTGGAGGACCTGTCACCCAACGTGTTTTCTGACACATGCGCCTCCTCCTGCGATGGAGTCCTGGTGGGTTGCTTTCTGGGACGGCCGCATCGCTGAAATGCGCGTCGTTGAACGGGTGAGCGCCAGAAGGGGTGCGCCCCTGAAATTTTACCGATTTTGGTGAGGGTGCGGCCGGTAGTCGAAGGGGCGTCCTGTGACGTTCGTAGGCAATCTCTTCTGGCTGGGAGAATCCTGCTCCGTCATCTGGGAGCCCTCTGGGAGGGGTGGTATCGCGATGCGGATGATCTTCGGATACCTCAAGTTCTCCATGAGGTCGGATCTGCTGGCCGAGGTTTGATCGATCCTGCCTCGTGGAGATCTCCAACGGAGAGCCTCAGTACTTTCACAGTATTCGGCCTTGGGGGAGGAGGTCGGGGACGGGCGTGTCGATGGTGAGGTGGGTGCGAGATTACTGGTGTCCGGGTGCGGTCGGTAATGCGGGTGGCGAAAATGCTGTGTTGCATCGAAAGCAATTATTGTTTAATCTGACGGTGTCCGCGGCGGGATACGTGCGTAGCCCGCTTCCCCCAATCAGAATGAGGAATCATGGCACAGAAGACTCAGGTCATCCTCGTCGACGATGTCGACGGGTCCGAGGCCAACCAGACCGTCACCTTCGCCCTTGATGGCGTGACCTATGAGATCGACCTGAACGAAGAGCATGCCGCCGCTCTTCGCGAGTCCCTTGAGGAATGGGTCGGAAAGGCTCGTCGCACCGGCGGCCGTCGTAGTTCCGGCCGTCGTCGTTCCAACGGTCCTTCCGACACTCAGAAGATTCGTGAGTGGGCCCGTTCGCAGGGTCTGGAGGTTTCTGACCGTGGTCGCGTCTCCGCTGAGGTGCGCAAGGCCTACTACGACGTCAACCCCAGCAACTGAGGCCGGTCGGGCGCGGCAGACTTATGTGAGTGGTACCCCGCCCCGCATCGAGTCAACCTCGAGCTTACTGCCACCTCGCACAATGGCTCTGGTGGTGCGTTTCGGTGCACCACCAGAGCCATTATGTTTTGAATGGGTGAATATGGTTGTTGCTCGCGGGTTATCGGCATGAGCGCGGCACTCGCGATGGTGTGTCGTGCAGAGCGGCCTTCGTCGCCGCCCGCCGTCTGGAGCGGGGACGTCTTTGCGCTGGGGAGTACTTCTCCCGCGAGGGACGACGCTCGGGCCCCGGCGGTCTGTGGGGCAACACAGTCCTGGAGGGGAGAGCGCGTCCCCGAACGGGACCGGTCCGGCGCGACGGAGCCTGCGCCTGTCAGCTCCCTCCTCTCCCCGACCCCTCCCCGGCCAGGCCGCAGCGGCTCCCAAGGCGCGTCCCGACCATCGCCCGGCAAGCGTGGGGACCCGCCCGGAGCAGGACCGCCCCCCAAGCACCACCTGCCCGTCCGGGCACCTGTTGACGCGCCTCTTAGGACCTCCAGGACCTCGCGCCGGGCCCGTGAGCCTGGCAGGATGGCCCTATGGCTTACACCCTCGTACTGCTCCGCCACGGCGAGAGCGAATGGAACGCGAAGAACCTCTTCACCGGCTGGGTCGACGTCCCGCTGTCAGACAAGGGCCGCGCCGAGGCGGTCCACGGCGGTGAGCTCCTCAAGGAGGCGGGCGTCCTCCCCGAGAAGCTCTTCACCTCGATGCTGCGCCGCGCCATCATGACCGCCAACCTGTCCCTGGACGCCGCTGACCGCCACTGGATCCCGGTGGAGCGCAACTGGCGCCTCAACGAACGCCACTACGGCGCCCTGCAGGGCAAGAACAAGAAGGAGATCCGCGACGAGTACGGGGAGGAGCAGTTCATGCAGTGGCGCCGCTCCTACGACGTGCCGCCGCCGGCCATCGAGCCGGGCTCCGAGTTCTCCCAGGACACCGACCCCCGCTACGCCGGTGAGCCCATCCCCGCCACCGAGTGCCTCAAGGACGTCCTCGAGCGCCTCCTGCCCTACTGGGAGGGCACCATCGTGCCTGAGATCAAGACCGGCAAGACCGTCATGATCGCCGCCCACGGCAACTCGCTGCGCGCCATCGTCAAGTACCTGGATGACATCTCCGACGACGACATCGCCGGCGTCAACATCCCCACCGGGATCCCTCTGGTCTACGAGCTCGACGAGGAGACCCTCAAGCCGCTGAAGAAGGGCGGCCGCTACCTCGACCCCGAGGCCGAGGCCAAGATCGCTGCGGTGGCCAACCAGGGCAAGTGAGCCCACTGGTCTCCCGGATCCTGTGAATGACGCGGGCGGCGTCGAATCTGAAACAAGGTTCGACGCCGCCCGTCTCGTCGGTGCCGATCGGCTCCGGGGCGGGGAGGCGCTCAGTGGAGCGCGTCGGCGTCCTCGGCGTCGTGCGTCTCCGGCATGGAGGCCCCTGAGACGAGGTAGGCCACGCGGCTGGCCACCGACGTCGAGTGGTCGCCGAAGCGCTCCAGGAACCGGCCCATGAGGACCGCGTCGATGACCTGCTGGCGGCTCAGGTCGTGAGCCGGGTCCAGGATCATCTGGAAGGAGCGCCGGTGCAGGGCGTCGAGCTCGGAGTCGTTGGCCTGGATGACGGCGGCCAGCTCCAGGTCCCGGGACGAGATGAGGCGGGCGACGTCCTTACCGGCGCGCACAGCCAGCTCCGCCATCTCCAGGATGAGCCCCAGGACCGGCTCGGGCAGCGGCGGCTCGGGGTAACGGCCCCGGGCGATCGCCGCCACGTGACGCGCCAGGTCGCCCTGGCGCTCAAGGGTCTGGGCCATGCGCAGCGCGGACAGGACGTTGCGCAGGTCCCCGGCCACCGGCTGCTGGCGGGCCAGCAGCATGACGCACAGGTCGTCGATGTCGCGCTGAAGGTCGTTGATGCGCTCGTCGGCGTCGATCACCTGCTCGGCGATGACGATGTCCCCCTGGCGCAGGGACTCCGCGGCCCGCTCGATCGCGGTGGCGACCTGGTTGGCCATGGACTCGAGATCGGAGCCCAGCTGCTTGAGCTCCTGGTTGAAGATGGCGCGCATGAGGCTGCTCCTGTTCCGGGCGGGGGGCCGATGACTCGTGCCGATCGATGATGCGGCTTGACGGCGCGGCTCGACGGTGCTGCCAAGGCCGCCGCCAAGGGTGATGGTCCCAAGCACAGCAGCCTTACGACACCATCGCAAGCGGCGCGCCCAGGGGCGGAACCGGCCGGGAAGCGCCCTCGGCTCTCAACTACCCTAGAAACGTGGGTCCGATCGTCACCGTTCTTCTCGTTGCCGCCGCCGCGGCTCTCGTGGGCCTGGGGGTGGTGATCGGCGTCGTGCTGTCCCGGCGCGAGCGCAGAGCGGCCACGAGCGCCGCCGATCTCGCCGGCCTGGCCGGCACCGACACGACCGTCCCCGTCCTGGCCGCACTGCGCTCCACAGTCGTCGTCCTGGACGATGACGATGAGGTGCTGCGTGCCTCGGCAGCGGCCTACACCTTCAACATCGTGCGTGACGACGCCGTTGTCGAGCCGACCGTGGCGGCCATGGTGAACCGGGTGCGGGCCTCGGGGCAGGCTCAGGACGCCGCCGTCACCGTGTCTCGCGGCAGAGTGCCGGGTGCGGGCCAGTTCCACCTGCAGGTGCGTGTGGCCGGCATCGGCCAGGGACGCGTCCTCATCCTCATCGAGGACCACACCGCCGCCCGCCGGGTGGAGGCCATGCGCCGCGACTTCGTCGAGAACGTCTCCCACGAGCTCAAGACCCCGGTCGGTGCGATCCAGCTGCTGGCCGAGA
>ERZ773099.2355-NODE-2355-length-13036-cov-7.229027_pt1 | contig 13036 bp, 11 predicted proteins | sample MGYA00511120_ERZ773099 | MGnify/ENA primary metagenome ERZ773099 (study PRJEB29015, sample SAMEA2738012) | human oral metagenome | biome: human oral; feature: human-associated habitat; material: dental | place: China | collected 2104 ... | reverse complement strand
GAGATCGGTCCGGTTCCGCACCGAGATCGGTCGAGTTCCGCGTCGAGATCGGTCCGGTTCCGGCTCGATGACGTCAGGAGCGATTCTCCGCCATTGAGATGGGCGCGCGAACCGTGGCGCACCGCCGCAGAGCGGTTCTGCCGGGGCCTGCGGGTGCCGGGGCGGTGGTTGTTGCACATTCGCGCGCGCTCCACGTCGACGAAAACCCCGGAATCATGCGGAAGAGCGGTTCCAGTGGTGGCCATGATCCGGCTCCCATGTGCGCAGACCCCCCTCAGCGCACATGGAAGCCCGACAACCACACGCGACGCCCAACGGAAAAGCCCGCAATCCCGCCGAAAACCGGCCCCCGCCCCGCGAAGGTCCCACTCTCCCATGTGCAACACCGAAGAAGACCGGAGAAGACCGACACAATCCCCGGACGGGGCGGCCGCCGGGAACTCCTCTCGAGGGCGGCCGCCGTACGAATCCGGCGCGCAGCCCCGATGAGCTCGATCCCGCCCCGACGCGCCGCCGACGAGTCACGGCGCCGCACTCTATCGGCCCTCGACGCCCCCACAACCGAGCCACCACCCACCGGGCAGTGTCTCAGATGCAGAGGACAAGTACCGCCTCAGAAGCACTGACACACCACATCCGCGCCGAGATCGGTCGAGTTCCGCGCCGAGATCGGTCCGGTTCCGCGCCGAGATCGGTCCAGTGTGCCCCGTTCGAGGACTCTGTCAGGACCTCAACAGACTTCCAAGGGGCGCTACCGGGACGGCGGGGCCCACTCGCCCGGTCGCACCCCGTGGGGTCGTACCTTCCTGCGCGGAGTCGCGCCTCAGGCCTAGTGGTCGTACGTTGAAGATACGTCCGCGGTGCTTGAGGCACGACCGCGGGGGCCTGCAGAAACGGGGCGTCTCCCGGGAGCGCTCGCCCGATGGGCGGTCCCGGGCCGGTGCCGGCGGGCGGCACGGATCGCACCCCCGAACGTCAATGACGGTTGACGGTGGTTGGCAGTGCGAACGGAGCTTCGTCGCACGAACGTACCTTTCTCCCATCCTTCTGAGTTTTACCCCCAGAAGGATGGGAGAAAGGTACGTTGACGCTGGGAAGGTACGTTCACGTTCCGCCCCGCCCGGGGTGCCCCGGGACCTGGGCGACCGATCTCGGCGCCGAGTAGCGCTGTGCGAGCGGGAAAGGGCGGCTCCCGCGCATTTTTGAGGCGGTCGCCGCTGTCATGCGCGGTGCGGATCTGCGTGATTCCGCGGCTCCGCAACAGTTGCGGAGCGGAGCCCGGCGCTAATCGCGAGCAGCGGACTCGCCCTTCCGCAGAACAGCGGCGTCCGGGAGGACGTCCCGAACCGATCTCGGCGCGGAACCGGACCGATCTCGGCGGCCGGGGTCGCAGACCTGCGACAACACGGCGACAAGGTCGGGCTACGCAACCGGTAGTGTGTGCTCCGCACAAACTCCCCAGTTGAATCCCGAGAGGAACTCACATGCGCGTTTCCAAGACCGCTCTTGCCGGTACCGCCGCTCTGGCCCTGACCCTGTCCCTGGGGGCCTGCTCGCTGTCCGTCAACGGCTCCGACTCCGGCGGCACCGCCTCGCCCGCGGTCTCCCAGGCCCAGCAGACGGACGCCGGCTCCGACGCCGCGGCCGGCACCGACGGCCCGACCGCCAAGGGCTCCACGGGCGCCAAGGACTCCGAGGACAAGGAGGGCGCGGACGACAAGGACGGCAAGAAGGACTCCGACGGTGATGACGCCGAGAAGTCCCCCGTCACCGACCCGGCCTGGAAGGAGATCGTCGACACCGGTGCGCGCACGGAGGTCTCCGGCACCTACACCGTTACGGACGCGGACGCGACCCTCAACCTGGTGGGCGACCTCGACACCCTGACGATCCAGGGCGCCGGCACCAAGGTCGCCGCCGAGGACGTCGGCACCCTCATCGTCCAGGGCTCCGGCGTCGTCGTCTATGCTCGCGACATCGACCACGTCCAGATCCAGGGCGCCGGCGTCACCGTCCACTGGCTCGGGGACGACCCCGACGTCCAGGACCAGGGCGCCGACAACACCACCGGAAAGCTCACCCAGTGAACCCAGAAGGCTCCGCAGCGAGGTCCTCGTGACTCAGCCCGCCGCACCGCTCCCTCCGTCCACCGCGCCGTCCGCCACGGTCCTGCTCGTCGACGACGAGGCCCCGATCCGCCGCTCTCTGGGCCCCTACCTGGAGCGCAGCGGCTACCGGGTCATGCCGGCGTCGGACGGCGTGGAGGCCCTGGAGCTCCTGGCCGCCTACGAGATCGACATCGTCGTCTCCGACGTCCTCATGCCGCGCATGGACGGGCGGGAGCTGGTGCGGCGGGTGCGGGCCGGCGGCGCCTGGACCCCCATTATCCTGCTCACCCAGGTCGACGCCTCCTACGAGCGGGTCTCCGCCCTCGACGACGGCGCTGACGACTACCTGTCCAAGCCCTTCGACCCCGCCGAGCTCGCCTCCCGCATCCGGGCGGTTCTGCGCCGCAGCCGGGGGACCAGGCAGCCCCTGACCGCCGCAACCCGCCTCGTGTCCGGCGACCTCGTCCTGTACCGGCCCGCGCGCCGCGTCGAGCTCCGCGGCCGCGAGCTCTCCCTGACGCCGAAGGCCGTCACCCTCCTGGACTACCTCATGAGCCATCCCGGCGAGCTCCACACCCGCGACGCCCTTCTGTCGGCCCTGTGGGGCATCGACTTCGCCTCCTCCACTCGCGCCGTCGACCATCGCGTGCGGGAGATCCGCCGGGTCCTGGGCGACGACGCCTCGGCGCCCACCTACATCGAGACCGTCTCCGCCGGAGGGTACCGCTTCCGCGCCGAGGTCCACGCGTGAGTCGGACGGGTGCGGGCGAACCGTCCTCGGACTCGGGCTGGCCGACCGGCCGCGCCCTGGCGGGGTGGGTCGTCGCCCTCGGCGTCGCGGTCGTGCTCACCGTGGTGAGCCACCTGCTGTGGGGCAGCCTGAGCCTGCGGGTGACGGCCTCGCCCGCGCTGGTGGTCGGCGAGGTCCTGGCCATCGTCCTCCTGGTCGCCCTGGCCGTGACCGTCGGCCGCCGTCGTCGGGACGCCGCGCTCCGGCGGCTGCGCCTCCAGGTCCAGGAGGAGGCGCGCATGCAGCACCGTCAGTTTTTGCGGCGCCTCGACCATGAGCTCAAGAACCCGCTGACGGCGGTGCGCGCCGCCGTCGCCGACGCCTCTCAGGGCGCGTCCCCCGCCATCGCCGTCAACCTCGAGGTCGTCGACGCCCAGTCCCGCAGGATGAGCCGGCTGCTGACCGACCTGCGCAAGCTCGCCGAGCTCGAGGCGGCGCCCCTCGACCTGGAGGACGTCGACCTGGCCGAGACGGTCCAGGACGCCGTGACCGCCGTCATCGAGGAGGCCGCCGGGCGCGGGGCCGCCGTGCGCATACGCCTCGACCTGCCGTCGGTCCCCTGGCCCCTGCCGCATGTGCGCGGCGACGGCGACCTCCTCTACTCGGCCGTCTACAACATCGTGTCCAACGCGGCCAAGTACACCCCCGCCGGCGGGGCGGTCGAGGTGCGCGGCCGGGAGGAGGGCGGCACGGTGACGATCGAGGTCGCCGACACGGGGATCGGCGTGCCCGAGCGGGAGATGGGGCTCGTCTTCCGGGAGCTGGGCCGCGCCGGCAACGCCCGCGCGCTGCCCGGATCCGGGCTGGGCCTGCCCCTGGTGCGCACGATCGCGCAGCGCCATGGAGGGACCGTGGGCATGACCTCGCGCGAGGGCGTGGGCACTCGCGTGTGGCTGGTGCTTCCGGTGGCGGGGCCCGCGAGGGCCACCTGAGCCAGCTCGACGACGACGGTGGCCGGTCGCGGCGATCCCGCATGCGACATGCCCGTGCCCCCTCCTCTGCTCGCCGTCTCCGTCGCCCTGTCCTGACGGCGAGCGGCTGCACGGCCGGTCTCCCGGGGCGGCGGGGGCTGTGGGCGGGCCCGGCGCCCGAGGAGGCCGCCCCCGCAAGAACCCCCGAAACGTCACCGATGTCCTGACACACCAACCGTCACCGATGTCCTGACACAGAACTGTCACCGATCTCCTGAGACATCACACCCCAGAAGGATGGGAGAAAGGTACGTTCACGTTGGGAAGGTACGTTGACGTTCCGGCGCGCGGCGCGCAGAGGGAGAGGCACGGGCACATGGGGCGAACGCGGCCCGGGGGTCATGCCTGGCGACTACAAGGAGAGGCGCGGGCGCACGCGGGGCGAACGCGGCGCCTTGCGAGCGCCTGCAGAGGCTTGCGGAACCCTGCCGATCGCCCCTGCTGCCACGAAAAGTGATCATCCCACGCAGCTTTAAGGCGATCGACGGCCTCGGGCGCGACAGGAATCGGCATGATTCCGCGGTTTCGTTGCGCGGACCAGGCGATGCAGGACGTTAAAAGTGCGTGGGATGATCACTTTTCGGGACACGGCGGTACTCGGCGGACGCCGGGTCAGCCCCAGGCCGGCTCCGAGCCGGCATCAGGCCGGGTGCCCTCAGCCGCGCCGTTCGCGGTAGGCGTCCAGGAAGACCCCGTCCGCCGTCAGCCGAGTCCTCAGGGCCGTGGTGTCCAGGGTCCGCAGGTCCGTGACGGCGTCGGCGCGCACCGCCAGGGCGGCGGCGGTTCCCGAGGCCTGACTGAAGCCCATGACGACCGGTGTCACGCGGACGGCCGCCAGGGCGTCCTGGGTCGCCGACAGGCACCGCCCGGCGACGATCAGGTTGCCGAGCTCGCGCGGCACGAGGCTCCGGTAGGGGATCGAGTACCACGAGCCCTCCCGCAGCGACACGTAGTGGGTGGTGGACCCGCCGTCCGGGTCATGGAGGTCGATCGGGTAACCGCCCATCGACACCGCGTCGTCGAACATCGTGTTCGTCACGAGCTCACGGGCGGTGAGCTCGTGCATGCCGCGGATCCTCCGGGACTCGCGCACCCCGATGCTCAGGCCCGTGCCCATGAGGCGGCAGTGCTCGAACCCCGGCACGTGCGCGCAGGAAGCGGACCGTCTCATCGGTCTGGCGCCGGCCGATGACCTCCGCCCGGGAGCGGTCGGGGGGCGGTGGGGTCGAGGCCCGCGATGCGGGACATATTGATGGTGAGCTCCCCGGGCACGGCGCCCTCGAAAGCCAGGACGGCCTCGCGCTCGTAGGACAGGTCGCGCCGGGACCTGGCCTCCGCCAGGATCCGGTAGGCGCCGGAGATGCCCGAGCGCGCGGACCTTGCCACGCGGGCGCCGTCGCCCCGGTAGGTCTGGTCGGGGTGCAGCCGCTGGAACTCGTCCAGGGCCCGGGAGTCCACCCCTGTAGACCTTGAGGTTCATTGTCATCGGCTGGGTGGCCCCGTCCCGGCCCGGGCGCTCGACCACCTCGGCCGGGATGCCCCGCACTACCTGGGTGCCCCCGGCGTGGAACGTCATCATGGGGCTGACGCCCATGGCCGTGAGCGCTCCTACCAGGTACCCGCACTGCTCGACGAGAAGGGTCCTGGCACCCGTCCTGGCGGCGGCGCCGGTCTCGACGAGCGTGCCGTCCTCCAGGGGCTCGTTGGCGATGCTCGAGACCGTGGAGGTGCTCAGGCCTGTGGCGTCGGCGACGTCGGAGCGGGCCATGGGGGTGCCGCGGAGGAGCGTGCGCAGGAAGGCGCGCCTGTTGCTCGAGCGGAGGGTCCTGGAGGTGCCGGACATCGGCGTCGGTCCAGTCTCTTGCTTTTCCGAGTCGCGGAAGAATGGTGGGAGCATAGTGCCGCCCCGTCGCGTGTCAACTCGCCGCGTTCGCCGTCGTCTACCATGGGCGGTATGTCGGAGCGAAGCCGCGGCGCCCGTCTGCGCAGGTGGGAGCACGCGTCCGAGTGGCCGCTGACGGCCGCCGCGCTCGTCTTCCTGGCCGCCTACGCGTGGGAGGTGGTCGCCGACCTGCACGGCGCGGGGCGGCAGGCCGCCGAGCTGGTGATGAACGTGGTGTGGGCGGTCTTCGCCGTGGACTACGCGGGGCGGCTGGTGTGCGCCCAGGACCGCGGCCGGTGGTTCGTCCGGCACCTGGCGGACCTCGCCGTCGTCGCCCTGCCCGTGCTCAGGCCGCTGCGGCTGCTGCGGCTGGTCGCCCTGCTGGGGGTGCTGCACCGCGGCGCTGGCACCGCGCTGCGCGGGCGGATCACGGCGTACACGGCGGGCGGGGTGAGCCTGCTCGTCCTCCTGTCCTCCCTGGCGGTGCTCGACGCCGAGCGGGGTGCGCCCGGAACGCCGATCACCACGTTCGGCGAGGCGGTGTGGTGGTCGCTGGTGACGATCACGACCATCGGGTACGGCGACCTGGCCCCCGTGACGGCGGTGGGCAGGTGCGCGGCGGTGCTGCTCATGGTCGGCGGCGTCGCGCTGGCCGGGGTCGTCACGGCCACGCTCGCCTCCTGGGTCATCTCGCTGGTGGCCGAGGAGAGCGCCGAGCAGGAGGCCGCGACGCGCGCGCAGGTCGAGGATCTTCAACGGCAGGTGGCCGCGCTGGCCGAGCGCGTCGAGCTGTTGGTGGAGGCCTCGACGGCGGATCCCGGCTCCTCGGCTCTCCCGACTGACTCCGGCCCTCCCGGCCCATTCGGCCCTTCGGCGGGGCGGGTCTCCGGGGACGACGACGGCGCCGCGCCGCCGGGCGCGTCCTTACGGCGGCCGCCGGCCTCGGAGGGCCGTGCGCCGTCCGCGGAGGGCCGGCGTCGGCGCCTTTCTTGATCAGGGCCCGGAGCGCTCCGAGCCGCGCTGAGATTCTGCCGGTGCCGTCGTAAGACAGTGAGGCGGCGGTAAAGGGCGCGCATCTGCTGAGTCGTCCCGGTCAGCCTCGCGTCTGTGCTGCCGTCCGCGGCTTCTGCGTCAGCCGGTGCTGCGGCAGGGTTCGGGGCGCGGACCCTCGTGGGGTCGCGGCCTGTGGGGCAGCGCCGTCGTCGTCCCCTGGAGCTGCGCCGTAGGCGGTCTGGACGGGGACGCCAACGGGGGCTCTGGAGAAGCTCACCGGCACCGCCCGCCTCGGCCGCGTCCCGGGTGGGGGCGACGAGCCCAGGACTGCGGGTGAGAGCCTTCCGGAGCTCAATGCTCAGCGAGTACCCGATAGGGCTCAGGCGCGTCTCGCCACGCTCACTCGGAAGTTCGCACAGCATTTCCCTGGACACTGCCGGGGCACTTGACGATCGCCTCCCCGGGTGGAAGTGCTCGCGCCGGCCGGGCTGCCCAGGCACGAACGGCGACAGGCGCCGAGGTGCGGTCAGCGCTCCGCAGAGCCGCCTGCAGGGCGGTGAGCTCACCTCTGCCTACAGCGAGGTGGTCCTCGACGTCGGCGCGGTTGGGCACCCAGCCCTCGTGCCAGCTGATCGCCAGGCCGTTGATGAGCTCCTCGCGCTCGGCCCGGCTCAGCGGCTCGAACAGGTCGGGCCACCACACGTCGGGGCGGAAGGGGAAGTACGGGTCCGTGCTCATCATCGGTCCTCCTCGGCGGTGAGTCGTACTGTGCGAGGTTATGGGCGCTCCCCGCGGGCGGGGCCGGGAGCAGAGGCCTCCACCGTAGCCAGCGTGGCGATAATGCAGCGCTCCCCGCGGGCGGGGCCGGGAGCAGGGCGGTTGTCGGGGCCCGGGCCGGACCTGCCCGTGGCCGGGGCGGCTCAGCCGGGCGGGGTGGTGGCGGGCACCGCCCAGTTGCGGCAGATCCTCGTGCCGGGCAGGGTTCCGGCGGTGACCCGGCACGGTCTGAGGAGGCGGGCCGAGGTGTCCGGCGGCCTTGGTAACGCCCACGCGCCCGGCGCCCCGGCGCGGGACTGGCCGCAGGGTGGTAGTCGGCCTGGGCCTCCATGAGTCCGTCGATCGCGCCGTCCTCCTCGACGTCGGTGGTGGGTCTGAGCGTGACGTCGCGGTGTAGTCCACGGCAGCCTCCCTGCAGCTCTGCGTACACCAAGATTGTGGTGCCTAGGCTTTGTCTAGAGCAAGTCATGGTGCGGTTGTGCTTGCTGTCGGGGTCCTGGAGCCCCCTTTCCAGGTGCGGAGGCGTGGGTCCGCCGCCCGGCGGTCCAGCTGCACCCCTGTGAATAGAAATAAGCAACACGACTTGTTTAGCTTTGCCTATCAGTGAACGACGGCAAAGACTGCTTGGTGCAACATTCCCGCCTCGTGCAGTATAGACCGCATGGGAGGTGCGAGCACCGGTTTGGTATACGATCTCACTGATAGCGTGGATTCCGCCCGGGCGTTGGCTCCACGGGACGTGGCGACAGCCCCTGGTCTTATCGCTCACGGTGAGTACAAGATTTCACGGGAGCTGATTTGCGCGCAGGTCGATGAGCACGACAGCCTGCCGACCCCCTGGCCTCTCAATGGGACGACTGGTGAACCCCGCCCATCCCGCCGCCAACGAGTTCTCGAAATCACTGCGGAACCGGGAAAGAGACTGGACTCGTGCGGCGTCCAGATCTTGGGTGAAACGAGTCCCGCGCACGTACCGCAACGCCATGGCGCCGCCACCCTTGATCGCGCCCTCCGGGAGCATCTGGCTCACCACGACCAGTGCCATTGAGACGCGGCGGCGCAACGCCATCCCCTGGGAGTCTTCAAGGTTGCGGATGCGCTGTTCGAGGGATCGCACGCTCACCGGCGCGTTGTCGTAGCTCATGGTCGAAGTCCCTTCCTGACCTGCTTCCACTCCGCGGTGGTCAGCAGGCCTTCCTGCCGTGCTCGCCTCGTGGCATCCAGCAATCGTTCGGACTCGACCCGCCCACGGCATTCAAGGATCGCCTCGGCAACCGGCTGTGACGCTAGTCCCTCGTAGAAGGTGGTGCGCCTCCCTCCGGGAACCTGAGTCAGTTCGATGAAGGGCGGAAGCTTGGTCCGAACCCTGCGGGTAACCGCGACCTTGATCCGCCGTGGGTTCACGTCGGCAAGGCCGAACAGCGCCAGAACTGATTCTCCGTGCAGGTATGCTCCCCCGCCGACCCGCAGCAGAGCCTCCGCGAACTGATCGAAGCGCGTCGGCGGGACGTCCGGCACACGATACAGGCCGTAGGCGACGTTCACCAGACCGCCGCGAGCCGCCAGCTTGGGAAGCTCAACGGCAGGAACCCCGGCGCCCGCAGCTTCCCCAGTCGTGACGTATCCGTAGTTGTCAAGCGCGATCTTACGCACGACATCCCGATACCTCACCTTGACCGCCATGGCACAACTATACCGTAAACGGTAGTGTTGTGCCGTCATCCAGCCCCTGTCCCGCCCGACAGGGGGTCGGTTGGAAGGCGGCGGTAATGCTGGCCCAGACCCGCCCCTGTCCCGCCCGACAGGGGGCCGGTGGACTGCTGGGAGCGTCTCGGACAGGAGTACGAGCGCCGTCAGACACGACGTCCCCCGCGGCGTCGTCCACGCTACGGCTTTCGGCGCAGCACGGGGGTGCCCCTATGTTGTGTGTCAAGCGGCGGCGGGTAGCTGGTCTGCTGGTTGGGGTCGTAGAGGGCGCCTCACATTGACATGGCGGCCCGCAGGTGCCCGTACACGATTGGAGAGACGATATTCCAGCCCGATACCGCGTCGACGCACACGACCGCCTCGGCTCTCAATCCCCACAAGCCCATAGGAGTTCGAACGCCTTTTTTGCCCGATGGGGACGTCCTGCCCTTCATCCGTCATGCCGATCCGCACGAAACAATCCCACACCGGACAGTCCGCCAGCACCGCCCCGGAATGCGGCCCTGTTTCGTGCCAGTCCTATCTACTGCTTTTTCTTATCCTCAGCCCGGCGTCTCACGCGGGCCAGTGGTATTCCCAGGAAGCACTTGCGGTGGCTCAGTCGCAGGATGCCGTCAGGCCAGACGCCGAGGCGGCGCACCCGAAGACGCTGTCCCACACGAGGGCGGAAGTCGATCTTGAACATCGCCCGGTCGGTGTCAACGAGGCTCTGCATGACCGTGCCGGTGCTCTCGGAAGTGTCCAGGCGCACATCGAACCCCTTGTCGTGCACGGCCGTGACCGTGCCCCACTCTGTCTCCTGCAGACCCGGCGGCACCTCGTAGGCGCGCTTTCTGACCACGTCGACCACGCCCACATCGCCCGAAGAGTCCAGGCGCACCTCCCCGAGGCCCCTGGTGGAAATAGGGTGGTTGCGCCCCGGCCCGAACCCCTCCAGAAAACGCGAGTTCATATCATATCGAACATACCCATATTCGTGAGTGCCGAACATTGGGTTCGGAGAATTCCTGGGCGGCCCGCAGGTCGCCGAGGTATGCGGATCTGTTCATCCCTTGAAAGTTGGCTGGGGAGGGACCGTTCTCGAGTTCGGACCGCATGTTTCCCATCTTCGACGCACGATACACCGATACAGTACCGTCTGGGGTTTAGATCCGGCACATACGGTGCTCTTCCGCCCGGCAGCCCACCTGAGACACAGTTTCCAGGGCCGTCCAAGGCGCGCCCGGCAGTCCACTCCCTGCCCGACCTCGAGTCCGGCGCGCGCAGCATGTCCCCGACAGGACCGGGATCCATCACCACACCGCACATGATCCGCAGACCCGCCCGGTCAACCCATTCATTGCTCATTCCGTGAGCCATTCTGATTGTCGGCAAATCGCGCATCAGTTAAGGTCGATATCACTTTGACGTCCCGTCAGACGCAACTGCCCGCTGGGTGCAACACCTAGTTGACGGACTTTAATTCGATCGCCTAAGGCTGGCCAGCAATCGGGAATCCGGCGCTCCAGAAGGTCGTGCGAAGAAACAGCATCTACCAAACCGATGTCGCCAGAATCATCTAGCTTGACATCATACCCCCATAAATGATACTCGACAACCTTCCCCCATTCTACCGGCCCCAATTCGGGGCGGCCTTCGTTATTATCCTGCACACTCACAGTTCAGCATCTCCGTTTAGTTCTCGGATCCGGAACCCAGGTCCTGCACCCCGTCATTCGGTTGAGCCCCTCAATTCGATCTTGTGGAACCTGGTACTCATAACTAGTTTCTCCACCTTCCTGAACCTGAAATGACGATCTGAGAATTGTTCTTCAAATTCTTCGGCCATGTTGAACCTGATGTTTCCATCTTCGTATTATTCGTAGCCTGGCTTGAGAGAGCTCGAGCCGCCGCTTCGTCTCCTAAATATACAGATCTGTCACCTTCTTGGAAATTTCCTGGATTCAGGCCGTTCTCAAGCTCATTTGGGCTGCCGCCCGGGCCCTGCCGCAGTACCGGCTGACGCGGAGGGTGCGGACGGCGGCGCACGCGAGGCCGCCCGGGGCGGCTCGGCGGGTGCGGGTCCCTTCCCCGATCCTCGCCGCCCGGTTGCCCCATGGCGGGCCCTAGCGAAGAATCGAGGACTCTCAGTGTGGCTTGGAGTGCTCCGGGCCCTGGCTTTCTTTCTGATGGTCCTGGCCGTACTCCTCCACGAGGCACCAGTGCAGTGCGTTCCTGCTCGGCTTTCCCAGCTTCCTGTGAGAGACCTTCTCCAGGAAGGCGCGTCGTGCGGTGGTGTCGTCCTCCACCTGGCCCACGATCCAGATGAGGTGCGACAGCACGATGTCGTCGGTGGTGTCCTCCACCAGCCGGTACAGGCAGGGCAGGCGGTGGCGCACGATGGCCCGGCACCGGTCGGCCAGACCGGCATTGCCGACCTCCTCCTCGGACGGGGAGGTGTAGCCGCAGGTGATCTCCACAAGCATGTCCGTGGCGAACATGAGCCCCAGAGGCGTGCCGTCCCCGTCGCACACCGCATCGACCAGGATCTGCGTGAGCGGCTCGGTGGCCTCGAAAAGCTCGTGGGAGTAGAACGCCGTGCCCTCGATCCGCCAGTACGCCTCATCGCCCGACCTCGGGTCCGGTGCGAGCAACATGTCCCTGATAGGGCCGGGATCCATCCCCACACCGTCCCTGACGCGCAGGCTCGCCCAATCGGTCCCGTCATTGCTCATCCTAAGAGCCTCCTCGTGCTGCAAAGGCTTGGGCGTGCTGCGCAGCCAGGTCAATTGGACCGGAACTTCCCGTACAGGCAGGGTGGCGTGCGGGAAGCAGGTCTGAGGGCACGCTAAATTTCAGCAAGACACATGAGTGCGGCATTAGAGACGGAGTCTGCGAGGTCCTCGCGCCTCTCCGCCGTCCAACCCGAGAGGATGGGTGCCCGCATTTGAAGGTGCGGGCCGTGAGCCGGATGTGTCTTGCGTCAGGGCGTCAGTCCCGGTTCTCGCGCTCGTCGACTATCGCTCGGAATAAGTCATGGAGGAAGTCGTCCTCTACGGTCAGCTCGCGGTCATCGGCGAACAACCTGAACTTGGGCAGACTCCCGCCGCCACGCACGCCGTCGATGATGGCAAACACACCAAAAATTCCCGCATCGGCGCCCTTCTTAATCAGGGTGTAGACCATCTCCTGACTCTTGGCGTCGAGGTCGTTGTACCAGTTGCTCAGTTCGATCTCACTCTGCCGGGGCTCCGTCCCGGGTGGGGAAATGGTTACCTTTCGGACGCCACTTGCGGCCCTTTCGTATGCCTCAGAAACTATCGTCTCAACAAACTCTTCCGGAGTCACGATATTCCCTTTCTATAATATACCCGGCACGCTGGTTCCGCACTTCTCCTCTATCAGTTTTCCTGACTTCCTCAACTTGCTCGGGATGTGTGCCTGCGCGCCTCCCCAGGTCGTCCAGGCCTTTCTTGACTAGATCCTCTGGGCTGCCCTCGTATTTTCCTTTTTGTGTCAGGACTTGGACGTGCTCACCCTTCGGTGGAGCGATTGCGACTCCTGTCTTTCAATTGTATCCCGCAGCCACCTGCTCTGCCAGGGGGCTGGCAAAGTGGATGGGTGGTTGTCTGATCTGTTGGGGATTGGTGTGTTGGTGCGGGTGCGGGTACGTGACCCGATGGTGACGATGGAGGTGTCTCGATGCCCCCGTCACCAGCGAGGTCACGCCGCCGATATCGTCTTTGGGCTGCCCGGGCCGTGCGCGCTCATGGTCCGCGCCGCGAAGTCGCGCTCCACGCGAGCCAGCAGCTCCCCGTCGGCCATCACC
>ERZ773099.2354-NODE-2354-length-13037-cov-3.581806_pt1 | contig 13037 bp, 14 predicted proteins | sample MGYA00511120_ERZ773099 | MGnify/ENA primary metagenome ERZ773099 (study PRJEB29015, sample SAMEA2738012) | human oral metagenome | biome: human oral; feature: human-associated habitat; material: dental | place: China | collected 2104 ... | reverse complement strand
AGTTTAGTTCTAATTTTCTCTTCTGCACCCCCTCGGAACAATACTCCATGAGGTATGATAATTGCCATGGTTCCATTCTTGCTCAAAAAATGAAATCCGTGCAATAAAAACGCAAAATCAGCCGCTGACTTTGGTGCAAGTCCGTAGCTTTTAAAACGAAAATCTTCAGCAAGTGTATCGTTCGGTTCCCATCGATAACTAAAAGGAGGATTTGCTACTACTGCATCACACTCTAACTTTTTTGCCGGATTCATTTCATTCAGCAACGACCAATCATTAAGTAGAGAATCACCATGAAAAATTGTAAATTCTGAATCTTTAAAGCCGTGTAATAACATGTTCATTCTTGCAAGGTTATATGTTGTTATATTTTTTTCTTGTCCATATATTTGGCTAATACTATTCGGTTCAAGATGTTTCTTTACATTGATAAGTAAAGAACCCGAACCACACGCGAAATCAGACACAGCACCATCAAAATACATATCCACCCCTATTTCAGAAAAGAGTGTCACAAGTCTGTCTGCTGAATCAGCAACATTCCCATCATATCCGAAAGCATCATGTAAAAATGAGCGAATTTCCTCTTCATGGTATTTTGCCATTGCTTTCAGGAAGCGCGGGAAAACAGATGTCAGGCTCTTTCTATAGGATGCACCAAAGAGTACCTCCGGCACAAATTCTATTTCATAGATTTCATAAGCAAAGTTTTCTTTCTTGCCAAGCCCCAATCTGCTGGAAGTCGAAATGGATGCCCCATAGAGGATCACTCCCCGGGCGTCTTCATCATTCGGTTCTTCTTTCAGTCGTTTTGCGGCCTTAAGAACATTTTTTATTACCGAGATACCGATGTCGTAGGATACAGGATTCTTATCCCCCAGCGTAGGCTCACATAGCTGTACAAGCAAGCGTAACAAGACCGGTATATGCTGTCATCTCTTTTCCAAGTGACACAGAGTATTTGGGCACCAGGATAGCTAAGTCAGCCGCAATACCATACGCCGTTCCAAAATCTCCTGTGCGCTTGTCTTCCGACACTGCGCCAAGACCATATTCAGACCCGCTGGAAGGATAGGTCGGCATCAGAAGCAGCGGCAGCTTTTCAAGACCGTAGGGATTTCTTCTGCCTTTTACATAATCCCAAAGATCTGCCTCATGGCATGTGACAAATGCAATCAGCTTAGAGCAATCCATAATCTGTGCGCCGCCCGCGCCGATAATCATCTCGATGCTATTGTCTCTGACCATCTTAATGCCGCGTTCAATATCAGACAGTTCTCTTGATGCGCCGGAAAGTTCATAGAACTCGCCTTCTCCATCAGAAACAGCCTGCCTGACATCATCGAAGCAGCCATTTTTCTTTACAGAGCCTCCGCCATAGACAAACAACACGCGTTTTCCTTTCACATATTGTGCTATATCCCTGACCGGATCACTGCGATACAACAGTTTTGTATCATTTCTTAGTTGAAAATCTTTCATACATCCTCCTCATTCACCGAGTGTCGTAAAGAATCCACCCATCTGCTGATAATTGATATTAAAGTATCTGCCGCTTTCGCCTTTATCAAGGCCACGGATCTGTTCCATTTCGTCAGCTGACAACTCAAAATCGAATATCTCTATATTCTCCAAGATATGATCCGGATTTGTAGAACCCGGAACAGCGCACAGCCCTTCCTGCATGTGCCAGCGAAGGATAACCTGAACTATGCTCTTTCCATTAGCATCCGCTATAGCCGTAAGCGTATCATTCTGCAAGAGGTTAGGGTCAGCATGTCCGATAGGATACCAGCACTCCACCTGCATATAATACTGTGCCGCCAAAGCTCTTGTTTCCTGCCGTTGCGCAAACGGATGGCACTCAATTTGCATAATCTGCGGTCGAATTTCCGCTTCTTCCATGATCTGATTGAAAGCGTCCATATAGTTATCGAAATTACTGATACCAATAGCCCTGACTTTCCCGGCACGGTACGCATCCTCGAGGTCATGCCACGCACCCATATAGTCCCCGGCGGGATGATGGAGATATATGCAGTCGAGATAATCAAGCTGCAGCCGTTCAAGCATATCATCGATTGCTTTCGCTGTGACACCTTCGCCATATTCACTCGGCCACAATTTACTGGTAACCCATATCTCCTCGCGGGGGATGCCGCTGTCAATGATACCTTGTCCCACGCCGGTTTCGTTGAAATATCCATGCGCGGTATCCAAATGACGATAGCCGGATTGCAGTGCCGTAACTACTGCATCATGAGAGGTATCATTCAGAAGCTTTCGTCCGCTTTCGCTTCTGTCCTGCTCCAAACGCTGAATCTGCGTCCCAAGACCAAGCTGCGGAACCTGTACTCCGTTGCTCAGAGTTATCAAGGGAACATCTGACGTTGAAGTGACGTTCGATACACTTGATGCCCCTTCGCCTGGAGTTTCCGGCGTGTTTACTTCAGTATCAGACTCCTGTTCGGATTCATCGCTCTGTAGTGTTTCGGTATTTGAGATGGCAGATGTATTTGCATCAGTCGACGTATCCGGCGTTTTGCCACATGCGGTCAGTGTAACGCAAAGGATAATAGCAAATACCAAAGACAATATGCTTGATATGCGTACTCTTTTCATTATTCCTGATTCTCCTTCCTCAATCGTTCCAGAACCAAAGAAGTGCGTTGAATGTATATTGATTCGATGCTTCCGGTCCGTGAGTGCCACCTTCATATAATCTGTAAGACACATTTCCATCAACCTCGTTATTTGCCAAATGGAACGTATCACTATATTCATTTACCATACTGTTTATCTGATATGAAAAACCTGATGCCGCAAAATCCTCCGTTCCCGTGGCAGTCCAGATGAAGAAATCCTCGTCCGTCCAATCGGACGAACGGACAACCGCATCGATCCACTCTCCGTCTCCCATATTACCGCTCATTTGCATAAAGTAGCGAAAATAATCCAGGCAATACTGGAAAGTGTGCCAGGTATTCACACTACCCATCGAAAAGCCTCCGAAGCCTCTGTGGTCCCTGGTCGTTTTCAGGTTTTCAGGGGAAGTATCATAATCCGCCCAGGTATGGTATTTACCCTCCACGGCGGGAATCAGGTCATTCAGAAGCTCATTGTGGAATCGGTCTGTCAGTTGAATGGCCAGACTATAATCCCAGCTGTCCTTCCCGCTTGTATTGTTATAGGTCGGGCATACCAGGATCAACGGCTTCATACGTCCATCCTGTATGGCATGGTCAACCGCATGCTTAAGTTCTGACGGCTGCCTGTCCGTTCCGAGGACTGTCTCTTCATTGCTCCAGCCTCCATGACTAAGGTAGAAAATATTATATGCCCGGTTTTCATCGTATCCGTAGGGAAGATACACCCATGCCGTCTTAGTCAGTTTCTGACTGTGCTGCTCATAGGAGAATGACTCCCATGTCTCATAATTCAACCAGGCAAGAGTACCCTGCTGCTCGGCAGGCTTCCTGTATTCAGCTGAGATAACTTCAAGCTCCTCCGGGATGTCTCTCCCGTTTTTCGTAAATACGTCCATTGTACTTTCCTCCGCCTGCGTATTTTCTGTATCTGATGTTTCCATTTCTTCCGTATTGTTCGGAGTTACCGATATAGGAAGGTTTTGTTCATCGCCGCAGGCTGCCAGACCGCAAAGCAATACACAGACAAGCAGGAGTGATATGATTCGTTTTTTCATACTGCGTCACTCCTTCCCTCCGGCGTTTCAGTTGACATTCGCTTTCTTCGCTTCCTGCACATTGGTTACCATGCCCTTATATGCAAACCCGTACAATCCGGCGAATCGGTACATAGTGAACTCACAAGCCTCCAGCTGCCATTTTTCCGGCGATGCCCCCTGCATGATAAAGTACAGGTTTTTCCCTCTAAATTCGCCTTGTCCGATGGGACCATAGCAGCGATCCAGGAAATTACGCATCAGACCGCAAATGTTATGCCAGTAAAGCGGAGATCCCATTGCCACGGTATCCGCCGTTTTAATCTTTTCAATCACTTCCGCAAACTGATCATCCGCGAATTCCTGCCCGTAGGCATAAATCTTGTAATCGATCAGGTTTAAGGTTTCATACTCTTTTCCGGCAAGTAACTCCTTTGCCAGTTTTGCTGTGTTCCCATCTTTATTCGGGCTTGCGTTGATAAATAAAATGCTCATTTTGTCCTCCGTTATTTCTTTACAGGAGAGCCTCCGAAAACAGTCGACATCTCCATGTGATCCAGTTTTTCGTCAATGCTTCTGACTTCATCTGCGCTCAGGTCGATCTCTGCCGCTCCAAGGTTTTCCTTGATACGCTCCGCCTTTCTGGAACCGGGAATCGGGACGATATACGGCTTCTTCCCAAGCATCCATGCAAGAGAAATCTGCGCAGGTGTCGCTTTCTTTTCCGCCGCAAGGCCTCTGATCAGATCAAGAAGTTCGCGGTTCTGCTCAAACGCCTCATCAGAATACTGCGGCATAGCGCTTCGATAATCTGATTTATCAAATTGTTTTCCTTTTGCAAAGGCATCAGACAGAATGCCGTTAGCAAGGGGAGAAAACGCCACATACCCAATATTCAGTTCTTCCAGAACCGGGAACAGACTTTCATGCCATCTCGCCATCATGGAATACCGGTTTTGAATACAAGTCACCGGGCAAACAGCATGCGCTCTTCGAAGATACTCTTCGTTTGTCTCTGAAATGCCCCAGTGATGGATCTTGCCCTCTTTTATGAGGGCAGCCATAATGCCTGCGACTTCCTCCGGTGTTACCTGCGGATCAATGCGATGCTGATAATACAGATCCACATAATCCATACCAAGGAGCTTTAAGCTTCCCTCTATGGACTGTCTGATTGTTTCCGGACGTGAGTCCAATACAAGCCGCCTGTTCTCATGCTTCACGCCGCACTTCGTTGCAATCTTCACGTGGTTACGAACAGAAGCAAGTGCTTTTCCAACCAATTCTTCATTAAAGCTTGTGCTGCCGTCTGCGTTTTCTCCGATATAACACTCTGCTGTATCGAAGAAAGTATATCCCATATCAACTGCCTGCCGGATTGTTTCTATCGCAGTCGCTTCATCCGTTGCCGTGCCGTATGCATGGGAAAAACCCATACATCCAAGACCGATTGACGATACTTCAAAGTCTTTTCCTAAAAATCTATTCTTCATATGTTACTCCATTAAAAATCTGTCTTTAAACTATAAGATTCCAATCCGTCCACTTCATCAAGGCTGTTTTCAGTCCATACCCAGCTTTTCAAGCCATCTACTCACTGCCGCATCACAACCTCTTTCCGCAGCCTTCATCTCAACGGGAAGTCCCTCAAGAACAGTTGCATTCGGCTCAAGCTCACGGATAGTCTTATAGGTCCCTCCGTCACCGGAACCCATGTGGGTATTAAATGGAATAATCGTCTTACCGCTGAAATCATACTTGTCAAACAGTGTGTAAATAATCATAGGGAACGTATACCACCACATGGGATAGCCAATGAAAATATTGTCATACACATCTATATTTAATTCGTTCTTAATCGCCGGACGCATATTCTCGTCATGCTCCTTTTTTGCATACGCAGCCAGAGCATTATAATGATCCCTGTTGCTGTCATAGGGAGTCTCCGGTTCTATTTCCACAAGGTCAGCGCCTGTCTATTTCGCAATTTCCTCCACCACGGCTTTTGCTGTACCGTAGACGGAAAAGTATAAAACAAGATTCTTTGCCATGCTTCATGCCTCCTTATAGATCCTCTTTCAGCTCCATTGTCTGATATGCAGCAATCATCTCCGGCGTTGCCGTATAATAGCGGACGCCCTTATCAACCTTTGCAATCTCAGCCATATCTTCATCAGTCAGAGTGAAATCAAAAATATCAAAGTTGTCACGGATATGATCAGGATTCTTGGAACCGGGAATCACTATATTTCCGCTCTGTACATGCCAGCGAAGGATTATCTGGGCATTTGTCTTGCCGTATTTCTTTCCAAGCTCTGCAAACACCGGCTGTTCAATAAGAGTCTTATCGCCATGCCCGAGAGGATACCATGCCATCAGTCCCATCCCGGTTTCTGCAAGAATCTTCTTAAGCTCTGTTTGCGGGAAGTAGGGATGTGCCTCCACCTGAACTACCTGGGGCCTTATTTCCATGGTGTCGATGGCTTCACGCAACATCTCATCCAGAAAGTTGGACAGTCCGATTGCCTTTACCTTGCCGGCTTTATAGGCTTTTTCAATCTGCTTATAGCCTTCACGCCAGTTAGCCGTCGGCTGGTGCAGGAAGAGCAGATCAATATAATCAGTATCCAGTTTTTTAAGTGTTTCATCCACTGCCGTGTCTTTTTCGTAGACAGTCGGCCACAGCTTCGTCACAAGGATAATATCTTCTCTTGCCACTCCGCTTCTTTTGATGCCCCTGCCGGTGCCGCTTTCATTCATATATCCGTTGGCTGTGTCAATGAGTCTGACGCCGCTCTTCAGCGCGCTCTCTACCGCGCTTTCAGCCTCTGAAGGGCTCATCATAAACACACCAATACCTGCCATCGGCATCTTGATTCCATTGTTCAGTGTAAAATATTCCATTTTGCTCCTCCTTGATCATCTAAGTTTGTTGTAATGTTCATCATCTACCGGCCCAAGCCACTCGGTTTTGGTATTTTCGCCGGGAATCTCCTGTGCGATATGCTGGAACCAGGAATCTGCTGCAGCACCGTGCCAGTGCTTCACATTGGCAGGGATATTGACAACATCCCCCGGATTCAGCTCTCTGGCTTCTTTGCCCCACTCCTGATACCAGCCTTTTCCGTAAATACAGATGAGCAGCTGACCGCCGCCGTTATCTGCATGGTGAATGTGCCAGTTGTTACGGCACCCGGGCTCAAAAGTGACATTAAATGTCGGAACCTGATCTGTTGTCAGCGGTTTCAGATAGCTTTTTCCAATGAAGTACTGTGCAAACGCCGCATTCGGTTCACCGATAGGAAATGCAAGGTTCGGCTTTGCATCTTCTTCGTCACCCCAGACCTCTGCTATCATTGGGAAGGTACTCCACGCTTTCGGCCATCCACAGTAAAAAGCCAGCTGTGTGGCAATTTCGATTGCTTCTTCCTTTGTCACACCGTGCTCTTTGCCGAGTATAAGGTGACTCTTAAGCTGTGGATACAGTCCTGCGGAGAAGAGTGCCGCAATAGTAATCATGCTACGATCACGAAGCGATAACTGTGATTCTCTCGACCAAACCTCTCCAAACAAGACATCATCATTTAGTTTTGCAAATTTAGGAGCCAGTTCTCCCAAACGATCTCTGCCTGCTGTCTGCTTTTTCATGTTCTTTACCTCAATTCATATTGTTTTCCCAGAATCCGACTGCATCATCTATCCAGCCTTCTGCAACCGTTCCGTTTCCAAGTCCGAATCCATGCGGAAGTCCGTCGTAGGAATGGAACTCCGTAGGAATACCCATCTCAGACATGGAATCCAGTCTTGCTTTCATCGTTCGCCAGTTTGCAATGCCGTCGTTTGTCCCAACCGCACTGTAGGTTGGCGGCTCGTAGCCCGTCACTTCAGAAAGCCCAGTATAATTTACGATGACAGCCGCAGGTTTCTGATAGGCTTTCTCTCCAAAATTATCTGTACCGTAGGTGCCGACCCAGTCTGCCATTCTTCCGCCTGCAGAGCCTCCCCACAGGGAATAGCTGTCTGTATCGACTTCCAGTTCACCTGCATGCTCAAAGATAAAGGCAATCGACCTTGACAGATCTTCACAAGCGGTCTGCGCACCCGGACGGTAAATCAGTGCAAAGGCATTGTAGCCCATTTGGGATAGTTCCAAAGCGTGTGGAAAGCTGTCATGCATGGCTCCCACATAGGCAAAGCCTCCGCCTGCATTTATCACAGCAAACTTTGCGCCGGAGCCACCACGGAAGAAAAACAGTCCCGTATCATTTTTTGCAGGATCAGCCTTCTTTTCTTCCTCCGTATAAATATCGTAAAAGATGACATCCCCATTTACTACATGATCTCTCATGTAGTTACAGGTCTCCACTGTCTTGTCGGGATCTATGTAGTTGTACCAGGTAAGCCTCAAATCTCCAAGAGTAGTGCCAGAGTAATAACTGGAATCAACAGGGAAGATCAGTCTTCTGTAATCTCCGAATACCGGATCGCTTAGCACCTCTGAAATTCTCGTTTCCTTTGTGTATTGTTCAGTCATAGATTGTTCCTCCGGTTCACGCTCAGTACTCTCTGCAGCAGATACTTCGTCTGTCACCATACCTTCAGCTCGGTTCGGAACAACCTCGGTCTCACGCGAAGACGTAACACATGAAGAGAGACTGACTGCCATTATTGCGGAAAGGATCAAAATCAGCACTCTTTTCATGCACCTTTCCTCGCTTTCTTACAGGTTCTTCTTAAAGAACGGGATAATATACTCAAACGCCTCTGAGACAAACGGAGCCAGATCATACATATCAAAGTGGCTTGCTTCAGGGATCACATGCATCTCCTTTGTGTCTGTGGGAACAGCATTAAAAATCTCTTCGGATGATGGTTTTGACCATGCGTTCTCCGCAGTGATGACACAGTACGGTTTCTGTATCTCCTTCATGATGTTGGTGACGTTATACTTCACTAATTCAAGCTGGCTCCAAGCAACAACCTGATTAGACCAGCGGGGATTCGTACCCCTTGCACTGTAATAGTATGCCGCTCCTTCATCAAAAGCTCTGGACATGAAGTTGAGATACATAAGCTCTCCCTCGCCTTTGTCATAGGCTTCCTTCGCGGCTTTCACTTCATCCTCCGGCTTGAAGAATCCCATCATTGGGGAGGTGGAGATGTCCGAGATGGCAGGAACAATGGCTGTTACAGCTTTGATACGGGGTTCCTTGACACCTGCAACAGACATATAAGAGCCGGAGCCGCAGATACCAAGGCCGCCGATACGTTCCTTGTCCACATAAGGCAGACTGCAAAGATAATCCACCGCACTTTCGATATCGCTTTCCTTGACATCAGGAAGCTCCTGACCTCTCGGAGTTCCTTCGCTTTCGCCAAAATAGGTGCCGTCAAATACCAGCGTCACATAACCAGCCTTAGTCAGCCTCTCTACATAAACCGACTGTGCCTGCTCCTTAACAGAGAGCATGGGACCCGTGAGGACGATAGCCGGATAATCCTTGCTGAGATCAAATCCTTCCGGCAGACGAAGCAATCCCGCCATCCTCGTGTTCAGTTCCTTGTTTACAAATACTACCTTCTGTGTGTTCATGAGTGTACCTCCTGTTATTTTGTTTGTATTTTTTTGTGGCTATCAAACCACTTTAAAACTTTACCAAGATAATGTCCGAGGAAAATGAACAAAATCATAATTGCCATGTAATCTATGAAGAAAAACACGATTGGTTCTGTTGGATCCAAAAACAGGAAATGTGTCTTCAGAAAGAGATATCCTCCAATCTGTCGCCTGATGAAGGCATACATGCCATATGAGGAAACACCTGCAGCAATCACTCGCATTCCCCACAAACTCATGCTATTTGTTCTTTCTTCGCTTTTTCTCATTGCGCTAAGCATCACATTCCAATGCAGACCGAGGTGCAGTGACATCAGTATGTAGTTGAAATATGCGCATACCATATGCACGCTTCTGGCAATTCCGGTTCCCTTGCTAATGTTCAAGAACCTGTACAAGTGTTGTGACAGGACGATCCCACTAACCGCAGACGCAAGAACCGACACTATCATCAGAAAAACCAGGCCTGTCTGAAATGCACGAAACGTGCGGTACTTACCCTTTGTGAGTGCTCCGAACCACCTGCGGTTTAAAATGTGATGAACAACAAACAGCACAATCATTGCCGTACCGAGTATTTCATGCGTCAGCTCTCCGATAAGAGAGTATGCCATCAGCCCGATGAGCACCACGGTCATCGCAATGTCAATTGTCACTCGCAACTTCTTCATAAATTAACTTCCTTTTATAGTTCCTACTTGTGCTCTCCGAACAACCAGTTCATTATGTCTTCCTCATGGGCAAAATATCCTCCGCCACCATGCTGGTCTTCTATTCCACGTGCCTCAAACCATGACTGATCCTTTAAATCTAACACGACAAGTTTTTCTATCTGTTCGTTGCTAAGCCCTTTCTCCCGGTACAGCCGGGTGAGTTCTTCATAGGTATCGCGTACAGATGAACTTCCATAGTAACTGTCATTTTCACCCGTTGCCATATAAATCGGCGTCATAGCGTCCGCCAGTGGCTGCAGATCTCCGTCCCACTGTGAGGAACAGTGCAGAAATGCCGTATACAGTTCGGGAGCGATCTCCATCACTAACGATCTCGTCTCTCCGCCGCCCGAATAACCATTCAGATAGACTTTCTCAGGATCGATATTGTAATGTGAAAGGAAATACCGGGTCAGTGCCACAGTCTCCCTTGCAGAAGGCTCTCTCCAGTCATTCAGCTGCGGAGCAACGATGATCATCTTTTCATTGTATTTCTGTGCTTCGATCCCATAATCCTCAGCACGAATATTGACGCCTACGCCCTGGAAGTACAGTCCTTCATACCCAGGCAATGTAACAAAGAGCGCATAAGCTTCCGTGCCGTCGTAGGTTTCCGGGATATAAAGACCGAAATGGATATCGCCGTCGCTTTCGCTGTGCAGAACATTATCGAAAAGGAAGCCTCTGATCTCCTCATTCCCGAAGTTGATGTCTACAGGTGCCGGGATTTCTCTCTCCGTGTCAGAGGCACCTTCTGCCACGGAGCGGATCATTCCAAGTCCAATCCCCGCGCCCACTCTCTGACGCTGTCTTCACTCGGGTTTTCATTGAACCTCATACCATCCAGCCAGGTGCCGGTTCCGGCCATTTCAGCAAGATTTGTTCCACTGTCTCCTATACCATTGCTGGTGGACGTACAGAAGGGAATCACGGTTTTACCGGTAAAGTCGTTATTGTTAATGAAACGGTTGACGACCCATGGCGCTTCACGCCACCAAAGCGGATAGCCGAACAATACTACGTCGTAAGCAGCCCAATCCGGCACCTCGGTAGAAACCATCTCGATATCCTGCAACGATGCGTCGTCGTGTTCCTGATTGACCCTGCTGCTACGGTCAGTCCAGTCGAGATCGCCATCCGAATATGGCTCGACCGGAATCAGTTCAAAAAGATCCGCACCGAGTTCATCTGCTGCAAGCTCAGCCACTCTCTTTGTATTCCCGGATGCGGAAAAATAGACGACGATTGCTTTTTGAGATGTCTCCGGCTCTGTCCCTGTGGGTTGTGCGGACTGCACGTCGGATGGCTGGTTTTCATTACCATCTGTATTCCCGCAGGAAGCGAGAGAAAATACAAGAACTGCCATAATAAGAATAGATAATAGCTTTTTCATAGTTACCTCCATATAATGTGTCCGGGTACGGTACAAAATCAGTATCTCAGTCCTTGTACCCACTCACGAACTTCATTTTCAGCGCCATCAACATTACCGCCTCTTATCGAAAGAGAGTCGTCGCTTCTAACGGTCGCTCCGGTCGCCAAAGTTTCAATTGTCGGCAATGCACTTGCTCCGTTTGAGCTTCCCTCGTGGGAGAAAAACGGAATGATTGTTTTGCCGGAGAAATCATAGCTTTCAAGAAACGTCCACATGGGCATCGGAAGATCGTACCACCAAACTGGAAAACCGAAGAATATGGTATCGTACTCTGACATCTGCTCCTGCGTGATGTCCACCACAATTTCCGGACGGACTCCGTCATCCTGTTCCTGCTTTGCTCGGTCTGCCGTAGCATTGTAATCGTCCGGATAAGGTTCAGCAGCAGTCACACGGAACAGATCGCCGCCGGTTTCATCAACCACCCAATGCGCCATACTGTCCAAATGTCCCGACCAGGAAAAATACACAACCAGAATTTTGCCTGCATTATTACTTGTCTGGTCTGCCACAGAAGCAGCGTCTTGTGACTCGCTTGTTGCCTGTACTTCATCGGTTGTATTTCCATTCGCTTCCGATGCGTCTTGCGTATTCTGTGAAGGCGCACTTTGGTTTCCGTTATCTGTGTTCACAGTATTGCTTGTATTCCCACATGCTGCAAGAACGAAAACCATTATGACTGCAAGCAGCACTGTAATTCCTTTTCTTATATTTGTTACCATGCTTTTTTCTCCTCCTCACTCCTGTGTTTCGTCTTGCGTTCCTCATCCATCTTCACGAACCACTCTACCATGCCCGGATCATAGTGGGAGAAGAAGGAACTCTGCTGTTTGTCAAGTGCCGCAATTTTCTCCATATCCTCATCGTCAAGGGAGAAGTCAAACACATTGATGTTCTGAACCATACGCTCATAATGCGTGGATTTAGGAATCACCACAGTATTTCTCTGGATATGCCAGCGGAGGATGACCTGTGCTGTGGATTTGCCGTATTTAGCGCCGATCTCAGCAAGCACCGGATCCTCGAACAGACCGTTTCTGCCTTCTCCGAACGGAGCCCAGGCTTCGTGCCGGATCTGATACTTATCCATCCACTTCTTAGCCTCTGTCTGCTGATTATGCGGATGGGTTTCCACCTGGTTCACCATCGGAGCGATACGGGCGAAAGAGGCAATATCCACCAGTCTGTCGGGATAGAAGTTGGAAACACCAATGGCACGGAGTGTACCCTCCTCGTAAAGATCTTCAAGAGCACGCCAAGCGCCGTAATAGTCTGAGAATGGCTGATGCAAAAGCATCAGATCAATATAATCGGTTTTCAGCTTTTTCAAAGACTCCTCTACAGATTTTTTACACGCGTCATAGCCGTAATGCTCCACCCAGACCTTTGTAGTCAGGAATATATCCTCACGTGGAACACCGGACTTCTCGATTGCCGCACCGACTTCTTCCTCGTTAAAATAGCTTTGCGCTGTATCGAGACTGCGGTATCCGGCTTTCAGTGCATCCAATACGCATCTTTCGCATTCGTCTTTGGTCACCTGATATACACCATAGCCCAGGATAGGCATTTTGATTCGGTTTGAGAGTG
>ERZ773099.2353-NODE-2353-length-13039-cov-4.627079_pt1 | contig 13039 bp, 11 predicted proteins | sample MGYA00511120_ERZ773099 | MGnify/ENA primary metagenome ERZ773099 (study PRJEB29015, sample SAMEA2738012) | human oral metagenome | biome: human oral; feature: human-associated habitat; material: dental | place: China | collected 2104 ... | reverse complement strand
GATACCTCAATAACGATCCTTATGATAAAACTCTCTACGAAAATTATTCTGACGACAAGAATTTTGAATTTCCTACAGGTGAACCCTTTAAGATGATGACAGATAGGCTCTATAATAGGACTTATCAGCACGACGGGCATTCTGACATGGATTATGGCAATAAGGCAGCAAACAGACCTGCAAAGGCGTATTCTCTGTATGGTGAGATTAATTTGTTAAGAAATAATATCGCTAAAGTTCCAAAATTATATAATCATTGGAGCAGAAATATAAGTGATGAACAAAAGGCTAAGGACAAACCTGTAATAGACAAGCTCGAAGAGATGTTAAATCGTGCACGCGAATTCGGAGACAATGAAAAGGGAAGATTACATGAACTTGCATCGCGAGAATTCGAAGCACGCAACGCTATAGTCAATATGTACATTGACAGTTTTGCATTGCAAGAGCTTCTGACAAATCCTCAATATGGCGGGATAAGATATGATAATGTTGGTGCTTCAGAATATCCTAAGTTATTTATGGGTTGGGATGCGGTTCAATCGGAAGCCGGAAGAGATTCTGTTCTTGAAAATGATGCAAATGCAGATAAAACAGCCATTCAGCTCACAGTAAAAGTAACTGATGAAAAGACAAAGATTCCAGGTAAAATTACAAAAAAGAAGTCTCCGACGACAGGTGATGAAACAAATCTAGCCCTCTATGCAGTAGGTATATTAGTTGCATTAGGAGGCGTAATCGCTTTAACATTCGTTAGGAAAAGAAAAGTAAGATAGACATAATGCCGGAGCGGCACGTTAGACTCACACTCTCGAGTCTAATGTGCCGCTCTTTTTACCCTATAACCCTCAGATTGGATTCTGTTCAATTATCAAATTTTACTACTGTTCTATCTTCCACTTCTTAGCAAGCTTATCGTAAGTTCCGTTTTCCTTGAGGTTCTTTAGACCCTTGTTAATCTTCTTGAGAAGATCCTTATTGTCCTTTTTTACCGCAATCGCAACATCTGCAACGCTGTCCGCCTTCATATCGCCTACAGTCTTATACTTATCTCCCTGCAAGGAAACTATGTCTACCGCAACAGGCTTGTCTAAAAGGACTGCATCAACATCACCATTTTCGAGCTGCTGAAGTGCTGTTGTATTCTGGTTAAGAATTGTTGCCTTGGAAATCTTGCCCTCTTTCTTGAGCTGCTCGGCAATATCCGCCTGAGAAGTACCGGTTTGAGCTGCTACCTTGAGCCCGCTTCCGGAAGTGAAGCTATCCCAACTTGTGATGGTTGTATTGTCCTTCTTGACCAAAACTACGATTCCTGTCTTATAATATGGATCAGAGAAAGCTACCTGCTTAGAACGCTCAGGTGTCACGTTCATACCAGCGATTACGATATCTGTGCTATCCGACTTAAGTGCTGGGATGAGCGCATCGAACTCAAGCGACTCAAACTCAACCTTGAATCCCTGATCCTTTGCGATAGCCTTCATAAGATCCATGTCAAATCCTACTATATCACCATTCTTATTAGTTGTGTCGAAAGGTGGGTATGTCGGCTCTGTTGAACCCTTGTACACTTTGTCCTTGCTTCCACATGCAGAAAGTGCTCCTGCCATAATCAGACACATCATTAGTGCCAAAACTTTACTAATAGTCTTTTTCATTTCTGTTGCCTCTTTCTTTTAAATAATACTTTTTGTAACTAATCTTCCTATATTCCGCTACTTTTATTCTATCGAGTGTTCCTTCGGCTCGTACATATCCGAATTCCACCGATGCCATAATCAGGCTTACTGGTTAGCTAGAATTGCATCTATTTGTTCAGATTAGACACGATTACATCTGATGTTTAGATTAGCCAGTGTTGTATCTGGATGTTCAGATATGTATTTTTACTACTTATTGTGTATGAATATACTCTTATTAATCAATGTTGTCAAGTCTTATTTTGAATTTTATTTCATGTTTTCGTTTTTTTATTCACTCATGCACATAATAAATACATAGACCTCACATGCTGTACAGTGCCTATGTATCTTGATTTTTAAAAAATTCCCATATTCTTAAACAGGAATAGCCAGCCGAATATAGTTATAATAGAGAATCCTGTCGTGAATATTACTGCGTTGCCTGCCAGTTCCCCATCGCTGCCCATTGATTCCGCCATTGTATAGGAAGACACTGAACAAGGTGCCGCCATCATCACTATTAGCGATACGAATTCTACACCTCTAAACCCGAGCAGAACCGCTAGTATTAGCCCAATTGCCGGCAGTACTATCAATTTGGCAATAATTGCAATGCTGAGATTTCTCTTGCCAGACTTTACGCTCTTAATGTTGAATGAAGCACCTAGAAGCATCATCGCCATCGGTGTCGTACATTCAGATAAAGAGGAGACTACTCTGTCCACTGATCTAGGCATCGTTATATTGAATCCTATTGCAATACCTGCTGCCACGGCGCCGAGGATTATCGGATTAGTGACAATCTTGCGGAGAATTTTGTAGATACTCGCACGCCCACCGCGGTAATATTCCAAGATTATAACCGCCAGTACATTGTATGTCGGAACGATTACAGTAACAAGAATCGCTGTCTTGGATACATTTCCTGCACCACAAATATTTATCGCTATCGGAAGACCCATCAGAACGAAATTGCTCCTGTACATAGCCTGAATCATAGCTCCACGCGTCTCGGGGCGTTTCTCAAGCTTATGAACTATTGGTATGCTAATCGCTATATAGCACAGAAGAAATGCAATCGCAAATATAATCAGCCGTGGATTGAAGGCAGTGCCGAGCTTTGCTCCGTAGAGATTCTCGAACATCATCGGTGGAAAGAGCACAATAAAGACGAGGTGATTCAACCTGTGCACCTCGTCGTCATCTATAAGGTCTACTTGTTTCACGAGCATCCCAATTATCAAGTAAATCATCAACGGCATGACCGCATTTATACAAATCCAGAAATTCTGTATCATTGTAACCTCGACATGACTAATTCTGCGTATTCGCAGCATGTTGCACCGCCTGCCATTCCCGTCATGTGTGGTCCAAGTTCTTGGTCAGCTGCATCAAGTGCTGCTTCAAGTCTCTTTGCTTCCTCTGTATATCCCACATGCGACAGCATCATCACCGCTGCCTTGAGCAAACTTGACGGATTGGCATATTCGCCCAGCCCCTCTTCAATCATGCGTGGAGCACTGCCGTGGATTGCTTCAAATATCGCATAGTTATTACCGATATTTGCACTTCCTGCAGTTCCGACGCCGCCTTGAATTTGGGCTGCCTCATCAGTAATTATATCACCATACAGATTAGGAAGTACAAAAACTTGGAATTTGCTTCTAATATCCTTGTTTACCAGATTAGCAGCCATTATATCTATGAACCACGAATCTATCTCGATTTCCGGATAATCCTTTGCAACTTGGCGGCAGATGTTTAGGAAGTTACCATCTGTCTTCTTCATTATATTGGCTTTGGTCACAATGGATACGTGAGTCTTGCCGTTAGCCCTTGCGTATTCGTAGGCTGCTCGTGCAATTCTCTTTGAGCCTTCATCTGTCGTCACTTTAAAGTCAACAGCCAGCTCTCCCGATATGTACTCACCTCTGCTTCCCAGTGCATACTCACCTTCAGTATTCTCACGGAAGAATGTCCAATCAATGCCTTCTTCTGGAACCCAAACGGGTCTGACGTTGGCAAATAAATCAAATGCTTTGCGTAGATAGACATTTGCGCTCTCGATATTCGCTGTATTCATGGCAGCGTTCGGTGTTGTTGTCGGTCCTTTGAGCAGGACATCGCATTCTCTCATCGCTGCCATGACGGAGTCCGGGACTGTCTTGCCTGCAGCTAGGCGGTTTTCGAGTGTGAAGCCTTCGATTGGTTTCAGGACTGCGGAGCCGCTGGCAAGTCTATCCCGGAGGACAGATTCCAGCACTTTCTGGACTTCTGACATTATAATCGGGCCGATGCCATCACCGCCGACGGTTCCGATTATTACTTTATCTCCCTTCGAATTAGCCACCAAAGAAGCAGCTTTACCTGCTCCCTCTTTCTCTTCTCTCTCAGCTCTCATGCATTCATTTCTAGCCACCTGTTCACGCAGCATAACTTCAAAATTCTCTACCGCAACTTTGATATCACGCTCTATTTCGGAGCTATATGTCTTATCAGTCATTTCACATCTCCAAACTCAGTCTATCTGACTAGCTGCAACTTACAGAAACTCCCTATCTATTGTTTTCTAGTTTCCTAGCGACGCATAGTCTAGAAGTCCACCTGCAAGTATCACTTCCTTCTGTCTCTCAGCAAGTTCCATCTTAAGCGGAATTCCCTTATCTCCTGCATAAAGGATAATCCTATCCTCTCTAAGCGCCGACCTCACATCATCTAGCCTAAGAACATCGCCTTGTTCTATCTTGTTGTAGTCATCTGGATTCTCAAATATTAGAGGCAGGATTCCAGCATTAACTAGGTTTGCTGCGTGGATTCTGGCAAAGCTCTTTACTATTACTGCCTTTATTCCGAGATATAGCGGTGCTAGAGCTGCATGTTCTCTAGATGAACCCTGTCCGTAGTTCGAGCCGCCAATTATGAAACCCTTACCTGCCGCCTTTGCTCTTGCCGCAAAGGTTTCATCAATTATACTGAAGCAGAACTCAGATATCTTAGGTATGTTTGATCTGTATGGCAGCACCTTCGAACCTGCTGGCATGATATGGTCGGTGGTGATATTATCACCGACCTTGAGGATGACCGCGGCCTCGATTTCGTCTTCTAGCGGGCTGGTCTCTGGGAACGGCTTGATATTAGGGCCGCGGAGCACCTCTGCCGCCTCTGCTTCTGCCGCTGGCAGTGGTGCTATGATTCCGTCATCATTGATGCGGAATCTGTCTGGCTGCTGCGGTTCTTCGATTTGAGGAAGTGTAGTCGGATCTGTTATATATCCTGTGAGTGCTGACGCTGCAGCCGTCTCGGGGCTCACTAGATATATTTGTCCATCTTTAGTACCAGATCGGCCAAGGAAGTTTCTATTAAATGTACGCAGACTCACGCCCTTTGAATTAGGCGAAAAGCCCATTCCGATACAAGGACCACATGCACATTCCAAAATCCTTGCTCCTGCATCTATCATATCTGTCAGTGAACCGCTCTCAGCCATCATTGAGAAAACCTGCCTTGAGCCAGGTGATATGCCTAGGCTAACATCATCAGCGATTTTGTGACCCTTCAGGACCAGTGCTGTCTTAGTCATATCTGCAAAAGATGAATTTGTACATGAACCGATTACCACCTGATCAACCTTTATTCCTACCAATTCTCTCACAGGCTTTACGTTATCAGGACTGTTTGGACAAGCCGCTAGCGGCTCTAGTTCGCTCAGGTTTATTGAGTAGCGCTCAGCATACTCTGCATCTGGATCGCTAACCAGAGGAGACCAGTCAGTCTCCCTATCCTGTGCTGCCAAAAACTGCCTGGTCACCTCATCAGAAGGAAAAATCGAGGTAGTAGCTCCGAGCTCAGCCCCCATATTAGTGATAGTCGCGCGCTCAGGAACACTGAGCGTCACTACACCCTCGCCGCCGTATTCGACAATAGCGCCAACGCCACCCTTTACAGATAGCATGCGCAGAACTTCCAAGATGATGTCCTTAGCGCTCACATTAGGGCGGAGCTCTCCGATTAGATCCACTAAAATCATCCTCGGCATAGGAATATGGTAAGCTCCACCGCCCATGGCAACGGCAACATCCATGCCACCAGCACCCATCGCCAGCATTCCGAGCCCACCACCAGTAGGCGTGTGCGAATCAGACCCGATAAGCGTCTTGCCCGGAATGCCAAATCTCTCATAATGAACCTGATGGCAGATGCCGTTGCCAGGTCTCGAGAAGTACACACCGTGCTTTGCAGCCACGGTCTGAATATATTTATGATCATCTGCATTCTCAAAGCCAGACTGCAGAGTATTGTGGTCAATATATGCGACAGAACGCTCAGTCTTGACCTGAGGTACTCCCATCGCCTCAAACTCCAGATATGCCATCGTTCCAGTCGCATCCTGAGTGAGGGTCTGGTCAATCCTGAGCCCAATCTCCTCGCCCACCTTCATTTCACCACTAACAAGGTGAGCTTTAATAATTTTCTCAGCTATTGTATATCCCATCTGCGTTACCTACCAATTTCCCTCAGCTTCGCCAGTTACGAACTTGTTGACAAGAGCATCGATCTCATCTGCTCCGATTACGGATACTCTGCCATTTTCATACTGTTCATCGATCCAGCTCTTAATATAGCGAACTACCTCGCTGTGCTTATCCACCTTGCGGTCGCCCTCAAGGCGATACTTTTCATTGAGCCACACGGCAACTCCAGCAGCACCGCTGTTCTGGTTGATTGAAACCAGTGGCGGTCTATTCAAAAACTTCTTGGTATCGAATATGTTGTAAATTTCCTCGTTTTTAAGCAACCCATCTGCGTGAATTCCCGCCTTAGTTACATTGAAATTCTTGCCGACAAAAGGAGTCTGCTCAGGAAGATGATACCCGATTTTTTTCTCATAATACTCAGCTAGTTCCGTGATAACCGTTGTATCCATTTCATCCAGAGTACCACGTAACTGCGCATATTCGAAGACCATCGCCTCAAGAGGCACATTGCCAGTTCTCTCACCTATGCCAAATAACGTAGTATTTACAGCCGCCGCTCCGTAAAGCCATGCAGTTGCGGCATTAGTAACCGCTTTGTAGAAATCGTTATGTCCGTGCCACTCTATCATCTCGCTTGGCACACCAGCGTAATGCTGCAATCCGTATATAATACCTGGCACAGAACGAGGCATCGCAACTCCACCGTATGGAATTCCGTAGCCAAGTGTATCGCAAGCACGGATTCTAACTGGCATATTCGCCTGCATAGCGAGATCCTGAATCGCCTTTACGAAAGGCACTACGAACCCATAGAAGTCAGACCTTGTAATGTCTTCGAGGTGACAGCGCGGCATAACGCCAGCTTCAAATGCATCAGAAATAACCGATAGGTAATGATCCATCGCCTGCCTTCTGTTCATCCCGAGCTTCGTGAATATATGATAATCAGAGCAGCTGACGAGGATTCCTGTCTCCTTGACACCAATATCATGAACTAGCTTGAAATCTTCCTTCTTGGCTCTAATCCATGTTGTAATCTCAGGGAACTCTAGTCCGAGCTCTCTGCATTTCTCGATAGCGCGTCTATCCCTCTCGCTGTATACGAAAAACTCAGTCTGCCTAATCTTGCCATTTGGACCAGATAGCCTCGACATCATCTTGTAGATGTCCACAATCTGCTCAACCGTATATGGCTCGCGCGACTGCTGTCCATCACGAAATGTCGTATCTGTAATCCATATCTCTTTAGGCATACCGAGCGGATTCCTTCTAAAGTTAAAGGAAACCTTTGGAATCTCCGTATATTCGAAAAATTCACGCATCAAATTAGGCTCTTTGACATCCTGGAGCTGATAATTGTAAGGATCCTGTTCAAGCAGATTTGATTTCTTATTAATCTTGATATCACCCATCTATTTCACCTCATATAGTACTGGATTTCCCTTGCCCTTAAATCTAGTTTTAGCTTCACATACGCTTCCTTTCGCTAGATTGTATACTTGTATATTAATATGCAATAATTATTGTGTCAAGTAATCACAATAATTATGACGAAATTTCCACCCAAAAAAATCAAAAACCGAGAGCAGAGCTCTCGGAATATTGATTTTCTATATAAACCACTCCGGGTCTTTTCTCTTAAAGTGCAGCTTCTCTCTTGCAATCTTCGTCGCCTTGGCGAGCGAGCCATAGAATCCACGTGCATCCTGTGGACACGCCTTTATGCAGGATGTGCATGAGATGCAGGTCTTTGAGTCTGACTTTCTTAGGTCGTCAGTGCTGATTGCACCAACTGGACATACCTCTTCACACTTACCACAATCTATACACAAGGAGTTTGCAGTAGGATGAATAGGCAGCTTAATTGGTTTTCTCTTCGGTATCGAGCCTGGAATCGTTAGCGGTGCAAGTCTTCCGCGCATCGATGCGATATCTGTACATATGAATCGCTTTAGCTTCTTTGCACTGATTTTGCTGAACTCAATCATCTTCTTGATGTCGTTCGTATCTGGTCTACTCGCCGCAATCTTAGGGAACATCGAGTGCTGTGCGATAAATGCAGCTGCGCTTATCACCTTGAAACCACGCTCATTGGCATAAGTATATAGTTCGTATAATGCATCACCATAGCTGTTGTTGCCATAAGATACTAGCGCAACCAGATAAGCACCATTGCCATTAACCTTAGAAAGCATCTCTTTGCAAATCTCGGGGATTCGTCCCGACATAACAGGAAGTCCCATTACAACAATAGTCTCGTCGGTGCAATCAATCGATGAGTTATGCCCATACCGCGAACTTAATGCAAGCATATCGTAAAACGAATAGCTAAGCTCATCGAGGCAGCTATCACGCATATTGTCCGTTAATTCAATTGTAATCTTCTTAGTTATTTTGGCAGTTGCCCCCGACGGGCTAAAATACATACCTACAACATTCTTAATCATCTTTGAATCTCACACATTGTTATGCTCGTGGCACTATGAGAATACCCCTTCATAATAGTAAATAGATTCTACCACGCAAAAGAAAATAAAGTGTCTCGGTAATGTGCATTTTTGTGAAGATAGAATGAAGAAGTGGCGAGAAATAAAAGCGGCAGACCCGAATCATCGTATCTGCCATCAATCATCATTTACTTGATATTATAGTCTTCGTTCCACTGATTGAAGTAATCAATCTGCATTGCTTTCTTCATCTTGTCAAGCGTCGCTTCTGCTTCAGCATTCGCAAGCTCAGTGCCCTTGCGAAGCATCTCAACTACCACTTCTGGGTTCTCCTCGTAGTATGCACGCCTCTCTCTGATTGGCTCGAGGAACTCATTTAGCACTTTGAGAAGGAATTTTTTAACCTTAACATCGCCGAGTCCACCCCTTCTATAATGCGCCTTAAGCTCATCGAGATCCTTATACTCAGGAAGATACTTCTCAAATGAATCAGGCTGTACAAACGCATCTAGGTATGTAAACACCATGTTCCCTTCAACCTGACCTGGATCCTCAACCTTGATATGGTTCGGGTCAGTGTACATGCTCATAACCTTGACCTTGAGCTCCTGCTCGCTATCCGATAGATAGATGGTATTTCCGAGCGACTTGCTCATTTTAGCCTGACCATCAGTTCCCGGAAGTCTTAGGCACACCTTGTTTTCAGGTAAATAAATCTCTGGCTCAACGAGAACTTCGCCATAAGTAGCGTTGAATTTACGCACTATCTCGCGGCACTGCTCAATCATCGGCTCCTGGTCCTCGCCTACTGGAACGATTGTGCCCATGAAAGCTGTGATATCTGAAGCCTGGCTGATAGGATATGTAAAGAAGCCTACTGGCAGATTAGCTTCGAAGCCGCGCATCTTAATCTCATTCTTAACTGTAGGGTTTCGCTGAACTCTAGCGACTGTAACGAGATTCATATAGTACATAGTCATCTCGTGTAGCGCTGGAATCTGCGACTGGATAAATATAGTTGTGCGAGCTGGGTCAAGTCCGATTGCAAGGTAGTCCATCGCTACCTGAAGCACGCTCTCTCGCACCTTCTCTGGATTGTCTGCATTATCTGTTAGTGCCTGCGCATCGGCAATCATTACGAACATCTTATCTATGCTCGCATCCTCCTGTAGGATGAGCCTCTGTCTTAGCGATCCAACGTAATGTCCGATGTGTAGTCTTCCTGTCGGTCTATCTCCAGTTAATACAACTTTATTTTTACTCATATTTTTACCTCTTGTCTCTATACTCAAATCTATGGTTTAACTTATTCTTAATCTGCTTTATTCGAATTTAGCCGCGCCATCGCGTTCCATAGATTGCATCTTCAGTCGCTACGCCGTCCATGTGAACATCCGTCTCTTCTAGTGGGATATCGTCGGTGAGTAGCTTTTCAAAGCAAAGCGCAATCTTGTTAAATCTCGAAGCCCCGAGAAATCTATCATAGTAGCCCGCACCATGTCCAATTCTCCGACCATCCTTCGAACAAGCGACGCATGGAACGATTGCGAGTTCGAATTCATCTGCAGTGATTTCAGCAGCTTCCGCAAGCGGCTCTCTTATTCCAAATGCCCCCCTTGCAAGCTCGTCGCCACGCTCATACTGCTTGACTACCATCTCATGAGGTCCTACGCACAGAGGAATTCCAACTCGCTTCCCATCCTCGAGCGCTCTCTCGATAATCGCATCTGTAACAGGTTCACCGCCCATCGACATGTAACAAAATACAGTCTTTGCAGCTTTATACGCATCAGTTGCTAGTACGAGTTCAGCAATTTTCTCACTAGCCTCATCTATATATTCAGGACTGAGCCCCTTCACAATCTCCCTGCATCTTGTGCGAAGAGCCTTTTTATTCTCATGTATATTCTGGTCGTTATGAATCTCCACGCTAGCTCCCTTATCGTGCAATTTCTGCACTTCGTAAATCTCACGGATATGTAACAGCATTTGCCAGGCTACAAACTGTGCCTATAGCTTGTCGATTATATCCCTTCTTACTCTTCTAGTATATATGATTGACATGGTAAGTCCAAAGAATTCCGCAATTACAAAAGAGAACCACACGTAATCGACGTTACCGAGCTTCGAAAGCAAGTATGCAGCTGGCATAAGCACTATTAGCTGTCTCACGATGGAGACGTACATACTGTATATGCTCTTGCCGAGTGCCTGGAATACTCCGCTGCGCATGATTGAATATCCTGCAAGCGGATACACTAGCGAAATCACCCTCAGCTCAACGGTTCCTATCCTCATTAGCTGTGGTGATGCTGCGAAGAATCCGAGTAATACATGAGGAATCACCCATAGGACTATCGTTCCAAATGTCATCAGCACTATGCCGTAAATCGCCGCCAGCCTCATCGCTTCATTCATTCTCTTGCGATTCTGCGCGCCGTAATTGTAGGCGATAATCGGAACTATTCCATTATTCATACCGAACACAGGCATGAATATGAAGCTCTGAAGCTTAAAGTATGCTCCAAATGCAGCAACTGCAGTAGTTGTAAACTTTACGAGTATCTGATTGAGTCCAAATACCATGAACGAGCCTACAGACTGCATTATGATTGACGGAATTCCGATTGCATAGATTTCTTTGATGGTATTCCAGTTAGGTCTGAATCCTTTGAAAGTCAGCTTGATTTCCCTGTTCTTCTTGATATTAAAATACAGCCCGAGCAATGCACCGACAGTCTGTCCGAAAACTGTTGCGATAGCCGCACCAGCAATTCCCATCTTAGGAGCACCGAATAGCCCGAAGATTAAAATCGGATCCATGATTATATTGATAATCGCGCCGATACTCTGAGAGATGAATATATATATAGTCTTGCCAGTGCTCTGTAGAAGCCGCTCAATCGTCACCTGTAGGAACACCATGACAGAGAGCCAGCATATTATCCTAAGATATGTAAAACCGTATTCGATTATCTCTGGATCACTGGTCTGTAACTCTATAAAAGGTTTTGCGAACACCCCGATGATCACGAAGATCATATAAGTTACGAAGCTTAGGAATATGCCGTTTTGAGCGGTGGCATTTACCTTGTCAAATTCCTTTGCCCCGAGATATCTGGATATCAGGGCACTCATGCCGACGGCTGTTCCTACGCCGAAGGCTATCATCATCGACTGGATAGGGAAACAAAGTGAAGTAGCCGTGAGTGCATCCTCATTAATTTGCGCTACAAAGATGCTGTCCACTATGTTGTACAGTGCAAGCACGAACATCGACACCATAAGTGGTACCGACAATCTGATAATCAGCGACGGTATAGGTGCAGTTCCTAGCTTATTTTCTTTTGTCACAGCAGCTGTACTCATTGTTCCCCCCTTTCGTATAGTCCCCATAAACAAAAACGACTGAACGGCTATACCATTCAATCTTTTATTCATTATACCACCTTGGAAGCGAATGTTTCTAGTGCACTTTCACAAATATAATTACATAAATTGTACTATTTCTAAATATTATTTACGAAGCAAAAGAAAAACGCAGCCTGAGCCACGCTTTCTCCATTGCAGTATATTTATTATTAAGGATGTTACAGCCCGTAGGCTTGGAACAACAAATTTAGATGAGAGAAGCTACTAGCTTCTCAACTTCCTCCATCTTCGCAGTCGGCTCGAATCTAGCAACAACATTGCCACTTCTATCAACTACGAACTTGGTAAAGTTCCATTTGATATCAGGATTATTCTTATAATCCTGATCAACTCTCTTTACAACGACCGAAAGTCCTGTTGCCTTGAGCCCTTTACCAAAACCCTCAAACCCCTTCTGCTCTTTGAGGAACTTGTAGAGCTCAAGCTGATTTTCACCGTTAACGTCCGATTTCTTCATCTGCGGAAACTTAGTCTTGTACTGTAGCTTGCAGAATTCACGGATCTCTTCATCTGTGCCAGGTGCCTGTCCTGCAAACTGATTACAAGGAATATCTAGTACCTCGAATCCCTGATCATGGTATTTATCATACATATCCCCAATCGGCTCATACTGTGGAGTAAATCCGCAGCCTGTAGCTGTATTCACAATGAGGACAACTTTACCTTCGAATTCCTTCATGGATAATTCATTGCCATCTGCGGTCGGAACTGTGTAATTGTAAAAGCTCATGTCTATTACCTCCTGTTACAGCCATTGTAAAGTCTTCAAGTGAGTCGCCTCATGCCATTCTCACAAGGCATCTCTGCTTTTAGTAAATCTCTAGTCTAAATTCCACTTTTTAGACTCCCCTTACATATACAATTATATTGCGCTAAATTCTTTTGTCAACAACCCATGATGCATTTATATAAATACTTAATTAAGTTTCTCATAATGTTCTCTCTCGTAATAGGGTAGAGCGAGGGCGTTAGCCCTCAACCCTCCCGTTGCACCGTACGTACG
>ERZ773099.2352-NODE-2352-length-13043-cov-27.767093_pt1 | contig 13043 bp, 12 predicted proteins | sample MGYA00511120_ERZ773099 | MGnify/ENA primary metagenome ERZ773099 (study PRJEB29015, sample SAMEA2738012) | human oral metagenome | biome: human oral; feature: human-associated habitat; material: dental | place: China | collected 2104 ... | reverse complement strand
CACCGATGCGGATGATGCGGACACACAAAACGTTCATTATGGAATCGTCGAAGTCGTTCTCATCGAAAAAGGCACATGCCGTCTCATCGCAGGGGACGACACTGTCCACCCCCTGCGAAAGGGCAATCTCGTGCTGATCGGGAGCGGCATTCTTCATCGTTTCAAGAACAGGGAAAACCTCAACGCCCTCATCATCCGCATTGGAGACATTCACCTGCGCGGACTGCCTGCGGCGCAGATTGTTCCGGAAGACCCCCCTGTCCTGATCGCGCTGAACACCGCCTCAGCCAAGGGAATGCTCTTCCCCCTTCTGCAGAGCATCAAATTACTTGCCTTGGAGGAGGAGCATAGGTATCGCTCAGAGGCGGGGGCACATCTCGCACGGGCACTTGTCCTCATGCTCATTGCCCTCCTTGACGAACGCAGAACCCACCCCGACGAAAACGCTATGCACGGCATTGGCGCACGTATCAAGGAATACATTGATGCGCATTATCTGGAGGATTTGAAACTCACCGATATCGCCTCCGCCCTCCACATCAACCCCTATTACCTCTCACATACATTCAAGGATCTGATGGGGGTCTCCCCCATGTCCTACATCATCCGCCGCCGCATTGACGAGGCGCAGAACCTGCTGCTGACGACAAATCTGAGCATCACTGCCATTGCGATGGAGTGCGGATACAACAACTCCAATTACTTTCAATCCGTATTCAAACACCTCGTCGGCACAACGCCGGGAAAATATCGAAAGATGTGGCGCACATAGAAAAGCCGCTGCATGAAATCAAAGCGATTTCATGCAGCGGTTTTTTAGGAATCGCTGATAAAATGAAGTCTGTCAGATTGGTACAGATTTTTCGCCCTGTCAAGGAGACAAACCGGACGCATAGCAAAGGCTATGTGGAGGATTTGTCGACGAAGAGAGGGCGGAAAAGATGTGCCAAGATGGCAGTGCTGAATTTATCAGTGCTTCCTTAACTGCGTCCGCTCTGACGCTTTGCAAGGTGTTCGCTGATCTTCGTCTTCCACCCCGCTCCGACGATACCCGTATGTGCGAATGCACACGTCATGTGCGAAAGCGACGCGAAGTTCTCGCACACGCCCGCCGCGTCACAGGCAAACTCGACGGCGTTCTCCGCACGGATGCCAAGGCCGTCTGCGACCTGCACCGCATCGATGTTCGCGCCGAGGAAGACGAACTCCCAGCCCGCCTCCTTTTCCTGTTTCTTCACCATCGCACGCACCTGATCCGCCGTATAGCGCGTGCTTGCGTTCTCCATGCCATCGGTGGTGATGATGAACATGGTGCGTGCGGGGCGGTCTTCGGGGCGGGCGTACTTGTGCACGTTTTTGATGTGGTGGATTGCGCCGCCCATCGCATCGAGCAGAGCCGTCGAGCCGCGCGTATAGTACTCCTTCGATGTGAGTGCGGGGACATCCGCAATCCGCACGCGGTCATGAATGACCTCGTTCTCGTGATCGAAGAGCACCGTCGAGACGAGTACATCTCCCCCATCCCCTTTGTGCTGCGCGATCATGCCGTTGAACCCGCCGATGGTATCGGATTCCAGCCCCGACATCGACCCGCTCCGATCCAAGATGAATACGAGTTCCGTCTGTCCGTTTGTCTTTGCCTCTGTCATGGTGATCTCCTCCTCTATACCGTGTGACCTCTTCTATGGTGTCGAGTATAGCAGGGGAACGAGGACGAGTGGTCGCATGACAGGCGACATTTTGAAAAAAGACAGTTTTCTTCTATAATAGAGTAACAACAACAGTAGGAGGGATTCCAATGATCTACACAGCACACTACACCTCCCCGCTCGGCGGAATCACGCTTACGAGTGATGGCACGGCGCTCACGGGGCTGTACTTCGATGGGGAGAGGGATTTCCCCGATCTTTCGGCAGGGCGCAAAAAAGACCTCCCCGTGTTTGGAGAGGTCATACGGTGGCTCAATCTGTATTTCGCCGGCAAGGAGCCGGACTTTATGCCCTCGCTCAATCCCACAGGCACGGCGTTTCAGATGTCGGTATGGGCAATTCTGCAAGCGATCCCATACGGGGAGACGACGACATACGGAGCAATCGCACGCCGCCTCGAAGAACAAACGAAAAAACGCATGTCTGCACAGGCGGTCGGCGGCGCGGTCGGGCGCAACCCGATCTCGATCATCGTCCCCTGCCACCGCGTCATCGGAGCGGACGGCAGCCTCACGGGCTATGCGGGCGGACTGGACAAAAAGGAGTATCTGCTCGGGCTTGAGGGGATCATCTGATCTCCAACCGAGTGTTTCTTATAGCTGTAAAAACTCCATGGCTGACAAAATCCTCGGTTTCATGAGTCCCGCCTCCAAGAAATCCTTGTCCCCAGTCAACAGAATATCTGCGTTTGCCGCAAGTGCCGCTCTGAGAATCGGACGATCTGCCGCATCACGAATCTTCTTTTCTGCTGGAACGGGTTGCTCTGGAACAGCAACAAGCTCTACCGACTGTAAGACCAGCCGCAAAAATTGCTCCATAGCCTCTGTCTTCCGAGGGAATTTCCGCGCGAAAATACGTCGTAATTCATTCACATTCTGTCCGCAGATGATCGCGGTGTTGGGGTGTGTAATCGCCTTCATATAAGCTCGAAATGGCGTTCCATTTGTAAGGATTGCGGAGATCAAGATGTTCGTATCAATCAGAACACGCATAGTCACTTCCGTTGCGCTCACGCTTCACCAAAGCCATCACATCATCCTCTGAGAGGTCTGCCCCCTCGCCCGCCATCTCACGCTTCAGCCTCTGCATTGCATAGGCAGCAGCATTCACAAGCCGGACGGATCCCTGCTCTACCACAAAGGTCACACGGCTGCCGTGCTCAATACCAAGGACACTGCGCACATCTTTGGGAATCGTGATCTGCCCCTTTGCCGTAACCATTGCGTTATCAATAAATGTATCGGACATAACTACCGTCGCCATTGCGGACACCACCTTCTACGTAGGAAAAGTAGGAATTTCTTGGAAATTGCTGATAATAACGAAGTCCATCCGATTGGCATAGATTTTTATCCGCGGGAGAAGGCAAACCAGACGCATAGCCAAAGCTATGTGGAGGATTTGCAGACATTGAGCGGGCAAAAAAGGCACGCTAAGATGGCGCAGTTGAATGGATCAATGCTTTCCTCTTTATATTATACCACAAAAATTCTCCCCCACACAAGAAAACGCAGCCCCGCGCGGAGCTGCGTTTTTTTCGTCTCTATGCCTCAATCGCCGCATACCGTTCGCTGCGCAGCACTTGCTCCATATACTCGTACGGGGTAATGCGCCCGTCGACGACCATGGAAAAGATGCTCGGGCTGCAGCCGGAGACGAGCATGACGCCCTGCTCGTTCATCGTAACGGGCTGCTGACGGCTGCGGCTCTGGACGTTCCAGAACACGATGCGCGGCAGCGCATAGCCCGCCTCCGCGAACAGTTCCTTTGCCCGCTCAAAATTCGTCACGTCCGCGTCCACGGTACAGGCATCGAACTCCATATCCGTGATGATGTAGAGTACGGAGGGCAGTTCCTCCTGCGGCACACGGTTCTTCACCGCTGCGCGCAGGAGGAGACGGAACACAGCTTCGAGGTTTGTGTTTGCCACCTCGTCAAAGCTTTTGCAGTAGTGCACACGCTCCACAATCGTCGCGCCCTTGATCTCGACGAGCCGCGGGTTCTGGGAAAATGTGATAAAGTGCCCATGAAACGCGCTCGTATTGCGCTCGGCGAAGTAGATGGCAAGCGAGAGCGCGACGCTGCTCGGTAGGGGGTTCCCGCCCCAGTACATCGAGCCGGAGCCGTCGAGCACGACGAGTGCATTCTCTCCATGCGTATAGTCGGGCAATGCGCTCCATGTGACATCAAGGGTACGCGCCTCCTCTTGCGGGATGTGCGGTGTCACTGCTCCACTGAGCGGACGGATGATCTCGTAGGGATAGAGCGTTCCCGTATGCAGCTGCTCCTCCCCATGCTCCACGCGCGACAGAAACTCCTTGTACCGCTCCACGTCGTTGCGCCAAAACGCCGCGCGGTACTTGAACATTGCCTTCGACGGCTGCTTTGCGTAGTCAAAGGTATAGTCCCTCGTGCGCAGGGCGTTCTCGATGAGCGCAATGCGACGGCGCAGACGGACGAGCATCCTGCGGTAGTCCGCCTCCCTCATCCCGAACAGAACCGCGAGCCGGCGTGCCTGTCTGCGCGCCGCACGCGAGGAGGTGTTGACGGACGGCAGCCACTTCGCGAGAAGGGAGACCGGCTTTTCCTCCCATGCGGCACGCAGGTCTTTTTCAAGCTGTGCGCGGATGAGTCGGACAGCGGCAGCCTCCAAGGGCGTATCGAGGAGGACGAGCAGATCGTCCCAGCGACCGTACCCCGGAACGAATTTCAGATTCTTTTCGAGAGATGCGGGCGCAGCGAAGGCGAGATGGCGCAGCAGCACGCGAAAGAGCCGCCGCTCGCCGAGTCCCCCGCGCACGTCGCGCGCGTAGAAGAGTGTGCGCAGGGCATAGGTCGGATGCTCTGCAAAGGCACGCGTAAAGCGCACGATGATCTCCGCCTCGCCCGCCTCCCGCAGCGCGCCTGCCGCCGCAAAGAAGTCAAGTGTGTCTGAACCGGAGCTTGCATACGTCGCGGCATCGTTCTCCGTCCGCGTATAGGTTCGGTTGCTCTCCTCTTTCAGTGCGTCCAGCATCGCTTATCCTCCTTTGCGCAAAATGTCCGACCCAGATGCGGATGCACTGTGCCGGACACATTCATTCACCGCAGCAAGCTGCGGACATATACGGACAAGATGCCGCGGACGGAGGCGACGCGCCGCCCCGTCCTGCGGGGTCGTCGAACCCCGCTGCTGTTTAAGAGACAGATGTATTGCTGTTGGCATCTTTTGCAAGACACGATTTCACGCCGACGATCCCCATAGGGAATCCCTTCGGTATTCCGAAGATTGCTGTTCATGTCTTGCACTTATTGTAGCATAAACGCCCCTTTGTTTCAAGGAACACTGCTACTTCTTCGCCTCTTTCGCCGTGTGCGCGGCATGCGCCGCCTGTGTCTGCTGCGCAATCGCATCGCAGACGCACCCGCCCGCAGGCGTAACGGTGCCGCGCTTGCGTGCCTTGTGCGCCTCATAGCGGCGCTTGCCCTCCTCGAAGGCGGCACGCGCCTCCTCGGTGTCGAGTGTGAGCGGCGGGACGGTCTTCGGACGCGCGTTGCGATCCAGCGCGACCATGGTGAAGTATGCCGAGAGACCGAGCTGCGGATCGCCGCCGTCGTCCAGATCCTCAACGATGACGTTGACGGCGACCTCCATCGAGCTGTGCCCGACATAGACGATGTCCGCCGTCACAACGACGAGGTCGCCAATGCGGATCGGCAGATGGAACTCCAGCTCGTCCACGCGTGCCGTGACGACGTTCGAGCGCGCATACCGCCGCGCCGCTGCGTACGCCGCCGAGTCCATCAGCTTCATGATCTCGCCGCCGTGCACGTTCCCGTTTGGGTTCGCCTGACTCGGCATCATGACCTCACTGATGACGATGCGGCTGTCCTTCATCTTGCATTCTTTCATTTATATATCTCCCCTATCAAAATATTTTTTATCAGAGCATCCACTCTACCACGCTTTGCTGAAAATAATCCGTTGCATTTGCTACGTTCCTTGACAGGCACGTACATTTCGGTGGTATAATTTGCGCAGGGAAATGATCTGGCAAAGGGGGATTTCAATGTATTTGGAAAAAATCACATCGCCCGCCGATATCAAGGGCTATACGGCGGAGCAGCGCAGGGAGCTCGCGCGCGAGATGCGCGGCGCACTTTTAAAGCGTGCAAGCATACACGGCGGGCATTTCGGTCCGGACTTCGGCATCGTCGAGGCGATCATCGCGCTGCACACGGTCTTTGATTCGCCGACGGACAAGATTGTCTACGACGTGTCGCACCAGTCCTACCCGCACAAGATGCTGACGGGGCGCGTGGAGGCATACATCGACGAGGACAAATACGACGAGGTGTCGGGCTATACGAATCCGGAGGAGAGCCCGCATGACTTCTTCAACGTCGGGCACACGTCCACCTCGATCAGCCTTGCCTCGGGGCTTGCAAAGGCGCGGGATCTCGCAGGGCGAAGCGAGAACATCATCGCGCTCATCGGCGACGGCTCCCTCTCGGGCGGCGAGGCTCTTGAGGGGCTGAACGTCGTCGGAGAGATGGAGACGAACTTCATCATCGTGTTCAACGACAATGGGCATTCCATTGCGGAGAACCACGGCGGCATGTATAAGGAGCTGCGCCGTCTGCGCGAGACGAACGGGACTGCGCCGAACAACCTCTTTCGTGCGATGGGGCTCGACTACCGCTATGTGGCGGACGGCAACGACTGCGAGGCACTGATCGCCGCGTTCTCCGCAGTCAAGGACAGCGCTGCGCCCGTCGTCGTACACATCGTCACGCAGAAGGGCAAGGGCTACCAGTTCGCCGAGGAGGATCCCGAGACGTGGCACTACCGTATGCCGTTCGACGTGGAGACGGGCGCGTTGAAACATCCATACACGGATCCATTCCAAGCGGCGACCGTTGATTTCATCAAGGCAGAGGCAAAGGTACATCCGAACGTTGTCTTTCTTGCGGCGGGCACGATGGGCGGCATCGGACTCTCCCCCGCAGATCGCGCGGAGCTTGGCAGTCAGTACGTTGACGTGGGCATTGCCGAGGAGCACGCCGTTGCAATGGCATCGGGGCTGGCGCGCGGCGGTGCACGCCCGATCTTCGGCACATACAGCACCTTCTTTCAGCGCGTCTATGACCAGATGGCACAGGATGTCGCCGTCAATACGAGTCCGGCGGTCTTTCTCTCCGTCGGTGCATCGCTCTACTACATGAACGATGTGACACACCTCGGCTTCTTCGACATTCCCCTCTTTGCGAACATCCCGAACCTCGTCTTTCTCGCGCCCGCGAGCCTCGACGAATACAAGGCGGTGCTGCGCTGGTCGGTCGCGCAGACGAAGCACCCCGTCATGATCCGCATGCCGGTCATGGGCTACGAGGAGAGCCCCTACCCCGTGCGCACGGACTACAGCGACCTCAACAAATATCAGGTTGTCACCGAGGGCGCGGAGGTCGCACTGATCGGTGCGGGCAATTTTGCGCAGCTTGCAAGTGCCGCCGCCGATCGACTTGCGGCGGAGGGCATCAAGGCGACCGTCGTGAGTCCGATCTTTCTCTCGGGGCTTGATACGGCACTCCTCGAGCGGCTCAAGGAAAAGCACCGCCTCATCCTCACGCTGGAGGACGGCATCCTCGACGGTGGCTTTGGGCAGAAGATCGCCGCGTACTACGGCATGGACACAGCCGTCCGCGTGCGCTGCTACGGGCTTACGAAGGAGTTCCACGACCGCTACGACGCGACCGAGCTTGCGCGTGAGCACCATCTCACCGCCGAGCAGATCGCGGCGGATACACTGATGGCATTGAAGAATTGACGCGCCAATGCGTAAAACATAACGATAGGAGCTTTTATGAAAAAAGTTTTGATTATCTCAGGTCACCCCGACCTTGCAAATGACTCGTTTGCGAACAAGATCATCATGGAGGATCTGGCGAAGCTGCTGCCGGACGCCATCCTCGACGATCTCGGCACCCTCTATCCCGACTACCAAATTGACGTTGCGGCGGAGCAGAAAAAGCTTGTCGCAGCGGATATCATCGTGCTGCAGTTCCCGATTTTCTGGTACAGCTGCCCTGCACTGCTCGCAAAGTGGCTGGAGGATGTCTTCGTGCGCGGCTTCTCGCACGGCTCAACGGGCAAGGCGCTCGCTCACAAGAAGCTCGTCCTCTCCTTTACCACGGGCGCACCCGAAAGCGCGTACGGCGAGGCGTTCCCCGCAGAGATGATGACGGGGCGCTTTTCGCAGACGGCAGGGCTGACGGGCATGGTCTACGAGGGTGCCGTCGCCACCTACGCCGTTTCCTACGCCGACCGCACCGATCCCGCGCGCGCCGCTGCCATGACGGAGGCATCTCATGCGCACGCAAAACGCCTTGTGGAGAAGATCACGTCCCTGCTCTAAGGAAGCACTGATAAATTCAGCACTGCCATCTTGGTGCATCTGTTTTCGCCCTGCCTGTGTTGACAAATCCTCCACATAGCCTCTGCTATGCGTCCGGTTTGTCTCCTTGGCAGGACAAAAAATCTGCACTAATCTGACAGACTTCATTATTATCAGCGATTCCTTAAAACGGCAGCGAAAACGCGGGGCAGATATCCGAAAACTCGATGATGCCCTGCAAATACTCTGTGCGGAAAAATCGCTGCCCGAAAAGTATCGGGATCATGCCCTCGTGGGCGACTATATTGGTTTTCGAGAGTGTCATATCTCACCGGACTGGCTGCTCATATATGCTGTCGACAAAGGGAAACTGATCCTGATTGCCTCCCGCACAGGCTCTCATGCGGACCTTTTCTAGCCGATTCTTTGCAGTCGGTTTTTCTTTTGGTGTTTTGTGCTGATGTGCCTGTGCATGACACGTTTTCATCACTGAATATATGAGAGCCCGCCCCTGCTCCCTTGTGCAACAAGAGAGCAGAGACGGGCTCTTTCCATTGTATTCTGTTACTCCGTCCGTGTCTTTGCATAGAAGTCCTCGCGCGGCTCGGGGCTCATGGTCATATATCCCCCTCACTGCACCTCGACCTGACACATCCGCATGGCATTCAGCGCATTCGCGTGGCTCTCGGGGGTGACGCCCGCGCAGCAGGAGGCATCGACGGTGATGCGCTTCTCGGGATAGAATGCCTTGAGGAGGAGGGCGTTGGAGATGACGCAGATATCGGTGCAGAGCCCGACGAGTTCGATTTCGTCGCAGTCCGCAAGGGCGGCGGGGAGTGCGGTCGCGCCAAATGTCGGCTTTTCGATAACGGCGACAGCAGTGCGTACAAAGGGCTGCAGCACATCCGCGATCTCCCAGCCCGCTGTACCGCGGATGCAGTGCTCGACGGGCAGTTTCTGTCCCTCCTGCGTTTGGAGATAGTCTGTCTCATGTGTATCCATGGTAAAGATGAGCACCGTGCCCGCCGCCTGCTCGGCTGCGAGTTTCTCCACGAGATGCGGCAGCATTGCCTGCGCCTCCTTTGTCCCGAGTGCTCCGTCAATGAAATCGTTCTGCATATCGACAACGACGATTGCTTTGCGCATGATGTTTTCCTCCGTTTTCCCCGTTACTCTCCAAAGAGATCGGCATGTGTCCCCGTTGCTGCAGCGGACAGGATCAGTCGATCCTCAAAAAGCTGGTACATGAGCAGCCAATCCGGCTCAATGCGGCACTTCCGAAAATCCCGCAAATTTCCACCAAGCGGATGGTCTCGGCAGTTGTCGGAGAGTGGTTGTCCGTGTTGCAGGAGTGCCAATACCGCAACGAGCTCTCTCATGTCTTTGCCGCGTTTTTTCGCACGGCGCACGTCACGTTTCATGCGATTCGTATAGACGACCTGATACACGCTAGTCCTCCAGCATGGACGCAACGGCTTCCTCCGCAGAGGAGAATGGACCGTGCAGGTTCCGCCCCGTGCGGCTGTCGCGTATCGCCTCCATCAGGTCATCCGGCATACCGCGCTGCTGCACGGAAAAGGGGATCCCCGCGTGTGCGATCGATGCCCGCAAAAAGATCCGAATTGCCGTCGCCGTATCTAGCCCAAGGCTGTCAAAAAGCTCATCTGCCTCCTGCTTTACATGATCGTCAAGCATTAACTCGAATCGTGTCATGATGTTTTCCTCCGTATCTGCTTCCTTTGGAAAGCGTTGAGAAAGGAAGCTCCGATCACTCAGCCCCGTATCAGCACAACTGCCACGTCGTTGACGTTGGTGCCGGTGGGACCCGTGATGATAAGCCCATCGACGGCGTTGAGCGCCGTGTAGGAGTCGTTCTCGGCGAGTGCCGTCGCGGCATCCATGCCCGTGCGTGCAAGCACTGCCGCCGTGTCGCCGTCGACGTAGCCGCCCGCCGCATCGGTGGGGCCGTCGGTGCCGTCGCTGCCGATGCTGAATACGGCGATGTTGTCATGTCCTGCGATGCCATCCGCCGCCGCGAGTGCAAGCTCCTGGTTGCGTCCGCCGCGCCCCTTGCCCACGAGCTGTACGATGGTCTCGCCGCCGGCGATGTAGGCGTAGGAGGTGCCATCTCCTGCGTGCGTACGTGCGATGCAGGCGAGGAACTGTCCTGCCGCGCGCGCCTCGGTGTCCAGCTGATCCGTGAGCAGAACGGGGGTATAGCCGCGCCGCTCGGCCGCACGCGCCGCCGCCGCGCATAGCTCGCGCACGCTGCCCGTGATGTGTGTCTCGACGTTCGGGAGTGCGGTTGGCAGCGGCGCATCGAGGAGGGCAGCCGCCTCCTTGGAGAGGTGCAGCCCGTATTTTTGGACGACGGCGTGTGCGTCCTCTGCGGTCGATGTGTCGGGGTGCGCGGGGCCTGAGGCGATCATGTCGAGCGGGTCGCCGAGGATGTCGCTGAGGACGATGGAGAAGACGTGCGCGGGGGCGCAGTGTGCGCCGAACCGCCCGCCCTTGACCGCGCTCATACGCTTGCGGATGGTGTTCATCTCGACAATGGATGCACCCGATGCGAGCAGGTGTTCAGTGAGCGCGGTCAGCTCTGCGGGAGGGATGAGCGGCTGTTCAAAGAGGGCGCTCCCGCCGCCCGAGAGGAGGAATAGGACGGTATCCTCCGCCGTGAGGTTCTCTGTGAGTGCGAGTGCCTCCACGGTCGCCGCAAGCGAGTTCTCATCGGGTACGGGATGCCCCGCCTCAACACAGCGGATGCGCGGGATCTCGCCCATGACATGACCGTACTTCGTGATGACAAGCCCGGTGTCAATGCGTTCGCCGAGTACGTCCGCCGCCGCGTGCGCCATCTGCCACGCCGCCTTGCCGACCGCAATGAGGACGACGCGCCCAGCGCCGAACGTATAACCTCTGAGTGCCTTTTCTACGGCGGCATCAGGAAGGATCTCCGCGAGGGTCTCTTGGATGATGCCGTCGGCATCGCTTCGTAAATTCATAACAATGCCTCCTTTTTCCTACTATTATAGCACAGTGAAACAGATCCCCAAAGTCCCCATTGACCAGAATGACTTTCTATGGTCTAATAGTATCATAAATATGGGACACATTGAGCGATGAAGGCGGTTTATGGCGGGTAGGTTTTCACATAACCAAAAGGAGTATACGCAATGGATATACGGGATAAAGTCGTTTACCAGATCTATCCGAAGTCCTTCTACGATACGAATGGCGACGGGCTTGGCGATCTCGCGGGGGTCACGGCGAAGCTCGACTATCTGAAGGAGCTTGGCGTCGATTTCCTCTGGCTGACTCCGTTCTTTGTCTCGCCGCAGAACGATAACGGCTACGATGTCGCGGACTACTGTGCCGTCGACCCGCGCTTCGGCACGATGGAGGATGCGGAGGCGCTGATCCGCGCGGCGAGGGAGCGCGGCATCGGCATCATGCTCGACATGGTATTCAACCATACATCGACGCAGCACGCGTGGTTCCAACGTGCGCTTGCGGGTGATCCCGCCTATATGGACTACTATATTTGGCAGGACGGCAGGGAGGGGCGACCGCCGACGAACTGGGTGTCGAAGTTCGGAAAAAGTGCGTGGGAGTACGTGCCCGCCCGCGGGAAATACTACCTCCATCTCTTCGATGTGACGCAGGCGGATCTCAACTGGGAAAATCCACGCGTGCGCGAGGAGCTGAAGCAGGTCATTCGTTTCTGGAAGAAAAAGGGCGTGGAGGGATTCCGCTTCGATGTCGTGAACCTCATCTCAAAGCCCGCCGTTTTCGAGGACGATCATGAGGGCGACGGACGCCGCTTCTACACGGATGGGCGACACGTCCACGAATTTTTGAAGGAACTCACGCGTGACACGGGCATTGACGCGATGGTCACCGTTGGCGAGATGTCCTCCACTTCCTTAGAGAACTGCATCCGCTACTCCAACCCCGCCGAAAAGGAACTCTCGATGGTCTTCAGCTTCCATCATCTGAAGATCGACTACAAGGACGGTGCAAAGTGGGCGCTGCAGGAGCCGGACATCGGAGCGCTCAAGAAGCTCTTTTCTATTTGGCAGGAGGGGATGGCGGCGGGCGCCGGCTGGAACGCCGTCTTCTGGTGCAACCACGATCAGCCGCGCATCGTCAGCCGTCTCGGCGACGACGGAGCGTATTGGAAAGCGTCCGCGAAGATGCTCGCCGCATGCACTCATTTTATGCGCGGCACGCCCTACATCTATCAGGGTGAGGAGCTCGGCATGACGAATGCGGGGTATACGGACATCGCGCAGTACGAGGATGTCGAGAGCCTGAACTACTACGAAATCCTCCTTGCGGCGGGGAAATCCAAGGAGGAGGCGCTGCATATCCTCTCCGCGCGCTCGCGCGACAACAGCCGCACCCCGATGCAGTGGAGTGCGGCGGAGAATGCGGGATTTACGAGCGGCACGCCGTGGCTCGCCCTGCCCGACAATTTCACTATGATCAACGCTGCGGCAGAGCGTATGGATCCCGACTCGATTTTCCGCTTCTATCAGACGCTCATCCGCCTGCGGAAGGAGATGCCCATCATCCAAAGGGGCGATATCTTCTTCCTTGAGCGCGAAAACGCGAGCATCATCGCCTATGAGCGCGCCTATGCGGAACAGAAGCTGCGCGTTTACTGCAATTTCCGCGCAGTAAATGTCCCCCTCATGGAGGACAGCCTCGACGCACTCACGGAGGCGGGCTGGAAAAAACTCCTCGACAACTACGAGGACCTTGCGGCGGATCTGCGCCCGTACGAGGTCGTCGTGCTTGAGGAGTGAGTTTGTCAAACTCGTGGGGCCTGTTCCAATGGGCACGCCCTATGACGGCAGCTTTCCAAACTTGCTGAGTTATGGAAGCACTGATAAATTCAGACACGCCATCTTAGCGCATCTTTTTTGCCCGCTTTTCGTTAGCAAATCCTCCACAT
>ERZ773099.2348-NODE-2348-length-13068-cov-8.237685_pt1 | contig 13068 bp, 7 predicted proteins | sample MGYA00511120_ERZ773099 | MGnify/ENA primary metagenome ERZ773099 (study PRJEB29015, sample SAMEA2738012) | human oral metagenome | biome: human oral; feature: human-associated habitat; material: dental | place: China | collected 2104 ... | reverse complement strand
TCCTCGCGCGACGGGGTTGTTCGCAGGGTGCTGGGGCGCCACCGGCTGGTGATCAAGCGTCCGGCACCGGCGACGTCGTCCTCGACGTTAGTCGGGGAAGTTGGCATAACAGCTTTCCCTTTCTGTGGGCGGGCCCGGCAAGCAACCGAACCGTTGGCGCCTGACGTGTGAACAGGCGTCATTCGTGTACCCTACACCGATCGCGCGGTCGGCCGCTCGGCGATGCTGAGGCAATCGGGCGGCAATCGGGCATAAATCGGCCGGCAAAGGCCGCGAAAAGACCGACAGCCAAGACCACGAAAAGGCGCGCGAACTCACGGCTGTTCCCCGTAGTCGGCGCTCTCCGATGCCTCCACCCGCTCCCGCAGACACTGCAGGCGGGTTCTCCAGTCCCCGGCTGACACGCCATGCCTGCTTTCGACCTTGCTGATGGCTCGACGGAGAAGATCAGAATAGGAAGTGGTGTTCCGTTGCCGGTAGTTTTTAAGGACAAGCGGTGTGATGTCGGCAAGAGATTGGCTCCCATGATTGATGGGCAGCTTATTCCGAATTCTCTTCAGCAGGCCTAGAAGGCGCTCGGGGTCCTCCTTTTCGATATCGTTAGCTCCGGAGTCGTCGGTGTTGCAAGCCAATATGATCGGCGCTACAAAGCCAGGAGCCTTGCGCCTTTCTTTTGAAATGTCGACGAGTTCGGCGATGATCGTAACTAGCCGCGCCTTCGCGTCTGGCGCAAGGCCGTCAATCAGATCTGCTGCGGCAGTCATAGCTCCAAGGACAGTGCTTGCGTGATCGTCGAGAACGTTCGCGTTCACTGCTTCGACGAGCTCATCCGCTAGTTTGGCCGCCTTGTCAGAAAGCTGATTCATCGCGGGATCGCCCAAGGCCAGAAGCCTGCTGGCGGACAAAAGGTCGAAGCGGTCAAGACAGTACTTTGCGGCTTTCAAAAGTGCCTGACGCACATCCCTGTTAAGTCCGAGTTGGTGAAACTGAAGGGAGTCTTTTCCCTCTTCATTCTTGACTGATGACATTAGGAAAACGGGCACCCCGTGCTTGGCGCCGAAATCTTGGGCTGCACGAAGCAGGGTAAAGACGATCGGTTTCTCCCCTAAAACCGTCACGATGATCGCTCGAGGACGAGGTTCGCGTTCCTCAAGCCATTCTGTGGTCGTATGAAACACTTCAGCCAACGTAGATTCAACTTTGCTCGCTGAGACGCCGGGTTTCGTTACGGAATCCCCGTAGTCCCTTGGCGTGTCGCAAGCGATCGGATTCCAGGCCTCATCGCGATCGAACCTGCCTTTTTGCTGAACCTGTTTTGCGACCTCGCAGCCCTCATCCAGACTCGAACTTGAGCAGGCAATGAGCGCATGCGCCGTCAGATGCTCTGAGTCCGGAATGGAGCAAGCGCGTCGAAGGGCTTCATCCGGCGCCGAGGACAGGAGGGACGCGATGATTGGAGGACGGTCATCCTTGCCCCGGCTTCCCTGGGCGGTCAGGAGGCAAATCTGCCCAGAAGGCCAGGAAAGCCATGAAGGCGGTTCTCCCAACTTCTTTCGAACGGTGTCGATGCCTGCAGAGCCTGGGGTGCCGAAACGATGGGTTGCTTCAATGCCTAGATTGTTGAGATCAGATTGTTCAGAAAGCCATTTACTTGGCGGATCGGAGGCTTTTCCCGCCTCACGTATGGCTGAGCCCAGTGTTGTCGGCTTCATTTTCTTGTCCACTGTAACGTCAGGAATGTCGGTGCCTCGGGAGTCGTTGTAGTCGTCTAAGCGACGCCGGTACTCTGCGACAATCCAAGATCGTATGGCCATGCCCGCTGCTAGGTCGCCGCGGGCGACGTCCGCCAGAACCACTTGCGCAAAGTCGTCTGGCGTGGGTGGCGTTTGCGACTCTCCCATGGCTCGACGGGCCGACTCGGCTGCGGTCTTTACTTCGTCGTCGGGGTTGTCGGAGACCTGGTCAAGAACTGCCGGCAGCCCAAGGCCCATGAGCCAGCCGCGCAGAGGATCGGCGTGAACGGACATGTCGACAAGCGAAGCGTCTTCGTCTGCTGAACTTTTTTCGTTGCGGTTGGCTATGACGAGAGACCATTTGTCTTGATGGGTCGCGGCGACGACCCCGGCTACCTCCGCGAGAATCGTTGTCGCCCCGCCTGCTAGAGCCATTAGAACGTGACCGTTGTGACTTCCGATTTCCCGCTTCAGTTTGTCAGTCCCCTCGGAGCTGTGTTTCAAACTCGGCAGAATGCAGGCTTCGCGAATGAGGATCCTATCTGTTCCTGCCATGGTGGGCGCATTAGGCGATGCGACGTTTAATGCTGTGACGAGCGAGCATGCCAGTTCAGCGGTCGGAGTTTTTCCGCTTTCGACTCCGACTATGAGAACTTCGAGAAGTTCTTTGTTCTCTTTATCGGTTGCGAGCTTAGAAGAGGCTTCTAGCTCTTTATAAAGCGGGCTTCTGGTGTGGGCTACATTATTTGTCGTATCTGAAAGCGGGTTTGTCTCAAATTTGAGTTTGAATAGTCGACGCGCGGCGCTTGAAGCTGTTTTGCACTCGCCGAGTTCGTCGATCCTGAGTTGAACGTCATTGCTTGTGTTGTCATGAGGGGATTTAAGGCCAATGTCGGCCCAGCCGGCGATGTGGACCAGCAACATGATTGCTCCTTTCTTCTTTGAAGTGCCCTAAGCGTATTCCTGTGATGCGGGCATCTGACAATCGGGCTTCCGGACGGATTCCGATTCCCTGTGTGGTTGTGCTGAACTGGGAGGTAAGTGATTGCTTGCACTTCAGTCTAACGGTCTGGTAATACTGTGTCTAAGCGCACAGTGCGTGGCTGTCTGAACGGAGTGACGATGCGACGGAGTGATGATGTGACGCATCTTGTTCTGCTTGAAACCAACGGAAACCAACGCTTTATCTTCTCTTCTCCGCGTTTGCGGGATAACATCGGGGCCTCTGCCTTGCTGACCAAACTCAAAAAGTGGGCGGCGTGCGAGCTCGTGGCCACCGGTGCGGCGTCTGCCTGGCTCCGGGCATGTGGGCTGCCCGACGACGTCCAGGAACCAGACGACAGTCAGTGGGTCTCCAAGTCCTCCGGCAAGGTCATCTTCCTTGTGGATTCGGAGGAGCGGGCCAGGGATGTCATCGGGGCCGTGACGCGAAAGGCGCTTGCCGAGGCCCCTGGAATGGACGTCTCGGGAGTGTTCATACCTTTGGCGTCCTCGGTTGGGGCACAGACTCCCATCGCCTACGTCACCGGCGAAGACCTCAAGAAGGTCCACGCGGAAGCCGCTCGATACGCCCTCCGACGCCCACCCTCCGATGCGCGCTTCTCCCAGATCCCCTTCCTGGCCAGGGCCAAGGACTCGGCCTTGCCCGCATCCCCGCCCCTCGCCAGCCGGGATGAGGCCAACGACGATCGGCAGGACCCGTTGTCTCTGACCTCGCGGGTCAGGCGCTACCGAGCCTACGAAGCTCGCGTGTCTCTTATGAAGATAGCCGCTAAGAGCAGCAAGTCACTCGAAGACGATAACGAGATCCTGACCCGCGACCCCACAAAGCTGGCGGAGAAGCTCCGACAGGCCTTCACAGGAAACGCCCCGCAGGGGGACGACGTCGGGAAGGCGCCCGCGAGAGCTGAGAAGGACGTGCGGCAACTCGAAAACGCCATTCAGTCCAACCAGGCCCCCGACGAGACCGCCGACTCCCGCGAGTACGCTTTTCTGTCGAAGGTTGCCGTCATTCATATCGACGGCAACGGCGTCGGCGGCGTCATGAAGGACCTAGACGCGTCGAAGGGCCGCGTCGATCCGGATGTGTTCATGGATGAGATCGGCTGCGGTCGCGACCACCCGGACGCCCTGCGTCGCTTTCTTTTGAAGGTCAACGACAACCTTGACAAAGCCGTGACGCGAGCCTTCGCTGCGGCGTGGGCGTGGATCGCCAAGCTCTCCCGCCACGATGACGAACGCGCCGGACGAAGGCACACCGCCATCCCCGTCGTCCCGGTCATCCTCGGTGGGGACGACGTCACCGCCATCACCAGCGGCGACTACGCCATCCCTTTTGCCGACGCCTACCTGCGTTACTACGAAGAAGCCACTCAGCAGGATCCGGTCCTGCGCTATCTGACCCCTCCGGAAGGCCAAGCGACCGGGCCCATGACCGCCGCGGTCGGCGTCGCCGTCGTCAAGCGCAACTTCCCCTTCCATATAGCCTACGAGCTGGCCGAGAGACTGGTCGAGCGGGCTAAGAAGGTCGGTAAGACGACGCAGCCGCCGTGCTCCACGCTTGACTACCACGCCCTGTTCGACACGACGGTGCTCGACGCCGACGAGGCCCTGCGCGGCTACAGCGCCTTCACCACCCGTCCCTTCCGGATGGTTGACGATGCCGCGTCGCCCTCGTGCACTTGCAACGACTGCCGCGGAGCTGCAGCCTCCGGCGATGAGAGAGGCAGTTCTTCCGATTCTTCGAAAAAGGGCCTGTGCCACGAGGAGTGGAAGGCGACCTGCGGTCGGGTCGCCCGATTCAAGGGGCTGCCCCTCCACAGCGCGGACGAGAGTGAGAACAAGACTGACCTCCAACCGTTCCCGCGGACTCGAGCCGCGCGCATCCGTGGGCTGCTCTCCGCTGCAGCGCGGGAACAGGTTGAACGCCCCGACGGCAAGGAAGCTGAACACCCCGACGGCAAGGCAAACGAAAAGCCGAACGCCGGGACAAGCGGCAACAATCCGGACGCTGAATCTCCGGGAAAGAAGAAGGATTCGCTGACAAGAGCGCGGGACGAGTGGAAGGTCGCCCGCCAGGAGCTCGGGGAGTGGATCGACAAGGAACTTGGAGGGATGCACACCGTGTTCGATCTCTTGGAGCTCGCCGATATCCTCCCCGGATCCTTCTTCGAGCTGCCCCTCCCTGCACTCAACGACGTGGTCCCGGGTCCGGAAGGCTCAGGCGGAACGAAGGATAGAGCAGTGGCCTGCGCAACATCGCCGTCCACGTCCTGCAACCCGGCATCGGAGGCCGTCTAATGAACCCCTCTTCGCCCGCCTTTCCCTTGTCCGTCATCTTTCGCTCCGACTGGGGCGTCACCACCGGAACAGGCATGGCCGGCGGCGTCGACTCCGTCGTCGAAAAGGATGAACGAGGCCTGCCGATCGTCCGCGCGACCGTGCTCGCCGGCGTCGTGCAGGAGCAGTCGCTCCTCGCGGCCCAGGCACTCGACGACGGCGACCCCGGCGGCTCCTGGCGCGCCTTCGCCTCCGCACTGTTCGGCTCCGACCTGGCGCCGCGACTCGTCACCTTCTCCGACGCCAGGCTCATCGACCCACCGGCCGACCCCACCGACCTCATCCACGAGGTCGTCTCCCTGTCCATCGACGACAAGACCGGCACGGCGCGCGAGGACTTCCTGAGGCTCTTCGAACGGGTCGGCGCCTGCACGTTGAGAGGCGAGGTTGCCCTATCCGACGTCGATAAGGACGGTCGGCCCTTGACCTGGAGCAACGAGCAGCGCGATGCGGCTGAGCTGCTCTTGGCGCTTAGCGGTTTGCTGGTGCGCGGAATCGGCTCCAACCGCGGTGTGGGCGACGGCCTCTGCGACGTCCTCATTCACTCCGGCCAGGAGCTTGGCGACGTCCAAGCCGTCAAAGACTGGTGCCGCACACAGCTGGGCAGGTGGAAGGGGCGCGGCGCCCCACGGGTCCCCGTGGCGGACGCGGCCGCTGCGGCGGCCCCGGTCCTCAAGGCAAGCCCTGAACCCACTGCAGCCGGAGCCTTCCACGAGGCGACCCTGACGATCGACCTGCGAACCCCGGTGGTCTCCTACGAGGTCCCCATGTCCAACGAGATCCGCTCCCTGGACTTCCTGCGCGGCACCGTGCTGCTGCCTTGGGCGCACCGTCTCGTCACGCGTGCCGTAGCCGAAGCTCCAGGCGCGTCGAAGGACGTTGTCGAGGAAGTCCGCGACGCGGTTGTCAACGGCGATTTCTTCGTTTCCGACGCAGTCGTGTCCTACAAGGGGGAGCGCGGTTTGCCGATGCCGCTGGTGTTCTCCAGCCCCAAGGTCGGCCAAGAAGTCAAGAGCCGGGAGCTGCGGGCGCCTGAAAGCGGTGGTGAGGGCGGAGAAGCGAAGGAAACGGCGCTCGTCTACAACCGGATGCGCGCCGACGAGCCCGAGGACGAGATTCACAAGCCGCTGCGCTCCGGATACGTCTTTCCGCTGACCCGGGCGAGGGGCGCGCCGGCGCTCATCGGGCGGCAGTCCACGGCGCACAACGCCGCTACCGGAGCGGCGAAGGACGGCCAGCTCTACCTGGTGCGGGCGCTCCCCGCAGGCCTGCGCCTCGAGGCGACGGTGACGGTCTCGACCCGCCTGTACCGGCGGATTGGTGAGCAGCTGGAGGCTCTCGCCGGCACGGGGCATCGGGCCCGTCTCGGGGCGCGTCGCCTCAGCGGCGCCTTCGGCGAGGCCGAGTGCACCCTCTCGGCTTTCGCACCGAGCCCGGCGCCCGAGGCGGTCGACGGCGAGGACGCGACGATCTGGTTCACCTCCGACGTGCTGGTGCGCTCGGCCCGGCTCGGTCCGGGCGGGAGCCTGAACGACCTGTTCGCCGCCTTCGAGCGGGCCGGCGCCCCCATCGAGCTCGCCGAGACGGACGGGAAGCGCTTCAACGCCGGGGTCAGGCACCGGCGCGTGGACTCCTGGTCCGCGGCGAGCCACCAGCCCCGGGCCACCCGCATGGCCATCCAGGCCGGCTCGGTCCTCAAGGTGAGAACCACTGCCCCGGAGACGCTGGCCGCGCTGGCGGCCGTCGGCCTCGGGGAGCTGCGGGCGCAGGGCTTCGGGCGGTTCGTCGTCGGGCATCCGCTGCTTGAGGAGGAGACGTTCATGCTGAGGAGCCTTCACGGGGAGGACCTCAAACCGACCGCCGATGATGCTGCGACTTCGAAGGAGGCTCAGCGATGAGCGTGACCCGCTATGAGCTTGCCCTCCGCCTGGTGACGGACGCGCCCCTCCACTCGGGCGGAATTGACGAAGTTGTAGACCGTTTGCGCGATGCCGAGGACAGGGCTGCCGTTGCCCGGCGATTCGCGCGCGACGGTCGCGGCCGGCCGGTCCTCACCGGGCGTTCCGTCAAGGGCGCTCTGAGAGCGGCCTGCCAGAGGTTCCGTGAGGAGCGTGGCGACGCCGTCGGACTGACGGAGCGCGAGCTGCGGCAGCTGTGGGGCGACGACGGAACCCGAGGCGCCGGTTCGGCGGCGCCGCTGCGGGCCTCGGCGATCACCGTGCACACGGTCGAGCTGCCCACCGAGGACTGTGAGAGGGATGAGGAGCACAAGATCGTGCTCCCGACCCGGATGGGCAACGCCATAGACCGGTGCTGGGGGTCGGCCGGCGACACCGCGCTGTTCGAGCAGGAGTACCTGCCCCGGGGCAAGGAGCTCACCCTCACCATCACCGCAGAGGCAGGGCTGCCCGACGGCGTCGAGGTACCTCAGGGTGATGTCCCGCCGCCCGGGTCGGAGCAGGTCGAGAAGCTCTTCGCGCTCATCATCGGGCTCATCCAGGACGGCAGGGTCGCCTTCGGCGGCCGGCAGAACGCCGGGTGGGGGAGAGTCTCACTCAGCGACTCGAAGAAGGCCTGGACCCTCACCAAGGCGGAGCCGGGCAGCCGGGCGGGACTGGAGGAGTGGCTCTCCGACGTCGGCGGCCGCTCGGTCGACGTCGACCCCGTGGACTGCGGGGGCAACGGCCGGATGCGGATCGAAATCACCTGGGACAGCCCCACCGGGATCCTCGTGGCTGAGCCGCCCCAGGAGGACGACTCCCAGGAGGACTCCGACGCCGGGGCCGGAGGCGGATCGCCGGAGGACACACAGTCGGAGGAACCGAAACCGGCCCGTCCCCTGCGCGCCGGCCCGAAGGAGACCGACCCGATCGTGTTGCCTGGAAGCTCCGTTCGCGGCGCGCTGCGGACCCGGGCGACGCGAATCGCCCGCACCGTCTTGCTCGCGAAGAAGGCCCCGAACGCGGGGGCCGACTGGTCGGGCGTCGGCGTCCACGAGCAGCTCGCGCAGGACCCGAGCCTGGTGCGGGACCTGTTTGGCTCGACGGCGCACCGCGGCGCGCTGACGGTCCTCGACACGCTCGCCGCCAAGGACGGCCCCAGCCGCAAGGTCACGCATAACGCCGGCGATCGGTGGACTGGCGGCGTCGCAGACGGAGCGCTTTACAGCGAGGAGGTCTACGACTCCACCTGGAACAGCATCGTCCTCGAGCTAGACCTCGACCGGCTTCTGACCAACGCGCGGGCGGGCTTGGGGGAAACGGACGGGCAGAAGGACGGCCATGGCGAGGACCGCAGCCGCGCCGCATTCTGCCTCCTAGGGCTGGTGCTCGCCGAGCTGGCCGCCGGGACGCTCCCGCTGGGGAGCCGCGGCACCCGGGGCATGGGGCAGGTCGAGGTCGAGGCCATTGCCGTGACCGGCGGAAAGGGCCTGGGGATCGAGAACTGGTCCCTCAAGGCCTCGGAGGACGGGACGGGCGAGTCGCTTCCTCGGCTGATTCTGAAGGGACTCAGAGACGTGAACTCCGGGATCGAGAGGAATCCGAGGGCCGGAGCCGCCTGGGAGGGATGGTCCTCCTACTTGGCGGACAGCAGCGAGCGCCCGGTGGAGAGCAAGGAGGAGCGGGATGCCTGAGAAGACGTGGAAGCCGGAGCCGTTGCGAGAAGCCGTCTGGAAAGACATTCTCGGCGTGGGAGCGGAGCAGCCCGGGGGCGCTGAGCTTCAACGGGTTCTTGAACGCGCCGAGGGACTGAAAGGCGAGGTTAACGGCGTGGCCTACACGACCAGCGGCGCCTACTCGGTGAGAAGGGCGCACTCCTGCGGCCTCACCACCCTGATCGAGAAAGACGGCGCGTCAGGTTCCCGGGAGCAGGAGATCGACCTGGACACGGTCTACGAGCTGCGCCTGTGGCGGGTGATGGACAAGAAGACCGACGACGGCGCAGGCGAGGACGGCCTCTTGGCCCACGAGTTGCGGTGGCTGAACGGCAGCGGGGCCGCGGAGATCGTGGTCGGCGCGTCCCGTGAGGGTCTCCTGGGAGGCAGCGACTGTTGGGTTCGGGACAACAGCTACCTCCAACACGGAGAGAAAGGCGACGTCATGACCGGCATCGAGGTCTTCACCGTTGAGAAGACATACGGAAACACCGTATTCACCGACGAGCTCATGACCGGAAGGTGGGGCTGACATGACCGCGTTCCAACCGTTCCACTCCGCAGTCAACCGGATTCCGGCGCTGAGACGGGAGATCCTCGGAACAGTCGCCAGAGGAAAGCTGCCCGCCGATCTGTTCGGGGACCAGGAGCCTCCGGCGCATGATCACCTGCTGCCGGAGCACTGGTCGGGGTCGATCGATCTTGAGATGACGGTGAGGACTCCTCTCGTGTATGGCGAGCAGAAGGAGAACGAGAACCCCTGTGGCGGCACCCAGGTCGAGATCCCCACTGATCAGCAGGGGCGCGTGGTGTTCCCGGGGACGATGGTCAAGGGAATGCTGTCGCGTGTCTACGAGGTGCTGACCGCATCCCGATTCAGGGTGTTCGGAGAGCACTCGAAACCGCTTACTTACAGGGCAGACGTCGCTGACGCATTGCGCCTAGTCCCAGTGAGGGTTGTGGAGGTGAGAGGCGACGGAGAAGGCGTCGTCGTCGAGCTGTTGCGCGGCAGCACCGGGGACGGGAACGTGGAGTACAAGGACGAATACGATAAGCGTCCATTTCCTGTCATGCTCGCTGCCTCCCTCCAAGATGGTTCGCAAGGGCACGCAAAATACGGTCCTGGATTCAATGAGAAACGGTTCCGTGCGATGGCTAAGCACGAGAACAAGGTGCGTTGCGATCTGGAACTGTGCCTGCATCCACGGGGAGGTCATTATGCGTACTGGCAGGTGGTAGGCCTGTACGACGGCCGGGGGAATCCCGTCTGCGCCTTCGATGTGCTGAGAGATATAGACGTCGTGGATTATCTCGATGATGTGACGGGTTACGTTTATCGCACGGCGAGCGACGGGGATCAAGCCTCAGATGTGTTTCGTCGGAAGCACGATGAACGGGTGTTCTTCGATCTCTCCGAGAGCCCTGAAAGGCTGGAGGTGGACCGGAGTGTCGTCGAGGCCTATCGAGGGGTCGTCGATAGTTACGGGCAGCAACGCAAAGAGAACGACCTCCAGCTTGGGAGGCGCCCGAACCGCTTCACAGGCGTGAAGTCCGAATCTCTCCTCCATGTGGGATCCCTGGCTTATGCCGTCCTTTCCGAGGACGAAACCGTCGTGGAGGAGCTTGTGCCGACGATGGTTGGACGTCGCTCGTATTCTGTGAGCCCCCGCTGCCTCGCCGAGGAGCAGCGTGTCGCTCCCATCAGATCCGCCAAGGAGGCGTCCGCCGCCGACAGGCTCTTCGGCTACGTCGTCCCCGACACACGTAAGGGCGCTGAAGGCGGCGATGTCGCCTTCAAGGGGCGGCTCATCTTCGGAGAAGTGGATACCTCGGAGGTTGACTTGAGCAAAGAGGAGACCCCCATTGCTCCTCTTCTCTCCCCCAAGCCGGCTTCTGCCCGCAGATTCCTGACTGATATAAACGGAAGGACTCTTCGGATTCCTCGGGGCAAGAGCGGCGAGGTTCTTCGACGCTCTGAGTACTTCAAGCTCGAACAAGACCCTGAGTTCAGGCAGCGCCTTGGTATAGCGGCATACCCGATCCATCGCTCGATTCTGGAGGTCGAGAAGTTTCCCGAATCGGCGAAGCAGGCTCCTCGTCGGAATGGGGTGAAAGGGGGAGAAAATCACCAGATTCAGTCGGTGGTGAAGACTTGGATTCGTCCCGGAAGCGTCCTGCGTTGCCGGATGCGGTTTGAGAACCTGTCCCGGAACGAGCTCGCCGCCCTGGTCTGGCTGCTGGAACCCGAGAATCTTGTACCGGCGTCGGAGCAGAACGGCGAAAGAAGCAAGGTCGGCTATCTTCGCGTGGGACTTGGCAAGCCATTGGGACTCGGCGCCGTTGAGGTGCGCATGGCGAAGGATGGACTTCGAGCCGTGAGCGTAGGCGGTGAGAACGGCCTCTCTGATGCATACCAGAACCTGTCGGGGTGCTTGGGCGTCAGCGAGACGGTATATCGTCCTGCGGACTTTGCGCTGAAGATCAACCCGGCCGTGTTTCCGTGGATTCAGGCTTTCCAACGCGCGTCCTTTGGGTACTCGGACGGCAGTCCTGTCCGATACATGCTCCTCAATGAGAACCAGGAGAACAACAAGGTCGATAGCAACGGGAAGCCTAAAGTCGGCCTGAGCCCGACCGACTTGTTTGGAGAAGAGGACGGCAAGCTGTTACAGGTTCCTAAATCCAAGCCTTGACGTGGAAAGCAATGAGTGGTCGAATGCACGGGAGTGAGGAGCTTCCGCCGGTCCGTATGGAACTCGCTAAGCTCGCATCAGTCCCGTTCGTGCACCAGCACCGCCTTGCCGACGGTTGCGCCCGCGGCCATATCGGCCAGGATTCGCGGCGCTTCGCGGATCGGGGCGCGCTCGGCTATGCGCACCGTCACCTCGCCTGAGGCTGCGAGGCTGAGCGCCCGCCTCAAGTAGACCCCGGTAGTCCGCGGATTCGCCGCCGTGAACGCCCCCAGATTGAAACCGAGCACGCCGATGCCTCGGAGCCACAGCGAATTGCTCGAGACCATCGGGTCGCCGGCCTGGGCGGCGTCGCCGAGCGCCAAAAGCCGCCCGCCAAGCCTCAACAGGTCGAGGCTCGTTTGCCGCGCCGGCCCGGCGACGGGGTCCGCGACGACGTCGAACTGCCCGCCGGCCGCATCGCCCAACTCGCTGCGCAGCCAGACCTCGTCGTAGCCGAGGTCGAGCGCGGCCCTCCGCTTGGCCTCGCTCCCGACGACGCCGACGGTCCGGGCCGCGCCAAGCAACCGCGCGATCTGGCCGAATTGCGAACCCAGCCCGCCCGCTGCAGCGTGCACCAGCACGTGCTCGCCGGGCTTCACATGGGCGATGCGCTCGAGCGCGACGAGCGCCGTCGTCGTATTCGCGGGGACCGCCGCGGCCAGCGCCGGATCCATGCCAGGCGGCAGGGGCGCGACCAGATTGGCGTTCGTGACCGCGACCTGGCCGTAGGCCCCGCCGCGATTGATCGTCAGCGCGACGACGGGGTCGCCCGGCTTAAGAGTCGAGAGGGGAAGGTCTGGAGAAGGGAGGTTGGCCGCGGCGGAATCCGCCTCTGCTGGGGAAACTGCGGCGGCTGACCGCGCGGGGCGTTCCGGGGCGTGGTTGCTCGGCAAGGCCGCGATTTCCGCGTCCGCATCCGCCTGCGGGCTCGGGTTTGTGATCTGCGAGCCGAGCGAACGGACTCGGCCGACCGCCTCCAGCCCTGGAACGTAGGGGAGCGGCAGGTCGATCAGGCCGCCCGCGAGCAGCGCCTCGATGTACCCGACGCCGGCATATTCGACGTCGAGCGCGACGTCCTCCGGCCCAGGCTCCGGTACCGGCGCCTCGGCGTACCGCAGGCCGGCGGGGCCGTCAAAACCGGTGATCTGCATGGCCTCCATCATGGCTTTCTGGTGCGCGGCCGCCGGGGCGTCCTTATGGTGTCCGGCCGTCGCGGCGGCGTTCTGCGTTGCGGCCCCTTGGAGCGGTGTGCGACTCGCATTCTGATTCATGGCGTCCTTTCGACGGTAGTTTCAGGCAGCTGTACAATGTAAGTAACCTTAAACATGAAAGTTCTGGGAGCGCAACCTGGCGCGTTGCCTTCGAAGCCTCGATCGGGCGCGGCGGCGACTGCGCAAGTTGCCCGCTGCGGCGCAGCGAATGGCATTGCCGGGCTGCCGCTCGCCAGAGCGTTGCCGACGTGCGTCGCGGAAAGGGAAGAAAGGTGGATTCAATGGAAAACACGAGGCAATCAGACGGCGCCCGGGAGCTGGGGACAGGCGGCCCGCGCGTGATGCCCATCGGCCTCGGGTGCATGGGCATGAGCTGGATTTACGCGGAGAGCGGCCGC
>ERZ773099.2345-NODE-2345-length-13099-cov-15.750307_pt1 | contig 13099 bp, 11 predicted proteins | sample MGYA00511120_ERZ773099 | MGnify/ENA primary metagenome ERZ773099 (study PRJEB29015, sample SAMEA2738012) | human oral metagenome | biome: human oral; feature: human-associated habitat; material: dental | place: China | collected 2104 ... | reverse complement strand
TCGATACGAACTGTGACCCGGATGAGATCGACTATGTGATCCCGGGCAACGACGATGCGATCCGTGCGGTGAAGCTTCTCACGGGCTGCATGGCGGATGCTGTGCTTGAGGGCAACCAGGGCGGCGCACCGGAGACGGCTGCGGCAGAGTAAGGAAACAAACATGGGGTAAGGGACTGTTATCCCTTACCCCTTTTTATGTAATATTTGGGAGGAACTACAATGGCAATTAGTGCTGCAATGGTGAAGGAACTGCGTGAGCGCACAGGCGCGGGAATGATGGACTGCAAGAAGGCACTCGCGGAGACCGATGGCGATATGCAGAAGGCAATCGACTATCTGCGCGAGAAGGGGATTGCAAAGGCGGAGAAGAAGGCTGGACGCATCGCGGCTGAGGGCGCTGTGACGGCATATCTCACGGCGGATGCAAAGGTCGGCGCCGTTGTCGAGATCAACTGCGAGACGGACTTTGCAGCGGGCAATGAGCAGTTCCGTGAACTGAGCGCGAAGGTTGCCAAGCACATTGCGGAAACGAATCCCGCAGATCTGGACGCGCTGAATGCGAGCACGCTTGATGGCAAGGATGTTGCATCTCTCATCACTGAGGCAACGGCGACGATCGGCGAGAAGATTTCGCTGCGCCGTTTTGCACGCTATGAGAGCGCAGGCCGCGTTGCAGCGTATATCCACATGGGCGGCAAGATTGGCGTACTTGTGGAGCTTTCGGGCGGTGATGAACAGCTGGGCAAGGACATCGCAATGCAGATTGCAGCGGCATCGCCGATTGCGATTGACCGTTCCGGTGTGACGGCGGACGACATTGAGCATGAGAAGGAAGTACTCCGCAAGCAGGCTCTTGAGGAGGGCAAGCCGGAAAAGATCATCGAGAAGATGGTTGAGGGACGCATCAACAAGTTCTACGAGGAGGTATGCCTCCTTGAGCAGAAGTTCGTGAAGGATCCCGATCAGAAGGTTTCTGCTGTGCTGGGCGATGTCCAGGTCAAGGCGTTTACGCGTTTCCAGCTTGGCGAGGGCATCGAGAAGAAGCAGGAAGATTTCGCTGCGGAGGTTGCTGCACAGATGCAGTAAGAGCATGAAGTGAAGGGGCAGTTGTGTGAAGCGGATTTTGCTTTGCACGGCGCCCCTTTTTTGCAGACATACACAGGATTTTTTTAACGAAGTATGCTATAATGGCGCAAAGAACAGACAGGAGGAGTCATCGTGGAAGCGAAATATCGCCGTGTCGTTTTGAAACTCAGCGGGGAGGCTTTGGCAGGAGATCAGGGCTTTGGTATCAATCCGGATGTTGTCGAGGAGATTGCCGCACAGATCAAGAAGGTGCGGGATCACGGCATTGATGTTGCGATTGTTGTCGGGGGCGGCAATATATGGCGTGGGCTTGCAGGCAGCGCGAAGGGGATGGATCGCACGACTGCGGATTACATGGGCATGATGGCGACGGTGATGAATGCACTCGCACTTCAGGATGCGCTCGAAAAGCAGGATGTCGATACGCGCGTACAGAGTGCCATCGAGATGCGACAGGTCGCGGAGCCGTACATTCGCCGCCGCGCGATTCGCCACATGGAGAAAGGGCGCGTCGTGATCTTTGGTGCGGGTACGGGCAATCCGTATTTCTCGACGGATACGACCGCGGCGCTGCGTGCTGCCGAGATCGAGGCGGATGTGATTCTTATGGCGAAGAAGGGAACGGACGGTATCTATGATTCCGATCCAAACAAGAACCCTGCTGCGAAGCGTTTTGAGACGCTAACCTACATCGATATTCTTAAGAAGGGGCTTGCGGTCATGGATGCGACGGCGACGAGCCTGTGTATGGAAAACAAGATTCCCATTGTGGTGTTTAATATCGACACGCATGAAAATATTGCGCGTGCATCGTTTGGAGAGCCGATTGGAACGACCGTAGGAGGCGAAGCTGTATGATAAAGGAAATTCTCTCGAAGCATGAGGAAAATATGAACAAGGCGATTGAAGCACTCCGGCGGGAGTTCTCATCTCTGCGCGCGGGGCGTGCCACGCCGAATTTGCTGGACAAGGTGATGGTACCGTACTACGGCACGCCGACTTCAGTCAACCAGCTCGCGAAGGTGACGGTTCCCGAGCCGCACATGATTGTCATTATGCCGTGGGAGAAGTCCATCCTGCATGAGATCGAGATTGCGATCTCGAAGTCTGATCTCGGGCTTTCGCCGAACTCGGACGGTACGGTGATTCGTCTCGCGATTCCGCAGCCGACACAGGAGCGCCGCAAGGAACTCATCAAGACGGTCGGTAAGAAGACGGAGGAGGCAAAGGTTGCACTGCGCAACATTCGCCGCGATGCGAATGAGGCGATCAAAAAGCTTGAGAAGGACAAGGAGATCAACGAGGACGAGTCCAAGCGCGGACAGGATTCCGTGCAGAAGCTTGTGGATAAATTCGTCAAGCAGATGGAAGAGATGCGCGCGGCGAAGGAAAAAGAGGTCATGGAGATCTGATGGCGGATCTCCGTTTGGCGCGGTCGTGGGCAAAGGTGCGTCCGCAGATAGAGGCGGACGGGAGATCCTATGAATTGCTTGAAACGCATTCTCCACGGGATTTTTTTGCAGTGGATCCTGCATCTCCCTATGTGATCCGTGTGCGAGAGAGAGAGGGCATTCCTGTGCTCACACTGACGGCGGCACCGGAGCGCAGTGCTTCCGTAGCCGCTTGGGAAGATGCTTTCGCTGAGTAGTTACAGCCCCTTCCGGCATATAATGTCGGAAGGGTGTTTTGGTAAAATCGAAATCCGGTAGGGGAAAGGGAAAGGTTCAGTATGTGGAAAAAGATATTCGGCGGCGGGAAAAGTACGCCAGCCCCCGATGGGGATGATCTTCTTTCCAATTTAGCGGTAGACCGCGAACGTATGCCCCGCCATATTGCCATTGTTATGGATGGAAATGGGCGCTGGGCGAAGGCACAAGGACGCTCTCGCTCAGCGGGGCATGAGGCGGGAGCGCGTACGCTGAAACGCATTGTACGGGCTGCCTCGAACATGGGGGTCGAGGTACTGACGGTCTATGCGTTTTCTACGGAGAATTGGAAGCGTCCGCACCGTGAGGTTGACTTTCTGCTCAATCTCTTCGATTCCTTTCTGGCGAAGGAGATCGCGGAGATCCATGCGCAAAATGTGCGTATGCGGTTTCTGGGACGCCGTGATCGCTTTACGGATCGTTTCCTTCGGCGGATGGAGGATACGGAGGAGCGCACGGGGCATAATACGGGGATGCGTTTTAATCTTGCAGCGAACTATGGCAGTCAGGATGAGATCCTGCGCGCCGTCCGCTCCATTGCGCAGCGTGCGGCGGCGGGGGAGATCACGCCCGAGGAAATCGACGAGACATTCTTTTCCAATGCACTTGATACGGCGGGGGATCCGCCTGTCGATCTCTTTATACGTACGAGCGGAGACCTTCGCCTCAGCAATTTCCTCCTCTGGCAGTCGGCGTATGCGGAACTGTACTTTACGGAGACGCATTGGCCGGATTTTACGCCGGAGGAACTGTCGCGTGCCATTGAGGATTTTGCAGGGCGCAGCCGCCGCTTTGGCGGACTGGATGCTCAGGAATAAACGGGAGGCTGGATTTGATTACACGTATTATTTCCGGAACGATCGGTATTGCGCTTGCTGCTTATGTGATTCAACGGGGAGGGACGGCGTTCGCTATCGGCGCGGCTGTGCTCGCCGTACTCGCGTGGTTTGAGTTCACACGTGCCTTTTCACGCCGCGGTGGGAACCCCGCACTTTTTACGGGACTTCTCGGCATCGGCGGCATGCTCTACGGTGGCTATTTGGGGCGGTTGGATGTGATCCTCTTTGCACTCATGGCATCTGTTGTACTTGCGCTGCTCACCTCGGTGATTCTGCGCGGTGATGTGTCCGTGCCGGATGTATGTGTTTCGGTTGCCGGAATTTGCTACATCGGTCTGCCGTTTGCCCATCTTATCATGCTGCGCTATCTTTCCGTGGGCAGCTACGTCACGCCGGTCGAGACATTTGATCTCGGGACGGCGATGGTCTGGGTCATGTTCATCGGGACGTGGGCAAGTGACAGCTTTGCTTACTTTGCAGGGCGCGCCTTTGGCTCTCATAAGCTCGCTCCCGCGATCAGCCCAAACAAGACGATGGAGGGATTTCTGGGGGGACTCCTCGGCACAGTAGCCGCCGTGACGGGACTCGGATATCTCCTTCAGATGCCGCTCACACAAATGGCGGCACTTGGCGCGGCGATTGCCATTCTGGGGACGTTTGGCGATCTCGTGGAGTCACTGATGAAGCGTCATACGGGGATCAAGGATTCGGGAGCGATTATCCCGGGTCATGGCGGCGTATGGGATCGCTTTGACAGTGTTCTCTTCACGGCACCGCTCGTCTACTACTATACGATGTACTTTGTGCTTCGATAAAAGGAGACCGGATGTTAGAAAAAATACTTGCCACGGTGTTTGTCTTTGGACTGCTTGTCTTTGTACATGAACTCGGGCATTTTATTACGGCGAAGCTGACGGGGATGCGTGTAGACGAATTTGCGATCGGGTTCGGACCGCGCCTCGTCAGCTTTCGCTATGGCGAAACAGTTTATTCGATCCGCATAGTACCGCTTGGCGGCTTCAACGATATTGCGGGGATGAATGCGGACGACAATGACGCAGGAGAGCGCGGCTACTGCCGTAAGCCGATTCTCTCACGTATGATCGTGATTCTCGCGGGTTCGGCGATGAATTTTATCCTGCCTGTCGTACTCTTTTTTGGCATCTTCTTCTTTGCCGGCGTACAGACGCCGAATCCCGCGCCTGTCCTTGGCACGGTGCTTGCAGATAACCCTGCGGCACAGGCGGGGCTTATGGCGAATGACCGCATTCTTGCCATAGATGGTCACCCCATCGAAACGTGGCAGGAGATGGTGGATGTCATCCGTACGAATCATGGAACCGTTCCGATGACCATGCAGGTTGATCGGGCAGGGCAGGAGCTGACGGTCAGTGTGACGCCGCATTACGATGCGGCGCATGATCGTGGTGTCATCGGTATCGTGAACGCCTATGAGAGTACATACCCCGGCTTTTTCCAGTCGATTAGCATGGCATTCGAGCGGACGACGATGATTGTCATGATGATGCTGGATGCACTCTATCGCATTATTCTCGAACTCTCGGGTTCGGAGCTTGCAGGTCCCATCGGGGTCGCGCAGATGGCGGGTGAGGTTGCGGAGATGGGCATTGTACCGCTGCTGAACTTTGCGGCACTGCTCAGCCTCAACCTCGCGATCATTAACCTCCTGCCGGTTCCCGCTCTTGACGGCGGGCATTTCCTCACGCTCTGTGTCGAGGCAGTGCGTGGTAAGCCGCTCAGCCCGAAGGTCATGCACTATATTCAGAATGCAGGTGTGGGGCTCATCGTACTGCTCATGCTGCTCGCGATGAAGAATGATGTAATGCGCATCTTTGCAGGAGGCTGAACCGCGCTATGGCAAACTATGAACGACGCAGCACACGGCAAATTCACATTGGAACGATCCCCATTGGGGGAGGTGCTCCGATCTCCGTGCAGTCCATGTGCAATACGAAGACGACGGACACGGAGGCGACCGTTCAGCAGATCCGTGAACTTGCGGCGGCGGGGTGTGACATTGTACGCGTTGCCGTACCCGATATGGAGGCAGCGAAAAATCTCGGCAATATTGTGCGGCAGGTCAAGACGCCGCTCGTCGCCGACATCCACTTCGACTACAAGCTTGCCCTTGAGGCGATGGCGCAGGGCGTTGCGGCACTGCGCATCAACCCTGGCAACATCGGCGGGACGGAGCGCGTCAAGAAGGTCGTTGCGGCAGCACGTGAGGGGGGAATCCCCATCCGTATCGGCGTTAACGCCGGTTCGCTCGATCACAAGATTCTCACGAAGTACGGCGGCGTAACAGCAGAAGCATTGGTCGAATCCGCCATGGAGCACGTACGCGTGCTTGAGGAGCTGGACTTCTACGATATGAAGATCTCGCTTAAGGCGCACGATGTGCCGCTGACGCTTGCGGCATACCGTCTGATGAGTGAGCGCGTGGACTATCCGCTCCATCTCGGCATCACGGAGGCAGGTACGGCAGGCACGGGGATCATCAAGTCCTCCGTCGGTGTCGGTGCGCTCCTTGCGGAGGGCATCGGCGACACCATCCGCATTTCGCTGACGGGAGATCCCGTGGTCGAGGTGCGCACAGCGAACGAGATCCTCAAGGCGCTCGGACTCAAAGAATATGGACCGACACTCGTCGCCTGTCCGACCTGCGGACGTACGAGCATCAACCTCGTGCAGATCGCGGAGAAGGTCGAGGAGCGTCTGCGCGGCATGGAGGATCCGATTGAGGTCGCTGTCATGGGCTGCGTCGTCAACGGACCCGGCGAGGCGCGGGGCGCGGATGTCGGCATTGCGGGCGGAAACGGCGAAGGACTCATTTTTCGCAAGGGCGAAGTCGTGCGCAAGGTAAAGGAAGAAGAACTGCTGCCCGAACTCTTTCGGGAGATTGATATGATATTGGAGGAACGCAAAACGTCATGAGAGCCACGAATCTGTATGCGCCCACACTAAGAAACACACCTGCAGAGGCGGAGATCGCCAGCCATCAGCTCATGTATCGTGCGGGGCTCATACGCAAGTCGGCGGGTGGTATGTATACCTATCTGCCGCTTGCGTGGCGTACGATCCGCAAGATCGAGCAGATCATCCGTGAGGAGATGGATGCGGCAGGCGGACAGGAGATCATGATGCCGATCCTCCAGCCGTCCGAACTCTGGGAGGAGAGTGGGCGCTGGGGTGCGTACGGCGCGGAGATGATCCGTGTCAAGGATCGCCATGACCGCGAGTTCTGCATGGGACCGACGCATGAGGAGATGATTACGGCCCTCGTGCGTGATGAGCTGCGCTCGTACAAGCAGCTGCCCGTCCTGCTCTATCAGATTCAGGACAAGTTCCGCGATGAGCGCCGTCCGCGCTTCGGTGTCATGCGCAGCCGCGAGTTTATCATGAAAGACCTTTATTCTTTCGATAAGGATGTCGAGGGGATGAACGAGTCCTACCGCAAGATGTCGGTGGCGTACACGAATATCTTCACGCGCTGCGGGCTGGACTTTCGCGCGGTGGAGGCGGACAGCGGTGCGATCGGCGGCGGACACTCCGAGGAGTTCACTGTCCTCGCGCCCGAGGGGGAGTCGCGCATTGCCTGCTGCGATGCCTGCAGCTATGCGGCGAGCGATGAAAAGGCGGCACTGCGTCCGATCAACGCACCGGACGAGACGGAGCTGCCGCTCACGAGGGTGGCGACCCCGCATACGAGTACGATTGCGCTGCTTGCGGAATACCTCAAGATCCCCGTTGAAAAGACGATCAAAGCAGTCGCCTATCAGACGGAGGACGATGTCCTCATTCTCGCGTTCCTGCGCGGTGACCACGAGGTCAACGAGATCAAGCTCGCAAATGCCGTGCCGGGCGCACGTGAGCTGCGCATGGCGGACGAGGAGGCGATCCGTGCGGTGGGCGGCTGCCCCGGCTTTATGAGTCCCATCGGTATCAAAGAGGGCACGCATATCGTCGTCGATGAGACGGCAATGCGGATGCACAACGCTGTTTCCGGTGCGAATGAAGCGGATTTCCACTATACGAATGTCAATCCGAAGCGCGACTTCGGTGCGGTGACCGTGACGGACATCCGCCTCGTCGAAGAGGGAGATGCGTGTCCCATCTGTGAGAGGGGGCATCTCCACATCGGGCGCGGCATCGAGGCAGGACAGATCTTCGCCCTTGGAACGAAATACAGTGAGGCGATGGGGGCGACCTTCCTCGATGAGACGGGCAAGTCGCGACCCATGCAGATGGGGTGCTACGGCATCGGCGTCGGACGCACCATGGCAGCGGCGATTGAGCAGAACCATGACGAGAGCGGCATTATCTGGCCGCGTGCGATTGCTCCTTACGAGGTCGTCGTTGTAGCAGTGAACGCAAAGGATGAGGCACAGCTTGCATACGCCGAGGAGATCTACGAGGAACTCCGCACAGCCGGCGTAGACGTGTTGCTTGATGACCGTCGTGAGCGCGCGGGCGTGAAGTTCAACGACTGCGACCTGATCGGCTACCCTGTGCGCATCGCCATCGGACCCAAGACCATCGACAGCGGCAGCATCGAGGTAAAGGTACGCAAGACGGGGGAACTTGTCAACTTTGCACGCGATACCTACCTCAAGGGCGTGCAGGATATGCTGGCGACGCTGTAGATAATGCGCTAAGATGGCGTGACTGAATGGATTAGTGGCTCTTAGATTCAAGATAATCCGTAACAATACAATCGAGTTGCATCCTAATTGCAGAAAAATCCTGATTGAGGTCGAGTGTGCGTACCGCAATTTTGTTACCGCTCATGCGGTATTCCCTGTTGGGTGAAAGCTCCTCATCCGTCTTGGCATAGAGGAGTAGTCCCGACACCTCATGCGGCTGATCCGCAAGCTCGGCTTCCTTGTTTTTGACATAGGTGAAAATCTGATACAGATTTCCTGAATGAAGCTTATGTGTCCCATACTGCGTCTGAGTGGTGCGGGAGTAATACTTAGCGTCGATAATCAGTGTGTTTTTCCCGTATTCCAGCATGATGTCTGTCTGCATTGTGGGGAGTAAATCCCGTACATCATCATCAAGCTGCCATGCAACTTGCGATGCATGGGCTTTGATTTGCGGAAATTCTTGCTGATAATAGGCGAGGATGAATTTCTCATAGAGTCGATGCATGCGTTGTTCATCGAAGAAATTCATCAGTTTTGTGTTGCCGTCTGCCTGCGTCTGCAGAAGTCCCTTGGCGACGAGGTAACAGGTGGAAATCAGCATGCGGTACGACTGATTGTTTCGGTCGTACCGCATATTCCATTCAACTGTAGGGAGGTCGATCGGTTCTACCTCGCCAAAGAACACCAATAGTTTTCGCAGAGCTCTTTTCCTTTCTTTTGATAGGTCGGATTTTAGGGAAGCCCTGATAAATTCAGCCGCGTCATCTTAGCGTATCTTTTTTGCCCGCTCAATGCCTGCAAATCCTCCACATAGCTTTGGCTATGCATCCGGTTTGCCTCCCTGCCGCCCGCGACCTCCGTCTGGACCCCGGCCAGAACCTCCGCCTGGTCTGGCACCAGAGCTTCCGTCTGGAGTCCCGCCTGGCACCCCCGCCGCCTGCTGCAGATCGGCCTGCCGATCCTCGCCCTGGCCATGCCGCCGGGTCATGCCCTTGCACTCGGCCAGCCGGGCAACCTGCCCCCGCCGGCCCCCGCCGCTGCGCCCCTCGCCGCCGGCCGTCTCATCATGGCCAGCGGCGACGTACGCATCGTCGACATCCAGAGCGTCCCACCGGCGTCCGGGCAGGCATCGGCACCAGCAGCCTCCGGCGTCGCCCATGCCGGCGCCGCATCCACCGGGGTATCCCCATCTGCCACATCGTCCACCAGGGATTCCGCATCCTCCACACCGACCACCGGACAGTCCATCAGAACCGCCCAGGCCGGCGACTGGCTTCATGCCGGCCAGATGATCATCACCGGCGCCCACGGCCGGGCGCAGATCCGCTTCCGTGACGGTGCGCTGGTCTCGCTGCAGCCCCGGTCACAGTTCCGCATCGACCAGTACGCCTACGGAGAAGACCGCCAGCGCAGCTTCTACAGCCTGCTCGAAGGCACCCTGCGGGCCATCTCCGGCGCCATCGGCAAAAAGAATCCCGACGACTTCCGCCTCGACACGCCCACCGCCACCATCGGCATCCGGGGTACCGAGTTTCTCGTGCAGGAAACCCACTGCAGCCCACACTGCCAGCCGGGCCAGCAGGACGGCCTGAACGTGGCCGTCAGTCACGGTCGCGTACGCGTCTTCAATGGCGCCGGCGCCATCGATATCGGCGCCGGCCGCGCCACCTGGGTTGCCTCGGCCACCAGCCGCCCCCAGCCCACCACACGCAAACCCGTCATCAGCGCCCCGCCCACCCAGCAGGAGCGCGATGCCGAGCAGAAAGCAGACGAAAGCGCGCAGACCACCGGCGATTCCACACAGGCCGGGTCCACTGCGTCTGACGACGGCTCGTCTACCGGCACCACGTCCAGCGACACCACGTCAACCGGCACCACGTCAACCGGAACCACGTCCAGCGACGGCTCGTCCGGTGACAGCCTGTCCAGCAACAGCGCCTCATCCGGTGCATCCCAAGCGGCAGGCAACACGTTCCAGACGGGAGTGTCCAGCCCAAAGAGCGTCCTGCCTGCCGGCAATCTGGGGCTGCCACAGATTTCCATTCCCCAGCCATCCAGACGTCCGGACGCCCAGCCGCCTGCCACGGCGCCCGTCACACCCGTGCGTCCCACGCCAGCGCCACAGCCGGCACCACGGCCCACACCAAAGCCCGAACCCGCGTCGGCACCGCAGCCCGCTCCGGCTCCCGTGCCCTCTCCCGGCACGACGCCCACGCCGGCTCCGGCCCCCACGCCCAACCCAGCCCCAGCTCCGACACCAGAGCCCACGCCTGCGCCTGCTCCCACGCCCGTCCCGGTACCCACACCGACACCTGCGCCCGCCCCGACACCCGCTCCCTCGCCCGTGCCGGCCCCAGGGCCTGCGCCCCAGCCAGCCCCCATTCCCGGACCCGAGCCAGTCCCTCAACCAGTCCCCGGCCCGGTCCCGGCGCCGGAACCTGTGCCCGCTCCGTCACCGGTTCCATCGCCCCTGCCGGTCATTCCCGTCGAGCCCGATCTGCCCGACAACCCGGAACCGGCACGCCCGCGCCCCCCGGCCCCCGAACCTGCTCCGGAGCCTGCTCCCGTGCCGGCGCCCGGCCCTGCACCCGTGCCGTCTCCGGAACCCGCGCCAGCCCCGAGCGATCCGGTCATCCCACCATCGCCCGCACCCACCCCCACCGACCCGGTCACACCACCGGTGCCGGTGCCCGTCCCTGTGCCCAGTCCGGAACCCGTCCCCAGCCCACAACCGGCACCGGATCCCGCACCCGTGCCAACCCCCACGCCGGCGCCGGTTCCTTCACCAGAACCGGTTCCCACGCCCGTACCCGGTCCAGTGCCTGGCCCAGCGCCGGAACCTGCCCCCACGCCCGAACCGTCACCCGGGCCAGTACCTGCACCCGTACCATCGCCCGGTCCGGTGCCTGCCCCCGTGCCGGCACCGCAACCCGCCCCTGCGCCCTCACCGGCACCACAGCCTGCCCCGGTACCAACGCCAGCACCCCAGCCGGCCCCGACGCCCGCCCCCCTGCCAGAGCCGGCCCCTGTCCCGACACCCATCCCGGCCCCCGTTCCCGTCCCGGTGCCCCAGCCCGCGCCACCTGCCCTGCCATCCACCCTCGGCACCGGCAGCCACGCGGCCGGCAGCCTGCGCCTGATCACCGCCAACGCCCCCTGGCCCTTCAACTACACCGTGGGCGACACCGCCCCCGCCATCCGGCTGGGCAGTGACTTGCGCCCACAGCGAATCGGCCCCTGCGGCATCCTCGGCAACTGCATGAACTTCGACATGGCCGACACCACCGAGGCCGGCCACGAAGGCGCCGTCACCTGGGGGCGCTTCAGCCAGGGCAGCGTACGTCTGACCCTGCTGCTGATGGATCTGGACAACCAGCTGCAGCAGACCCGTGGCATCCACTATCTGGCCGGTGTCCCCACCGTCACCATGCCCACCGCCGGCACGGCCCGCTACACCCTGTCGGGCGCCACCGCCCCCACCTTCAGCAAGGGCGGCGTGCAGCCCGGCACCTTCACCGGCCAGGGCCTCGTGCAGTTCGCCCCCGGCACCGGCACCCAGATCGCGCTGGATGGCGAACTGAAGTTCGGCAGCGACCAGCACTACCGCATGACCACCGACGGCGCCCGCTTCGATGCCCAGGGGCGCCTGAGCCAGATCGGCACCACCAACCTGCGCATGCAGAGCCCCAACACCTTCACCGGGGATCTGCGCGTCCGTTCGCAGGGCAGCAGCGACGCCATGCAATGCGGCACCGGCGACTGCCGGGCTGCCATCAACGGTGGCTTCTTTGGAGACAACGCCGCCCAGATGGGCTTTGGCTACACCGTCACCAACCCGAAGCACAGCGGCGAAACCGACACCATCCACGGCGTGGCGGTGATGAAGCGGGAAACACCCTGATTGCCCCGTCCGCACCATGAACGGGTGCGTGTCGCGAGCCTGTTCGTCCCCGCGCGAGCCCCGGTCGTGTGCAGAACGCGTCATGGACTCATTCGTCCACGTGCTGACCTCAGCCGTGTGCCGACAGGGCACCACGCAGGCAAGGCAGCCGCCTTGCCAGAGGAGCCGCCCCACCTCATGCCAGACAACATGGGTAGCGCGCCCGCCTGCACGGCACGGCTGCCCGCTACAATTGGACAAAGGTTTCTCCTCCCGGTCAGCACTGCCCCCCTAAAGCCCCCTCCATGCCCGTCCAGGCCCAATTCTCCATCGACGAACCCGACAACGCCCGGCTGGCCAGCCTGTGCGGCGCGCTCGACGCCAACCTGCGCACCATCGAAAGCGCGCTGGACGTGCGCATCACCCGGCGCGGCAGCACCTTCACCATCGAAGGCGATGAAACCGCCCCGGCCCGCACCGCCCGCCTGCTGGACAGGCTCTACCACGCCCGCCGTCACCCCCTCAGCAACGAGGAGCTTCAACTGGCCATCATCGAATCCCGTCACAGCAGCCCGGCCGACCTGCCGGTCACCGAAGCGCTACCCCCGCAGTCGCCCGACAACCCCACCTTCCGCACCCGCCGCGGCGAGGTGCAGGGGCGTACCCCCAACCAGCGCAAGTACCTGAAGAACATCCTGGCGCACGACCTGTCCTTCGGCATCGGCCCGGCCGGCACCGGCAAGACCTTCCTTGCCGTGGCCTGCGCCATCGACGCGCTGGACCGCGACCAGGTCGAACGCATCATTCTCACCCGTCCCGCCGTCGAGGCCGGCGAGCGCCTGGGCTTCCTGCCCGGCGATCTCACCCAGAAGATCGACCCCTACCTGCGCCCGCTCTTCGACGCCCTCAACGAACTGAT
>ERZ773099.2339-NODE-2339-length-13139-cov-6.705595_pt1 | contig 13139 bp, 10 predicted proteins | sample MGYA00511120_ERZ773099 | MGnify/ENA primary metagenome ERZ773099 (study PRJEB29015, sample SAMEA2738012) | human oral metagenome | biome: human oral; feature: human-associated habitat; material: dental | place: China | collected 2104 ... | reverse complement strand
GAAACCTAGCCAATCAGTCTGCGCCTTCGGCTTGACTTCTTGGGGTTTCATGGTAAACTTTCAGGACATATCTTCAGCCGCCGCACGAAGCGGCATGAGCTGCTTTTCGCCCGCTTCCTGCGATCTTTTTCAGTCTTGACAATGCTCGCCGCAGTGCATACTATGATAGTAGAAGCTGATGAAGGGTGTGTAAGCACGGTGAGAATAAGCAAGAAAGATATTCCGGCGGAATATGGGCTATTGATTCAAAAATTCCGCTTGATTGACGACACGTTTTCCAATGTCTGTTTTGATAACTATATCGAAGGAATGCAGCTCTTGCTTCGTATCTTCTTCGGGAGAGACGATCTTGTTGTCAAACATGTCGTTACGCAGCAGAGTGCGGACAATCTCTATGGTCGCGGCGTGCGGTTTGACGTATTGGCGGAAGACAGCGAGGGGAGGCTCTACGACTGCGAAGTCCAACGGGCAAATGAAGGTGCAGTTCCGCGGCGGGCGCGATACAACAGCAGCATGATGGATTCGCGGGAGCTGGCAAAAGGAGAGGAGTTCTCCAAGCTTCCCGAAACATGGGTGATCTTTATCGTGGAGAGTGACATTTATGGAGCGGGCTTCCCGCTGTATCATGTGGAGCGGATCGTCCAGGAGCTTCAGCGCCCTTTTGATGATGGAGCGCATATTCTCTATGTCAACGGTGCGAACCGCGATGATACGCCGCTCGGGCGACTCATGCAGGATTTCTTCTGTGAGAATCCGAAGCAGATGAATTACAAGGAACTTGCTAAAAGAGCGGATTACTTTAAAGCAGAAGCAGAGGGGGTAAATGCCATGTGCGAACTGATGGAGAAATTCGGAGAGAAGAAATTGGAAGAGGGGCGCCTTGAGGGACGCCTTGAGGGGCGCCGCGAGGGACACCGTGAAGGGATGCTCGATATGGCACGATCGCTGCTCACGCTGAATGTCCCCGTCGAGGCGATCGAGAAGTCGAGCGGCTTGACGCGTGCGGAGATTCTGGCGCTGCAAGACGCGCCCGCCGAGTAGCATAGGCGCTCCGCTCCTGCCTGTTCTTTTTAAGTGATCGATTTCATTTTACAACGAACCGTTATACGAAAACGCCCTCATGTTATCGGGTGATAACTTGAGGGCGTTTTTCGTATGGGTATGACAGGCAGATACTGCAGGATGTTATGAGCCGATCCGCGCTCTCGCAGGAGATTCCAGTCCTTGCGAAAGCGCATGGCAGCTGCGAGCGCGAGCGGCGGCGGGATTATCCCGCGAACCGCATCGAGGACATCAGCGGCATGGTGGATTATCTGTCGCAGCTGCTGAAGGTGGATAAGTCCCGCATCGGCGCTCTTGGCATCTGCGCCGGCGGCGGCTACACGCTGGCGGCGGCTCAGACCGACAAGCGCATCAAGGCGGTTGCCACATTATCGATGTTCAATTCCGGCAGGGTGCGCCGCAACGGCTTCCTCGCAGTTCTTTCTGCTTTTTCTTTTGCCCGTGCAGCATGAGATCATTGCCTCCGATGTAGAGAACTTGCGGCCGGCGCAGTCCGAGCGGTTGGCAGTGTTCGAGCGGACGCTCAAGGCGCGGACTGCTCCTGTGGCAGAGTTTGACAGCCAGCTTTTGGCGAGCATAGTAGAGTGCGTGACTGTGGGTGAGGGCATGACGGTGATGTTTCGGGATGGGACGGAAGTAAGGATTTGAAGGGAGATATAGGAGAAATTATTTGAAATTTTCTATCAGAAAGCAGGAATTGAAAAGCTTATGTAGAAAATTTTAACGTGAAAAATAAGATTAAAAAGTTAAGCTGTGATGAAGGATTATGTCCAAGGCCTCGATGTATTTGACGGAAAATATAAAGAAGATTGATTCACAGGGGCGAATGCCAAGGTAGTGTTGCATTTTAGGCAAAGGCAGTCGAGGCTATATTTGGGTATAACGATTGTGGATTAAACAAATTAGCTTCATGCGTGGGGGATGGCATATGTATGCAGCTGTATAACTTAACAAGAATAGACTTGACGGATAATTTACGTCGATTATATCGATATGCCTCTTGGAATCCATATACGATTGATGTAATTAACACGTAAACATCTTTATTTGGCAACTGCTGGGGGCTAATATAGACATCATCAATAAATCGAAATCAGCCCCATCGTGCATTGACCCATGTATCGGTTTTTTTACAAATCCATTGAGTGGAAACCAGAAAAGGAATATAGATATATTGTTCTTATTTGTCAGGGGCATGATAGATATTTCCCTTTTGATAATGGCGTATTGAGTGCTATATATTGTGGTTTCCAAATGGAAGAGCATGTTCTGCGTTCGCTATATGACTTGGTTGCACATGACGATGATAGCGTAACAATGTATAGGGCGAGTCTTAGAAAAAATAATTTCGGATTCGATTTTAATGAATATACTCCATGAACAGATGAAACCGCATTGCAAAGTTAGACCGGCCATTTTGTGGCGTAGTATGCAATAATACACATAAGGAGTAGATCCCCATGTCGCAAGAGTTGTTTGCAAGCGTTGAGAATAGCTTGAAAGTCCTCCGCAAAGAAGTAATGGCCATTCCTGAACTTAAGGATAGTGAAAAGGACATTAACGAAATCATTGAAAATATGAATAGCCCCTTGCTCGTTATGGTTATGGGTGAATTTTCCAGGGGGAAATCAACATTTATCAATGCTTTGATTGGTCAGTCTATTGCAAAGGTAGATGCAAACCCTACGACTGCCGTGATTACCAAGCTGTCGTATGGAACGCAGGATGAAATCACCGTATTTATGCGTGACGGCTCTGCCAGAAGTTACGATACGGATAGCTTTGCTGCGTTAACTGCTGAAGGCGACGAGGAAGCTGGCAAATTACACGAAAGAATTGACTATGTTGAACGTAAAATGCCGATAGATATTCTAAAAACAATGTCCATCATAGATAGCCCGGGACTGAACTCCATTAAGACGGTTCACGAGGAAACCACTAAAAATTTTATGGATAAGTCCGATATGGTGATTTGGCTCTTTGATGCTCAAGATCCTGGAAAATCGACAGAGATCGATGCAATGAAGAGACTCAATCCGCGTCTTTCTCCATTGGTGCTTGTGAATAAAATGGATGCTATCAATGAAGATGAAGGGGATTCGCCAGAAAAGATCATTTCAAAAATCGAACGCGATCTGTCCAATAATAAACTGGAATATCAAAAGATCATCGGTATCTCTGCAAAGATGGCTTTTCAAGGAAAAATCAAAAATAATGAAAAACTGATTGCAGAAAGCAATATCGGTGAATTTTATGATACTGTAGATACTCTGATTTTGCCGAATCGAGAGCAGTATAAACGAAATTCCATGTTGGACGGACTGTCTAAAATGATGTTCTCTATGGGAAATGATCTAAATGATAAGAGTGAAGAGAACAAAGCCCGTAAGAGCAGTGACTATGCTTCCTATATCGAAACTGAGGAGAGGCTGGCTGGTCTCATTGATGAGTTGGAAAATATTGCTGATACGGTAATGACCACGATCGAGTCCATGCAGACAATGCGTCGGAGACGATTGAATGCGACGGAGAAGACTTTTTACGGGGTTTTGTATTGGTTGGGGTTGTTTGTTGAAAAAAATGATGAGCAGGCGCAGCAGTATTTGGAAGAGGCGTCCGTGCGCAATGATGGTGCAGCACAGCTCATATTGGCGGGTGTCTGCAGTCGGTTAGGCCAAATAAAGAAAGCTAGGTATTGGCAGGAGAGATTGGGGATACAGGATAATGCTTTTGCAGATACGTTATGCCAAGAAGGAGAGAAGTATTATAACGCCAAAGATTATGCAAATGCGTTGAAGTGTTTCCAAGGAGCTGCCGCACTCGGTCATGTTGACGGGATGAAAAATGTTGGATATATGTATGACAATGGGTTAGGCGTAGCGCAGGACTATAAAGAGGCGTTGAGATGGTATAAAAAAGCCGCTGAATCGGGCAATGCTTCCGCTATGAATAATCTTGGATATATGTATCAAGAAGGGTTAGGCGTAGCACAGGACTATAACGAGGCATTGAGCTGGTATAAAAAAGCCGCTGAATTGGGCATTGCTGCCGCTATGAATAACGTTGGATATATGTATCAAGAAGGGTTAGGCGTAGCACAGGATTATGGTGAGGCATTGAGCTGGTATAAAAAAGCCGTCGAATTAGGCAATGCTACCGCGATGAATAGTATTGGCTGTATGTATCAGGATGGATGTGGGGTAGCTAAAAATCAGTGTGAAGCCATTCGATGGTATAGGCAGTCTGCAGAACTTGGTAATGTAAATGGAATGCTTCTTTTGGGCTTTATGTATAGAATAAATAAAAAACCAGAAGCTATCCAGTGGTTTCAGAAAGCTGCAGAACTTGGCTGCGATATGGCAATGTGTATTGTGGGAGACATGTATTGTGAGGGAGAAGGAGTAACACAAGATTATAGTGTGGCATTGAAATGGTTTCATCGTGCGGCTGATGCTGGTGATGCTAGTGCTATGGATAGGATTGGGCGTTTATATAGGGATGGTGCTGGGGTTGGACAAAATTATGAAGAAGCAATAAAATGGTATCGAAAAGCCATGGATGCTGGGTATAAGGAATCTGAGCAAAAAGTGAAGGATTTAGAACTCCTGCTTAAAACAGGAGTTTCGCAGATATCAGATATAGATCAAATATATGCAACGGGAAGGGCATATCATTTCGGGGAGGGGGTAGAGAAAAATTATACAAAGGCGGCAAATTATTATTTGGAAGCAGCTAACTTAGGACACGATGATGCCATGAAAATGGTTGGCTATATGTATAAGAACGGGTTTGGTGTCGTACAAAGCTATGTGAAAGCAGAAGAATGGTATAGAAAGGCTATTTCAGCTGGGAATAAGTATGCGGAACGCGAATTGAGCAGGATGCTTTTTGCTATAAAAGAAGAGAACAAACAAAAAAGTTCATGCTTTATAACGAGTGCTGTTTGTGAAAGCTTTGGAAAGTCTGACGACTGCTATGAACTTGCTGCATTCCGTAATTTCCGCGATAATTGGCTCAAAAAACAAGCAGATGGAAAGACCCTTATCAGTGAATATTATCATGTTGCTCCATACATTGTGGAGCAGATAAAACTTTGTTCTGATGCTCAAGAGGTATATAGAAAAATTTGGGAGCAGTACCTTCGCCCATGTCTGCATTATATTGAACAAGGAGATAATTCACATTGTAAGAAAATGTATGTTGCAATGGTAAACAACCTGCGAGAAAAATTCTTGCAAACAAATAACAAACAACTGAGGGAGACATAAGATGCAGTTAGACAACTATAAAAACTGCGAACTTGCTGTAGTGGGTAAATTGCAGCAAATCAATCATATTGCCCGTAAAATAAAAATGACCAATGCTGCCAACCAGATCAGCGAAATCCTTCAGCGTATTATGGGCGATACATTTCATCTCGTGGTCGTAGGCGAGTTCTCTCGCGGCAAAAGCACATTCGTCAATGCACTCTTGGGGCGAAGAATCCTTCCGGCCAGCAAGAACCCCACGACGGCCATCATCAGCAAAATTGTTTACGGCGATACGCCAGCCTATCAAATTTTCTACAAAGACCACCGCCGGGATGATTTGGCAGAAGCAGCCTTCAAAAAACTCACAGCTCCTCCGGAGCCGGATGAGAGCGACCCTAACTCTGTACAAACGTTTTCCAAGGCACAAAAAATCATCTCTGCCATAGATTTTGCCAGGATTTCCTATCCCCTGCCCTTCTGCAAGGACAAGGTGGAGGTCGTGGACACCCCCGGCACCAACGACCTTAATGTAGGACGCATGGAAATCACGTATGGCTATCTGAACCAGGCGGATGCAGTGATACTGCTTTTGGCGGCTTATCAGCCATTAACTGCATCCGAAGCCCAGTTTCTCAGGGAACGGATTCTTGGCAACCAGATACAGGACATATTCTTTGTCATCAGTCACAAGGATGATTTGGACACGCCTGAACAAGAGCAAGATGTCGTGAATTTTATCACAAAACACCTGCGAGAGATCCTTCCTGCCGGCTTCGACTTGCGGAATCGCATCTTTCTTGTAAACAGCCTTGGCGCACTCTATTTCCATATGCAGGAACAGGGCGAGGTGTTGACCGTCAAGCAGGAGCTTAAACTTCCCGACACGTTTGGCGATACGGGATTTCCTGATTTTGAGTTTGCTCTTGGGAAATTCCTTGCGGATGAGAAAGGAATGGCGAGACTTAGGAAGTATAGCCGTGACGCGCAGACCGTTATTCAGATGATGCAGCATGACGTATCCGTGAACATCGGAATCGTGTTCCATTCTACGGATGAGGTTCGTCAAAAAGCCATCGAAATGGAACCGAAATTTCAACGGGCGAAACGTCAAGCGGAGCGAATCGTAACCGATATGCAGACGGCCTTTGAAAGCGCGGGTTCGGATATTGATTACAAGTGCCATGCTGCCGCCCATGCAATTCTCTCCAAGGCGAAGGCAGCCGTGAACAATCTCACGAAGGATATGTCTGCTTCTGCCATGCAACAAGCCATTGAGCGCGAGGTTACCGTGGAGAAAAAGAACTTCATGGATACGACTCTTGCAGAGTGGCAGAACATTTTCCGTGATGAAACGAAAAGGGCGCAGGAATCTTTGCGGAAAATCTGGGAGGATATCGATGTTGAATATCAGAGGAGTTTCAACCTTCCGGCGGCGGTGGATGATTCTTCGACAAGCCTAGTCCTTTCTTCGTCTGAGAGCAGCAAGACTTTTTCGGAGCAAGCCTATAATTTTGCAGGAGAAATGTTCCGTGGAACCGAGATGGTGGACAATATTTTCGACATGATTGGCTGTATAAGCATGGGGGCGATAGCGGGAGTTGTGGGCGTCGTGACGGAGCTTTTTGGTATGTTCTTCGGCGACGGCCGTGAAACTTGGCGCGATAAGGTACGCTCCGAGGTCATCCGTGCATACAGCGGACAGGGAGACAAGATAACGGAAGCAGTGAAGATGCTTTATCAGTCAAAGACAGAAGAACTTTGCCATAATTTAAAAGAAAACGTCAATGCCCGCATCGCAGATATGGAGCGGCAATTGCAGGATATTCTTCGAGAGAAAGAAGCGCAGGAACAGGACGCTGAGAAAAAGAAAGCCGGTCTTCTGTACAAGCAGGAGGAACTTCGCCGCATTTCCCAAGAAATGAAGCGGTTGATTTTGTAAGTGGAGGAATCCAATGGATTTGCAACAGGAAAAGAACAGGGTGCTGCAATTTTTGTCAGAGCTTACAGCAAAACCGTACGTCCATACGCATGTGAAAGCCCTGCAAGGGTTGCGTGAACTGCAGGCCGATATCCGAGGCGATTTCTATACCGTCGTTGTCTTGGGAGAATTCAAGCGCGGAAAGAGCACCTTGATCAATGCGCTTCTGGGAACAAGTCTTTTGCCTATGGATGTCTTGCCTGAGACAGCGACCATCAATGCCATTATGTACGAGGAAACACCGCGGTTGACCGTGGTGCATCGTGATGGCTCAACCAGGAAAGGCGAAGTTTCCTATGATTTCCTCAAACAGTATTCTGCAAAAAGAGAGGATTCTGATGCAGCTGATGTCCTCTATATTAAGATCGGATATCCTTGTGAGCTTTTGAAGAACCGCATCGTTCTCGTGGATACTCCGGGGGGTTCCGACCTCAACGAACAGCGCTCTGAAGTCACTTATCAATTCATCCCCAAGGCGAATGCTGTCTTGTTTGTTCTCGATGCTAATGCACCGCTGAAAAAAACGGAGAAAGAGTTCATCGATGAGCGCCTCCTTCCCCTTGGCATAAACAACATACTGTTCATCATCAACAAGTACGATGCCGTCGATGAGGATGAAGAAGAGGCATTTCTTGAGAATGTAAAGAAGAGGCTGCATCGTGCATTTCGGATAGATGCGAAGGAGGCGCAACTCCGAGATATTTCCGTCTATCCACTCTCGGCCAAACAAGCATTGCAGGCTGTTGAGAAAGGCAACGAAAAACTTCTCCAGGCGTCAGGTTTTGAGGAAATCAAAGACAAACTTCGTGCCATGCTCTTCGGCGGTCAAGTGGAACGAGAAAAGCTGCAGGGGTATCGCAAGCGGCTTCACTGGTTGCTTTCTATCCTGGAACGCGAAATTCAAGGGGAAAAATCCATGATGTCTGCCAGCATCGCGGAACTGGAAGAGGCGGTCTTTACCCTTCGTCAGATGCTCCAAGAAAAAAATTCGGAAGAAAACAACGTGGATGCATACGTCAAGTCGGCAAAGGCGAAAATCTATGCAATGTCGGATAAATCCCTGCAGCATTTCCACAGGAAGCTCAGAGAGAATATTCTCGATCTTGTGGAAGAATACCAGAGTCAGGATTTCAAAAACTTCATTGAGCAAGCCATCCCAAAGCATATCCAGAGAAATATCGAGAGTTGGATTGGCGTCTATGCTCCTCATGTTGATGAGCTTTTAGCGCTGCTGGAACGGGAATTGGCCAGAGGACTCAGCTGCCATTTCAAACAAAAAGTTCGATTGCAGACAACAAAGGGAAATAAGCTTCAAAGCATGGGCTACGTTCTTGATCTTGAGGCGACAGACATTTCCAATACGGGTATGCAGGCGGGGGCTATTACAGCGGCTGGCGCCGTGGCAATTATGGCGATGCTCAACCCAATCCTTGTGCCGATACTGAGCATTTGGGGGCGCTCCAAGATATTCGACAGTCTGTTGCAAAAAAAGTTGGCTGCGGCAAAAGCGGATGTAGTTCCGCAAATCGAAAGCCAGCTTGCCAAGACGATGCTGGAGCTTCGTTTCCAGGTTCACAGCTACATCGATAAGCAAAGCGTTCGTATTCAAAAAAATACCCAGTGTGCATATGAATCCATTCTATTGGATATTCAAAAGCGAATTGAGACGCAAATCGCAGCTAAGAAGCAAGAAGGGGAAAATGTCCAGAGGGAAATGGATGAACTGACAGCACAGGCGGCGGAAATCCGCTGCTACATGGAAAAACTGAGCGAGGAGGAATGACGTATGAGTTTGTTTGAGCTTTTTGATGCCGCATATGGAGATGGCCTATATCAGTCAATCCCTGACGGAATCGGCGGTGCGGATATTTTGCATAATGGCACGGTGGTAGATCACATGAATCCCGAGGGGGTACTTCATTCTCACGGGATGGCTTTTCATTTCCCTAATGTACAGGGCGGCGTAGATGTGATTTCTGACGGCCAGCTCGTATCGCATACCGAACCGAATGCCATGGGCGGTATGGATGTATACGATGGCGATATGGGACTGGAACATATGACAATGCCCAATGTTCATGACGGGGTTGATATTTATGATGCCGATATGAATATGGACGGTATGACGATGCCGAATGTTTTCGGTGGAGAGGATTATTTCTCGATGCAGGGGAATGCGGACGAAATACTTTCCTATGATGATCCACTGATGCATTCGGCTGAATATAAGATGGATCCATTTAATACGATGGGAAAATAATGTTGTTGTGTTTTTCGGGAAGTTGTAAAATAAATTGACGCAAAAAGTTCCATTTTGGAATTCGTTCAGTTAAACTTTAAGGTGAGAGCCAAAAGCAACTGAAAGAGAGGAGCCAAAATGGAACAAGTTCATTCTACCACGACAGGGCAAAAATGGAAACAGCTTACGGAAAAAGATCGGTATCAGTTGGAGGCCTATTTCAATACAGGAATGAGGACGCAGGAGATTGCCGAACGCATGGGCTATTCGAAGCGAACCATTGAGCGAGAGCGAGCCTTGGGTTTGACAGAGCAGTTAAAGCCGGCAAGTAAGGACATCAAGACATGCGGTGATCTTCAAAAGCAATGGGTCTACTTGGCCGATGTGGCGCAAAGACGCCATGACGAAAACAGCGCATGCAAAGGCCGGAACCTGAAAATCGGAAACGACCATCGTTTAGTGGAGCACATCGAGAACAAGATCAAGAAAGAGAAAGAGGAATGGTCGCCTGCAGCTGTATTGGGCAACCTTGAGCAAAAGGGATGGCTCTTTGCCGCACGAATCTGCGTCAAAACCCTGTACAACTATATTGATCGAGACTTATTCCTTGGAATCAGCAACAAAGACCTGCTGCAAAAGAAGAAAGGGAAGAAGCAAGGAGCCCGTAAAGTACGAAAAGTTGCATGGAACAACCGTGCAGGCAAAAGCATAGAAGAGCGCCCGGAACATGTGAACCAAGCATTACGGCAGACAATGGTTCAGAGTTCTTGGATGGGAACGGGCTGCAAAAGGCAGCCAAGTGCGATGCAGTGTACTACGCCCATCCTTTCAGCAGCTGGGAACGCGGGAGCAACGAGAACGGGAACCGTATTCTGCGCAGATTTTTGCCGAAAGGAACCGATTTCAGCACGCTGAAACCAAGAGAACTGAAACGGATCGAGGATTGGGTTAATAACTATCCACGCAAAATCTTCTACTACAAGACCGCAAATGATATGTATGCTGCGGCTGCATAAGATGCCAAAGTTTGGTAGAACGATGTGACAATTAAACTTGCAATCTTCCACAGATAGGGGCAACTTTTGAGGATGGGAACTTCGTTGTTCGCAGCGCAAATCAGGCAGGCGGCATTGATACTGTTGTTGATGGACAATTGGCGTCGCATACGCAATCCAATGTTCTGGGCGGGGAGGATATCTATGGCGAGGACATGTAGCTTAAGGGGATGTGTTTTTGGCAGCGAAGATTATCTGTCTGGGGGCGGGAACGAGAATTCCATCATGCAATATGATGACCCGTTGCAGTACGCTTCAAAATTGAGATTGCGGGCATTTGATGCGAGTATGTGATGTCGAGATAACATTTTGATTATCATGCACTTAATAGGGGAATGTATGGATGAGCGTAGTTATTGAAGCCGTTGTCTCAAGATGAAATGAATGAGGTTTCAATTTTCCTAAAACAGGTTAATTGCAATTAGCCGTGCTGACGTACAAAAAACTTTTACACAAAGTTTTTGATACAGCCTTCTATCAAGCCTGTGGAGAAAATATGTCGGAGGTGATTAAGATTAAAGGCGAAATTTCAAGAAAAAATTTGATAAAAGAGCTTGAAAAAGCCATTAACAGCGAGGAAATAGCAGCTTTTATTGGAGCTGGGCTGTCTGTTTCGTCAGGCTTTCCAACTTGGGTTGAATTGCTTAAAGAACCTGCAGGTGAAATAAGATTAGATGTGGAAAAAGAAAGCGACTTAGTAAATTTGGCTCAATACTATTCCAATGTCAAACAAAGGAGTTCTATAGACGATTTAATTAAAGAAAACTTCTCTAAACCGAATAAACCTACAAGAAATCATAACCTTCTTGCTCAATTGCCAATTTCGATATATTGGACAACGAATTATGACAAGCTACTTGAAAAGGCTTTGGAAGGAAATAATAAAATCCCCTTTGTAAAAACAAAAGATGAACAACTTCGTGGCACAAATAGAAACTTTGATGCTGTAGTATATAAACTACACGGAGATGTTGACTCTCCAGAGGATGCGGTAATCACTAGAAGTGACTACGAAGAATTTGGCTACAATAAAAGGAAACTATTCAGAGAGGTTCTTGAGGGAGATTTGTTGACAAAAACCTTCCTTTTCCTTGGTTTTAGTTTTTCTGATCCTAATTTCAATTATGTCATCGGAAGGCTTAGAGTGTTGCTTGAAGAATCTAAAACCAGGAAGCACTACTGCATAATGAAACGGGTATCCGATAAAGAGGATGACTTAGATTATAAGAAAGCCAAGCAAGAGCTACAGATCGAAGATTTAAATCGTTATGGAGTATTTACCTATCTTGTCGATGAATATCTAGAAATTACCGATGTCCTGCAAACGATAGTGAATAGATACAGACGCAAAACAATATTCATATCGGGAAGTGCTGATAATTACGGTGATTTTTCGGATGAAGAAGGTAAAAGATTTCTTCATACTCTATCAATGCGGTTAGCCGAAAAAGGTTATCGCATTGTCAATGGGTACGGCAGAGGTGTTGGGGAATACATGATATCAGGTGTTGCGGAATATTGTCTGATAAATGGCAAAAATATTTTAGATTATCTTACCATTATGCCATTTCCACAAAGCAATATCTCGCATATTGACATTGAAAAGCTTTATCAAAAGAATAGGAAACAGATGATTGAAAAATGCGGAATTGTAATCTTTGTTTTTGGAAACAAGAATGGAGAAATTGCAAATGGAGTATTGGAGGAGTTCGCAATTTCTAAAGAACAAGGTTTGGTGTGTCTGCCAATAGGGTATACTGAGGGGGCTGCCAAAGAAATCTTTAAAAGCTTACCTCCAAATGATAATTCAGAAGAAGTGACTACTGCTAATAAAAAGGTTGAGGGAGATATAGATTCAACTGTTCAAAATATCATAAAAGCTGTTAATTTACTGAACGAGGAGGACAATTAAATGGCAAGAAGAGTATTTTTTAGTTTTCACTATGATAACGATGTATGGAGAGCAAATATCGTTAGAAATAGCTGGGTAACTCAGGGTAAGGAAGCTGCAGGATTTATAGATAAAGCTGAGTTTGAAGAAATTAGACGAACAGGTGATGAAGCAGTTAAGAAGTGGATAGATGAACAACTTATAGGTACAAGTGTTACGGTTGTGCTTATCGGTAGCAAAACTTTGGATAGACCTTTTGTGCAGTATGAAATAGAGGCAAGCCGTAGAAGAGGCAATGCTATTGTTGGAGTTACAATAGGTGGTATCAAGGATCAATATCAAAGCACGAGCCAGTCTCAAAGTCAATATACTATGATAAATGGAACCTGGTTTAGCGACATTGTAGATGGATTTTACGATTATGTATTAGGTGATGGTTATTCAAATATGGGTACATGGATTGAATTGGCTGCAAAAAGAAAGGGAAAATAGAGGCAACACAATTTTTAGCAAGAGTGCGATAAAGAATTGGTGGGGCACCTACCTCTTCATCTCCTTACCTATATATTTCTCGTAGTTTTTCCTAATTTGATACAGTTCGGTTATCTTAGATTTTGATGAAGAATACTCTTGCATAAGGGTATTCTTTTTTTCGTTCAGTTTT
>ERZ773099.2325-NODE-2325-length-13194-cov-12.657052_pt1 | contig 13194 bp, 10 predicted proteins | sample MGYA00511120_ERZ773099 | MGnify/ENA primary metagenome ERZ773099 (study PRJEB29015, sample SAMEA2738012) | human oral metagenome | biome: human oral; feature: human-associated habitat; material: dental | place: China | collected 2104 ... | reverse complement strand
ATTCAGCAACATTAACTTTCTTTTTAGTCCAGCTAAAATCAGAAATATGTACAAGACCTTCTACTCCAGCTTTAATTTCAACAAAAGCTCCATAAGGTAAAACTTTTGTTACAACTCCATCAACTTCATCCCCAACTTTGAATTCATTAGCAACTGTTGCCCAAGGATCTGCTTCTAATTTTTTAATAGATAATTTTACATTTTTCTTTGCTTCATCTAATGAAACAACCACAGCTTTAACTTTATCTCCAACTTTATAAGTATCAGCTAATTTATCTAATCTTTTCCAAGATACTTCAGAAATATGGATAAATCCTTTTAAAGAATTTATATCAACTGCTAAACCAAATTCTAAAACTTCTGTTACAATACAGTCAACAGCTTGTCCAACTTCTAATCCTGCAAATTCTTTTGCTTGTTCTGCTAATTTAATATCTTTTACAGAGTAAGTTATTTTCTTATTCTTTTTATCTTTAGGATCAACTTTTATATCTTTTACTATAACTTGAACTTTTCTTCCTGCAACTTTATCTTCATTTTCAGGAATTTCTGAAAGTGAATTAGGTAAGAATCCTGGATAGAATAAAGCTTGTACCAAGTACCCACCTTTTATTTTCTTTGTAACTTCCCCTTCTAATACAGTTCTGTTTTTGAAAGAGTCTTCAATTTTTTCCCAGTTCTTTTCAAGCTCAATTTTCTTTCTTGAAGCAATGATATATTCTTGGTCATCGTCTTCTTCTGATACACCTGTAATTAATACTTCAACAGTATCTCCTACTTTATATCCTCTTAATTCTTCTGTTCTAACTCTTACTACGGTTCTTTCACCAGGAACATCAAGATATGAATAGTTTTGATCCATAGAATCTATAATTCCTTCTACTCTTTTTTCTTGGTTTGGTAGGAATCCTTCTAACATTTCTAAGAATTCGTTTTGATTTTCATTTACATTAGGCATTTTATATGTCCCCCTTATTTTTTTTTCTATATTCATTATTGTTTCTTCTGGTGTTGAAGCTCCGGCAGTAATTCCTATTACCTTTTTTCCTCTAAAAATAGTTAAGTCTACTTGTTCCTCGTTCTCAACAAGATAGCTCTCTGAATTTAATTTTTTAGATATTTCGTATAACTTTTTTGTATTTGAGCTTTTTGTGTCTCCTACTATTATTACTATATCAGCCTTTACAGCCAACTCTTCAACAGCTTTTTGTCTAACTGCTGTTGCACCACATATTTTATCAAAAATTATTACATTTTGATAGTTTTCTTTGAAATATTTTTTTACTTCTTCAAACTTTTTTTTATTTAAAGTTGTTTGAGTAGAAAGTAAATAAGTTTTATCTGAGTCAATTTTAACTTTCATTGCCTCTTCTAAACTTTCAAATATCTGTATATTATCGGCAAAAGAAATAACTCCTTTTACTTCTGGATGATTTTTATCACCCATAAATAGAATATTATACCCCTTTTCATTTGCTATCTCTATTTCTTGTCTTATCTTATTGACAAAAACACAAGTGGCATCATAGACTTTTACTTTTCTTTCTTTAAGTTTTTCATGAACCTTTTTAGAAGTTCCATGAGCCCTTACCACCACTATATCATTTTCTTTTAAGTCATCAATATCTTGAAGCAGTTCTTCTTCTTTAACAAGTTTGAATCCTTTTCTTTCCATATCTTCAACAACTTGTTTATTATGAACAAGCATCCCTAAAATATATTTTCTACCTTTTTCTTCAATTAAAGAGTTACAAACATTTATGGCTTCTAATACCCCAAAGCAAAATCCCATGTGTTTTGCCCTAATAATTTCCATAAATTTTACTCCTCATTAAATCTTTTTACTTCTATTAAATCTACCAGTTCTGTTAGCATTGCATCTTCATCTGGACCATCTGCTATCAATTCAAGTTCTCTACCTTCTTCAGCAGCTAGAAGCATAAGCCCCATAATGCTTTTTCCATTAACAGTTTCATCTTCAGACTTTACTGTTATGTCAGAATCATACTTTGTAACTAATTGAACAAATAGTGATGAAGGTCTTGCATGCAAACCTTTTTTGTTTTTTATATGTACTTTTACTGATTTCATTAGAGCCCCTTATTTTTTAATTTCTAAGTTTATTTTATATTATATCAAAAATTCTGTCTAATTTATAGTATTTTTTACAAAATAACAAAAAAATTTTTTTTAGCAAAAAAAATTAAATATTATTGATAAATTTTATATGTTAAGATAGTATTTTTAGAAAATATGAAGAAGAGTTTATAAATCTAGATAAAGTTAATAAATAGATAAAAGAATAAAAAACTATTACTAAAGCTAAAACTGATTTTGATAGGAATAGATTTTTATTAGAGCAGATTTTGAAATAACTACATGCACTTTTTATCTGTATTGACTTGTTAAGCTTAAAAGACTAAATTTTTATTATTATATCTTGAAATTTCAAAACTTTTAGAGTAATATATAAGTTATATACTAGAATGGACTGTACTTTTAAGGAGGGAAAAAAATGTTAGAACTAAAATTTATGCGTGAAAATGTTGAAATGTTAAAGGAAATGCTAAGAAATAGAAATAGCAATATCGATATGGATGCTTTTGTTGCACTAGATGCAAAGAGAAGAGAAGTTCTATCGGAAGTAGAGGCTTTAAAAAGAGATAGAAATAATGTTTCAGCTGAAATAGCTAATTTGAAAAAAGAAAAAAAGGATGCTAACCATCTAATTGAAAAAATGGGAGGAGTTTCTTCTAAAATTAAAGAATTAGATGCTGAACTTGTAGAAATAGATGAAGAAATTAAAAATATTCAAATGACTATTCCTAATGTTTATCACCCTTCAACTCCTATTGGACCTGATGAAGATTCTAATAAAGAAATCAGAAGATGGGGAGAACCTAAAAAATTTGACTTTGAACCTAAAGCTCACTGGGATATTGGAGAAGATTTAGGAATATTAGACTTTGAAAGAGGATCTAAATTAAGTGGTTCAAGATTTGTATTATATAGAGGAGCTGCTGCAAGATTAGAAAGAGCTTTAATTAGTTTTATGCTTGATACTCACACTTTAGAACATGGATATACTGAACATATAACTCCATTTATGGTTAAGGCTGAAGTTTGTGAAGGAACAGGACAATTACCTAAGTTTGAAGAAGATATGTATAAAACAACAGATGATATGTATTTAATTTCTACTTCTGAAATCACTATGACTAATATCCATAGAAAAGAAATTTTAGAACAAGCTGAATTACCTAAATATTACACTGCTTACTCTCCTTGTTTTAGAAGAGAAGCTGGATCTTATGGTAGAGATGTAAAAGGACTTATCAGATTACACCAATTCAATAAGGTTGAAATGGTTAAAATCACAGATGCTGAATCTTCTTATGATGAGTTAGAAAAAATGGTTAACAATGCTGAAACAATTTTACAAAGATTGGAATTACCATATCGTGTTATTCAACTTTGTTCAGGAGACTTAGGTTTCAGTGCTGCTAAGACTTATGACTTAGAAGTTTGGTTACCATCTCAAAATAAATATAGAGAAATTTCTTCTTGCTCAAACTGTGAAGCTTTCCAAGCTAGAAGAATGGGATTAAAATACAAAGTTACTAATGGAAGTGAATTCTGCCATACTCTAAATGGATCAGGACTTGCTGTTGGAAGAACATTGGTTGCTATCATGGAAAACTATCAACAAGAAGATGGTTCTTTCTTAGTACCTAAGGTTCTTATACCTTATATGGGTGGAATAGATGTTATTAAAAAGTAGTTTATTTATACTTTTGCTGGTAAATATTTTTACCAGCAATTTACTTATACTTTCAAGTATTTTACTTGTAGTTCTTATTTTAAATCTTTGTTTAAATAAAAATTTAAAAAAACATTCAAGACAGCTTAAAGTTTTATTATTTTTTTATCTGTCAACTTTTTTAGTTCAACTTTATTATGGGCAACAAGGAAAAGTTCTTTTTAAATTCTATAATTTCTATTTAACTCAAGAAGGACTTATGAATTTTGGAGTTAGTTTCATTAGAATTCTAAATTTAGTACTGATGTCTTGGTTAATAAATGAGATGAAATTATTGACAGGTAGGTTTAGTAAGTATCAAAAAATCATTGATACTGTTATTGATTTAGTCCCTGTTGTCTTTGTACTATTTAAAAAAAGAATGAAAGCTAAAAACTTTACAAGATATATATTGAAAGATATCAATAAAAGATATGAATAGAAAAGGACAATTACAAATTAATAAAAAGTAAAAAATAGTTCGTTACTGAGTAGATTTCTTAACTCACTTATTTTTTACTCTTCTATTTCTATATAACTATTAAAAAACTGCTACAATTTAATTTGTAACAGTTTTCTTTTTTATTTTTTATTTAATTTATTTTACTGATTTTGAGTATGTTGCTGCATTTTCTCCAGCTATTTTTCCAAATACTGTGATATCTGTAACTGCGTTTCCACCTATTCTGTTAGCTCCATGTATACCACCTGTAACTTCTCCAGCTGCATAAAGCCCTTTTATTGGTCTACCATTTTTACCAAGAACTTCAGCATTAGTATTGATACGAACTCCACCCATCGTATGGTGTACTGCTGGTGAAACTTCTATTGCATAATATTTTGTTCCTGTTAATTCTTTAGGTAATGTTTTCTTTTTAAATTCATTGTCAGCTTTATTTTTAACTGCTTCATTGTATTTATTCAATGTTGCTTCTAAAGTTTTTGCATCTGTTCCTATTTTAGTAGCTATTTCTTCAAGTGTTCCTTCAACAGCATAACCTTTTTTAACATATCCATCAGCAGCTTTTAATTTAGTTCTTATTTCTTCATCAAAAATTAAGAAAGCTGATTTTCCTTTTTGATCTAGGATAGCCTTAGAAACTACATCTCTTGTTTCAAGTTCATCAATAAATCTCTTACCATCTTTATTTACAAGGATAGCTCCTTCTCCTCTAACTGCTTCAGTTATCATATTAGTCTTTTTATGTAAAACTGTTGGATGAGTTTGAATTTGATCCATATCTACTAAAGCTCCACCAATTTTTTCTATCATAACAATTCCATCTCCAACTATTGCAGGATTGTTTGTAGAACCAAATCCTTTTAATTTTGGATTATATTTTTCAACCATTTTAGCATTGGCTCCAAATCCACCTGTTGCAACTATTACAGCTTTTGCTTTGATTATATATTCTTCACCATTAGCTTCTTTAACTTTTACTCCAACTATTTTATTATTATTTTTAACTAAAGCGATAGCTTTTATTCCTTTTCTTATATCTATTTTATCTTTTTCAGCAACATTTGAAAGTGCAGTAATAATATTTGGACCTACTGCAGAACCACCTGTTGGTCTGTGAGTTCTTTTAGCACTTTGTCCACCAGTAGAAGTAAGTTCATTTAAGTCTGCTCCTCTTTCTAGTAACCAGTCAACTATTGCACTTGATTTTCCTGTTAATACTTTAACTAAGGCTTTATTATTTCTATTTTTTCCACCTTTCATTGTATCTTCATAGAAAAGTTCAGCACTGTCTTCAACACCTAATTTCTTTTGTACACTTGTTCCAGCAGCATTAAGCCCTGCTGTTGCGTAGTTAGTATTTCCACCTAAAAGATCTGTTTTTTCAATTAGTATAACACTTGCATCTTTTTCATAAGCAGCAATTGCAGAAGTAAGCCCTGCTCCTCCTCCTCCAATTACAACTACATCAGCTTGTCTTGGAAGCTTTGTATTTGTTTTAAGAGCTACATCAACTTTTGTTAATTTTGCTCCACTTGCTTTAACTGCTTCTTCTATAGCTTCTTTTGTTCCTTCACTAGTCAATGAAGCTCCTGAAACTCCATCTACTTCATAGCTTTGAGTAGCTATAGCTCTTTTAATGATTTCTTTTATTGCTGGTTTAGAAAAATCTGATTCTTGTTCTTTTTTGATTTGAATGTCAATGATTTTATTGTCTTTAATTTCTACTCCAAGTACAATTCCATCTTGGTTATATCCATAACCTGTTCCTTCATACACTTCAGCACTAGCTGTAGTAAAAAAAAGTGTGAACATTAAAGCCGTCAGTCCTAAAAATCTTCCTAAAAAATTTTTCATATCATCCTCCATATTAAAATAATAAACATATATCTCCATAATATTTTAAATATGGGATTTTGTCAATGATTTTTATTTTATCTCAACAAAAAAACTACAGGTGAGGGGGTACCTGTAGTTTTAAATAATCTATATTAACTTTTATTAGGGTGGGGTCATATTAAAAATCTTTTTTATCTCTTAGGATTTCTCCTGTTATTGCATCGATTAAGAATTCTCTATCCATAAATCCTTCTGCAATTTCTACATCGTATACTAAAACACCATTTTTATGTTTTAATTCTATTTCTTTAAATTTACCATTTTTAGACTGGTTTAACGCGATCTCTTTAGCTCTATCATATGAAATCTTTGGCTCTTTCTTTGCTCTTTTTGGTGCTTTTTTTTCAGTTTTGAATCTTACAATTTCTCCTGTTTCAGCATCTATTTTAAATTCCTTTTTAACATTTCCATCCATAACTTCAACTTCATAGACTTGTCTTCCATTTTCTCTGTCCATTTCAAGTTCAGTTAATTGTCCATTAGGAACTTCTTTTCTTATTATTGTCATTATTTGCTCTTGGCTTAATGCAGCTAAAGTGCTTGTTGAAAAAACTAAACTTCCAATGATAATTGCTCCTATTAACAATAATCTTTTCATGTTTCCTCTCCTCTACTCTCTTTTATACTTTTTATTATTATAATTTATATTTATGAATAAAAGATGAAACATTAATTTTATTTTTTATGTTTTTTATTTTTAATAAGTAACTTCATTCTTATTATATGCATAGTATAATTCAGCTTAATGAATACTAAATGAATACAGTTTTATTATATTAATTTTTTCAAAATTATATTTTTTTCTTTTTGAGCTAATTCTTCTAATTCTTCACTAAAGCCTGACTTTGAAAACAGAATAAAATATTCCTCTCTATTGTTATTATTCCATTTTATATTTTTAGCTTTTTCTTGTAATTGCTTCAAAATACTTAAACCTACTTGTTTTTTAGAATACTTACATTCTCCAAAAATAATTTTATTATTTTCTCCTAAAGCTACAATATCTACCTCTGTATTTTTATCCCACCATCTACCAACTTTTAATAATGGAAATGGAATATTCTCCCACATACTTTCTCTTGCTAGATCTTCATATATTTTTGAAACATATAGCTCAAACTCATTATTAATTTTATTTTTTATATAAGTTAAATTCTCAATTTCAAAATAACTTTGATAAGGATATATATAGGCAAACCAAAACTTCAAGTAATTATCTTTTATCTTATATAATACTTTTTTTGAGTTATCTATATTTTCAGTAATAGGTATTTCCTTTTCAATAATATCTAGTTCTATAAGTTTTGATATATAGGCAGATATTCCTCCTGCGTTTATTTGTAAATATGAGGATATTGAAGACATTTTTGTATGTCCTATAGATATGGCATTCAATATAGAAAAATATCTTGATAGATCATTTACTTCCTCTTGAAGTAAAAATTTAGGTTCTGAATAGAGATAATTATTTTTATCAAATAGATTATTTTCTATATTATATAAGGCTGATTGCTCTCTATCTATACCTAAAATATATTTAGGAATTCCTCCAGTTATAGAGTAAAGTTCTATTAAATCTTGAGTGGACTTATTTTTAAAAAATTTATTATAGTATTTAAATTTTATTGGTTGAAGCTTTATCTGTGCTGTTCTCCTTCCATATAGAGGACTATCATAGGCTAAAGTTTCTGAATACATCATAGATATTAGAGAGCCACATAAGATAATCATAACATTCTTATCTTTTAGTTTTTCATCATATATTCTTTGAAAAATAGAGGAAAAATTTTTATTAATTAAAGTTAAATATTGAAATTCATCTATTACTAAAACAAATTTTTCATTTGAAATTTTTATTATTAAATATTCAAAAAGTGTGTCCCAATCTTTTATTTCTATTTTCTTTAAAATTTCATCTTTAAAATTCTCTGCTATCTGATTTTTAAATCTTTCAATTTGCAAATTTTCATTTTGTTTATCAGCAAAAAAATAGAATGCTTTTTTATTTTTTATAAATTCTTTTATCAAAGTTGTTTTTCCAACTCTTCTTCTTCCATATATTACAACAAAACTATTTTCCTTTTTATACTCTCTATCAAGAGTTCCCATTTCTTTTTCTCTATTGATAAAGTTCATAGTATCACCTCAATAAAATTATATAATATAAATTATAATAATTCAAATTATAATAATTTATTTAAATATAAAAATGGTGCCAATTATATCTAGCACCATTTTATAATCATAATCTTAAGCTATTTCTACTTTTGTTTCTTCATCAATTGTGTTATATTTTTCTTCAACAACTTTTGTAATGTAATTTCTAAGGTCAGGACAAATTGGGTGAACAATGTCTTTATATTCTTCGTTACGCATTTTTCTTGATGGCATTGCTACAAACAATCCTTGTTCTCCTTGCATTAATTTTAAACCATGGATAACCAAACTTTCATCTAAAGTTATATCTACATATGCTTTTAGTCTGTCTAATTTGTCTCCATCCACTTTTTTTATTTTTACATTTGTAACAATCATTTTAATCCCCCTATACTAATTTATTGTCTTACTTATGATTATCTTTACATTATCAACAAAAGTTCTCAACCTAGTTTCAATTTGGGATCTTTCTATTTCTGTAACAAATGTGTAGTATGTACTCCCACTACCAGACATAAAGAATTTCTTTCCAGGTACTACTGAGTTTAATATTGCCTTAAACATTTTAATATCAGCATTTCTTTCTGAAATTCCTTGCTCTAGACCATTTTCTATATATTTTTCTAAATCTTTTCTATTGTCATTCCTTAAGGACTCAACGATTTTTTCAAAATTTGCATATCTAACTTCATCTAATTCATCAAAACTATTATAAGCATCTTTCGTTGACACACCAAAACCTAATGGTTTTACTAAAATTAGCGAATCTTTTAAATTATTTTCCACTAACTCAACTTTGTTACCTTTTCCTCCGACTCTTGCAGTCTTGTTTTTAATAAAGAAAGGTACGTCACTGCCTACTTTCATTGCCAACTCTTCCAATTCTTTTTCATTGTAAACATTTCCATAATGCTCATTCAAAAGTTTCAGAAAAAATCCAGCATCAGAACTTCCTCCTCCAAGACCAGCTTCAGAAGGGATATTCTTTGTTAAAGATATTTCTATTTTCTCCTTGTGTTTCTTACTGTTCTCAAAAAATATCTCATATGCCTTATATAAAATATTTCTTTCATCAGTAGGAATATTCTTATCAGAACAGCTAATTTTTAAATCTCCTATTTCTGAATAAAATGTTATGTCCATTTCATCGGATAAGTCAATAGGAGACATTACTGAATCAATTTCATGATAACCATCTCCTGCTTTTTGATAAACATTTAAACCTATATTAATTTTGGCATTCGGGTAAATCTTATACTTATTCAAAGAAATCCTCATCCTTATCTAAATTAATTTCAATGTCTAAACCTTTAGTATCTAATAATTTTACCAAATCACTTGTCTTGTCTTTAGAAACGTTTCCTAAAGGAACTTGTAAAATTTCAAACTTAAAATATTTGTTATAATATTCTATCTCTAAAGTTTGCCCGACTTTAACTTCAGTAGCTGCTTTTACAACTTTTCCATCTAGTTTTACTTTTCCTCCATCTACAACAAGTTTTGCAATGGGTCTCCTTTTAATAATTCTACTAACTTTTAAAAATTTGTCTAGTCTCATAAAACATCCTTTTCTTTTAGTTATACCTCTTTTTCCATATTATGTCAACTTTTTTATTTTAATTAATGTAATATTTTTATGCTTTTTTTTCTAATAAACTGATTAAATCCTTATAAATGCTTAATATATTGTTATAATAATAATTTATTTTAAAATTAGATTTAATTAGAATATAAATCAAAAAACTCAAAAATATCTCCTTCAAAACCTATAGTTTGAGTAAATTTTAAATAACTTATTTTCTTATTAGCCAATAGATAAATAATTTTATCAACATTTATTTTTTCTTCATTAAAATTAATTAAAAGTCTTTTTTCTTTATCTTCTTTTATACTTACAATACCTAGTTCTCTAGCTCTTATTCTGATTTTCAAGAATTCAAAGAAACCTTTTGCCTCAGATTTTAATCTTCCAAACCTGTCTTCTAACTCCTTATGTAGATCTTCTAATTCTTCAAAAGTTTTTAAAGCTAAAGCCCTCTTGTAAATCTTTATTTTTTCATTTTTTTCTATATAATTATCAGGTAAAAATCTTGGGAAATTAAGCTCTATGTTAACATCTTCTAATTCTTCTTCATTTTCACCTTTTAATTTTAATATTTCTTCATTCAACATTTTCATATATAGATTATAACCAAAGGTTTCAACTGCTCCATGTTGTTTTTCACCTAAGATTTCTCCAACTCCTCTAATTTTAGAGTCCTCCATTGAAAGATCTATACCTGTTAGATTGTCAAATTCTCTAATACTTTCTTCTCTTTTCTGTGCATTTCTAGTTTTATTTTCATTCATAAGCATGTAACAATAACTTTTCTTATTGCTTCTACCTATTCTTCCTCTGAGCTGATAAACTTGGGATAATCCTAACTTTTCAACTCCTTCAATTATCATAGTATTCGCATTTTCAATATCAATACCATTTTCTATGATTGTTGTTGCGATTAAAACATCTATGTTTCCATTTTCAAAATTATGTATAGCCCTCTTTATATCTCTTGCAAGCATTTGACCATGAATATAGTCTACCTTTATATATTCAGGTAAAAGTTCTCTAAGTTCCTTTGACTTCATTTCAATTCTTTTTACTGAATTAAATATATAGAAAACCTGTCCTTCTCTTGAAACTTCAGTAAGTATAATATCTCTAATTAAATCTTTATTATTGTCTATATACTCTGTTTGAATTTTTTGTCTTCCTTCTGGAGAAGTATCTATAATAGATAAATCCCTAATTCCTAACAGTGACAAATTCAAAGTTCTAGGAATAGGAGTTGCAGTTAAAGTTAGGATATCTATATCACCTTTGAGTTTTTTTAACTTCTCTTTGGCTTTAACTCCAAACTTTTGCTCCTCATCTATTATAAGAAGCCCTATGTCTTTATATTTTATATCATCTGACAACAATCTATGAGTTCCTATTATTAAATCAGCTGAGGCATTTTCTATCTTTTTAAGACTTTCTTCCTGCTCTTTTTTTGTTTGAACTCTACTTAAAATCTCTATATTTATAGGATAATTTTTGAATCTTTCGCTAAATCTTTCATAATGTTGCTCAGCTAGAACAGTGGTAGGAACTAAAAGTACAACTTGCTTTCCATCCATTATAGCTTTAAAAGCTGCCCTTATTGCAACCTCTGTCTTACCATAACCAACATCTCCACAGACAAGTCTATCCATAACTTTGCCTGACTCCATATCTCTTTTAACATCTTCAATTGCCTTTAATTGACCTGGAGTTTCAGTAAATGGAAAAGCTTCTTCAAATTCTTCCTGCATAACAGTGTCTTTTGAAAACTTAAATCCATTTGCTAAATTCCTTTTAGCTTGAATTTTTATTATTTCCTTAGCAAAGATTTCTATATCTTCACTCAATCTAGCTCTCTTTCTTCTAAAACCTTTTCTTCCAAGTTTATATATTTCAGGTATAACATCAGAAATATTAATATACTTTTCTATCTTATTTATACCATCAAGAGGAACATACAACTTGTCTTCATCAGCATACTTTATTTTTAAATAATCCTGTCCATCAATATTTTCTAAACCTAAGAATATTCCTACACCAAAATTTTCATGTATTACATAGTCTTGTTCTGCTATTTCATCAACAGTCTTGTATCTTAATGCTTTCTTTTCAACTCTTTCTCTTTTTACTCTAATACCTTTTATTTCTCTATCTGTCAGTATTAGTTTATCTTCAGTCCTATATCCTTCAAAAAGTGGATACTTTTCAAATTTAATATCATAGCCCTTAAATACTTCTTTGTATCTTGTGGCTTCCTCTGAGTAAATTACTATATTTGTGTTTTCAGATAATTTTTTTATTCTGTCTATAACTTCAAACTGCTTTAATTCTTCTTCTGTAAATTTTTGTATTTCTGTTTGCTTTCCTATTTTAGAGAGTTCTGTTATTTTGTTTATTATGTCATTTTCTCTATCTGAATTTTCACTGATAAGTCTCTTTATTTTTGCTTGTAAAATATCATTATTTTCATAGTAATATTCCACTTTATTTTTGCTTGTATACATAAGAGAGAAGAAATCTTTTTTATCTTTATTATTGTCTATGTACAATTCTATACTATTCAATTTTTCGATACTTAATTGAGAATTTAAATCAAAATACGTTATTCTATCAACTTCATTTCCAAAAAATTCTATTCTCACAGGATTTTCTTGATTGATATTAAAAATATCTAAGATATCCCCTCTTATTGAATATTCTTTTCTTTGAGTAAGCATATATGTTTTTTCAAACTCTGCTTCAATCAATTTTTCTTCCAAGGCTTTTATATCTACTTCTTTTCCTTTTTCAACAAATATACTATTAGCCTTAGAATAATAATCTTCTAAAAAATATTCTAAAGAAATTAATATTATGAATTTTTCATCTGATTTTAAAAGTCCTAATAAGTCATAATTATACTTCTTTAATTCTCCATTTTCATTTTCTTTTTTTATTCTGAGAATCTTCCCTTTATAGAAATCTTTTAGCACAAAAAAATAATCATCTATATTTCTATTAGATGAACAGATGTAGACTATGCTATTCTTTTTATTCTTTAGCCAAAATGGGATTTCTCCTCTAAATTTCTTTTCCATATTCTCTCCTAATCCATACAAAATAGATTATATCAATTATTACAATATATTTCCACTAAATTTTTTTATTTAAAAAAGCAGGAGATACCTGCCAGAGCATCTCCCACCTGAACCTCTCACGACTAACACCCTACGAGTGCTAGAGTCGCGAGGTTCTTAAGTACTATTTAGTTTCTTTTGAATATCTAGTATTCAAATACTAGCTAATTTCCTTAAGACT
>ERZ773099.2324-NODE-2324-length-13199-cov-10.092133_pt1 | contig 13199 bp, 16 predicted proteins | sample MGYA00511120_ERZ773099 | MGnify/ENA primary metagenome ERZ773099 (study PRJEB29015, sample SAMEA2738012) | human oral metagenome | biome: human oral; feature: human-associated habitat; material: dental | place: China | collected 2104 ... | reverse complement strand
AAGAAATTCAGGACATTATCTGGAGAAAGTCGCTCCTCAAAGGATGCTTAGTCTGCAGTTTTGGAAGCAAAAAACGACTAAAAAGCTTTAGGAAGGTCAAACCGAGAAAAACTGCAAGCAAAACCACTCCTGCTCGGAGAAAGGTTTGCACTTCATAGGAAGCATTATCTTGAAAAATCAGCTCCAGCATAAGGGAAAAAGGAATATAAAACTACTCTCACTATATGAATAGCCAAACTGCTTTCAAGAAAATTTTTACCTAATATGTCTAATAAAGTTCAGGAGAAAGTCCAATAACAAACTCCCCTTTCACGACAAGTTCTTTTTTCCATACCTTCCTAAACTCCTCAAAGTCCCAAGTCTGGTAGCTTTCAAAACATTTACTGATCTCCCTAGCAATGCTAATCTTTCCCTGAAATTCAAGTTCTTCCAATTCAGTGATCAGCTTTTCTATTCTATGTACAGATTCATAAAAAAAGCTTGGGAAAGACTGAGTGATTGCAGTTTTAAGTGCTGTTTTTCTTCCTTTTTTTTGAGGTAAGAAACCGAGATAGTGAAATTCTGAAGTTGGAAAAACTGCGCCAACAACTGCGGGAATCAAGGCATTTGCACCCGGCAAAATCGTATAAGGGAGCTGATGTTGATGACAGAGCTGAATCAAAAGTTTTCAAGGATCTGAAAGCCCTGGAGTCCCAGCCTCAGAAAGCATACCAACCTCATATTCATGAAGTAAATCAAGATAATAACTAATCTTTCCTTGATGAGTAAAACTTGTCAAAGAAAAAAATTGTTTCTCCTGATAGGGAATATCATACATAGCAAGAAGCTTTTTAGTTGTCCTCGTATCTTCACAGATCAAAACTGGCAAATCCCTGAGCAATCTCAGAGCTCTGAGTGTAATATCTTCTTTATTGCCAATAGGAGTAGGGATAAAGTAGAGCATACTAAAAAGAAAGATAAAAAAACTGACCTAACTCTAGAGATTTGACTCCTAATTACAATAGGAGCTGAAAAAGAGAAAAAAAGGAACTCTTACTCTTAAAATTAGCATTAGCTCGTCTTAAAGATCAAGGAAAGAAAGCTCTCCTCTACTAAAATCAAAATCTAAAAAATCTCTTGCATTTTTTGATAGCATCTATATACTTTAGGTGCTACGGAGAAGAAAAAGAAAAATAAAAAATCTGACTTTTCTGGGCGTATAATCTGAACTATTCAGACTTTTATTTTGTTTACATAGTTATTAAAATGGCAAAAATTATTGGAATTGATCTCGGAACGACTAACTCTTGTGTATCCTATATGCTCGGTGATAAGTCAGAGGTGATCGCAAATGCAGAGGGAAATAGAACTACGCCTTCTATCGTGTATATCAAGGGGGATGAATTGCTCGTTGGAGATTTGGCAAAGAGAAAGGCGATTTTGGAGCCAAAAAATGTCGTATATGAGGTGAAAAGATGGATTGGTAGAAAGTATTCTGAGGTAAAAAATGAACTTGCTAATATGGCTTATGAAACTAAAGAAGGAAGTGATGGAGGAATCTTAATCGTTGTTGATGGAAAAGAATACAAACCTGAACAGATTTCTGCATTCATTCTCCAAAAACTCAGATCTGATGCGGAGAAATTCCTTGGAGAAACGATTACTCAGGCGGTGATTACTGTTCCTGCTTACTTCAACGACTCTCAGAGAAACGCAACCAAGGCTGCCGGAGAAATCGCAGGACTCAAGGTAGAAAGAATTATTAATGAACCAACTGCTGCGGCTCTTGCCTATGGAGAAGGGAAAAAAGCTGATGAAAAGATTGTAGTATTTGATCTTGGAGGAGGAACCTTTGATGTGACGGTGCTTGACATCGGATCAGAAGGGACTTTCCAGGTCCTCTCTACTTCTGGAGACACTCAGCTTGGAGGTGCAGATTGGGATCAAAGAATTATTGATTATGTTGTTGATGCTTTCAAAACCAAGGAAGGAATCGATCTCAAAGGAAATGCAATGGCAATGCAGAGAATTAAAGATGAGGCAGAAAAAGCAAAAAAGCAGCTTTCTTCTGTAGAAAGAGTCGATATTTCTATTCCGTTTATTACGACAGGAACCGACGGACTTCCTAGGAATCTTGATGAATCGTTGACTAGGGCTCAATTTGAGAATATTACTTCAGATTTGTTTACAAGATGTAAGGAGCCGGTTTTGAATGCTTTGAGAGATTCAAAATTAGAAAAATCTGAAATCAACGACATCATTTTGGTAGGAGGTTCTACGAGAATGCTCAAAGTAAAGGCAATCGTAAAGGAAATCTTCTGAAAAGAGCCTAAATCTACCGTAAACCCTGATGAATCCGTTGCTCAAGGTGCGGCAATCCAAGGTGGAATCGTGCAAGGAGATGTGAAAGATATTCTTTTGCTTGATGTGACTCCGCTTTCTCTTGCGGTTGAAGTTGAGGGAGGAATCGCTCATGTGATGATCCCGAGAAATACTACTATTCCAGCGAAAAAGTCTAATATCTATACCACAGCTGCGGACAATCAAAACGCCGTAACCGTGCACGTGACGCAAGGAGAAAGACAGTTTGCAAGAGATAATAAATCGCTTGGAATGTTTAATCTTGAAGGCATTCCTCCAATGAGAAGAGGACAGCCACAAATTGAGGTAACCTTTGATATTGATGCGAACGGAATCCTCAAGGTGCATGCTCAGGAAAAATCTACCGGAAAATCTCAGGAAGTGACAATTCAGGGTTCTACCAACATTTCTGATGAAGATATCGCAAAAGCTAAGGCTGATGCAGAAAAATTTGCAGAAGAAGATAGAAAGAGAAAGGAAGTCGTAGAATCTAAGAACAAACTAGAGTCTCTTGTTTATCAGATGGAAAACCTCCTTACTGATCAAAAAGATAAGATTTCTGAGGAAGATAAAGAAAAAATCCAAAAGCTGATTGCTGATGGAAAAGCAGTGAAAGACAAAGAAGATGCAGAAAAAACTCATGTTGATTCTGAAATTGAGAGGATTCAAGGTCAGTTTCAGGAGCTTTATCAAAAATATCAGGTACAACCTACTCCAGACCAACCTCAAGCTGAAGCTTCTGAAGGAGAAAAACCAGCTGATGGAGAAGTGATTGATGCTGACTAGATTTAGGTAGAAAGTTTAAAGGAAAAAAGAAACTCTCCTTAATAGCAAGGGGAGTTTTTTCTTTAGCTGAAGTCGGAATATATTTTTTGCTGGGGAAATGCTTCTTGAAATATTGTAATAAAATTTTCAAAGCATGTATCTGGAATCTTGATAAGTCCCTTATCTGTTGGCTGAACGAGATCCCAAAGATCAGAATTTGGATTTTTTTTCTGCATTAATTTGAAATCTCACGGGTTATAAATGAGCGAGGCGATGAATATGGAATTGATTTTTGTGATATTGATTTCTTTTTTAATTTCTTCTAAAAATTCTTGATAGTGTATTTCGTAGTTCTTGACTGGCAAGAGCGGAAGAAATCTGAGTCATACCTTATAACCTTTTTCGAGGAGCGTATTTATGGCTTTTATCCTGGCTTTTAGTGGTGCTGTTCCTTTTTCGTATTTTGAGATGATGTTTTGAGGATTGAGCGAGAAGGCAATTTCTGTGTTTTGAGGAGGGGTTCCTTGGTTTGCTTCTAATATCGAGGTAATCATTCAGCTTTTTGTCCTTGTTTCCATCAATGTGTTTTCAAACTGTTCCATAAAAGGAAAAAAATTCTGATTAAATTCGGTCAGGTGGTCTAAACCTTGAATATCAGAATAATTACTTGCATAGAAGGTGATTTGTCACTTATATCCTTGATTTCTGAGCTCTAAGATTAAGCTTTTTATCTGATGCTTTATGTCGTCATAATTTACGAAAATTGTAGGATATGGGCTTTTAAAATTCCCTTTAAGATAGCAATAATCACAGTCAAATACACAATTTAGGCTTGTTTTGAAGAAAAACGATTTCCCTGGATAGCCATAATGATTTGGAACCGGAATTAGTTTAGGCTGTTCTTGTTTGGCGATGATAATAGCTGGCTCTACTTTTTGATTTCCTATGTTTTTATCGAAAATATTCTTGTAGTGATCTATTTCTAAAATATCGGCATGAGATAACTTTTTGAGGATTTTTTTGCTAAGAGGGTAGTCTTTTGCTTTGGATTCGAGATAAATAAGCATCAATGTTTTTGCAAAAGTAAAAAATCTGTAACACAAAAACCCTTTTTTAAAATGTTTCAAAAAGTATTTTTATCTATTGAAAATTGATATAAGCAATCAAAATGAGAACCTGCATTAAGCAATGAGGTTCCCTTCTTGAGAAGCTGATTTTTTTTGATATTCTGCGATTTTCCCTTCGTAGAATTCTTTTGGGTTTGCTCACATTACGCCCTCTTCAAGCTTGTGATTTGTTCCGAAAAAGACTGTTGGTATAGAAACGATACCGTATTCTTCTGCCAATTCTGGAACCTGATCTACATCTACTTTCAGAATTTTTACCTGATTTTCATCATATTGCGTAGAAAGTTCTTCCATAACTGGTGAGAGCATCTTGCACGGTCCACATCGTGTCGCAAAAAAGTCAACTACGATTACGCCCTGAAATTCATTAAGAATTTGCTCAAATTTTGCTTTTGAAGCGATGATTTTTGCCATATTGTTTGTTTAATAAAAAGGATAAAAGCTGATTATTTAAAGTGGAAGATCGTTTTTAACGAGTCTTTAAACTTGTCATAAACGGTTGAGTTGATGCTATACTTGATATGTTTTCCTTCTCTCTTAGTCACTACAAGTTGAGCTCTCTTGAGCATACTTAAGTGGTGGGAGATTAGGTTTTGAGGCTCTTGGAACTGGTTTACTATTTCAGATACACAGATGCCTCATAGAGCTTTTTCATGGCGTTCTGTCAGGAGGCAGAGAATTTTTAGCCTATGTGGTTCTGCAATTAATTGGAGTAGTAAACTGAATTCCTCAAGATTCTCAAGTCAAGAAATGCACTTACTCATCTTCTCTCTTTAAATAAAACAACATATATATACTGATTGATGTGTAAAATACAAACTATTTTTACTACATTTTGTATCGTTGGTTATTGATCAGATTTTTTTTAGTTTTTAGCTCAAAACTCACATCCCTGATCCTTATAATGGGATACTACCTCAATAAAACTATTTTCAGAAGTGATGCTTTTGCAGATTTCCTGAAGCTGGGGTTCGACCAATAAATGTCGAGGTTCAATAACTTTTGCTAGCTGCTGTTTCATTATTGGCTGATTTTCTACCGGAGCTTTGGAAATAATGCATTGATTGAAGGCTACGATCTGGTTGCATAGTTCTATAGGGAAAATTCATGTTTTTTCACTCGTTTTTGATCAAGTATTCGTTCACGTATTTTGTGATCACGTGAGTAATGCTGTGTTTCAGGAGTTAAGCTCTTTTGCCATAGCCTTCCCAGAGAGAGAGGATGGTAGTTCTCAGGAAAGGGCAATTTCTGTGGATCAGGATCCTATGTTTTCAGCACTAGTATTGCCTGTAGATATTCAGTCTTTGGTTTTTTTTGTGCCACATGCGGAAAGTAGTATAACGAGTCCTATTATTGAGATGAAGAGGTATGTTTTTCTCATTTTTTGCTTTGCCTATTAAAAGTTTAAGGTTCTTATTTGCTTTGATTTTCCCTTTTTATGATTTTGAGAGTTCATACCCTTCTTTTGTATCTTTTATTTCCCAGCCAGCTTGTGTAATTTGAGTTCTAAGTTCATCAGCTAAGGCATAATTTTTCTCGGCTTTGGCTTGTTTTCTCTGCTCGGCTAGCGAAATGATTGTTTCTGGGACTTCCTGAGATGTTGGAGTTTCCCTAGAAAAGAGTCAGATTTTTAGAACTTTTTCTTCTAATTCGTGAAGAAGAGGTAAAAGCTCAGTTCCTGACTTGGAAAGCGCAGAATGGAGCTCGGAAAGGAGTTTTGGCGTATTGAGATTATCAGCAAGGGCTTCATCAAAGCGAAGTTTCCAATCTTCAGTGCTTGCTTGCTCAGAAGTTTGAGTCAGATTTTGAATTTTCTTGATCAAACCTGCTCTTTCATTTTTGGCTTGATCTAAAGCTTCCCAAGTGAAGTTTTGAAAATTACCATACTGGGCTTTGAAATAGAAATATCTCAAATCAAGCGGAGAATAGCCTTTGGCTTTAATATCTTCCAAAGAGTAGATATTTCCGAGTGATTTACTCATTTTTCCTCCATCTACCTGCAAAAATTCGTTGTGCAACCGATACTTCACCCATGGCTTCTTTCAAAATCAGCATTCTGACTGAGCAATCTCGTTTGGATGATGAATCGTGATATGATCCGCTCCCCCATGATGAATATCAAACTGTTCACCGAGATATTTGCTGGACATCGCACTACATTCTATATGCCAACCTGGAAAACCAACTCCCCATGGTGAATCTCGCTCCATTTGCCTTTTCTCATCCGTTGGAGAGAACTTCCACAAAGCGAAGTCTGTCGGATTTTTCTTGTTTTTCATATCAACACGTTCCCCTGCTCTCAAGTCCTCAAGCCTTTTTTTGTAGTTTGGTCCCATAAGTTTCCCATAGTCCTCTACTTTACTCGTATCCATATAGATTCCATCACCCGGAACTTCGTAAGTGTAACCTTTTGCTTCTAGGCTTTGTACAAGTGCGATTTGCTCGGCGATATGCTCAGTCGCTCTTGGCATCACATCAAAAGTCTGAATATTCAGCTCATTCATCGCAGTCAGGAAGATTTCTTCATATTTTTTTGCGACTTCCCAAGCGGAGATTCCGTCTCTTTTCGCTCCTTTTTCAAGCTTATCCTCGCCTTCATCTCCATCAGAAACCAGATGCCCTACATCGGTAATATTCATCACCGCTTTCACTGGATAGCCAAAATACTTCAACACATTCCTGATCAAATCCGCAGTAAAAGTCGCTCTGAGGTTTCCAATATGCGGAGTATAATAGACGGTAGGTCCACAGGAATACATTCCGACAAAGTCCTTTTTTTCTCCATGATAGCTAGGATCTTGCATCAGTGGGATAAAGTTTTCTTTCTCACGAGTGAGGGTGTTGTAGAGTTTAATCTGCATTCTTTATGATAAAAAAATAAATTCTGAAAAATGTTATCGTTTAGGTTGTTTTTTGAAAGGATATGAATATATATTGTATTTGCAACAAAAAAATAAAAATTTATGAAAAAGACAATGTTTCCCTTTGACCAGATTTGTCGTTTGCAACTTGAAGTAACTGCGAAGGAACAGCTTCTTGAAAAATTGCTCGACATTGCTTCTCGTCATGGTGTGGAAAAGCTTCGCGTTGAACTTGAGGAGCTTTCCTGGCAGATTGATCGTATGGAGGAGCAGGGAATAGCTCTTTCAAACTATTCTCTTTCGATGCAAGTTAGTGATCTGATTGCTAGATGTGATCGTTTTATGAAGCAGGGGAGTTGAGTCTTCTACGTGAGACTCATGAGATGGGTAGTGTGTTAATCTAAAAAAGCTAGGCGAATGAGCCTGGCTTTTATTTTTTTCGTCGGGAGTGTATCTTTTGGAATACGTCAGATTTTTTTAGTAGATAAAAAAGCTTGAATAAATAGTATAGTATTGGATTTAGAATAAGGTCATAATTCCCGTAAAATTCGATTTTTTCTCCTCCTAAAGATTCTTTGAATTTACTAACTCAGGCAAGGGGGTGAGAAGGAAATCCCGTTGGAGCACCTCCCATTAGATCACAATATTCAAATCAATGTTCTTTTGCTCGCTGGAATAATCAATACTTTAAATAGTGATGTCCTCCTATATTTGCGTATTTCCTGTCAGAGAAACCGTAAAGGTATACGATAGTCTTTTCGTGGAAAATACAGATGCTTCCAGCGATAATTTCGCTATTAAGTTCTGCTACAAAGAAGGTTCCTTGATGATTTTTTTGGAGAGCGTCTAAAAGATTATTGTATTGCTTTCTTGTGATCGTTGAGAAGCCTTTTTCTCCTGCGATGATTTTTCGCTTTTGAAAAAAGGTTTCTTGGTCTTTCGCGGTTCATTCTCTGATTTTTATACCTTTTTTAATGGCTTTTTTGATTTTTTCTGCTGAACCATTTTGCATGTCATTTAGTAGCTCTTCATCCGTTTTCTTTAGATCAATGATAATTGTTGTTTGTGGCATATTTTCTTTAAATGCTGGTTTGAGATTGGTTTCTTTCGTGATTTTATTGAGGGTCTCTTCTCTCATTTCTTTGATTTTTTCTGGGAAATCTTTGTCTTTGAGGTGTTTATTGTCAAAATGGCTGATTTCGTTGATAAATCCTAATTGGAAAAAGATATTCCCTCGTTGTGATCGGAATTTTCTTTTTAGATTGTTGAGTTCTTCTCTGACTTTTCAAAAGTTTTCAGGCATCTTGATTCCGATGGCTTGGAACTCTTTGAAGGTAAAGGGTCAGATTTTTTTTTCTTTGATGAGATAGAAGGTTCTTTGACCGAAAATTTCGGTGAAATTATGGCTTTTTTGATAGATTTTTGCTTGTAGTGTCTCTCGAATTTGGCTTTGATAGAGTGAATACATAGTTGAGGTGATGAGTTAAAAAAATATCTGCATTAAGATAGGGATTTTGTGCGATAAATCAAACTTAAAAATTCTTAACTATTTTAAATTGAAAGTTGTGAGAGATTTCGTATGATTGAGGAGGAATATTTTTTTATTTTATCTTGAGAGAAAGATTATGCAAGAGACCGCACTAGTGATTATCAATATGCAAATGGCATGGACAGATAAAGATTCTGAATACTATCTTGGGAATCTTGATTCAATGGTAGAAAAAATGAACTACTTAATTGCCTATGCTCGTGAACTTGGCTATAAAATTGTTTTTGTCAAGCATCATGAAACGGAAGGAGTTTTTTCTGAAAAAAGTCCTTTTTCTGATTTTATCCCGGAATTAGCTGTTGAGAAGGATGATATTATTATTCCTAAATATAAGGTAAGTAGCTTTTATCAGACTAAACTTGAGAATGAGTTAACTGGGGTGAAAAATCTGGTTGTTTGTGGGGCTTTGACGAATTTGTGTGTTAGGATGTTTGTAGAGGAGGCTTACGATAGAGAGTATAGGATTGCTTTGATCGACGATTTGACGGTAACTTATTCGGAGGAATTGCATGATACGACATTGCAAGATTTGGTAGATACAAGGTCTGGTTTGACGATTTTACCTTTGGAAAAGTTTATAGATTAGGTGTTTTATTTAATTATAGAGATGATTATGGAAGGCGCGAAGTTAGTGAGTGGATTGATTGAAAAATATCAACCGAAAACTATTTTAGATTTGGGAGCTGGGAAAGGGTATTTTAGCATTTTGGCTGCGAGTTATGGAGCTCAGGTGGATGCTGTAGAAGATACGAGTATTAGGAACCTTTATCCAGATTATCTTAAGGTTCATCCTAGTGTTTCTTTTTATGAAAGTAAACTTGATGAGTTTGAAATTACCAAAAACTATGATCTTGTTATTGCAAAACATGTTGTGATGTATATGGATAAAAAGTATGTTTTGGAAAGACTCATTCCTTCGGTTTATGAACATCTCAATAAAGGGTGACTTTTCTTCTTGACGTATCATCATTCGGATTCTGAACTCTTAAATGAAGAGGAGGGGATTGTACATTATACGCTTGATGATTTTAAATCATTTAAGGGAAGCTTCTCGGTAAAGGATTTTGGGGACTATTCCAATCCTGCTCCTTGAATCAATAAAGAGTATAAAATCTGATTTATTATTTTACAGAGGAATTAATTCTGACTTTTTATTTTTTTTGTATGCTCGTGATGAGAGAACTAAAAATTCATGGTATTTATAGGCATTTTAAGGGAGATCTTTATTTGGTGGAAGATATCGCTACGCATTCTGAAACGAAAGAAAAATATGTCGTGTATAGGGCTCTTTATGGTGATACGAGTTTGTATATTAGGCCACTTGAGATGTTTCTAAGTGAAGTTGATCATGAAAAATATCCTAATGTTGCTCAAAAATGGAGGCTAGAACTTCAAAATATTCCGAGTGTGGCTAAATAGGAAAAATCAGACTTAGCCTTTTTATCTTCTCCTCTCCAAAAAAACAAAATGCTTCTTGATACGGTTTCTGAATACGATAACGAGAAAAAACACTATCTCCTTGATCTCCGAGAAAGGACGATTTTGGCGATTGCCAATCAATTTGATCATAAAAAAATTCTGACTTTTCTCGGGAAGGTTGGGATCATAGATATTGATGAAACCAAAAAAGAAGTCGTGATCTGAGTTTCTAATGATTTTATTCTTACCCAGATCAAGAAAAACTTCCAAAAAGCGCTCAAAGAAGCTATTATGGCGACTTATAATTCGCAGTTTGGGGTCAGATTTGTCGTCTATCCTCCTTTCGCGAATGCCCAGCACGAGCTTCTTACTGATCTCAAAAAACTGCTCAATATCCAAGAGAGCAAAGCTTCCAAAGCTCCTCAACTTGAAAAAAATCTGAAATCAGAATTAGGTAATTATTTTGGGATTCTCTTTGAGCCGAGTTATCGTTTTGATACTTTTGTTGCAGGGGCGAATAATCAGTTTGCCTTTTCTGCTGCGAAAGCGGTAGCTGATGCTCCAGGGACAGCATATAATCCGCTCTTTCTCTATGGTAATGTGGGACTGGGAAAGACGCATCTTATGCAAGCGGTAGGAAATGAAATTATGCAGAACTTCCCTGAAAAAGTCGTGATTTATTTGCCAGCGACCAAGCTCGTAGAGGAGATCGTTCAGGCGCTGAGGATGAATAAAATGGCAAATTTGATGAAAAAGTTTGATGAGGTAGATGTGCTTTTGATTGATGATATTCAGTTTCTCGCGGACAAGGACAAGACGCAGGAGGTTTTTCACAATCTCTTTAATGATTTTCATATGAAAAAAAAGCAGGTTATTATCTCCTCCGATCGCCCTCCAAAAGAGCTTCTCCATATAGAACCAAGACTCAAAAGCAGATTCGCACTGGGATTGGTTGCTGATGTGCAGGCTCCAGATTTTGAGACGAGAATCGCGATCTTGGAGTCAAAACTCCAGTCTAAAGGGATCAGTATTGATTTTGAATATTTATCCTTGATTGCCCAGTATATCAAGAGTAATGTGAGGGAGTTGGAAGGGGCGTTGAATATTCTGATCACGAGGCAGCAGCTTTCCAAGGCGGAAATTAGCGAGGAAGATGTGTATAGTTGCCTGAAAACGCTTGGTTATTACTGTGATGAAAATCAGATTAACTTTGAGCAGGTGATGCAGCAGAATAAAAAGTCCAGCAAAAATTTTTCTACACTCGTAGAGATGGTTGCCCAGTATTATTCGCTTTCTATCGCAGAACTCAAATCCGATAGCAGGAAAAAGGAAATCACGCAGGCGAGGCAGATTTTGATGCTCCTTGCCAAGAAATATTTCAATCGGACCTTGGAAAAGATCGGTGATTATTTCGGTGGGAAGAATCACGCAACTGCGATCTATGCGATCAATACGATAGAAAAAAAACTGAAGTCTGATCCTGAGATTCAGCATGATTACAGGGTTTTTGTGGATTGGATTGAATAATAAAAAAAGTCAGATTAGTGTTTCTAGTCTGACTTTTCTCAATGTTCCTGTCTTTTGTCTTAGAGACCGAAGATGCCTTTTTTGACCATATCTTCCAAGACTTTCAGACTGAGTGCATCAATTTTTTCAATGATTTCTGCGCGACGAAGTCTTTTAGGTTTTTCGCAGCTTAGCGTCTCTTGAAATTTATACTGCCCCACGTGAGAAACACTAAACTTTATTACATCTCCCTCTATATCAAAGGAGACCTTTCCTTCCTTCCATTTTACAAAGAGTTGCAATATCTCTCTAGGACTGGTAGACTGCAAAAGACGTTCTCGATCTTCAGGGACAAGTTGACCGATTTTGATCACTAGATCCCTGTCATGATGTTTATAAACCTGGCTACGCAGTATGAGGCAGACGATGAGTCGCGACCTGAGCTTCTTCCACTTGTAAGCGGTATAATTACTTCTATCCTTGTCTGATACACGGATCGAAATCCCCAACTTTTCATAAATACTCTCAATATCATTCATACTATTCTAATTAATTTGTTATTATGTATATAATTTTTATTACCCCCTACTTATAGACAAAGTTATAGCAAAAGTCAAGATAATATTTAGAGAAAAAAACCAATCTTTTTATAGACTTCTTGAATCTTTTTCTTTGCGATAGCATTTGCTTTTTCTGAGTGTTCATGGAGCATTTTGCTGACCTCATTTTCTGATATATCTTTGAATTTTGCTTGGATCGGCTGTAATGTTTCTCTCATTTTTTCAAAAAGGTAGTCCTTTGCTACTTTATAGGAGAGTCCTCCTGCTTCATATTTTCTCCTTAATTCTTGATCTTCTTCTGGTGTCAAAAAGAGTTTGGTAAGCTGATAGACATTACATTCATCAGGATCCTTCGGTTCTTCAACGGTTTTTGCGTTCGTAGGAATCTGCTTTATTTTTTTGAGCATGCTATTTTCTTCTTCAAGGAGTCCGATATAGTTATTGTAAGATTTGGACATTTTTCTTCCATCGGTTCCCATTACGGTTGCGACCTCATCTCTAATCAGAGGAGTTGGTATTTTGAAAGTTTCCCCGTAGTGAGTATTGAATTTCTGAGCAATATCTCTAGCATATTCCACATGCTGTTTCTGATCTTTCCCAACTGGCACAAAATCCGCATCATAGAGCAGAATATCTGCTGCCATCAAAATTGGATAGCAAAAAGTTCCAACGCTGATTTCTCCAGATTTTCCCTTTGCCAAAGCGTCTTTGTAGCTGTGCATTCTCTCCATCGTTCCCATAATCGTCAAGCAGGTTAAAGCCCAGTTGAGTTGCGCATGTCCAGGGATTTCTGCCGGATTGTAAATCAGGGTTTTCTTCATATCAGCTCAACAAGCGAGATAGAGCTTTACGATCGTCATACTATTTTTTTTCAAAATGTCCGCTTCTTGCGTCTGCGTAAAGCCGTGCATATTTGCGAGAAAAAGAAAAAATTCTGAATCGGTGTTTTCATTTTGCATCGTGATAAACGGTTTCAAAGCTCAGAAGTAGTTTCAAAGGTGGAGCTCAGATCAGGTTGGTTTAATTCAGGTAAGGATTCTTTTCATATGAAGTTTTCTAAAATAAAACTTGT
>ERZ773099.2323-NODE-2323-length-13204-cov-21.534185_pt1 | contig 13204 bp, 9 predicted proteins | sample MGYA00511120_ERZ773099 | MGnify/ENA primary metagenome ERZ773099 (study PRJEB29015, sample SAMEA2738012) | human oral metagenome | biome: human oral; feature: human-associated habitat; material: dental | place: China | collected 2104 ... | reverse complement strand
TCAACACCGGGGCGGCCCCCGAGGCCCACTCGGTGCCCGTGCAGAAGGAGAAGGCCGACGCCGCCTTCGAGGCCGCCGCCTGCATCGGCTGCGGCGCCTGTGTGGCGGCCTGTCCCAACGCCTCGGCCATGCTGTTCACCGGCGCGAAGATCTCGCACCTGGGCCTGCTGCCGCAGGGGCAGCCCGAGCGCCTCGCCCGCGTGGTGGGCATGCTGGGCCAGCACGACGCCGAGGGCTTCGGCGGCTGCACCAATATCGGCGAGTGCGCCGCGGTGTGCCCCAAGTCCGTGCCGCTGGAGGTCATCACCCGGCTGAACCGCGACCTGGGCCACGCCCTGTGGAAGGGGCAGAAGGCGCACGCCTGAGCGGTTCTCTCCATTGCGCCCGCCGCCGGTGCGGGGGCCGGCGCCGGGAAGGGGCGGCCCCGCCGCCGGTGCGCTCCGGGCGGCTGTGACCCGGGGCGCGGGTTGCGCTAGGATCACCGGCCGGAGGTCTGATGAGCACGCTTGGTGACGACGGCGAGCCCGCTCGCCCACACCGGCGCAGAGCCCGGCACAGGAGAGGGGCGGCGCGGAGCAGAAGGCTCCGTCCGGCGCTTCTGGCATCCGGGCTGGCGATCATTGCGCTGGCGGTCGCGGGGATCTGGGTTGTGCGGGTCCACGCCCAGCGCGACACGGTTCTGCGCGGTGTCACCGTGGCCGGGCACGAGGTCGGGGGAATGAGCCGCGACCAGGTCATCAGCCTTCTGGGCGACGAGGCCCTCGCCGTGACGGTGACCGTTGTCAATGATGGTCGCACGACCAGCGTCTCGCTGGCCGAGGCCGGGGGAGTCATCGACGCGGCCGCGACCGCCGACGCCGCCATGGCGGGCTCCGGGACGTGGAGGGCCAGCGCCCTGTCGCTGGTGAGAGGCCGCTCGGTCCCGGTGAGCACCTCCGTCGACCAGGGCGCCGTTGAGGAGCTGGGACGACGCATCGACTCCCAGACCGGCGCGGCCCCGGTCGACGCGTCCGTGCGCCTGGCGGAGGGAGGCTCCTCCTTCGAGCCGGTCTCCGGCGCCCCGGGGCGGGGCGTGGAGCGCAGCGCGCTCACCGAGGCCCTGGAGGCGGCTGCCACCAGCCTGAGCGACCAGACTGTCGACCTGCCCGCCGTGGACATGGACTCCACGGTGACCCTGGCGGATGCCGAGGACGCCGCCGCGGTCGCGAACGGGCTCATCGCTCCGCAGGTCGCCCTGAGCACCGACGGGGAGACGGTGAGCGCCGAGGCCTCCGTGCGCGCCTCCTGGGTGGAGTCCTCCGTCGTGGACGGCCAGCTGCGGGCGGGCCTGTCGCGGGAGAAGGTCGCGGCATGGGTCGACGGGGTCGCCGCCTCGGCCGAGCGGGCGCCGATCAACGGCATTGACGACGTCGACGACGCCGGCAACGTGCTGGAGCCGGCTCGCCCTCCCAAGGCCGGGAAGGTCGTCACCAACCGCGACGCCGAGACCGACGCCATCATGGAGGCTCTGGAGTCGGGCAGTGACTACTCCGGGTCCCTGGAGGTCGAGGAGGACCCCGCGAGCACGGAGCAGCGGGTGGTGCCGGCCGGCCCGGAGCGCTTCGCCTACCAGGCGGCCCCGGACGAGAAGTGGGTGGACGTGAACCTGACCGACTCCACCCTGACGGCCTATGAGGGGACCACCCAGGTTCACGGGCCGATCCTCATCAACCACGGCGGTGTCGGGCACGAGACCATCACGGGCACGTACCGCGTCTACCTCAAGCGCGAGAAGCAGGACATGGGCTGCACCCCCGACTGGCCCTACTGCGAGAAGGATGTCCCCTGGATCGCGTACTGGCACAAGGACTACGCCCTGCACGGCGCGCCGTGGGTCAATGAGTTCGGCATCGGCACCGACGAGTCCTCTCACGGCTGCGTCAACATCCCCGTGGAGGACGCGCACTGGATCTACGACTGGGTCGCCGTCGGGACGACGGTGGTGACCCACTACTGATCACTCGCCGGCTGCTGCCGGCTGTACCGTCGGCCGTGCCGGCACAGTAACGCTGCGCCCGTCCGGGCCCGGGGCGGAGGCCTCGACGCCGCGGATAATGATCTCGATCTTCCGGTCCAGCCCGCCCCGTTCGATCCAGCTCTCATCGGGGGTCAGCACCGCGGGCACGGCGCGGACGCGAGCAGCGGCGAAACGACTCGCCTCCTCCAGTCCCGTCGGGCGGGCCTTCCGGTCCTCCGGGGTCTCGGGGGCCCTGCCGTCCGCCGCCCTGGGTGGAGACGGGAATACGGTCTGGTCGGCGGGGGAGCGCATGACCTCGATCTGCGCGTGCATGGTGATGACGGTGTCGCCCACGAAGTCGAGGACGACGCCGGCGTCCTCGGGGTCCAGGCCGCGGTCGACCAGGGTCTGGTGGGCCTCGGCGAAGGGGCCGGCGAAGATCTGATGGGCCCAGGGCACGCTCATAATGACGCCCGCCAGTCCCGGGTAGCGCTCGAGCAGCGCCCACATGCTCTCGGCGTGGGCGCGCAGCGCCTCCTGCCAGGTGGCGCCGGAGCGGGAGAGCTCCATCTCGGCGGCGACCCGCTCCAGGCAGGCCGCCAGAAGGTCCTCGCGCGAGGCGATCGTGCGGTACAGCCCGGAGACCGCCACCCCCAGGCGGCCAGCCACCGCGGTCAGGGTGAAGTCGGCCACCCCGAGGGCGAGGGCGGCCTCGACCACGTCCGCGCGTGAGAATCCGGGCTTCGGTCCGGTGGGTTTCCCCAGTCGTGTCATGGGGTCACCGTAGCGGGTGGCGACGGCGGTTGCCTGCGGGACGGCGGCGGGAGTAAGGTCACCCTTCGTCAAGTCTGAAAGTACTTCAGTGTTAGGTTGACCATTGGATCGAGGCACTCGATGAGTAAGCAGAAGGCGTCATCGGCATCTCAGCCCGCACCCGTCCGGTCATCCTCCGGCCGTGAGGAGGCGCCGGAGCCGGAGGCCGACACCAGGGACGCCCGCGAGAAGCGCTCCCGCGAGGGGCAGGCCGCCATCAGGCGCCTCGGCGCCCCCGTGCGCGCCCGGCTGCGGGCGGGGCAGGTCCTCGTCCTGGTCTCGGCGGTCCTGGCCGTGGCGCCCTATGTCGCGCTGGTCCGGCTCGGCGGCGTCCTCCTGGACGCCTACAACGCCGGTGCCGCCCCGGACGGGCAGCGGGTGCGCGGCGTCGTCGTCATGCTCGTGAGCGCCTACTCCACGCGCCTGTTCCTGTACTTCGTGGCGCTGCTCATCACCCACGTGGCCGACCTCGCCCTGCGGGACCGGCTGCGCCGCGACATCGTCCAGCGCATCTCCCGGGCCCCGCTGGCCTGGTTCACCGAGTCCACCTCCGGGCGCATCCGCAAGGCCGTCCAGGACGACACCACCACCGTCCACACCGTCATCGCCCACGGGCCCGTCGAGCAGCTCAACGCCGTCGTCACCCCGCTGGCGCTGCTCGTCTGCGCCTTCTGGATCGACTGGCGCCTGGCCCTGCTGACGCTGGTGCCCGTGGTGCTGTACGTGCTGACCTACTCCGTGTCCATGCGCGGCATGAAGGAGAAGACCGTCGAGATGGACCGCAAGCTGGCCGCCGTGTCCTCCACCATGGTCGAGTTCGTCTCCGGGATCGGCGTGGTCAAGGCCTTCGGCCGTGTCGGGCGCGCCCACGCCGCCTACCTGAACGCCTCCGACGAGTTCTCCGCCTTCTACCGCGCCTGGGCCATGCCCCTGGTGACCATCACCTGCCTGTCCTTCTCATGGGTCTCGATCCCCGTCCTGCTCCTGGTCAACCTCGGCGGCGGGGCGCTGCTGATGGCCGCGGGGATCGTCACCCTGCCCCAGGTCCTGGCCACGACCCTCATCGCCCTGGTCCTGCCCGGGGCGCTCATCACCATCGCCTCGATCTCCTGGTCCTACCAGATGGCCGGCGCGGCCGCACTGCGCCTGTGCGAGGTCCTCGACACCCCCGTCCTGCCCGCCACCGACAAGCCCCGGCGTCCCGAGGGGGCACGCGTGGAGATCGACCGCGTCTCCTTCTCCTACGGGGACACCCTCGCCGTCGACGACGTCACCCTCACCCTTGAGCCCGGCACCGTCACGGCGCTCCTGGGCCCCTCCGGCTCGGGCAAGTCGACGCTGGCCACCCTCATCGCCCGCTTCGCCGACCCCGACTCCGGCACTGTGCGCATCGGCGGGGTGGACCTGCGCGACATGGACGAGGAGACCCTCTACTCCACCGTCTCCTTCGTCCTCCAGGACGCCCAGCTCCTCGGCGCCACGGTCCGGGAGAACATCGCGCTCGGACGCCCCGACGCCGACCTGGACCAGGTGCGCTCCGCCGCCCGGGTGGCCCGCATCGACGAGGAGATCATGGCCCTGCCCGCCGGCTACGACACGGTCCTGGGCCGGGACACGGCCCTGTCCGGCGGCCAGGAGCAGCGCATCGCCATCGCCCGCGCCGTCCTGCTGGACACCCCCGTCCTCCTCCTCGACGAGGCCACCGCCATGGCCGACCCCGAGTCCGAGGCCGAGATCCAGGAGGCGCTGAGCGCCCTGGTGCGGGACCGCACCGTCCTGGTCATCGCCCACCGCCCGGCCGCGGTGCGCGGCGCCGACCGCATCGCGGTGATGGACCGGGGCCGCGTCGTCGCCGCCGGCACCCACTCCGACCTGCTGGACGAGTCCCACTACCGCGCCCTCCTGCGCCAGTCCGGCGAGCTGGACGACGGCGTCCCCGACGGTGACGCGAGCACCGGCACGTCCGCCGTCGGCGATGCGGCCGGGGCCGCGGAGGGCGCAGGGCTCGCGGAGGCCGCTCGCGACGCCGACGCGCCGGGAGCCGCTGCGCCGCACCCGGCCGACGTCGACGCCTCCGACGGCGCCCACTCCGGGACCTCACGGCCCGGGCCCGAGCGCGCCGGGCGGGCCCCGCGCTCCCTGCTGGCCCGTTTCCACCGGCTCATGGACGAGGCCTCGTGGCGGCAGACGAGGACCTGCATCATCCTGGCGGTCGTCAACGGCGCGGTGTCGGGCCTCGCCCTGCTGGCGCTGCTGCCCGCCTCCGTCGCCCTGGCCACCGGCGAGCCCTGCTGGGGCCTGTCCTTCCGCGGCTGGCTCGTGGCCCTGGTCGCCTGCGCCGTCGGTGCCGGCATCACGGAGTTCCAGGGGCAGCGCCGGGGCATGTCCGGGGCGCTCGGCTTCATGCACGACGTCCACCACGCGATCGGCGACCGGATCGCGCGCCTGCCCCTGCGCTGGTTCACCTCCGAGACCGCCGGCACCCTGTCGCGGGCCGTCAGCCAGGAGATGGTGGCCCTGGGCGAGTCCGCCGCCCACTTCATGTACACGCTCGCCTCCACGATCGCGGCCTGCGCGGTCATCGGCATCGGCTCATGGGCGTGGGGCTGGCGCCTGGGCCTCCTGCTCACGCTCGCCGCCCCGGTCTTCGCCGTGCTCATCCGCGGCTCGCGCCGCCTGCTGGACCACGGCAAGTCGATCTCCGAGCCCGCCGAGCGCGAGCTCGCCGTCCGCGTGGTCGAGGCCGCCCGCTGCCAGGGCGCCCTGCGCGCCTGCCGGGCCGCCGCGAGCTACTCGCGCCTGAGAGCCGCCTTCGACGACGGGGCCCGCGCCTCCAGGCGCGCCCTGTGGTGGGAGACCGGGGGCAATATCGTCAACGGCGCGCTCACCCAGGCCGTTGTCATCGCCATGATCGTCCTGACGGCTCTTCTCGCCGTCGGCGGCTCCATGGGGCCGCTCGCCGCGGTCGCCACCATCGGCATGTGCCTGCGCTTCACCACCATGCTCGACAACGTCGGCGCCTCCGTGATGGCCATGGAGGAGCGCCGGCAGATGATGAACCACCTCGACGCCGTCATGGACGCCGAGCTCATGGCCGAGCCGGAGGCCCGCGCCGAGCCGGCTGCGCCCGGGGCCGTCGAGCTCGACGACGTCGTCTTCGGCTACCGGGCGGGCGAGAGAGTGCTGGACGGGGTGTCGCTGAGCGTGCCCGCGCACGGCATGTGCGCGATCGTGGGCCCCTCCGGCAGCGGCAAGACGACGATCGCCCGGCTGGTCGCCCGCTTCTGGGACGCCGACTCCGGGGTCGTGCGCGTGGGCGGCACCGACGTGCGCGACATGCCGACCGCCCAGCTCATGGAGCAGCTGTCCATGGTCTTCCAGGACGTCTACCTCTTCGACGACACCCTGGCCGCCAACATCCGCATCGGCGACCCCGGGGCGACCGAGGAGCGAGTGCGCTGGGCCGCCGACCTCGCCGGCGTCACCGAGATCGTCGACCGCCTGCCCCGCGGCTGGGACACCCGGGTGGGGGAGGGCGGGCGCGCCCTGTCCGGCGGGGAGCGCCAGCGGGTCTCCATCGCCCGGGCCCTGCTCAAGCGCGCCCCGATCGTGCTGCTCGACGAGGTCACCAGCGCGCTGGACGCGGAGAACGAGGCCAACATCGTGGCCGCCATGGAGGAGCTGCGGCGCACCTCGACGCTCATCGTCATCGCCCACAAGCTCGAGACGATCGCCGCGGCGGATCAGGTGGTCGTTCTCGGCGACGACGGACGGGTGGCCCAGCGCGGTCGGCACGAGGAGCTCGTCAATGTGCCCGGCCCCTACCGGGAGTTCTGGGAGCAGCGCTCTCGGGCCCATGGTTGGGCGCTTGTGTAAGACGGCCGCGCCCCTTTCGTCGAGATCGGTTCGGTTCCGCGTCGAGATCGGTCGAAACTCGCGTTGAGATCGGTCCGGTTCCGCGTCGAGATCGGTCGAAACTCGCGTCGAGATCGGTCCGGAGCGGCAGCCGAGTGCCTGCCGGGCGCCGCTGTCATGAGAGAAGGCGGCGCTCCTGCGCGGCTCCTGCGCGCTTTGGTGCTGGGCCCGCTTCGCCTGCGCTGAGGAACCTCGAGATCACGCGATCCGCGTCAGGTGCGACCATGGTGATCACGTCAGAAGTGCGTGGGAACCAACTCTTCTCGACCGAGGACGGGACGTGGCGAGGGCCTTTCGAGGCCTCAGCAAGCTCCATGGGTCCGGTGCCGGTTGGCGTCCCGGGCCGTGTCTTGGTCGTCGGCCAAGGCCGACGGCAGCTGGTGACGTGAACGTGCTTTTCCAACACGGACGTACCTTTCTCCCACTCTTCTGAAGGTAAAGCTCAGAGAAATGGGAGAAAGGTACGTCCGTATGATAAAGGTACGTTGATGTTCCCTCTCGCCTGGGAGCCGTGGGCCCGGGCGGGTGTCCCCGAACAAGTCTCGGTACGGAGGCCGGCCGATCTCGGTGGAACGTGGAAGGGAACTGGCGGAGACGGTCGGATGCCGGGCGACCGGGCGCCCGTCCGGGGCTCCTGCGCTGTCTCGATCCTTCCCTGCGGTAGGCGCGCTAGGCTGGACGCTCGTGAGCGACCCCTTGATTCTCGGCATCGAGTCCACCTGCGATGAGACCGGCGTAGCGCTCGTGCGCGGCCGCGAGCTCCTGGCAGACGTCACCGCCACCTCCATGGACGAGTACGCCCGCTTCGGCGGCATCATCCCCGAGATCGCCTCGCGCGCCCACCTGGAGTCCTTCATACCTACCCTCGACGCCGCCCTGGAGGCCGCGGGTGCGGACCTGGGCGAGGTCGACGCCGTCGCCGTATGCGCCGGACCCGGCCTCATCGGCTCCCTGACTGTCGGCATCTCAGCGGCCAAGGCGCTGGCCGCCTCGCTGGGCAGGCCCGTCTACGGCGTCAACCACGTCATCGGGCACCTGGCGGTCGATGAGTTGGTGGACGGCCCCCTGCCCGAGCGCTTCATCGGGCTCATCGTCTCCGGCGGCCACTCCAATCTTCTGCGCATCGGGGACATCGCCACCGACGTCGTCGAGCTGGGCGGCACCCTCGACGACGCCGCGGGCGAGGCCTTCGACAAGGTCGGCCGTCTGCTCGGTCTGCCCTACCCCGGCGGGCCGCACGTGGACCGGCTCTCCCAGCAGGGGGACCGCAAGGCGATCCGCTTCCCCCGCGGACTGGCGGCCGCCAAGGACAGGGAGCGCCACCGCTACGACTTCTCCTTCTCCGGGCTCAAGACCGCGGTGGCCCGCTATGTGGAGTCCCTGGAGGATGCCGGGAAGCAGGTTCCCGGCGCGGACGTGTGCGCGGCCTTCTCCGAGGCCGTCAACGACTCCCTGACCGCCAAGGCCGTTCAGGCCTGCCTGGATACGGGCTGCGACACCCTTGTGGTGGGCGGCGGCTACTCGGCCAACTCCCGTCTGCGCGAGTTGGCCGCTGAGCGCTGCGAGGCCGCGGGCATCACCCTGCGCCTGCCGCCTCTGCGCTTCTGCACCGACAACGGCGCCCAGATCGCCGCCCTGGGCTCAGCCGCCGTTCGGGCGGGCGTGGAGCCCAGCCCCATGGGCTTCGCCCCCGACTCGGGCATGCCCCTGGACATCGCCGTCGTCCACTGAGCCGGCCTCCCCCCTCGCCGAGATCGGTTCACTTCCGCGTCGAGATCGGTCCGGTCTCCGGCTCGAAATCGGTTGATGCGGTTGCTGTCGACCGGTGTGCGGGGCCCTCGTCTGCCGGTCGGGCGAGCGCGCGCTCGAGAACCTCCCGTATGAGCTGGCTCCGCGTCCTGCCGCAGGCCTTCGCCTCGCGATCGAGAGCCTCTCGGCGTGAGCGAGGCACCTTGAACGCGATTGTCACCAGTTCCTCTTCCGAGATGCGCGGACGTCCAGGGGGCGCTACGACGAATGCTCCCGGTACGCCCGGATAGTCGCCCCGTTCGGCCGCCTCCGCGAGATGCTCGATATCCTCATCTGTGAGGCGTGCACCGTTCTTTGTCCTATAGACGCTCATCTGTTCTCCTTCCAGATGCAGAGTTCGTCGGCCATCTTTGCGGTCAGTCGCATCGCGTGGAAGATCAGGAGGCGGTTGTCCTCGAGCTCCACTCCCACCATCTCGATCATCCGTCCGCGCGGGTCCGCACCCGCGGCTGCGTAGTAGTCGGGGGGGGATTGCATGCAGGGGTGTGACTCGTAGTGAGTAGAGCCCTGGAATTCTGAAGAAATGAGGAAATACCGTTGAGCGGTAGACGATTCGCTCCTCTCATGTGAGCTGACCCCCATTGGTGCGTATGGGAGTTGATGAGCCATTTGCGACGAATATTGAGGAAATGCAGGAAAGTTCAGGAAAATGACTAGAAAAGGTCTTCCGTCGCTGAGGGAGCCTTACTCCCAGGCGCAATCTTCGCGTGTAGCCGTCCTGATCGAAAGAGCGGGCGAGGCGAACGGGCATGGAAGTAGCAGAATCGGCGGGACTGGCGGAACCGTTCTTGAGAGGCATCGCGTGCAGTTGCCCGATTGATGTGATGTTCCGATTTCCGGCCGGGTGGGGTCAGAGACGGCGTACCCCAGCCAGGACCGATCTCGGTGCGGAAGTGAACCGATTTCGAGGCGGAGTTCGACCGATCTCGGTGCGGAACTGGACCGATTTCGGTGCGGAAGTGAACCGATCTCGGCGAATCGGGCCGGCCTGACGCTTTGTTCGCGCGCTCGACGACGCCGGGCCCTCGCATGAACCGCACGGCCCGCATGACCCGCACGGCCCGCATGAGCAGGGCGTCAGCCCGAGGCCACCAGCGACGCCACCTCATCGGGCCGCAGCGGGCGACCCGCCCGCACCTCGGCCAGCAGGAGCCGCACTGCCGCCTCGTTGCCGCCCCCGGAGCGCACGGCCGCCAGCTGGCGCTGGTAGGAGGCCCCCGCCTCCAGGGTGGCCCGTACCCCCTCCAGCTCGGCCTCGCATCCCAGGTCTGCCGCCACGGGCGCCAGCTCGGTCACCATCCGCTCCACCGTGTCGGTCACCAGCTCCTCGTTGCCGAGGGAGTCGGTGATGAGGATGGCGTCCATGCCGTAGCGGGCCGAGCGCCATTTGTTCTCATCGACGTACCACGCCGGCATGGCGTCCAGTTCCTCGCCGCGATCCAGGGCCCGCGAGAAGCTCTCCACCAGGCACTGGGTCAGCGCCGCGATGCCGGCCAGTTCGGTGAGATTGGTGGCGGCGTCGCAGGCCCGCACCTCGATCGTGCCCAGGCGCGGCGAGGGCCGCACGTCCCAGCGGACCTCGGTGAAGTCCTCGATGACCCCGGTGTGGATCATGTCCCCGGCGTAGGCCTCGAGTTCGTCCCAGGTCTCCAACTGGTGCGGCGCTCCCGCCGTGGGCAGCTGCTGGAACATCATCGCCCGGTTGTCGGCATAACCGGTGTCCAGGCCCGCCCAGAACGGCGAGGACGCGCTCAGGCACTGCAGGTGGGCCGTGCGGGTCAGCAGCGCCCGCAGGATCGGCAGCGCCTTGGCCCGGTCCTCCAGGCCGACGTGCACGTGGGTGCCGAAGATGAGCATCTGATGCCCCCACAGGCGCGTGCGGTCCACCAGCCGCGCATAGCGCTCGGTGTCCGTCACCTTCTGCACCAGGGGGTCGGCGAAGGGGTGGGTGCCGGCGCTGGACAGATCCACGCGCAGAGGCTCGGTCACCGGCAGGAGCCGGTCGAAGGCCAGCGCTATGTCCTCCAGGCATTCAGCCACGGTGCGCCGCGCTCCCGATACCAGCTCGACGGTGTTGAGCATCATCTCGCCGTGGATGTGCGGGTCGGGCCGCACTGCTCGGAGGATCTCGGCCGCGCACTGGCGCAGGTCGAGGCTGTCGCGGTCGATCAGCTGGAGCTCCCACTCCACTCCGAGTGTGGAGCGCTCGGAATGGGCGAAGGGCAGGGGCTGACGATGGACGAGGCGTGCAGACGGGCTCACGGCGGCTCCTCAATGGTTCAGGGGTGGCCGGGACTGTGATCGGACGCTTGACGCGACGGGCGGGCCTTAGGATACGGGGACGTCGGGCTCGGTGCTCAGGGGGGCCGCCTGACAGGGCTCCGCGACGACGACCACGCCGCGCGCGCGCTCCCCGTGCTCCCCGGGAGAACCGATCCGGGTCATGATCCAGGTCTCGTGGGCCTCGCCGCTCGGGCGGACGGCCGAGCGCACGATCTCGGGCGCAACCGGTACGCCGCGCTTGTGGATATCCAGACGGCCGATGTCGCGTTCACGGACACGAGCCTTGAGAGACTTCAGGCTCAGCGGCAGTACCTCGCTCACCCGCCACGAGCGCACGAACGGGGCCAGGTCGGAGTCGGGGAGCTGATCGCCGCTGAGGTAGGCGATGCGCTCGCCCACCGGTGTCGCCTCGAGCCGCTCGGCGAGGTGCGCCACGAGTCCCGCGCGGATCACCGCGCCGTCCGGCTCGTGGATGTAGGCGCCCAGGTCCTCGACGCCGGTCAGCGGCGCGAGCTGGACGGGCGGCATCGAGGGGTCGTGGCAGTCCGGGTCGCGCAGCGTGCGCGCGATCGGGTGGGCTCCGGGGACGTGCGGGCCGTCCCCGGTCGGCAGGATGAGAGCCGAGCGCCCGGGGCCCTCGACGGCGAGCGGACCGCACCAGATGCCGGCTTCGACGACGTCGCCGCCCACGCTGACCCACTGCACGTGGGCGTCAGCGGGGAGCGCCGCGTGGTCGATGCCCGGCGCGACCTTGATGCCGAGCGCCTCCACGTCGTCGCGCAATGCCAGGATCCGGCTGAGCGCCGGCGACCACTGCTCGGGATCGGCGATACGACGGCCGTCGGCCCGGCGCGCCGGGTCGGCGAAGACGGCGTCGATGCCGCGGGCCGCCAGGTCGAGCTCAAGCGCATCGGCGCACAGCACCTCGACATCGGGGAAGGCCATGAAATTGACTGTCGCCAGTGCCGCCGTCGCCTCGTCGCGCTCGACGGCGAGCACGGGGAGGCCGAGCCCCGCCAGGGCCAGTGCGTCCCCGCCGATGCCGCAGCCCAGGTCGGCCACGCGCCGGGCGCCGGCGCGGGCGTAGCGGGCGGCGTGGTGGGCCGATACGGTCAGGCGCGTGGCCTGCTCCAGCCCGTCGGGCGTGAAGAGCATCTGGGAGGCGAATGGCCCGAATTTGGCCTCCGCCCGGGATCGCAGTCGCTGCTGGGTCAGAGCGGCCGACACGAGCTCGGGCGCATGCCCCTGGTCGCGCAGGGACTGGCTCACCGACAGCGCCGCGGATTCGTCGTAGGGCGGAAGCTCGGCGAGCAGGGCCCAGCCCTCGGGCGTGAGCAGGGGGGCGAGGTGCGAGGCGTCCATCGGGCGATCATGGCACGCATCGGGGCGGCGCGGAGCGACGAATCGCCTGAGAGCGGCTACGGTTGTGATGCGCCCGGCCGTCGAGACCGGGGCGGCGGAAGGGAAAGGGGCTCCTCATGAGCGCGGGTAGTCGAAGCGCGCGTCGGATCTGGCTGACCCGAGTGACCTGGGGCATCGCGGTTCTGGCCGCCGTCGTCCTCGTCCTGCCCAATGCGTGGATCCTGGTGGCGAGCGCCGGCCGGGTGAGCGACTACGGTAAGAGCGGGGACACGGCGAAGGCGCCCGTGGCCATCGTCCTGGGCGCGTCGGTATGGGCGCCGGGAGAGCCCTCGCCGTGGTTGAAGTACCGCCTTGAGACCGCCGCCGGTCTGTACCAGTCGGGGCGCGTGGACGCCATCCTGGTCTCGGGGGACAACAGCCGTATCGACTACGACGAGCCCACCGCCATGCGCGACTACCTGGTGGGTCTGGGGATTCCCTCCGAGGCGATCGCACTGGACTACGCCGGGTTCGACACCTATGACACCTGTGTGCGCGCCCACAAGATCTTCGGAGTCGATGAGGCGCTCCTGGTCTCCCAGGACTTCCATGTGAGCCGGGCGGTGGCGGTCTGCCGCGCGGCAGGAGTGGATGCTCGCGGCGTGGGCGATACTCGGGCCAGCCAAGACCGCAGCACTTGGGCGGCCAGTTGGCTGCGCGAGCGCCCGGCCGCCGCCAAGGCGGCCTGGGACGTGGCCACGAGGCGCGAGCCCACGCTGGGGAACAGGGAGACCACCGTGGATGACGCCCTGGCGTGGACGCGGGCGAACCGCGGGAAGTGAGGCAGTGAGAGCGAGTCTGATCTCGCGTCGCGGGCGTTTGTTGGCTGCGCTGCACGCCCAGGGCGAACCCGGGTCGCTTTCTTGGCACTCGCGTTGACTGAGTGCTAATCGCCCGCGTACATTCCTCGTCAGGCGCGGGGCCCGTGCGGTCCCGCGGCACGCGCCCTCGGCGCTGACGGACCGACCCCCGCGACGGCGGACCGGC
>ERZ773099.2322-NODE-2322-length-13206-cov-16.992244_pt1 | contig 13206 bp, 12 predicted proteins | sample MGYA00511120_ERZ773099 | MGnify/ENA primary metagenome ERZ773099 (study PRJEB29015, sample SAMEA2738012) | human oral metagenome | biome: human oral; feature: human-associated habitat; material: dental | place: China | collected 2104 ... | reverse complement strand
TACTTCAAGATCGCCATAAGGCCCGCTCTCGCGCCATGGTTCCGATCACAGTCACTTCACAATCACTGTCGCCGGTGCACGTGGCAGCGCTCACCGGCCGCCCTCACCGACCCCCTGCGGCGTCGGCCCACTGCTCCAGGGCCAACGCGGCGGCGCCACGCGCCCACTCATCGAACTCGAAGGGGCGTAGCTGGACAGGCACCGGGGGCACGGACCAGTGGCGCAGACGCACCACCTCCTCCTCGAAGATCTCCCGGTGGAGCTCCAGGACGCCCACGCCCTCTCCGGAAACCACCACGAGCTCGGGGTCGAGGAAGGCGATGAGCGTACCCACCACGCGACCAGCCGCGAGTGCCGCATCGCGTAGAACCTCTTCCACCGCACGCTCGTCCCGCAGCCCCTCCCCCAGGAGCGCCTCGATACTCAAACTGCCCGGATCGCACCCCAGTCGCTCGGCTACCGAGCGGACGATCCCAGCGGTCGAAGCCAAGGCGCGGGCGCAGCCGGGGTGCCCGATCTCGCAGCGCGGCCCGCCCTCGGCGACGGGCAGGTGCCCTACGCTTCCGGCCGCGCCGCGCATCCCAGAGACGACCTCCCCGTCGATGACCATGCCGCAGCCGATACCCGCCCCCAGGGTGACCAGTGCGAAGGGCGAGGCGCCTCGCCCGGCTCCGAACCAGGCCTCGGCGTAGGCGAAAGCACGCACGTCGTTGGCCACGGCGCAAGGCAGGCCGGTGACGGAGGAGACCATGCCGGCCAGGGGGACATCGCGCCAGCCCAGGAAAGTCGCCACCGTGACTGTGCTGCGCCCGACAACGGCTCCGCCCAGCGATATCCCCACGGCATCGGGCCTGCGTGCGCCGCGCTCGGCCAGCCGGTCCAGTGCCGTGGCGATGAGTGCGACGACGGCCTCGGCACTGGAGCCCTCCGAGCCGCCCAGTACCAGTTGTTCGCGCTCCAGGACCCTGCCGAGTGGGTCCGTGAGGACGGCGTAGAGGCGGTCGGCGGTCAGCTTGATGCCGACCACCGTGGCGCATTCCTCCACGATGGCGAGCAACCTGGTGGGTCGCCCGGGGCCCGACTGCCCGACCGGGGGCCGTTCGACCACCAGTCCCGCCTCGATGAGAGGGCGAACGATACGGGTCGTCGTCGCCGGGGACAGCCCCAGACGCTCCCCGAGCCCGGCCCGACTGATGGGCCCGGCCGCGACCAGGGCGATCAGGGCCCGAGCCCCGAGCCCTCGTCCACTGCTCATCATGCCGGTTCCCCCTGTCCGTCTCATGAAGCTCTGTCCGACTCTGCAGTGCGCGAGTCGATACGACTTCCCGGCAAAGCCTTGCACATCTCAGCAGCATGAATTATTTTCAACTTACAAAAAATAACTCGCCCTCGTTTCCGCCCATCCCCGGAAGGACGATGATGACCCTCCACCTGCGCAATCGTGGTACCTCCCTGGTGCTCGACCTCCTCGACGACCGCTTCCCCGTCGTACGCCACTGGGGCCCCGATCTGGGAGAGGTCAGCGGTGCGGAACTGACCGACGCCGGCCGCGCCGCCGCAACTTCGTTGGGGAGCAACACCCACTGGATGACCAACGACCTGCCCATCCTGCCCCTGGCGCACCTGGGCTGGTCGGGGCGTCCGGCCGTGCAGCTCTCACGCACCGATTCCACAGCCTTCAGCCCCCACCCCACCGTCTTCACCCACGAGAAGGACGACGAGAAGGGGCCGGCGGGCACCACCGCCGTCGTCCGCTCCACCGGCTCAGACCCGGTCCATCTGCTCACCCTGGGGACAGAGATTCGCCTGGAGCCCTCCGGCCTGGTACGCGTGCGCGCCTGGGTCCGCAATGACCAGCCCGACGGCGCTCCCGGCGTACCGACCAAGGCCGACTTGGCGATCGCTGAGATCATGCCAATACTGCCCCTGCCGGATGCGGCCGAGGAGCTGCTCGACCTGAGCGGGCACCACGTCCTGGAGCGTCAGATGGTCCGCACCCCTTTCACTCCGGGGATCCGCCTGCGCGAGTCCTGGGAGGGCCGCCCCGGGCACGATGCCGCCACCTGGCTGGCCGCGGGGGCCTCGGGCTTCGGCTGGCGCACCGGCCGGGTCCACGCCGTCCACCCGGCCTGGTCGGGCAACACCCGCCACCTGGCCATGAACACGGCGTCGGGGCGCAAGCTCCTGGGAGCCGGGGAACTGCTCATGGCCGGCGAGGTGGTCCTCGCCCCGGGCCAGTCCTACACCACACCCTGGACGGTCTTCTCCTGGGGTGAGGGGCTGGACGCACTGGCCCACCGCTCCCACGCCTGGCTGCGCTCCCTGCCCTCCCACCCCTCCCGGCCCCGCCCGGTCCTGCTGAACACCTGGGAGGCGGTCTACTTCGATCACGACCTGGATAAGCTCAAGACCCTGGCCGACGCCGCAGCCGAGGTCGGGATCGAGCGCTACGTCCTGGACGACGGCTGGTTCGGCTCGCGCCGCGACGATACTTCAGGCCTGGGCGACTGGCGGGTCTCCCCCCAGGCCTGGCCCAGCGGCCTGGAGCCCTTGGCGGAGCACGTCCACTCCTTGGGCATGGAGTTCGGACTGTGGTTCGAGCCGGAGATGATCAACACCGACTCCGACCTGGCCCGTGCCCACCCCGACTGGATCCTCTCCGACGGCGCCGGCGGGGTGCCCGAGCACCGCCACCAGCGAGTACTGGACCTGTGCGCCCCCGGCGCCTGGGACTACCTGCATGAATCGATCTCCTCCCTGGTGGAGCGCCTAGGCATCGCCTACATCAAATGGGACCACAACTCCCCCCTGCTGGCCATCGGGCACGAGGTCCTCGCCCCCGAGTCCGGCAGGCACGGGGCCGCCGCGGTCCGTGATCAGACCCTGGCCCTATACCGGCTCCTGGAAGCCCTGCACGAGCGCTTCCCCGATCTGGAGATCGAGTCCTGCGCGGGCGGCGGCGGGCGCATCGACCTGGGCATCATGGAGCGCACCCAGCGCGTGTGGGCCTCGGACTGCATCGACGCCCACGACCGCCAGAACATTCAGCGCGGCACCGCCCTCCTGCTGCCCCCGGAAATGGTGGGCACCCACGTCGGCTCGGGGCGGTCCCACACGACCCTGCGCAACCTCGACCTCGATTTCCGGGCCGGCACCGCCCTGTGGGGGCACATGGGCGTGGAATGGGATCTCACGGCGGCCGACGCCGCCGACCGCGAGCGCCTGGCCTCGATCATCGCCCTGCACAAGGAGCTGCGCGGCCTACTGCACAGCGGCCTGACCGTCCACGCAGATCTTCCCGACGACGACGCGCTGCGCGTCGAGGGCGTCGTCGCTCCCGACGCCTCAGACGCCCTGTTCGAGATCGCCTGCCTGGGCCAGCCGCTGGCCTGGCCAACGGCACCGCGCCCATTGCCGGGCCTGGACCCCTCGCGCCGCTACCACGTGCGCCTGGCCGCCCCCGCCTACCCGGAGCTGCAGCTGCGGGCCGGGTGGCTGGAGGAGGGCATCACCCTGCCCGGCTCCTACTTGGCCGCAACCGGACTGGCGCTCCCTGTGCTCCACCCCGATCACCTGGTGCTGGTGCGCGCCACCGCCGTGGACTGATCACCCGCTGCCGGGATCCTGGTTGCGACACATCCCGCGGATCCCGCATACCTGAGCGCCTCATGGCTCCCCGTTGGACCTCTTACCCACCCATTCACAGCACCGTCCACAATCAACGCCGATTTGGAGACCCGATGGCAACCTCTACCCCAGCCGTGCGACTACCGCGTCGCCGGCCCCACTCCGATACCGGGCTGGGCCTGGCTTTCATCCTCCCCGCGGCGATCGGCTTGATCGCCTTCTACCTGTGGCCCCTCATCCGGGGCGTCTGGCTCTCTTTCACTCAGTACAATCTGCTCACCCCCGAGGAGTTCACGGGGCTGGACAACTACAAGCGCATGGTTCGCGACGACACCTTCTGGAACGCCATATGGGTGACTCTGGAGTACGTCGTCATCAATATCGGGCTGCAAACGGTCCTCGCCCTGGCCATCGCCGTCCTCATGCAGCGTCTGACCCAGTCCACGCTGGTGCGCTCCATCGTGCTGACGCCCTACCTGGTCTCCAACGTGGTTGCCGCCATGCTGTGGCTGTGGATCTTGGATAACACCCTGGGCATCACCAACCAGGCGATCGAGTCCCTCACAGGCTCACGCACGGACTTCTTCTCCTCCGCTCTGGCCATCCCGACGATCGCCATCATCAACGTGTGGCGTCACGCGGGCTACACGGCCCTGCTCATCTTCGCGGGCCTCCAGTCGATCCCGGGCACCGTGTACGAGGCCGGCAAGATGGATGGCGCCAGCGAGTGGCGCATGTTCTGGAGGATCACCATCCCCCTGCTGCGCCCGATCCTCGCGCTGGTCCTCATCATGACGATGATCGGTTCCTTCCAGGTCTTCGACACCGTCTCGGTGACCACCCAGGGCGGCCCCGTCAACGCCACACGCGTCCTGCAGTACTACATCTACGACATGGCTTTCGGGCGCTTCCAGTTCGGCTACGCCTCAGCCATGGCGGTGGGCCTGCTCATCATCCTTGCCGCTATTACCGCTCTCCAGTACCGCATGACCCGTGCGGGCCAGACTGACCTGGACTGAGACGAGGAACCACCCATGACTGCTGCAACCACGGCCCCGAACGCCACCGCCAAGACCCCATCGGCCATTGAACGCCGTCGCATCAATCCCGGCCGGATCCTTGCCTGGACGGCCATGGCCCTCATCATGGCCTTCACGCTCCTGCCCTTCTACTGGGTGCTGCGCACGGCCCTGTCCTCCAATGCGGGCATCACCACCCACCCCACGAGCATCCTGCCCGTGGATATCAACCTGCGCGGCTTCGCCCGCGTCTTCGGCGCGCAGTCCACGGAAGCAGCCCTGGCCGACGGCGGATCCGGAGCCGCCATCAGCTTCTGGCTCTACCTGCGCAACTCGGTCATCGTGGCCACGCTGGTGACGGCGGGGCAGGTGTTCTTCTCCGCCATGGCGGCCTACTCCTTCTCCCGACTGCGCTGGAGAGGCCGTGACACGGTATTCGGGATCTTCCTGGGCGCCCTCATGGTGCCCTCGATCTTCACGCTCCTGCCCAACTTCGTCCTGGTCAAGCAGCTCCACCTTGTGGACAGCCTCCTGGGCGTGGCCCTGCCGACCATGCTGATGACGCCCTTCGCCGTGTTCTTCCTCAAGCAGTTCTTCATGAATATCCCCCGGGAGCTGGAGGAGGCGGCCCTGCTCGACGGCGCTTCGAAGGTGCGCGTCTTCTTCCAGCTCATCCTGCCCATGGCCAAAGCGCCTATCTCCACCTTGGCGATCCTGACCTATATCACGGCCTGGAATGACTACTTCTGGCCTCTCCTGGTCTCCTACACGGACTCCTCCCGAGTACTCACCGTGGCACTCGCGGTCTTCAAGTCCCAGGCCCCACAGACCGGACCCGACTGGTCGGGCCTCATGGCCGCCACGCTTGTGGCCGCACTTCCGATGCTCCTGCTGTTCGCGGCCTTCGCCCGGCGCATCGTCAACTCCATCGGCTTTACCGGTATCAAGTGAGGCACCAGATGACGACTCAGACTCTTTCCCCTCTCCGCTCCTCACTGACCCGCCGCGGGTTCCTCGGTGGCCTGGCCTCCGGGATCGCGGCTCTCACCCTGGCTGCGTGCTCCGGGCGGGACTCCCAGAGGTCCGGCTCCCCCGGCGCCGTGGAGTACTGGCTGTGGGACGCCAGCCAGCTCCCCGCCTATGAGGCCTGCGCGGCGGCTTTCGAAGAGAAGACGGGTATCCGCGTCAACATCACCCAGATCGGCTGGGACGACTACTGGACGAAACTGACCGCGGGTTTCATCGCCGGCACCGGACCGGACGTCTTCACCGACCATATCTCCAAGTTCGCCCAGTTCGTGGATCTGGAGGTCCTGCTCCCTCTGGACGAGCAAGCCGCCTGGTCGAGCGTCGACGAGTCCGCCTTCCAGGAGGGTCTCATCGACCTGTGGAAGGGCGATGACGGCCACCAGTACGGCTGCCCCAAGGACTGGGACACCGAGGCGGTCTTCTACAACGCGGACATGCTCACCCAGGCCGGTCTGAGCGAGGCCGACCTGGCCGCCTGGAGCTGGAACCCGGAGGACGGCGGCACCTTCGAGAAGGTCCTCGCACGCTTGACCGTAGACAAGAACGGCGTGCGCGGGGACGAGCCCGGTTTCGACAAGAGCAACATTGCGGTCTACGGCATAGGCATCCAGGACGGTGGCAGCGGCGACGGACAGACCCAGTGGAGCCCCTTCACCGGCTCCGTGGGCGACTGGCATTACACGAACAGACCTCTGTGGGGGAACCACTACCGCTACGACGAGAAGATCTTCCAGGACACCATGGACTGGTACTTCGGCCTGGTGGACAAGGGCTACATGGCTCCTCGTGGGGCCTTCTCTACCACCACGGGCACCGATGTCCAGCTGGGCTCCGGCTCCATCGCCATGTGCATCAACGGCTCGTGGATGTTCAACACCTACGCGAACCTGGAGGTCGGCGTCGGCATCGCGCCGACCCCGATCGGCCCGAACGGCAAGTCTGTCTCCCTGTTCAACGGCCTGGGCGACTCCATCGCCAAGCAGTCCAATAACATTGAGAATGCTTCGAAGTGGGTCGCCTTCCTGGGCACGGCCGAGGCGCAGGACATCGTGGCCTCCTACGGCATCGTCTTCCCGGCCATCGCGTCCTCGAGCCAGAAGGCGGTCGAGGTCTTCGAGACCACGGGCCTGCCCACTGAGCCCTTCACCAAGCATGTGAAGGAGGGGACCACCTTCTTCTTCCCACTAACCTACTTCGGCACGGACGTCTCGGCGATCATGAAGCCGGCCGCCGACGCCCTGTGGGCGGAGCGCAAGCCGGCCTCAACGCTGACGGACTACAACGAGCAGGTGAACCTCCTATTCGAGACCTCCACCCACGACAAGGGTTGAGAGCCATCATCTGTCGGGCGCGCAACCCGATCCCTCACCCCGCATCCCATAAAGCGCATTGCACGGCCGAGCCTGCATCGATCCCCCATTTCCGACTGCAGGCTCAGGCCGCGCAATGCGTCATGTCCGGCAATCACCTGGAGGCACGGGGGCACCTGGGTCGCCTCCCAATCCTCCTCGGAGACGAGCACCGCGGTCGATCGCTGCCCAGCGATTCTCACGGCGCAGACCTCATTTCAAACCGATGATCCCCCTGGTGACGACATCGACGTCGATGCGCTCGGAGGCCGGGTGACCGGGCGGGCCGGGCATGGTGAACAGGTTCCCGCAGATCACATAGACGCAGCCCGCTCCCACGGCCGGGCGCACCTCGCGCACTGGGAGTCGCCAATCAGTGGGCGCAACCTTCAGGGCCGGGGCGGCGGACAGGGACAAAGGGCGACGACGAGGGCCAGATCACCGAAGCCGTCTCTGCAGCACGTAGCCGTCCCCGCGCGCCCGCCGCGGCCACGCGGCCGGCGATGACCGAGGAGCATCCGGTGGCGATGTTGCCGAAGGGGCCGATGAACCAACACGGGAGTCCCCTCCCCCGTGCGCAGCCCGCCGAGCGAGGATAGCCTTGCCGCATGTCGCTGCGCCCCGGCCTACACAGGGTCTTGTCGAACTCCGGCCCGGAGAGGGCGGCCGCCTTCTCCGACGCGGTGATCGCCATCGCCATGACCCTTCTGGTGCTGGACATCAAGGCTCCCGAGGCGGGCAGCCGCGCGGAGTACGACGCCGCCCTCCTGGGCGCTCTCCTCCCGCTCGTCGGATTCGTACTGAGCTTCTATCTCCTGGGCGACCTGTGGGTGACGCACCACGCGTACCTGTCCGCACTCGCTCACGTCGACCGCACTCTGCTGCGATGGAACAACGCCGTGCTGTTCTTCGTGGCGCTGACGCCCCTGCCCACATCCATGCTCACCAAGAACGCCTACGACTCGCCCGTTCCGGCGGTCTTCTACGCCTTGGTCATATCCTGCACGCGGCTGTGCATGATGGGGCTGTGGCGGCACATGTGGAAGGCCGGACTCACGGTCAGCGACATCACCCCGGAGGACTACCGGCGCACGCTGCACGGCCCGATCCCGGCGGTTGTGATCTTCTTGATCTCGATACCCCTCATCCTCGTCGTCGGCCCGTCGGCCTGGAGCCTCTGGCTCCTCGCGCCCGTCGCCAGCATCGTCATCAAGCGACTGGACGACAGGAGGGCCGGGAGCGAGGCCCGGACGAACACCGCCTGACCGCGCCGCGGCTCGGCTGCAGGACCTCTCGACAGCGGCGCACTCAGCTACTGGAACCACGGCCCGCTCGGCCACCCGGCCCGGCGGCCCGGGCCGCCGGGCCGGCCCCGTGAACCCCGCACGCTGGCAGACTTCTCAGCCATGCTCGGCCAGAGCCTGCTCAATGGCGCGCATGGCGACCTCGTGGGAGTAGCCCTTGCGGCCCAGCATCGCCAGGGCGCGACGCCGACGCACGAGAGGATCAAGTCCCCGAGTCGCCGCTAGTTTCTTGCGCGCCAGGGCCAGGGCCGCATCCGCCTCGTCATCAAAGCCGATCTGTCCCAGAGCCGAGCGGATATGCTCCTCCCCCAGCCCCTTGCGGCGCAGCTCCTCGGCAATGGCCTTGCGGGCGGCGCCCTTCTCGGCGAAGCGGGTACGGGCCAGGGTGGCGGCATAGGCGGCGTCGTCAACGACCCCGGCGGATTCGAGCCGATCGAGGACCTCCTCAGCGACATGCGGGGCGACCTCCTTGCGCTCCAGGAGCTCGGCCAGCGCGGCGCGCGGGGCGGACGAGCGGCCGAGGCGCCGCAGGACGATATCCCGTGCCGCCTCGACCTCCTCCTGGTGCTTGTCAGCAGTGAGCCACGGCATCTTAGAAACCGCCGGCGTCCTCGCCGAAGGCGGAGTCGATATCCAACTCGGCATCGTTCTTCTTGGTGCGCTTCTTAGCGGTTCTCACAGCGCCCTTCGCGGCTGCATCCTTGGCAGAAGCGTCCTTGGCCTTGGTCTTGGCAGACTTGTCATCGTCCTGCGCAACGGCAGCAGCAGCCTCCTCCTCGGCCCTGCGGGCAGGTTCTCCCACGCCCAGAGCAGCCAGGATCTTGTTCTCGATCTCATCGGCGAGCTCGGGATTGTCCTTGAGGAAGGTCCGGGCGTTCTCCTTGCCCTGCCCCAGCTGATCACTGCCGTAGGTGTACCAGGCCCCCGATTTGCGGATGACGCCGTGATCGACGCCGAGGTCCAGCAGACCGCCCTCGCGGGAGATCCCCTGACCGTAGAGGATGTCGAACTCGGCCTGCTTGAAGGGCGGGGCCATCTTGTTCTTGACGACCTTGGCCTTGGTGCGGTTGCCCACGGGCTGATCCCCATCCTTGAGGGTCTGAGCGCGCCGTACATCGATACGCACCGAGGCGTAGAACTTCAGGGCCTTGCCTCCGGTCGTGGTCTCAGGATTGCCGAAGAAGACGCCGATCTTCTCACGCAGCTGATTGATGAAGATGGCGGTGGTCCCGGTGGCCGAGAGCGCCCCGGTGATCTTGCGCAGCGCCTGGCTCATGAGGCGGGCCTGCAGGCCCACGTGGGAGTCGCCCATCTCCCCCTCGATCTCCGCCTTGGGAACGAGAGCGGCCACGGAGTCGACCACGATGATGTCCAGACCGCCCGAGCGGATGAGCATGTCGGTGATCTCGAGGGCCTGCTCACCGGTGTCCGGCTGGGAGACGAGAAGGTTGTCGGTGTCAACGCCCAGGGCCTTGGCGTACACCGGGTCAAGAGCGTGTTCGGCATCGATGAAGGCCGCATTGCCCCCCGCTTTCTGGGCACTGGCGACGGCATGGAGTGCCACGGTGGTCTTGCCGGAGGACTCGGGGCCGTAGATCTCGACGATGCGGCCTCGCGGAAGTCCGCCGATCCCCAGAGCGACATCGAGTGCGGTGGAGCCGGTGGGGATGACGGCCACCGGAGGGCGGGTCTCATCCCCCAGGCGCATGACTGAGCCCTTGCCGAAGGACTTGTCGATCTGAGCGAGTGCGGTGGCCAGGGCCTTGGAGCGATCCTGGGTCTTGGCAGGGGACATGGGTCTACCTCGGGTTCTCGGGCGGCTCGACGCCGCGGCGGTCATGGCTGGTCCAGTAGTGAGATCCCCTCTCCGGGGCTCACGAACGACGCTATGCCGGACCACTGACATGTATCACCGCGCGTTATCGGGCCTTGTGAACACGAGGCGCGCGAACGTCGTCTGTGGAGCACTGTAGACGAACATGTGTTCGAATCCCATTCGAACACATGGCGTGTCGATTATCGCCGAGACGCACGCCGTCGAGCGTCCTCGCGAAAAACCCAGCGGTCGGCATCGCTGACCCGCGTCTCGTCGCACAGGGCGTGCCACACCTCACGAGGAGGCACTCCTGCGTCCAACGCCTCGGCGCACGTGGCTCTCAGGCCGGGCACCACGAGATCTTGAGCGAGAGAGCTCCCATAGGCCGAGCCGTACACGGTCTCCACGGCCTTCCAGAACTCGGAGTGCTTCATCGAGAATCCTTAGCAGACAGGCAGGAGGCGGGGCGAGATTCGCGGCGCCCCTGTGAGATCGCGCCCCCCTGGGAGACGGGGGCGAAGCCGGCCATGAGCTCGCCGCCGAAGCATGAGTCGATGCATGAATGCAGAACCGCCTCCAGCACCGCCTGAACGGTGCCGGAGGCAGATCCGCACGAATGAAGCGACGAACAGTGTAAGTCGGCGTTAGCCGGCGTCAGTGCACCGTCAGCGCAGGGTCAGACCCTGCTGGCGCACCAGTTCGTCGGGAACCGTGTCCGGAATGGTCACGCCCTCGGTCAGGGCGATGCGGTCGGAGACCTCGCGCAGGACCACGGAGAGCGGAGCATCCAGAGCTTGGCAGATGGAGGCGAGCAGTTCGGAGGAGGCTTCTTTCTGGCCGCGCTCAACCTCTGAGAGGTATCCGAGCGAGACCCGGGCCTGGCCGGAGACCTCGCGAAGAGTGCGGCCCTGGTGCTGGCGAACCGAGCGCAGGACCTCGCCGATCTCACGGCGCAGAAGGGTGTTCTCTTGCTTGCTGGCGGTGTTGTCCGCAACCGCACCGCGCCCAGCCGTGGCGGCCGAGCGCATTGGCGCGCGTCCGACCGGCCGAGTGGGTCGGGTTGTGCGGGGGTGAGTCGCGTTGTTCATCGTGTGGTGCAACCATTCACTGCGGAGATTCATTCCCGCCCCCAAAGAGGAAAGAGGTCGGTTCCTCAGTGGCGACAGGTCTCATCAAAGCCGAGAATCCTGGAAGAAACCTGAATGCGCCGTTAGTCCCAGGTAGTTCTTCAACTCCTCATCAACTCCTCACCCCGAGGAATCACTCCTCGGCCGCGTCGAGCAGCGCCACCGCGAGAGCGAGAACCGCCGTCGTCGCGCCCTCACGCACCTGCGCACGGTCCCCCTCCAGATGCAGCTCTCGCGACACGACGCCCCATGGGGAGGCGACCGCCACATGCACGGTCCCCGCACGATGATTGTCGACAGATGCTGGACCCGCCACGCCCGTGGTCGCCAGCCCCAGGTCCGCCCCCATGAGCTCGGCGACACCGCTCGCCATCTGCTTGGCGACCTCGCCGTCCACCGGACCAGTGCGCTCCAGACGGCGCTCATCAACCCCGAGCACCTGGGACTTGATCCGCGTGGCATAGGCCACCACGCCGCCGACGACAACGGCCGACGCCCCCGGGACACTGACGAGGACCGAGGAGACCTCGCCGCCCGTGAGGGACTCGGCGACCGCCACGGTCAGGCCGCGACTCTCGGCACTGGACAGGAGGTACCGGGCCGCCTCGACGAGAGTGACGGCCTTCGCAATGCCATCGCCCGAGCTCATCATGCCGCTCCTTCCCTCGGGTCCGTCGGATCCGCCGTAGCCGTCCTATCCGCAGTATCCGACGCTCCCCGACGCGCGATGCGCCAGGCCTGAACGACGTAATCGACTCCGGTGACCACGGTGACCACCAGCGCACCGGCGATCACAGCATAGGCGCACGAGGTGACCGCACCGGCGATGGCATCGGGCAGAAGCATGCTCCAAGGGGTCAGCAAGCCGACGACGCCGAGGATCTGCAGCACGGTCTTGAGCTTGCCGCCGCGGGAAGCGGCCATGACCGCGCGCCGCAGCATGATGAAGCGGAGCAGCGTGATGCCGAGCTCGCGCACAATGATGACGATGGCGACCCACCACCATAGGCGTCCGGCGACCGCGAGCAGCACGAATGCCGACAGGGTCAGGGCCTTGTCCGCGATCGGATCGGCGATCTTGCCGAAACTGGTCACAAGGTTCCACGAACGGGCCAGCTGCCCGTCAAGCTGGTCGGTGAAGGCCGCGGCGATGAAGACGAGCGTCGCCGCCAGTCTCATGGCGTCGCCCTGGCCCAGCATGAGCCAGATGAAAACCGGCACCAGGATGAGCCTCAGCACGGTCAGGGCATTGGCGATGTTGAGCAGGGGCGCCTGAACCGGCGCTGACGCCCCCAGCGAGGCCGACGGCGCGAGGGCGTGGTGCTCATCGTGATCGGTATTGCGATCAGTGCGGTTCTCACGAGCTTCACGACCCGCGCAGTCCTCGTAGTCAGGGGGCGTCGGAGTGGCGTTCACCCGAGTAAGCCTAACGGTGAGAGCTCCCTGTGCAGGTCAGGGGCGCAACGGCGGTTCTGCAGGGCCACCCCCATGAGGGATCATGGTCCTTCCGGCCGCGCCGTGAGGACCCTAGTCTGAGGAGCATGCCTTCTCCCACACCCGAGTCCTCTCGGTCCGGCGGCTCTCCCGGCTCCACAGCCTCGTCGGCCTCGCCCTCCCGCCGACGGCGCGCCCGGGCGCTCGCTGTCGCCGCGCTGGCATGGACGGGCACATGCGCATGGCCGCTCACCGGCTGCGCGCCTCCCGCCACCGACCCGGTGACGTCGGCATCCGACTCCGAGGCCCCCGCAGCGAGCCCCTCCCCCACGCCGCCGCCCGACGTGCATCTGACGATCGGATACGGCGGCGACGTGCTCACGCACATGCCCGTCATGGACGACACCGAGGGCGGGCAGGGCGATATCGCTCCGCTGACCGCAGCAGCCCAGCCCTGGACCAGCGGGGTCGACCTGGCCCTGTGCGGCATGGAGGTCCCCG
>ERZ773099.2321-NODE-2321-length-13207-cov-2.641271_pt1 | contig 13207 bp, 10 predicted proteins | sample MGYA00511120_ERZ773099 | MGnify/ENA primary metagenome ERZ773099 (study PRJEB29015, sample SAMEA2738012) | human oral metagenome | biome: human oral; feature: human-associated habitat; material: dental | place: China | collected 2104 ... | reverse complement strand
AAGGATGGTAAGTATACCTTCTTGCTAGGTTCTACTACTATGGAGGTTTCAAATATTATTGCTTCCCTAGTTTCACTACAGATTAGGGATGATAATGCCTACTACCATTTTGCTGAGCCACATGCCTTCGACCTGTCAATACCAGGCGAGCAAGACAAGAGGCCAGAGGTATTTAGTTTTGACCTTGTTCGTAAGGACCCAATGATTTATGTAAAGGTTGACCCAAAGGTAAAACCTATGGGGGAAGTACCGGTTGGGGCTAGGCTAAAAATAGACTGGTTAGGTATAAAAAAAATAGAGGAGTCAGAATCAGTCTTGTATAAGAAGATGAAAAACGGTACTCCAAGGAAGAAATTTGACCCTAAGGAGAAAATCCATAAAATTCTACCAGAGGGCTTTGAACTTGTGGCTCAACCAGGTGCCTTCAAAGAGAATATAGTTTTTAAGGTCAATCCGGTAACAGGAGGGGCCAGTTTCCAGAAGGTTACACAGAAGTTTGGTAGGGGAACAGCCATGAAGATATATGAATTCAAGATAGAAAATGACTATGGAATTCCTACCAAGCCATCCAAGAGTATAACAATAAAGGCCAAGTTGCCTTCTAATATTGTAAAGCCAAAGGTTTACAGGCTTACTGATATGGCTGAAATGAATACATCTGTTTCAGGTGAATATACTTCATTTACTACGGATACTTATGGTGAGTTTGCTTTTGTTGCTTCAAATGGTTCGGGTTCATCTGGTCAGTTAAATAATGGCAATAAGTCGAATAATAATTCAAAGGCCCTTGGTGGAACAAATAATAATAAGTCTTCAAGCAATAATACAAACAGTAATTCTAAAAAAACGAGTGATACAAAGGCAAGCAGCAATTCAAAAGCTACTACTAATACGGTTTCAGCAACTTCTATTAGTGACTTGAAAAATGATGCTACAGATTTTTCAACGGCTAGTCAGCCGGAATCAACAGACCAGGCCAACCAGCCTGGTAATGTTACAAAAACACTAAAGGCCAAGGAAAATCCTAAGGTGATATTTTATAGTGTCCTGATACTTACAGCTATAATTGCAGGGTCTGCCTATGTATACACTAAGTTTAGCAAACGTTTGATTTATGAATTCAAGTACAATAGTTACTTGAAAAATAAGATAAATGAATTTAACAAGGTAAGAGAAATATTATAAGGAGAGGTGGGGGATAGGATAAAATGCAATATATAAATAAAAAATTATTTAGCAAGCTGTCAATACTAGCCTTCATCTTGGTAGTAGGTTTATATATGTCTACTGGAATCTCTTTTGCAGGAGAGGTATATACGGCAAATGCCCATGGCCACTATTCACACCCTGTGACTGGATCTATAGAGGATCCAGGTAACAATCCAGGTATTGGTGAAGGAATGGTATCCAATGTTGTATACGGTACTGCCCTCATAGAAAAGGATGATGATGGCAAGCTATATGCAACAGTAAGGTATAACCTAAGAGATAAGATTAGTAAGTTTAGTTTTAATGTACAGAAGAAGGGGGACAGTGGTTGGACAGAGGTTCCCTACCAGGAAACACAAAATGCAGGTGCTACTGGTGACTTCAGGTTTGAAATACCTTCTGCTGATTGTATTGTAAGGGCTACTTTTTTTGTTGATCCAATGGCTAGGTCTGTAGTATTCTATATAAATTTTGATGACTTACAGGCTGGAAATACAGACTTTAAGGCCATGGTTTCTACAGGAGGATCAAGCCAGTCATCAGGTGGTGGTTCTACTGCAAGTAGTCAGTCTAGTGGCGGAACAAGTAGTTCAAGTAATAGTGGTGGGTCAACGACTAAGTCTTCAAGCCCAACAAAGCAGGCATCCACAAGCCCGTCTACTAGTAAGGCGAGTGGGTCAACCACTCAGCTAATGCTAGCGGGGCTGTTAGTTCTAATGACAAGGTAAAGAGTCTTATGGCCTCATCTAATAAGGTGACTCCAAAGCCTGGTTCCACAAGTACTGATGGGGTGGCTCCAGTAGCTGGTGGAGAGAGTGATAAGAAAATAAACCAAGGTGACTTGGGTTATGACCACGGTCTTCTAACTAACAAAGATTTTGGTGATAGCAAGACCCTGATGGATGGTCAAGATGAAGATGCCCCTTGGGGCATAGTTACCAAGGTCCTGTTTACCATAATAGTTGTCCTATTGGCGATTATACTGGCTGTTATATTATTTGGTGCTATAGGCCTGGTTTTAGGTTTTAAATACTTGAAAAATAAAAATTATTCTATCTCTGAAAATTTGGAAAGTCAAGGCTTTGAATTTGATGAACTAGAGGATATAGAAATTTTATGTGAACCAAGTGGGGTGGCAGGTTATGAATAGGAAAATGCGTTTTATGAGCCTGGTCTTGTGTCTGGTTGCTTGCCTGCTTGGTGGTTGTGTTAACCAACATCCAGAAGGGACTAAGAATAAGCAAGAAGAACTAAGACAGGTCACTAAGATAAAGAATCCAAAGATAATAGCGACGTCTATGGCTACAGTGGATATACTAAACAAGCTTAATGTCGATCTTATTGCAGTTCCGGATAGCAAGCTTGATGCCCTGCCTAAAAGATACCGTGGCAAGCCTACTATAGGTATGGCTATGTCACCAGATATGGAAAAGATTAAAACCCTTAATCCGGATTGGATTTTTTCTCCGGTTAGTTTGGTCAGCGACCTTGAACCTAAGTATGAGAATGCAGGCCTAAGGTTTGGTTTTTTAAACCTAAATAATGTACCGGGTATGTACAAGTCCATAGAAGATCTGGGGGCCCTCCTAGACAGGGAGAAGGAAGCCAAGGTCCTGATAGATGAGTACCAGAATTTTATGAAGGACTATAAGGAAAAGCATAAAAATATGAAAAAGAAGAAGGTTCTAGTCTTGATGGGGCTACCGGGTAGTTATGTAGTAGCAACTGACAAGTCCTATGTTGGTTCCCTAGTGGAACTGGCAGGTGGAGAAAATGTATACAAGTCTGACAAGGACCAGTTTATTAATATTACAACAGAAGATATGTTGAAGAAAAATCCAGAAATAATTCTAAGGACAGCCCATGCCTTGCCTGATGATGTAAGGGATATGTTTTCCAAGGAATTTAAGACTAATCAGATTTGGTCTAAATTTGATGCAGTCAAAAACAACAAGGTCTATGATTTGGACCATAAGAAGTTTGGTATGTCAGCCAAGTTTTCATATCCACAGGCCTTGGAAGATTTAGGTAAGATATTTGACGTAGGAGGTGATAAGTAGTGAAGTTAAAAATCTTTAAATTTGGTCTTTCCAAATTTCTGGCAGGAGATGACAGAAGGGAAAAACCAATTAATAATACCAGAAAGGCCCTTGCTTTTATCATCACCCTGGTCTTATTAGTAATAGTATTTTTTATAGCGGCAACTTCTGGTAGTATAAATGTTGGGGTTGGCAAGTTATTGAGGGGTCTGTTTGTGAAACTAGACCAAGATGTAGTAGCCATATGGGACTTGAGGTTTCCTAGAATAGTAATATCTATTTTGGCGGGTGCTGCCATATCAGTATCAGGTGTTCTATTACAGGCAGTAATGAAAAACCCTTTGACTGACCCAGGAATTATAGGTATATCATCAGCGGCATCTCTAACGTCAGTCTTGATAATTACTATATTTCCTTCCCTATATTTCTCAATTCCATTTTTCTCAGTTGCAGGCGGTCTTTTGGCCTACCTATTGATATATTCGCTGGCCTGGGATGGTGGGGTAAATCCTGTAAAACTGATATTAGTGGGTGTTGCCCTTAATATGACTTTTACAGGGATTAGTGAGTTTTGTAAGGCCTTTGTTGGTGGTGGAGCCAACCTAAGTAAGGTCCAGTCTATTGTTGAAGGTAATATCACCCAGAGGACCTGGGCAGATGTAAATATGCTATTTTGGTATGTCCTAATAGGCTTGATACTAGCCTTTTGCCTATATAAGAAGTGTGACCTACTTTCTTTGGAAGACAAGACAGCCAGAGGTCTGGGTGTAAATGTAGATAGGGACAGGTTTATAGTAGCCCTAGTGGCAATTATCCTAGTAAGTATATCAACTGCTATAGTTGGTGTAATAGGATTTTTGGGGCTTATAGTACCTCATATGGCCAAGATGTTAGTGGGTAGCGAGCACAAGGCCAAGATACCATATACCATGGTGCTTGGAGCCTTTGTCTTCCTTTTATGTGATACAATCGGTAGAACTATGGTTGCCCCTTATGAAATACCAGCATCTATCATGATGGCTATTATAGGTGGTCCATTCTTTATCTTCCTTCTTAAGCATGGAGGTGATAGTTATGGAAGTTAGAAATCTTACATTCTCCTACACTGAAGGTGGGAAGACTATATTAAAAGACATATCATTTAAGATAAAGCAGGGGAGCATAACCTCTATACTGGGAGCCAATGGTTGTGGTAAGTCAACCCTGTTTGACCTGATGACAAAGAACCTAAAGGTAAACACAGGTCAAATCCTATTAAACGGTAGAGATATTGAAACCATGTCACAAAAAGAATTTGCCAGGAAGGTGGCCATTATCCACCAGTACAACAGGGTATCCAATGATATCACTGTTAAACAGTTGGTAAGTTATGGAAGGACTCCCTACCAGGTTATGATGAAGAGACATAATGAAGAGGATGAGAGGATGATAAACTGGGCAATAGAGGCCACAAACCTGGTAGATATACAGGATAGGACAGTAAATTCCCTTTCAGGTGGTCAAAAGCAGAGGGCTTGGATAGCCATGGCCCTGGCCCAAGGGACAAAGTTCTTATTCTTGGATGAACCAACTACCTACCTGGATATTAGGTACCAGTTGGAAGTTTTACAGCTGGTAGAGAGGCTTAATAGGGACCTGGGCATGACCATAGTGATGGTCCTACATGATATCAACCAGGCCATGTACTACAGTGATAGGATTATTGGCCTAAAGGACGGTAATATTCTAGTACAGGGAGACCCTGAAAAGGTTATATCATCATACTCAGTAGAGCAGATGTTTGGTGTTAAACTTGATATAATTGAGGCTGATAATAAAAAATTAATATTAACTATTTAAAAAAGATATTGATAGTATGTAGCATTTTCAAACAACTTGTTGTATACTAATTATAATGGGATTAAATATAGTTCTCATTATAAGTTATGATATCATTGGTGGAAGATGATATAGATTTGAGTAATTTAATAATTAAAATACATTTGGAGGTAAATTATGAAAAATATGACTAAAAAATTTGCAACTGTTATGGTGGCAGCAACTGCTGTTACAGCTGTAGCACCAGCATTAGTAAATGCAGAGGAGGCTGTTGAATACAAGGTTCCAGTCCAGCTGAAGCATGCTCATGAAGATAAGGATTCTATGGGTAATGCAGCTTTAGATCATACGGCTAAGGTAATTGAAAAGGATGGAAAGACTGAAATATACATCAATGTAAAGGGTCTTTCTTTCATGGGCTTATTTGGCCACCTTTGGGGGATGAATGTATATGAAAATGGATTGGGAACTGCCAAGTCTCCAGTTACAGTAGCAAAGACTTTCACAGACAAGGACCTAGAAGGCAAGACTAGAGAATTCCCTCAGGTTTTAAAGATAGTAAGAAATACAACTAAGGAAGACAAGGTTTACGTAAATGTCGAAGTTGATGCTATGGATGCCATTGCTAGTGGTGGGGCAAATACATATGCCAAGACTATAAAGGGTAAGGGTGCCCAGGATGCTATCTTGACGCTAGACTATTCTAAGGCAGAAAAGGTAACACCAGATCCTAAGCCTGATGAAAATAAGGACAACAAGAAGAGGGATAGAATAGCAGGTATAAGCAGGTATGCTACAGCAGCTAAGATCAGTTCAACTAACTATAACAAGGCTGATTCAGTAATCCTAGCAAATGCCTACAAGGATGCAGATGCCCTAGCAGCAGCTCCTCTAGCGGCTAGCATGTCAGCTCCTATACTATTAACTAAGGGAGATGCTATTCCAGCTGAAACTATGGCTGAAATAACTAGACTAGGTGCTAAGAAGGTATACATAGCTGGTGGAGAAGGTTCTGTAAGTGCTGGTGTTGCTAACCAGTTAAAGAAGGCCGGTATAGAAGTAGTTAGAATCAGTGGTGACAACAAGTACCAGACAGCTATAAAGATTGCTGACATGGTAAGAGCTTCTGGTAACAAGGAAGAAGCAATACTTGTAAATGGAACTAAGACAGCAGATGCCCTTTCAGTATCAGCTTTTGCAACTAAGATCAAGGCTCCAGTTCTATTGACTGGTGCAGCTAACTTAAATGCTGATGTAGATGCATCTCTAAAGGCTTGGAACTTGAAGAAGTTAACAGTTGTTGGTGGAGTAAACAGTGTATCTAAGGCTGTTGAAGACGCTGCTAAGGCAGAATCAAAGGTTAGAATCAGTGGTGACAACAAGTATGCAACTTCTGTAGCAATAGCAAAACATGCATACGCTAATCCTAAGTCTGTGATGGTAGCTAACGGTGTTAAGACAGCAGATGCTCTAGCGGCTGGTGCAGTAACTGCTAAGACTATGAGTCCAGTTGTCTTAGTTAATGGTAAGACTGTAGCTTCAGAGTTAAAGACATACCTGGCAGGAACAGAAAAGATATCTGTAGTAGGTGGAGTGGACTCTATACCAGATGCTTTGATGAATCTTTTAGGTAAGTAGACATACCTTGACTAGAAGATTGCTTTTATAAAAATGGACAAACATATTAAATTACATTAATTATATAGTTTATAACGTCGACGGAGAGGGTTATTTGTATTATCGAGGATAACTTTTGAAGTTGGCGTTATTTTTTTGTTATTTAGAAGGTGTTAAATATATTTTAAAGCGACAATATATTTTTAAACTTAATAAAATCAAAAAAGAAGCCCCGCACTATCATACCTCTAATGCAGGGCTTCCTTATAATCTACACAAATATCTATACGGTTACTAGCTATTATATATTAGCGATATAGGTATTATCTATTTAGTTCTATTTATCTAGTTCAACAAACATTGCCATTAGCTTGTTAGTCCTATCAACATAGTCATTAAGCTGGTCTGGTTTCAATTCCTTGTTGGCCAACATGGCTAGGTCTGCTATCTGCTGACACATTAGTTCGACCATGTCCTTCTTGTCTGTCTGGTCAGCCAGGCTCACTAGTTTTTTGATGATAGAAGAGTTCCTATTTATCAAGAGACCCTGCTCTTCATCAAAGTTAAGTCCTTCTAGCCCCATGGCCTGGAACTGGTCCTTCATGTGGGCCATACGTATGCTTTGTTCATCTACGACTACCATGGCTGATAGGTTGGAATCCTTAAAACTTTCAACCTTATAAGAGGATAATTTATCCCCTAATATATCTTGGAATAGGCTAGTAATTTTTTCATCATTGGCCTTGTCTTCTTCTTTGGCATCGGAATTTAGGACCTTGGATATGTCTGAATCTATTCTGGCAAACTTAAGTATTTCTTCTTGATTTTCTGGATTTTTATCCATATTTTCTTCATATTCTATCAGACCCATAAATGGAGTATCAAGGCTATTGTCGAGTATCAGGGCATTTAAGCCATTGTCTTTAAACTGCTTGATATATTGAGCCTGCTGGTTTTCATCAGTTACATAGTAGATAGTCTTGTCCTGGTTATCTGCCAGGTATTCCTTTAGGTTTATGTGTCTACCATCTATAGTCTTGTATAGGATTACATCCTTTATCTTATCATAGAACTTGTCGTCTTTCAGACAACCAAACTTGATAAATACCTGGATATCATCCCAGAATTTCTCATAACTTTCTCTTTCCGTATTGTAAAGGGACTTAAGCTTGTCGGCGACCTTCTTAACTATATGTTTAGAAATCTTGCTGACATCCCTGTCATTCTGTAGGAAACTTCTCGAAACGTTGAGTGGTAGGTCAGGACAGTCGATAACTCCCTTTAATAGGAGAAGGAATTCAGGTATTACTTCCTTGATATTATCTGCCACAAAGACCTGGTTGTTGTATAATTTTACCTGGCCCTCAACCAGCTCAAACTCATTTTTAAGTTTTGGGAAGTATAGGATTCCCTTTAGGTTGAATGGGAAGTCTACATTTAGGTGGATCCAGAAAAGTGGTTCATCATTAGTCTGGAAGACTTCCTTGTAGAAGGCCTTGTAGTCATCTTCTGTGCAGTCCTTAGGAGACTTTATCCATAGGGGCTGGGTATTATTTATTGCCTTATTTTCTTCTGGAAGGTCAACCTCTATTGGGTCAGGAGTCTGGCCATTTTTTATAGCTTCGTCATACTTTTCCTGTGATTCTTGAGCCTTTTTAGCCCTTTCCTCAGCCTGTCTTTTTTCTTCTGCTGCATCTTCTAGGTATATTTCAGTTGGCAGGAAGTAGCAGTACTTGTTTAAGATCTCCCTTATCTTGTAGGCATATAGGAAATCATCATTGTCCTCAGATATTGTCAAGATGATACTAGTACCGTGTTCCTTCCTATCTCCCTGGCCTATTTCAAATTCCATGCCATCTTCAGACACCCACCTGACTGGCTGGGATCCATCCTTGTAGGAAAGGGTATCAATCTCTACCTTGTCAGAAACCATAAAGGCAGAATAAAAACCAAGTCCAAAGTGGCCTATAATATCATTTGATTCATCCATGTGGTCCTTGTACTTGTTGACAAATTCTTCAGCGCCAGAAAAGGCTACCTGGTTGATGTACTTCTTTATTTCATCTACATCCATACCAATACCATTGTCGGTAAAAGTCAGACTCCTATTTTCCCTGTCAACCCTAACGATAACCCTGTAGTCATCCCTAAGGCTTGCCTCACCAATACTGGCCAGCCTTTTATGTTTTGCTATGGCGTCACAACCATTACTCACCAATTCTCTTACAAATATATCCTTATCAGAGTACAACCATTTTTTAATTATTGGAAAAATATTCTCTGAGTGGATAGATACTTTACCCTTTTCAGTAGTCATATTAATGCCTCCTCTTATTTTCTAATATTTTCATAGGTCAATTCTACCACTTTTTGTTATCACTGTCAATTGTTGAGTGCTAAAAGCCGTTTAAAGAACAAAGACCGGCCATATAAGGCAATAGAAAGTAGGATAGAGGCAGCTTTATCAGGAATGTTAGAGTGTATTTTATTAAGAAAATAGGGACTTTTAGTAAAAATTAAAATTTTTAAGCTAGATTTACAGCCTAATTGGTCAAGAGACCCATATTTTTTGGTATAATAGATGGGGAGAAAATATGATATGTATGAGAAAGTACCGTAAATATGAAAAAGATGATAAATATAGTAATAGTATCATGTGTATAAAAAAGATATTATTGGTATGTAAAGAAAAATATTCGGGAGGAATTAATGGAGAAAAAATACTTGGATTTTAGTTTAGAGGAATTTGCCCAGGACCTTGGGTCAAAAAAGTCAATGCCAGGTGGAGGCAGTGTGGCTGCCTATGCCTTGAATTTGGCCAACGGTTTGGTAGCCAACTTTACCAGTGGTAAGAAAAAGTATGCAGCCTACCAGGCTGACATAGAAAAAATCTTGGAAAAGTGTCAGGCTTTTCATAGAGAATCCATGGATATGGTAGACAGGGATGCAGAGGCCTTCTTGCCCCTGGCAGCAGTCTACAAGATGCCTAGTGATACAGATGAAGAGATGGAGGCCAAGTATGCCCAGATGCAGGTATGCCTGACAAGGGCTGCCAGTGTTCCTTTGGACCTCCTACGTTTATCCAAGAAAGTCTTGGACCTACACGAAGACCTGTTGGAAAAGGGGTCTATCATGTTATTAAGTGATGTTGGGGTAGGTGTGGCCATGCTTAGGTCGGCTGCCTTAAGTGCCAGGATAAATGTAATGATCAATATAAAGGATATTGATGACCAGGCCTATGTGACAAGGACGAGTGAAGAAGTAGAGGACCTAGTAGCTGATATAGTGAAGAGGTCAGATTATATATATGACGAGGTATTTAGGAGGTTAAGATAAGTGGAAGGAAAGCTGTTAAGAGGAAAGCCAGTGGCTGATGCACTGACGGACGATATTATAGACAAGGTCGGCAAGCTAAATGACCAGGGAATATTCCCCAAGCTAGCCATGTTAAAAGTTGGTAATAGGGCAGATGACGCTTCCTACCAAAAGGGGGCTACTAATAGGTGTGCCAAGTGTGGTGTTGAAACTATGGTAGTTGAATTGGCTGAAGACTGTAGCCAGGAAGACTATTTGGCTGCTTTAGAGGACTTAAACAAGGATGAGACTGTTCATGGCATCCTATGTTTTAGGCCACTTCCAGCCCATATTGATGAGGAAATTGTAAAGTATTACATAGATGATAAGAAGGATGTAGACTGTTTTTCACCACTTAGTCTAGCTAAGATTATGTCTGGTGATAAGAGGGGCTTTGCCCCATGTACTCCTATGGGGGTTATAGAAATTTTAAAGTACTATGATATAGACTTAAGGGGCAAGAATGTGACTGTCTTGGGAAGGTCTATGGTAGTGGGTAAGCCCCTATCAATGCTTCTATTGAACAGGGATTCTACGGTTACTATCTGCCACTCTAAGTCCAAGGACCTTGAAAATATTGTCAAGGAGTCTGATATCCTGGTTTCTTGTATGGGTAGGGCTAAGGCGGTTGACAAGTCCTATATAAAGGAAGGGGCCGTAGTCATTGACGTTGGAATAAACTTTGACCAGGAGGGTAAGATGTGTGGAGATGTAGATACTGATGATGTTCTTGAGAGGGTATCACATATTACACCGGTTCCAGGCGGAGTAGGTTCTGTAACTAGTTCTATATTGGCAAGACATACCTTGAGGGCCTGTATCCAGCTACATGACCTTTAAAGTATGATTTTAGAGGGGGGTTTTAGGTGTTTTCTAAATTAATGGGATACAAAAATGAAAATGTGTCTACAATAATAAAGAGTACTAATGGTCTTAAATACAAGATGATAATCCACTCACTTTTTATAGGCATTTTAACTGGTTGTATTATCGTGGCCTATAGGATAATGGGGGAAAGGTTGTTAGGCCTATTTGCCAACCTGTATAGACTGGCAAAAACCAATACATCTATAGCTATAGGGGTCTTTATTGTCTTGGTGTTAATGGCCCTGCTAGTTAGCCTATTTGTAAGGCAGGAACCCAATATATCGGGTTCAGGTATACCCCAGGTAGAGGGGGTTATGACCAGGAAGATGAAGACCAATTGGTGGTCTGTCCTTGTCTATAAGTTTTTCGGGGGTATACTTTGTTTGACTGCAGGCCTCTCTGTAGGAAGGGAGGGACCCTCTATCCAGATGGGGGCAGCTATAGGAGAGGGTGTATCGAGGAAGACCAACCAGTTGGACTATGAGCATAAGTACCTTATGACCAGTGGTGCATCTGCTGGATTGGCAGCGGCCTTTAATGCCCCTCTTGCAGGGGTTATGTTTGCCCTGGAAGAGGTCCACAAGAACTTTTCGCCAGTGGTCTTGGTATCTGCCATGGTATCGGCAGTTACGGCAGATATGATTACCAAGTCATTCTTGGGGATCAGCCCATCTTTAAGGTTTGATGCCCTGAGTATAATGCCTATAAAGTACTATTGGTCCCTCCTATTGTTGGGTATCTTGATAGGACTTTCAAGTTATATTTTCAACCATGGTGTAATAATGTCAAAGGCTATATACAGGGGAATGCCGATTAAGCAGGAGTTTAAGATTTTAATCCCCTTTATTTTTGCAGCCCTGATTGGTATGGCCTTTCCAACCCTACTTGGTGGTGGTCATGAACTGATTATAAATATAAACCACCTACACCTAGGCTTGGCCCTATTGTTATTGTACCTGCTTATAAAGTACCTATTTACCTTTGTTTCCTTTGGGTCTGGTGTACCAGGGGGTATATTCTTCCCTTTGTTGGCCCTGGGAGCACTTATGGGTAATATTTTTGGTACTATATGCGTAAACTACCTGGGTATACCCCACCAGTTCCTGGTGAACTTTGCAGTCCTGGCCATGGCAGGTCATTTTGCAGCTACTGTGAAGGCACCTATAACAGGTATAATATTAATATTTGAAATGACGGGTTCATTTGAACACCTCCTACCCCTATCAGTTGTAGTCTTTAGTGCCTTGATTACGTCAGACCTCTTGGGAGTGGAGCCCGTATATGATATGCTTTTAAATGATATTCTGAAGCATAAAAAGGATTCTGACTACCATACAGAGGACAAGAATAAGACCCTTATGGAGTTTGCAGTCCATATAGGTAGTCAAGTAGAGGGTAAACTCATATCCCAGGTGACTTGGCCAGACAAGTGTCTAGTGGTAGCCATCTATAGGGGGGCGGAAGAAATAATCCCTAGGGGCAACACCATGATAGTTGGTGGAGATATGCTGCTAGTCATGGTCAACAAGGATGAATCACAAGAAATGTTAGACCTCTTGACCCTTATGACCAGTAAGATAGGCTGATTTTAGGACTAAAAGGACCGGTCAAAAGGTGGTTTTAAAAAAATATATAAATTCCATCTATATTACAGGTGGGATCTATAAGTTTATACATTAGATAGAACTAAGAAGAAATTCTTATTGAACTAATAGAGAAGAATTATATAGAGTTTATTTTGATTGGAGGTGGTAGAGTGGTTAAATTAAATAAAAACCAGGCCAAGGCAGTTGCCCACATTCATGGTCCCTGCATGGTCCTGGCAGGACCTGGATCTGGTAAGACCAGGATTATATCACAGAGGATAGTTTCTATGGTGCTTGACCATGATATACCACCGACAAGGATATTGGCCATTAGTTTTACCAAGGCTTCTTCTCTTGAAATGAAGAAGAGGACCCTGGCCTATGGTAAGGATGAGAGGTTAAACAAGGTTAATTTTGGGACCTTTCATTCTAGTTTTTTTAGGATACTTAGGAGGTATGCAGGGGTTGGCCTAGATGACCTACTACTTGACCCGGACAGGTTCAAGCTAGTCAGGTCCATATTAAAATACCTCAAAATCAGCAATTATAACGATGATGATGTCTTAGACCTCTTAAATGAAATATCTCTGGTAAAAAATGAACTCCTGGATTATATGGACTATGATAGTCACTGTTTTGAACAGGAAATATTTCAAAAAATGATGTTATCTACTTCGGAGTCGGAAATGCCAATATGAAAAGTCATGCAAACAAACC
>ERZ773099.2316-NODE-2316-length-13217-cov-9.773363_pt1 | contig 13217 bp, 15 predicted proteins | sample MGYA00511120_ERZ773099 | MGnify/ENA primary metagenome ERZ773099 (study PRJEB29015, sample SAMEA2738012) | human oral metagenome | biome: human oral; feature: human-associated habitat; material: dental | place: China | collected 2104 ... | reverse complement strand
AAGCTTCTGCAACCTTGCTCCAGAGAAAGCTCAATGTTGGATTTGCAAGGGCTGCAAGAATTATGGATATTTTGGAGGAAAGAGGAGTGATAGGTCCTCAAGAGGGGGCAAAACCAAGAGATATTTTCATCTAAAAAAGCCAGAATCAAAATACAGAGAACTGCAGTTAAATCTCCAATAAAACCTGCTCTCTTGAAAAAAGCAATAATTAGTAAAGAAACCCAGGATAGATCCATCCTGGGCTTTCTAAATTGTTGTTAATCCTAGTTATTCGTCAGATTCTTCGTAGCACGGCAGCAATCAATGATAGCCTCTGCCATGGTTTTCCCACTTCCCCATATCCAAGATTCGGTTTCTCCTGCCCTACACAGGAATCCGACTTCCTCATGAAAAAAAATCTGAGTAACATTCCAAAGGAAGACATAAGAATCAAATCTGTCCCTAGGAATTTCGGTCAGGTCTGCTAAATCGACGGAGCTTCCGATAGTTTGGTTAGGTGCAAGTCCAGTATTCCAAGGTCTACCAAGAAGCTCTTGATTTGCGCGTTGAAGTGCAACCTGAACACGAAAGCCCTCTACACAGACCAAAACTTTCTCTCCTTTCTCAATTCTGACCTCGCATAAACCTCTTTGAGATGAGATGGTCATCCCAGCTCCAGCTTGAAGTTCAGCTTCAATAGCAGGATACGAATGATAGCAAGAACATTCTTTAGTTGGCATAATGATTATTTTTTTTGATTAGTATTCATTTTTTTAAATTCACGCTTTGTAATATATTTAAATATAGAGAGAAGTCAATATAAAATAAATTTTATTAATTATAACAAAAAATCACTAATCGTTAAGATAGTAAATAGGAGTTTAAATCATATTCTTTGAGCTATCTCCTTCAAAAAATTGCCCAAGCTTCCTCATAGTCAGCAGCAGTAAGCCCTTTTGAATGATAAGTAGGGGTAGATGCTACTTTATTGGTTGTTTTGCTTGTTGGAGCAGAAGCTGTGTTCTGCTTGTGAGAAGGTTCTTTAATTTCGTGAGTTTCGACTGGGATTTTCACAGTTGGTGCTTGAGCTCCTTGAGAAGCTTGTTTAGTTACATCTAAAGTCTCTTTAGTATTGAGCGAGGATTCTTGCGCTTCATAAGAAGTTTCTTGAGCTTCAAGGACGATCTCTTGCTTCATACCCGAATTTTGAGAGTTAGTCTGATTTTCTTTATCTCATGATTGCACAGAAGGAGTCGTATCTTGACTGAGAATAACAAGTTCTACAGCTTTAGAACCTGAAGATAATCCACTCTCTGAAGAGGATTCACTATCTTTCCTAAGTATCGGAGCTTGAGTAGCTGAGTTATCTGAATTTTTAAGATGATCAGAAACATTCCCTGACAATACTTTCAGTTCATTAGTAGACGCTCTTTCCTCAAGAAGAGGAGCCTCAACATCATTTTTTAAAAGATAAACATTGACAAAGTTTACTGAACGTGCAGGAACTCCTTTCATCCACTGTAAGAAACGTTCTCACTGGAGAGGATTTAACCGCTTATAAACAAAGAAAACTACCAAAAGAAAAAGAAGGAGCAGGATGATTCTTCCAATATATCTCCTAAAGATACGGATCAAAAGCAGAAGTACTAAAACAATAATAATCCAAAACCAGAACGTTGTTGACATTCTCACTATCACAGAGAAATAAAATTGCACGAAAGATACGGAAATAGCAAAAAAAGTCAAGTGAGAAAATGTTGTTTTTTATATTTTGAAACTATAAGTAGAAAAATCAAGTGCTTGGATCGTCCATTTCGGAAATAACTTTTTGAGAAAAAGTTTCCTATGTTCCTCTGTCGTTCCAAATGTCTGAATCTTGGAGTAGTGTCCCTTTGTTCAGTAACCCTTATGTTTTTCTAATCAATACGCAGGATAGCGATGAGAGAGCTCTTCTAAATGCTGATCTCTACTAACTTTAGCGAGAATAGATGCAATAGCAATCTCTTTGACTTGAGCATCGCCATGGACAATTGTTTTCGTCTCAATCTCCAAGCGTTTTCAAAGTCAAAAATCTGATTTCCCATCCAGAATTAGCCTTATTTTCTCTTGATGCCTATCCTCATACTCACGTATCAAATCCTTCAGTTCAGAAAGAATAAACTCTTGCTTCAAAGTTCTTTTCATCAGAGGACAAATCAGCTGATAAAGCCCCTTACAAATCGCAATGCCGATCGCTTGAGTAACGCCATAGCAATCTATTATCCCAGCTTCGACACTCGCAATAGCGATAGAAATCTTTTTTCCCTCCGCTAAACTTTGAATCTCAGAAAACGCAAGTTGCCTTTTTTTCGCAGTCAATTTTTTGCTGTCTTGGAAGAGGGGATGCTTGGCGAGAGCTTGAGGAGAAAGTCTGTTGATCACGAGCCCAATATAAAGAGGTCAGAAAAGCGGTCCTCTTCACGCCTCATCAAAAAAAATATCCATCCCTAATACCCAAGCTAAAGAAATAATTGTATTCGTTATCCACAAAAGAAATCTGTTTTACACTTCCATCTTAGTTAACAGTCCAGCAAGTCCAATCATCGCTCCATTATCGGTAGAATAAACCTTTTTCACAGGGATAAAAAACGGACAAGCAAGCTGTTTTTTACTTAAAAGCTCTGGGATCGCGTTGCAGAGCCTAGTATTTGCCGATACTCCTCCCGCCAACGCTAATGCTTTCGCTCCAAAATGTTCTCCTGCCTGAATAAGCTTCTTAGAAAGCACCTCCACGACAGCTTCCTGAAACTCATAAGCAATATCACAGACAAGTTCGTCAGTCAACGCGATTCAGTCCCTCTCTAAATGTTCCAAAAGAAAAGAAACCTGACTCTTCATCCCAGAAAAACTAAATTCAAATTTCTCATGAGCGAGGAAGATTCTCTTAAATTGAACGAGAGGATTAGGTTTCCCAAGAGAAGCTTTCTGAGAGATTCGGAGTCCACCAGGATAAGGCCCACCGAGCATCCTTGAAACCTTATCAAAACACTCTCCAGCAGCATCATCAAGTGTCCGACCAACTTTCGTAATGCGGAAGCCTGAAAATTCAAAAGAGTCAAAATTTTGTCTAGATTCAGCATCTTCTCTTTTTTCTATCAGATAGATATCATTGTGCCCTCCTGATGCCGTCAAGATAACCAAAGGAAATGATAGTTCTTCAGGTTTCCTCTCAAGTAAGATAGAAAAAATATGCCCCACAATATGATGAACCGACACTACTTCTTTCCCAAAAAACGCTCCCAATTCATAGGCAACGGTCTTCCCTACTACGAGTGATCCGGGCAAACCAGGCTGCGTTGTTACCGAAATAAAATCAACTTTCTGGATTTCGTCAAATCAAATTGTCTGCAAAAGAGCAATAATCTTCTCACTATGGAGTCTCGAAGCAAGTTCAGGGACTACTCCTCAAAATTTTTGATGTTCCTGGATCTGGGAATAAGCAAGGAGCTGTTCCACCTTAAAACTTCAGTCTTCATAGTTTACTAATGCAAGCGAGGTATCATCACAGCTGGTTTCTATAGCAAGTGTTTTCATAAATGTAGCATAGATAAACGGATAAAACTATAAGATTCTTCATCCAAAAATCCAGATGATTATTCTCAGATTTTTCTGCTTGCAATTTGTAGTTACTTCTGCATACTGAGACCAGCTTTTTTACTTTTTATTTCTCTAGGTTATTATGCTCCGAGCAGTGGGAGTTTTCCTTATTTTTCAGCTGGGATATCATATCTTAGTTACTATTTTCGACTATGGAATGGGACGGATTGACCAGTCAACCTTGGCAATGCTTAGAGATGGAGCATGGATTTTGTTAACGCTCATTATTTTCTTGCTCAATACCAGACATCGGAAAGCATACTTCCAGCAATGGCGAAAAGTTTTCTGTGCTTTTGGGGCAGTGCTGATATTTGGTATTCTGACTTCCTTCTTTCTTTCCCACAAAGGTATTAGCGACATTCTGATCGGCATCAAATACGGCCTTTGGCGAATGCTAATCTTGCTTACAGCGAGCGGGATCGGCTTCTTCTCAGCACAGCAAAAAACCAACCTCACTCCTGCTACCAAACGAATCAAACGATCGCTCCTAATCATAGTCCTACTAGGGCGAATCCGACAGCTTGCCAAATTACTCTTCCCTGACTTTTTTTTCTCCCTAGGCTACGGCAAACTCGACAATTTCCATTTCGGCTCCAATCCTCCCATCTATTATCTCACAGGAGAAAACGGCATTCTCAGGCGACAGGGACTCTTCGCTGGTCCAAATAATTACGGCTATTTCCTTGTGCTCTTCCTCCCTTTGATCCTGCACTTCTTCCGCCTCAGGAATCCAAAGCGAAGTTTCAATCGACTCAAAACCCACCGACAGCAACCCCTTGTCCTTCTGCTCTGGTTTATTACCTTGGGAGCAACGCTATCTAGGGCTGCACTCGTTGGAGCAGTGATTGTATTGATGCTGACTCAGTTCTCTTTCCTCAAAAAAAATAAAAAGCTGATGCGAGGACTAGGAATCGTGTGTTGCCTCGGATTGCTTGGCTTTTCGGTTCTCAAGCGAGACTCGACGATCGCACACTTAGCCGCTAAATTCAATGGTCTGCTTCAGGTTACCAACCATCCTCTTGGTTTCGGACTTGGAAGCTCTTGACCTGCCGTACACCATAGTGGTAATCTCCTCCCAGAGAATTATTATCTTCAACTAATGCTTGATCTCGGGACGCTTGGTTTTCTGCTCCGATGTGGAGTGATGCTCTTGCTCGGACACCAGCAAAAACAGCTCCATCACTCCTTTAAAGGAGACCGTACTTCCGAGGAATGGCAAAGTTTTCGTGCTTTGCAAAGGGGAATGCTCGCCTTTCTTGTAATGGGGCTTTTCCTTCACGTCTTTGAAGATAGTATGGTAAATTATTTGTTCTTTATCCCTTATGGTTGCATACTAGGGTATCTCTCAGCTCAGCTCCCTTCACAAAGGGGATATTCCTCAAATATACCAAGCTAAAAAACGCTTTTTATTCCGTAGGCTAACAATCCAATGCTTGAACTAGAACTAACCTTCCTGCTTCAGTCATTCCCTCCTGCCTTTGTTGAGGAAGTTCAGACCGGAAACTATCAAAACATTAAATCCAAAAAAGAAATACTTGATTGCTATTTTCCCCGAAGCCTGGATCATCCAAGGATCAGACTCAGAAAAAACGGAGAAACTTTTGAGCTCACTAAAAAGGTGGCACTGTCCACAACGGACGCTTCAATTCAAGAGGAACAAACCCTAGTATTAACTGCAGAGGAATATCAATTCTTTGCACAGCTCGAGGGAAAGAAAATCCATAAAACCAGATACTGCTATGAATACCTCCCAGGTGAATTTGCCGAAATTGATGTTTTTCACTGAGCATTATCCTGATTAGTTCTGGTAGACTTCGAGTTCCAAGACCCAGTCAAAAAGGACAACTTCTCAAAACCAGAACGATGTTGATGAGATATTACACAAGATGCCACTATTGCCTGAGGAATCCTCGCAGGGAAAAGCTACCAAGACATCCTGCCCCTCATCCAAAAGTACCACTATACTCCGCTCTTTTTAACATAAAGCGATTCTGAGATGCTTTCCCATCTGCTTATTTCCACCCTGAAAAAACTAGACCGCTTTCTAGCTCGAATCACTATTGGACTCATCCGTTGCTATCAGGCAACCCTCTCGCCTGATAAGGGTCTGCTTTCCTTCTTTCTAAAGGGAAGAATCTGCGGACATGAACCCCATTGTAGTGCATACGGCTTGAAATGCTTGCAAAGATACGGATTTTGGCACGGTTTACCAAAAATCTCAGATAGAATTTTACATTGCACACCAACCATGCAAAAGATATATGATCCTGAATATTACCGCGTAGTTTTCTTCTCCAGTGCACCAATCGGCACCCCGTTTTTAACCGCCTTACACCAGGACCCAAGATTTGAAGTTGTAGGAGTTGTGACTCAAGAAGATAAGCCTGTCGGCAGAGGACTCAAACTCACCCCGAACGTTATCAAACAGACCGCGCTTGAGCTAGGCTTCCAAGAGCAGCAAATCCAAACTCCTCGCAAGATCAATCTTGAAACCTCTATTGAAGGCAAAAACTTCTACGATCGATTGCAAGCAAAATCGCCTGATTTTTTAGTAGTTATTGCTTATGGGAAAATCATGCCTGTGAGCCTTCTCGAGCTCCCAACTTTTGCTCCTATCAACGTGCATGGTTCGCTCCTTCCTCAATATCGTGGAGCAAGCCCGCTCCAGTCTGTTTTCCTTGATCAGCAAACGCAGACAGGAATCACCATTATGCATATGGACGCAGGAATGGATACCGGAGCGATCGTCGACCACCTTGCATTCAAGCTCCCTTTTGACCGAACCGTCAAAACCCTTATCGAAAAGATCCAAGAAACCTGACCACAATTCCTCAATGACACCCTCCGATCCTATGCAAAGGGATCTCTTCACGCAACTCCTCAGGATGAAAGCCAGTCCACGACCTGTCAAAAGATTACCAAACACGACGGTGAAATTGCACCAGCGAGAGACTCTCTTGCCAGCATCTATGCTAAATATCGTGCCTACGCACTCCGACCGAAAATCTGGTTTACCCACCAAGAAAAAACGGTAGTTATTGAGAGCCTCATTCTTGATGCAGATCTTTATGCCGCAGGCAAGGACCAACCGCTATGGGACTCCAGCTATCGCCTTCATCCTGCTATCAAAACCCTTTCCCTCAAGCCCGAGGGCAAAAAATCCATGGACCGAACTTCTTTCAAAAATGGCTATCTCAAAGAGAAAAAATCTGACTAATTTCTCTTTTCTTATGCTTCCTCTGTTCTAGCATTAAGCTACGTGAGACCTAAGTTTTTTATTACTGCCAAAAAACCTCCCTCATCCAAGGGAGGCCTCCCAAAAAACAAGGCTGAACCTCATCAAAGGGACAGCTTTTTTTTCTTTTAATGCTCCTGACTGTGTATTATTGAAAAATGGCGAGTTTCTGGAATCCTTCATCCATACTTGAAAGCATCCCTTCTTCATTTCAAAACACCACTTGTACTCCAGCCTGCTGAAGGTTTGCCTGCAATTCCCCAAATAATGCCCTCAAAATAATCAAAAGGTTCTCTTTTCGCTTTTCATAAACGCTCGGTTTATTGAGCTTATTATTCTTGAGCTGAGCATCAAGATCATCTCGATACATCCTCATCCCCAACGCTTTCATCGCAGTCTTGCCGACAAAGCTCAGTGATCCATAGAGCCCATCCATAAAATCATTATATACCTGACGAATCTCAGCATTTTGAATCAGCAGCATCACCTTTTCTTCGCCTTCAAAAGTACGGAGCAAATGCCTTTCAACGCTCGGACTAGAGGCTAATGCGATTTTCTCAGGTGTCTTGGCGGAAATCCCAAGTGGGATAAAGATCAGCTTTCCATATTGTGCCTGAAAATGTGCAAGGAGCGCCCTCGCAGTGTGGTCGACCGATTGGTAGATAAGCGTAGAATACTGTCCCATGATACAAAAAAAGAAAATAAAGTCTGATCAGTTTTTTTGAGGTTTACTGTATATCTCGATGAAGTCAGCCTCCTTACAAGGTTTGCTTCTCCCCATCCACAGCTTCCTTGAACTGCTCAAAGGTAGGGATTTTGTATGAAAAAGCAAGTCAAGAAGCTTTGTAGATATTCTAGGATTTCGTTATATTGAGTCCTTGAACTTTTCGCTGGGAGTCAATGCGAGAAAAATCAGCTTTCCTGGACGATTCCTCACTGCAATCAGCTTTCTTTACTCTTTTTCAAAAAGAAAAAAGTCTGATCCTTCTCTCCGTTCATCCTTTACAAAAAAGGAGAGCAAGCTTTTTGCTCAACCTTCTTATCAAGGGGTGTGATGAAAAATCTAGTATTGCACTGGATGACGCTTGCTCTAAGCCGCGATTCTCAAAGTTTTCATTTTCTCCTTGGTTTCTGGCTTCTCAAAGAATGCAATCGCCTCTGTGAGTTCTGGTTTATTCTTTGCATATTCATGAATATCAATGCCTTTCTGATAAGCCTCACAAGCCTGAACGAGAGCTTTAGCTCCTGCCTGCGTTCCTTTTGGATGAGCATGACAACCAGCTCCCATGGTCGTGATGAAGTCTACATTTCCCATAAGGTCAATAAACGGCTTCAAAAGCGTAGGATTAAGCCCTCCAGAAATAATAGGGCAGCAAGTTTTTACTGCTCTCCAGCTATCATCTCTCAAAACTTCTTCATTATCTTCATCTCTCTGCACGAGTTCAATGAAATCTTTATCCGTTTCTGGAATCGTTCCCCAAGACTGCTCAAAGATATGACCAGACTTTTTCATATATCTGATTCCTTCTGCAGCCGTGATATCTTCAGCTTTATCTCCTGCCATTTTCCCTACTCCTGCGGTTCCAGTATGGATTCCAGAGGCTCCAGCAAGTCTTGCAAACTTTGAAAGTACCAAAACTGAGTAGCCAATAGGGTTTTCTGGTCTGGTAAACGCACCGTGTCCAGCCCTATGGAAGTGGATGAAGACATCAGGATATTTTCTTCTTAAAGTCTGCACTGCCATCCAACCTGCAGTCGTTCCATCAATCAAGAAAGCATAAGAGCCTGGTTCAAATCCTGCATTCACGATCATTTCACATCTTTCAAGCATCGTATCATAATCCGCCGCTGAAACATTGAAGGAATGCACCTTTTTTTGTCAGGTTTCTTTTACTGCTTTGTCCATCGCTTCTTTTACATGTTTCACCATTTTATCATAAGGACAAAAATCCTGATTCGCCTGCGGTTCGTCATTCTTCACGAAATCTCCACCACCTACCCAGAAATCATAGCAGACTTCGGCATATTCAGCAGAGGTAAGCCCCATTTTTGGCTTAATAATCGTTCCAAGGATCGGTCTATTGTAGACTCCTAGGTAATTCCTCATATCTGCTAGGGTATAGCTTGGTCCATCATACTGCTCAAGCATTGCAGGTGGAAACCAGACATCAAGCAGTTTCAAAGCCTTTACTTCCTTCATTCCAAAGACATTTCCTGCGACATAAGTCAGAATATTCTGAACATTTCCCCCTCTATCAAAGAGCCTCCACGGATAAGCAATCCACACGAGTTCTTTCTCCTCGTCGAGTTTATAGACAAGAGCATTCATTTCCTTTGAGAATGCAGTTTCAGTTTCCACGAGGAAATTCGTTCCTGTAGAGGATTCAGCAGCGACTTCACAGGCTGCTTGCAGCATGTTCAATTTCTTCCCTGGCTCTAAGCGGAAGACGCAGAGCATATACTGTCCATTCTTTGGGTTTGGAAGATCGAGGTTTACATAGGCAAGCTGATGATCATTTAGCGTTGCCAAGAGTTCTTTTGTGTTTGTCATTTGTGGTATCATTAAGAATAAAGAATAAAATCTGATTAAAGCTAGTAAGATGCATCGTTATTAGAGAACATCATTCCAAATGAGTTCTACGCTGCATTCAAGTAAGTGTCATAAAAAGCTTGTAAGGAATTTTTTCTAGGGAGATAATGCTGTTGATAGTCATTACTTTGATATCAAAAAGTCAATGGCAACAATTCTTGCCAATCTTCTAAGAAGTCTTTCCGAGCTTTTTGAGCAACACTACGCTCTCGTGACATTTTCAAAAGTCCCTTAAACTCCTTTTTAAAATCCTTTTGCTCTACTGGATGAAGTTTCTCATACTCATAAGCTAATGTAGAAAACATCTCAGTTTCATAGATATTCCTCTTTCATGTTGCACCATCTTTAAAAGGAGGTAAAGAAAGAGCAGTAAGTATAGTTGGTCTATATGCCTTTAATGCTTCTAAATTAAATGCTTCTAAATTAGAAGGTAGGCTGCTTTTTTCTAGAGGAGTTATCGATTGAATATTTTCAATTCACATGAACGTAGTCAATAACTAAAATAGCAGCCTAATCATACTCAGATTTTTTTATTTTGCAACTTTTCAGTCTTGATTTTATTCCACAAATCATTACTCTCATTTTCATCCAGCCACAATAGCTCAATTGGCAGAGCACCGCTATCGTAAAGCGGGGGTTAAGGGTTCGATTCCCTTTTGTGGCTATTTTTTTGACTAAAAAACATTCACTGATTGTAATCCAAGCAAGCTTACAATATCTTTCATACCAAAAAAACAGGGATTCTCTTCCCTGCTTTTTTTCTGATGCCAACGAGCTTATCCAAAGTAAGCATCAGTAATGATTCCCTTCTCTACTGCAATATTCAAACGGTCGGGTCTGTAGTCCGCAGTTAAAGCCATGGCTTGTCCATCCTGTGAAGCGATACGAACGACTTGATTTTTTTCTTTAAATTCTTTTTGTACTTCCTCTGCAGAGCGTCCAATATAAGCTTTCGCACTTTCCTCACTTGCTTTTTCTATTCCAGCTCTATAGTACTCCCATTCATCAACTTCCTTTCCATCAATTAGGCAAACTCCATATTCACCTCAGTTTTCATCTTTTTTGATCTTGCTTTCACCTCCTTGAGCTACACAATATTCACTGGCAGGATTTGCCATACCGACTTTCTGGTCTCATCCTTGCTCATCATCAAGGCATTTTGGCATTTCATATCTTTCACAGAACATTTCCGTGCAGGCAGCCTCTCCATCGGCAGTTCTTGTACAGTTGTTACATCCATCAAAAAAGCTTTGACAAGTTTCAGGAATCATTGTTTTCCAGCTATCTGGATTTACAAGTTGTATCGTTGGACCTGAATTTTGAGTCCCACATCCTGCTAATAAAAGGATTGCCCCGAGGCTAAGTGTCGTCGTGAGTAACTTGTTCATCTTCATTCATAAAGAAAATAAAAAACTTCTATAAAAGAAATCGAAAAAAAATCTGAAGATGTGACATCTTTCATACTTATTTTATAGTATCCCACAAAAGTATTTGCTCTCATGCACTTTTTTAAATAAAATTAATTCTCCTTTCAGATAAGCTTGACATTCTTCCTTACATCATTATATATACACATATAATCTTTTCACAAAAAGTCAATAATAAGATACAATCCAAAAATTGTATATTAGTGTTGTCTCTTTGGAATAAGAGGATTGTATTTTTTTATCTTCAAATCTTTCTTTTTATTCTTTTTTTATGATACTCATGAAAAAGTTCTTATCAACAATGGCAATGTTCTCCCTACTTGTGCAGGTAGTCTTGCCAGGAGCAGTTGCTGCTCAAGAAGCTGAAACGAAAGGAGTGGAAACTTCCGTAGTCCAGCAAACGCAAGTTCCGCCAGTAGTTGAAAACACTGGCAAGTCTCCAGATACTTCAACTTCTGATGAGGGAGCTCAAAATGAAGAAAAAAAATCAGAATCTTTTCTTGATAAAGTAGGGGAAACCCTATCTCAGCTCGGAGATGCTGTAGGTGATATTACCGATGACATCAAAGAGGAGGTGAAAGAAGCGGTAGAAGCTACTAAGGAACTCATTTCTGATGTTCTTGGTGGTCAAGAGAAAGAGAAAAAACAGACTTCAACTGATGAAAATCCTGCAACTTGAACTCAGCTTTCAGGGAAGGTTGTAGTGAATCCAAAACTTCCAGAAGCTCCTGAAGCTCTAGAAACTGAGAAACTAGAACTTAAAGCTCAAGAAATTCAAGAAGTTCAAGAAGTTCAGCCTCTTCTTTTTACTCCTCAATTCATATCCTTGAAAGGAGGAAATTCAATGACTGACTTCAACGATAAATGGGACAATGCTAAATCTTGTAATGATGAAAATAGTAAAGGTTGTGTTATCGGTCCAAAACAATCAGCAGGAAGTTTTGATAATCCAGGAGATGTTGAGCTAAGGAAACTTGTAACCAAAACAGATAATCCTGGTGAATATCAGATTGATCTTGGAGTAAGAGGAAAGGAGATCAAGACAACGGGATCAACAGAAAATGATGTCTGTGTTGCAGTAGTCTTTGACAAGTCAGGAAGTATGAAAGATAAAGCTTGAAAATGGGAATCTGCTGTGAACGGAGCAAAGTCTTTTGCTCAGACCTTAGTAGAAAAAAACTCAAAAGCAAAAATCTGACTTATCACTTTTTCTAATAATGCAAAAGTAGCAAGAGGATTAGCAGAAAGTAATTTAGATGGTGTTGATTTTTGATCTCCAAATGGGGCAACTAATCTCCATGCAGGGCTTATAGAAGCAGGGAAAATGCTTGATACTCCTTCTTGTGCTAATGCAAAAAAATATGTTGTAGTAATGAGTGATGGGGAGCCTACGTATTATGTACAAGAAAATGGTCAAAATGGGGGAAATGGTTGGAAAGATGATAGGTGTAAGAAATATACTTCGCTCTTTGGAATATGTATGAAAACTAATTATCGACCTAAAAAACCTTCAGATGCAGCAAAAGAACAAGCTCAAGCTTTAGAGCAAAAAGGTATAGAAATCTTTTCTGTAGGGTATGAAGTAAATAGTAATGCAGAACAGGTTTTGAGAGATGTCGCAAGTGATAATACTGAAAAAGTTCCTCAGCACTATTTCTCAGCAGATGCAGAAAGTGTGGCAGAGGCTTTTGAGAATATCGCTACAACTGTAAATACCGCAAATGCAGGGATTGATGCGAAGATTACCGACTACTTAGGAGCAGATATTCAGACTAATGGAACAGGTGGAAATGAGATCACGAAAGAGATTTGAACTATTACTGAAGAAGGATGGGTGTATAGCTTTACAATCAGAATTGATCCTTCAAAAGCAGGAGATCAAGCAACCAATAATGGACTCGTTTTGACTTATAAGGCTCCTAATGGAGAATCTCAAACACTAACTATCTCTGATACTGCAAAAGTTCACTGGGAATTACCAGCTTGTAATGGGGAAAAACCAGCTGAAAATGCTGAATATGGAGCAGCCATTTTCCCTCAAACTTGGGGGAATGTAGCACTTGTGCTTACTCCAGCTAGTAAAGATTGGACTTTTAAAGCTCAATGAGATTTGGGAGCTTGTGAATGGAGATGTAAAGCTGATTTCCATGCAGAGAATGGTCAATGTGTAGTGAATAAGAAACCTTGTAATATTCCAAACGGTAAATGAGAACAAGAATATGCAAATGGAGCTTGGTGAGACTGTAAAGTAAAGTCTTGTGATCCAAACTTCCATGAAGAACAGAATGCTTGTGTATCAGATAAGAAACAAGTAGTTTGTAAACAGGAAGGTAAGCCAGACAATGCTTCA